>Ga0209256_1003230_pt1 | contig 11761 bp, 16 predicted proteins | sample AraplaCol_mCL_r2_2_FD_184270 | JGI IMG/M metagenome (GOLD analysis project Ga0209256, IMG submission 184270) | Arabidopsis root microbial communities from North Carolina, USA - plate scrape MF_Col_mCL_r2 (SPAdes) (version 3) | ecosystem: Host-associated > Plants > Roots > Endosphere | place...
CATTTTACCTCTGACGGCCTTGCATGCAGCGACGTTGCCTTGGGGCGAGGCGTTGCCGCAGGTTAGTTCCTCCCCCTTGTGGGGAGGGCTTGGGGAGGGGGCTTTTCCATGCGCCATTGGGGAGGGGTTTTCCTCAAGAGCCGGGAGGCGTCCATGAAAGCCTTCGCCGACCTCCTCGACCGTCTGGTGCTCACCCCCAGCCGCAACGGCAAGCTGAAGCTGCTCACCGATTATTTCCGCGACACGCCGGACCCCGACCGCGGCTATGGCCTTGCCGCCATCGCCGGCACGCTGGAGGTGCGCAACGTCAAGCCCGCCATGCTGCGCGAGCTGGTGCTGGAGCGCATGGACGAGGTGCTGTTCCGCTATTCCTATGACTATGTCGGCGATCTTGCCGAAACCATCTCGCTCGTCTGGGACAATGAGAGGGATATCGACCGTTCGGCACTCGCTCAGCTGGGACAATGAGAGGGATATCGACCGTTCGGCACTCGCTCAGCCGCGCCTCGGCGAAGTCGTCACCGGCATGAACGCGCTCGGCCGCACCGAAGTGCGCAGCTTCGTCCGCGACCTGCTCGACCGGCTGGATTCGTCCGGCCGTTTCGCCTTCATCAAGCTGGCGACCGGCGCCATGCGCATCGGCGTTTCCGCCCGCCTTGCCAAGCAGGCGCTCGCCGATCTCGGCGGCAAGGACGTGACCGAGATCGAAACCCTCTGGCATGGCCTGCAGCCACCTTACGAGACCTTGTTCACATGGCTGGCAGGCGGCGGCGAAAAGCCGGTGCTGGCCACACCGGCGATTTTCCATTCCGTCATGCTCGCCAATGCGGTGGAGGAGGGCGATCTTGCCGGCCTCGATCCGGTGAATTACGCCGCCGAATGGAAATGGGACGGCATCCGTGTCCAGCTCTCCCGCTCGGGCGACAGGCGCAAGATCTATTCCCGCTCCGGCGACGACATTTCAGGCGCCTTTCCCGATATTCTAGACGCGATCAATTTTTCCGGCGTCGTCGACGGCGAGCTGCTGGTCGGCGGCACCGCCCGCTCCAACAGCCCGACCCGAACCTTCTCCGACCTGCAGCAGCGCCTGAACCGCAAGACGGTGACGGCGAAGATGCTTGGCGACTATCCCGCCTTCATCCGTACCTATGACCTGCTCTTCGACGACGAGGAGGATGTCCGCGGCCGCTCCTATATCGATCGCCGCGACCGGCTGACCGAGATCATCGACCGCGCCCCCCATGACCGTTTCGACCTCTCGCCGCTCGTGCCGTTCTCCTCATGGGAGGAACTCGACGCCCTGCGCGCCGCCCCGCCCGATCCCGTCATCGAAGGCGTGATGATCAAGCGCCGCGACAGCATCTACCAGGCCGGCCGCATGAAGGGCCCCTGGTTCAAGTGGAAGCGCAATCCTTACAATGTCGATGCGGTGCTGATGTATGCCCAGCGCGGCCACGGCAAGCGCTCCAGTTATTATTCCGATTTCACCTTCGGCGTCTGGGCCGACGACGAGGACGGCGAACAGCTGGTGCCGGTGGGCAAGGCCTATTTCGGCTTCACCGATGCCGAACTCGAGGTGCTCGACAAATTCGTGCGCAACAATACCACCGAGCGTTTCGGCCCGGTGCGGGCCGTGCGCGCCGACAGGGATTTCGGCTTCGTCGTCGAAGTGGCTTTCGAGGGCATCAACCGCTCGACCCGGCACAAATCCGGTGTCGCCATGCGTTTTCCCCGCATCGCCCGCCTGCGCCCCGACAAACCCTCCTACGAGGCAGACCGGTTGCGCACGCTGATCGCCATGATCGACGCCAAACCGGCGTGACCGGATGGATATTGCCGAAGCGCGTTGCATGAATGACGCAGACTGTAGCAGAAGCCGTCAAGCGATCCGCCTACGGGTCCCAGGCGATGATTTCAAGATCCGGCCACAGCGTGCCCCACCGCGCGATCTTCTTCTCGTAGATTTCCCGGGTAATCTGCTTCTTGTTGGCTCGCACCACGGGGGCCAGGAGGTCGCACCACCGGGGCCAGGAGGTCCTTCAGGCCGTAGGGTGCAAACAGATCCAGCCCCTTGTCCACGGGGCGAATGCCGACGGCAGCGGCCGTGGTCGGAAAGGTCGTGATCGCCTCATCTGTGGATGTATACGGCGTTATCGAATGCCCGAACTTTTCCTTGTACCAAATATGAACTCTGGCCTGGTTCTTCACGTCTATCCAGACAGGCAGATTGGATAATAGCCCCCGAATACGGGCAGAGTGATCTGCTTCGGCGCTTTCGGACAGATCATTGCCATCGAAATAAACAATATCGATGTCATTGATGCCGTGATCGTGGGCAAAGCCAAAGGCGTGGTTCCATACTGTCTGGGCGATCGCCCCGGCCACCAATCGCGCATCAGGCAACCCGATACGGTCCCAGTGATCGAGCACCGTCGAGAGAAGCGGACTGTCCGAAATGATCGCCTGGAGTTCCATGTGCGGATTCAGCGTCAATTCCCCCTTTTCGCTTATCCAACGCGATTCCCGACATAAGATTGTTGCGATAAGGTTTGCGTGGCAACCTGCGCAACAATGACGCAGGGCAATATTTTCAACACCATGTGTATTGGCGGCAACGATCTTCCGGTGCAGATTTTGCATGCCGGGGAGATGATTTGGGTGCTGCGTTATGAGCTCGCGTGAACAAAATTCCTTTTTCCTCCAACGCCGTGCCGTGCTGGCGGGTCTTGCCGGTGCATTCGTCCTGCCGCGGATGGCGGCCGCCTTCGATGTCCCGGACGAGCCGCGCCTCGCCAAAGGCGACTATGCCAAAGTCCGCCACCATTTTCGCACCAAGCTGTTGCAGAAGGGCCCGGCGCCCGACAAATACGAACCGCTGAATGCGCCTGCCGATGCAGACAAGATCTTCTACCGCTCCGGCTACGGCGAGTTGGAACTGGCGGCCTGGGTTTCGAAATACAAGCGCGAGCGCGCCGCCAAACCGGCCGTGCTCTTCCTGCACGGCGGCAATGCCATGGGCATCGGCCACTGGCAGTTGATGAAGCCCTATATGGATGCCGGTTATGTCGTGATGATGCCATCGCTGCGCGGCGAAAACGGCCAGATGGGCAATTTCTCCGGTTTCTATGACGAGGTCGACGATGTGCTCGCCGCCGCCGAGCGCCTGGCGCATCTGCCGGGTGTCGATCCCGAACGCCTGTTCATCGCCGGCCACAGCATCGGCGGCACGCTGACCATGCTGGCGGCGATGAGCACCGATAAGTTCCGTGCCGCGGCGCCGATTTCGGGCAATCCCAATGCTTTCCGCTTCTTCAGCCGCTATCCCCAGGATATCCGCTTCGACGACAGCAATGCGCATGAGTTCGAGGTGCGGTCGGCGCTGTGTTACGCCCACAGCTTCAAATGCCCGGTCCGTGTCGTCCACGGCACCGAAGAGGCCCATTTCAATGACCGCGCCGATCTGCTTGCCCGCCGCGCCCGCGCCGCCGGCATCCATATCGAAACCGATACCGTCGCCGGCAACCACACCTCGGCGCTGCCGGCCGAGATCGAACAGAGCATCCGCTTCTTCCACGGGGTGGCGGCCTGAGTTTTGCCGATACCGGCAGCAGCGATGAAGTGTGACGGATGATTGATTGCGATCCCGCCGCCGCCCACGGTGGCGGGCTCATCGTTTGCTGATCTTGCTTTTCCCACCCCAACACCAGCCTCGCGCCAGCCGCAGATGCCATCGTCCCGGCAGATGTCGTTGTCTGCCGATCGTTGATAAGGGTGGTTCCATGAATTTTCTGCGCCGGGTCTTCCCGATTGCCGGGCTTGTGATTGCCGTTGCGTCGCTGAGCGGCTGCAACATTCTCATTCCCGATGTCGCCGCCGATTCGCCCGCCCGCTTCGTCCAGGAAACCTCGCCGGTGTTTTATCAGCCGCCCGGCGTCGATCCGCGCCGGGTGCGGCCCATTCCCGATCAGCCGGTGCCGCAGACGCGCGAACTCTACAAGACCCAGTTCCATCAGACCTACGGCCTGCCGGTCACCAATCCCGTGCACATGGCGATGTATGGCCAGCTTCGCGACGAGGATTTCACCCTGCCGGCGATCCCGATCAGCCGCGTGCAGCCGCAGTTCCTGCGCCAGGAGGTCGATTACCAGACGACAGAGCGGCCCGGCACCGTGATCGTCGATACCAAGACGCGCTTTCTTTATTTCGTCGAGGGCAACGGCAAGGCGATGCGCTACGGCGTCGGCCTCGGCCGCGACGGTTACGCCTGGTCGGGCCGCGGCACCATCCAGTGGAAGCAGAAATGGCCGCGCTGGACGCCGTCAGTCGAAATGGTCTCGCGCCAGCCTGAGGTTCGCCCCTTCGGCGCGGAGAATGGCGGCATGAATCCGGGACTGATGAACCCGCTCGGCGCCCGCGCCATGTATATCTTCAAGGGCGGGCAGGACACGCTCTACCGCATCCATGGCACGCCCGACTGGCAGTCGATCGGCAAGGCCACTTCATCTGGCTGCGTGCGCATGCTGAACCAGGACGTCATCGATCTCTACGACCGCGTTCCGGCCAAGGCTGAGATCGTTGTGATGTAGCGCTGCAACAGCGCGCCCCATATCGTCTGCCCCAGGCCGGACACGTCTGCGTGAAGCTATGGTTTATTTGGCGCAAGCCGATAGATTCACTGATGTCGTTATCCCAGGATTCCCGCATCAAAGGAAATCAGTCCCGCGTCATGAGCTTCGATAGACATCTTTCCCGCCGTAGCTTTCTTTCCTTTTCGGCATTGACCGCAGCCTCCGCACTCACCGGCTGCGCCTCCAGCGCCAACACGGTGACATCAGGCGATACAACGATCATTTACCGTTCGCCCATGCGCCTGTTCCAGTCCCCGGGGGCGTCGAGCGTGCCGAGCGGAGCCGAGCTTGCCGTCATGTATGGCCCCATCGAGGACGGCGGCTTTCTCATTCCCGCCGTTCCCTACGAACAGATCGATCCGCGCTATTATCGCCAGCGCGTCGTCGATCCCACCCTTGCCGTCATGTATGGCCCCATCGAGGACGGCGGCTTTCTCATTCCCGCCGTTCCCTACGAACAGATCGATCCGCGCTATTATCGCCAGCGCGTCGTCGATCCCACCGGCCAGCCGCCGGGCACCATCGTCGTCGATACGCCATCGCGTTTCCTCTATCTCGTCCAGAGCGATGGCATGGCGATGCGTTACGGGGTCGGCATCGGCCGCGAGGGTTTTGCCTGGCAGGGCTCGGGCGTCATCCAGTGGCGGCAGAAATGGCCGCGCTGGAAGCCGCCGAACGAGATGGTCGCCCGCCAGCCGGAACTCGTCAAATATTCGATCGACAACGGCGGCATGGAGCCGGGCCTGAAGAACCCGCTCGGCGCCCGCGCGCTCTATATCTTCTCGAATGGCGAGGACACGCTCTACCGCCTGCACGGCAATCCCGACTGGCGCTCGATCGGCAAGGCCGTCTCATCGGGCTGCGTGCGGCTGATGAACCAGGATATCATCGATCTCTACGACCGCGTGCCGACAAAGGCGCCGATCGTCGTCTGGCAGTAATTATCACCAGGGCGGCCCACAATCCGGCCGCCCCGGATCGATCTTTTTCCCCGAGGAAGTCATTGCTTCCGCCCAAAAGCACCTGCTTTCGCTTGAGCAAGAGTTTTCATTTTGCGCCGGCAGGGGATTTTATTTTTCGAAATACCATTGCTTAATTCGATAAATATCCTACATGGTGCGTATCGAATTGCTTGCGACCTTTGTCCACGCGCTGAAGCGCTCCGTCAGATATCCTCTCAACATCGATACGGCTTGTCGGATATCTCTCCGCAGGCGAACACAAACGGTTGAAAAGGAGATCGTTATGAATTCAGGCGTCGTCAAGTGGTTCAATGGCACCAAGGGCTTTGGCTTCATCCAGCCCGATGATGGTTCTACCGACGTTTTCGTTCACATTTCAGCGGTTGAACGCGCCGGCATGCGCGAACTCGTTGAAGGCCAGAAGATCCGCTACGATCTCGTCCGCGACAAGAAGTCCGGCAAGAACTCGGCTGATAATCTTCAGGCCGCATGATTTGTCATTCGCCTGCGCTGACCATGAACATGGCGGCGGGCTGACCAAATGCTGGCAGCGAGCTGACCACGGATGTACTGGCAGCGAACTGACCAAAGATTGGCAGCGGGCTGAGTGACTGGAAGAGGTCGGGTCCGAGCCCGGCCTTTTTGCTTTGATCGCCTGGCTTTGCTGATTTGATCGCCCGGCCTTTGATTGATCGATTGCGCAGCCGAAGAGTCGAAGGGACGCTGAAATGGGCAGACCAAACTATAAAGTCGGCGACATGATCGTGCTGAAATCCGGCCTCACCCGCACGGCGAAAGCCGACAAGCGGTGCCGGATTTCCAGCATACTGCCCAACGACCACGGGCATGTGCAATATCGGGTCCAGTTCGATGCGGAGAATTTCGAGCGCCGCATCACTGAGGCCGATATCGATACGGGGGAAACGCCATCCAGGGTTTCTCCCGAGGCGGCGGCCAAGTCCGATGGCGCCGAGCCATGGCTGAAGTTTTCGAGCATCAAGATCGGGAAGTAGTCCCGCCGTTTTTACTATGACAGCGCGGCCTTGCCGCCGACAGGAAGGATATCGTTTTGCAGGTTCTCGTCAGGGATAACAACGTCGATCAGGCGCTCCGCGTGCTCAAGAAGAAGATGCAGCGGGAAGGTCTGTTCCGGGAAATGAAGGCGCGCAGCGCCTTTGAGAAGCCGTCCGAGAAGCGCGCCCGCGAAAAGGCCGAAGCCATTCGCCGCCAGCGCAAGCTTGCCCGCAAGAAGCTGCAGCGCGAAGGTCTGCTGCCGGCACCGAAGAAGGTTCTTCGCGCCCGCTAAACCTAGCCGTGGAATCACGGCGCCTGCCGTGGAATCGTGGCGCCAAACATGGAGCCGCGGTTCCAGCCGCGGAGCCACGACTCTAGCGCCGCCATCACCTGAGAAAGGGGCACATGACCGCCACCAAGGGAGAATTCTTCAATCCCGCCAAGCTCTCGTCTCGCGACAAGGCGGAAGCGACCGATCATACGGCGCGCGCCATCATCGCCGCTGAGGCATCGGCTCGTGACAAGAAGACGGAGAAGCTGAAAGCACTGCGCCTGCAGCAGGAGGCCGAAGCCGAACCTAAGGCGCCGCCTGCAAAGAAGCGCCGGTCGCCGGCCAAGCCGGCTGCGGGACGGCCCTAATCCTCGGTGGGTGCCCTTATTTAGGCTGACCGGGTGGATGCGTTCAGCCGTCCGTGCCGGCGTGGGCGAGATTGCCGCGCAGCCGATGCAGCATGTCGCGCATCTCGGCCATTTCCTTGAGCGTGCAGCCGGCGGCTTGCCCGATCGCCGTCATGATCGTATCGATCTCCCCCTTCATCGCCTCACCGCTCGGGGTCAGTGACACGATTACCTGCCGTTCGTCGCGCAGGTCGCGGATGCGCTTGATCAGCCCGCCCTGTTCCAGCCGTTTCAACAGCGGCGACAGCGTGCCGGAATCGAGATCGAGCTGCTCGCCGATCGTCTTCACCGGCAACTCGCTGCGTTCCCAGAGCACCAGCATCACCAGATATTGCGGATAAGTCAGCCCGACCCGGTCGAGGATTGGCTTGTAGGCGCGGGTGAAAGCATGCGCCGTCGCATAGACCGCGAAGCACAACTGCTTTTCCAGTCGTTTCTCCTCTTGCGGTATCTCCATCGTCTTCGTTGTGTGCGCTTTCATATCCATCATCCTTGAGGCCTTATTGTCCTCTTTTCGAATTCGAAATGCAATTTGCAAAATTCACTTGCGTACAATTTAATTGTGCGATATTAAAAATCCAACCCGATCGAAGGGCCAATCAAAGGAGATCGTCATGCCTATTCTCTATACGACCAAAGCCTCTGCCACCGGCGGCCGCGCAGGCCGCGCCGTTTCCGAAAACGGCGTTCTGGACGTGACGCTGACCGTTCCCAAGGAACTCGGCGGCGACGGTGCGACCGGCACCAATCCCGAACAGCTCTTCGCTGCCGGTTACTCCGCCTGCTTCCTCGGTGCTCTGAAATTTGTCGCGGGCCAGCAGAAGGTCAAGATTCCGGAAGAGACGACGGTTTCCGCCAAGGTCGGCATCGGCCCGCGTGAAGATGGCGGCGGCTTCGGCATCGAAGTGGCGCTGACGGTCAATATCCCCGGTCTCGACCGTGAAACCGCCGAAAAGCTCGCCGCCGCGGCCCACATCGTCTGCCCCTACAGCCACGCCATGCGCACCTCGACCGAAGTTCCGGTTACGGTTGCCTGATCGGCTTTAAGAAAGGCGGCAGCCGCGATGGCTGCCGCAATCTGCCGGCAGGGCAGGGCCATTGACCTGGTGGGAAATCGGTTCGATTTCAGCTCCGCATCGCGATCAGCGCCGCCGAACCCGCCATCAGCCCTGCCGCCGACCGGTTCACCGCCCGCATCTGGTGTGGTGAGCGGATGAAGGCGCGGGCTCTTGCCGCGACCATGAGGTAGGCGACTTGCACGCCGAGATCGATCGCAAGGCCGAGAGCGACGATCACGGCAATCTGCGATACCGACAGTGCCGTCAGATCGAAGGCCTGTGGCAGAACCGCCCCGAAAAACACCACCGCCTTCGGATTGCCGAGCGTCAGCAGCATGCCGGCGACCAGGCCGCGCTTGCCGCCCGCCTGCGCCTGGATGCCATCAGGCGCGCTCGTCCAGAGCTTCCAGGCTATGAACAGCAGATAGGCGACCCCCAGCCATTTGACGATGACGAAGGCGGCTTCGAAGCGCAATGCCAGCGCCGAAAGCCCTGAGATCGCTGCCACCAGCCAGAGCGAATTGCCGGCGATCATGCCGAGGATGAAGGTAAGCGTCGAGCGCCCGCCACGCGTAAGCACCTGCGCGATCAGCGCGCCCTGGGCCGGTCCCGGAAGAGCGGCGGCGAGTGTGAAAGGAATGATGAAGAACCAGATGCTCATAGCCCGCCTATTCCGCCCTTGCCCGCCTGTTATGACGGGACGGCCGCGGCGACGCAACGGCCTTCAGCGTTTCGGCCGGCATGGATGATAGCGCCTGCAGGTCCTGCCGCAGCCGCGCGGAACCGCCATCCGAGAGCCTGCCGTCAAGCAGCGCATGCGTCGCTTCCCAGATCGGCAGCGCCTTTGCCAGCGCCGCCTTGCCATCGGCGGTGAGGCTCAGCAGCCGGCCGCGCCTATCCCGGGGGTTCTCCATCACTGCGACCCAGCCCTTGCGCTGCAGCGGCTTCAGCGCCGCCGTCAGCGTTGTCTGGTCCATCGCGAGCAGGGCGGCGACCGGTCCCATCGGCGGCGGTTCCGGCCGGTTCAGCGACATCATCAGCGAAAACTGCCCGTTGGTCAGCCCCGCCGGCCTCAGCGCATCGTCGAACAGCCGGGCAAGTGCGCGCGCCGCCCGCTGCACATGCAGGCAGAGGCAGGTGTCGCGCACCATCAGCGTCGTGGAAAAGGGAATCTCGATCGAATTTGACATGCTCCATTTCTATTGATATCAATGTAATTAGTCAAGGAAAAGGAGCGTGCCGGAGGAGGGCGCATTCCATGCAGAATGAGGTTGTTTCCCGAGAAGAATGGCTCGAAGCTCGCCGCGCCCTGCTGGTAAAGGAGAAGGAGGCGACGCGGCTGCGCGACAGCGTCAACGCCGCCCGTCTGGCGCTGCCCTGGGTGAAGGTCGACAAGGATTATGTCTTCGACACGCCGGAGGGAAAGAAATCGCTCGCCGATCTTTTCGACGGCCGCAGCCAGTTGCTGGTCTATCATTTCATGCTCGGCCCCGATTGGGATGCCGGCTGCACCGGCTGCTCCTTCCTGTCGGATCATGTCGACGGCGCCCTGCCGCATCTGAACCATCACGACGTCACCTGGGTCGCCGTTTCGCGCGCGCCGCTCGACAAGATCGCCGCCTACAAGCGGCGCATGGGCTGGCAATTTCCCTGGGTCTCTTCCTTCGGCAGCGATTTCAATTTCGATTATCACGTTTCTTTCAGCCCGGAGGATCTTGCCAAAGACAAGGTCTTTTACAATTTCACGCCTATGCCGCCGGCTGATGCCAATGACGAGCTGCCGGGCCTCAGCGCCTTCTACCGCGACGACAAGGGCGAGGTCTTCCATACCTATTCGAGTTATGCCCGCGGCCCGGAAGAACTGATCGGCACCCTGATGATCCTCGACCGCGCCCCGAAGGGCCGTAACGAGGACAGCACGATGAATTTCGTGCGCCGCCACGACGAATATGAGGGGGCCCCGAAGGCGCCATCCTGCTGTCACTGAGCCGGGATGCGGAAAGACGACGCCACCATCACTCAAGGGAGAAGAGGACGATGAAGACCGCTGAAGTGCTGAAGGAACATTCCTTCCTGGAAAGACTGATCGGCGAATGGACCGTCACCGCACCCGATATGACCGGCAGCGAGCCCTGGACGGAAACCGTGCGCTCGCTGCACGGCATCTGGTTCGTCGCCGAAGGGACCGGCCGCATGCCGGATGGTAAAGAGGCGACCAGCATCCTGACGCTTGGCTACAACGCCGCAAAAGGCAAATATATCGGCAGCTGGATCGGCAGCATGATGGACTATATGTGGGTCTATGAGGGCGAGCTCGACGCATCCGGCAATGTGCTGGACCTCTATACGACAGGTCCCGACTTCAATGGCGAGGGACTTGCCGATTACTGCGAGCAGATCACCTTCACCGACGCCGATCACCGCACCTTCATCTCCAGCGCCAAGCAGCCTGACGGTTCCTGGAAGCAGTTCATGGAAGCACATTACGCCCGCAAGATCTGACAATCACGGCGCTCGACCTTGAAAGAAGGGGTTTCGAAAAAGAGGCCTCGGGAAAGGAGCGTCGAAAAAGGGAGAGTAGGATGTCCGAGACGCATGGAAAGTTCATCTGGTGCGAGTTGATGACCCCCGACACAGCGGCTGCTGCGAAATTCTACAGCTCCGTCGTCGGCTGGACGACCTCCGAAATGAAAATGGAGGGCATGCCGACCTATACGATCTTCGAGGCGAACGGCATCGGCGTCGCCGGCCTGATGGAGTTTCCGGCCGAACTCGAGGGCAAGGGCATTCCACCGAACTGGACGGGTTATGTTGATGTCGACGACGTCGATCAGTCGGCCAAGGATTTCGCCGCCAATGGCGGTTCGGTCCGCCGTCCGCCGGAAGACATCCCGACCATCGGCCGCTTCGCCGTCGTCGCCGATCCGGGTGGCGCGGTGATCTGTATCATGACGCCGGCGCCGATGGACAAAACCTGGCCGGAACTGGCCTTCGACGCGCCCGGCAATATCGGCTGGCACGAACTCTACGCCGGCAATGGCGAACAGGCGCTGGCCTTCTATTCCAAGCTGTTCGGCTGGACAAAGCACAGCGATTTCGACATGGGTCCGATGGGCGTCTACCATCTCTTCGCCCATGGCGGCCGGCAGATCGGCGGCATGATGACCAAGCCGGACAATATGCCGATGCCCTTCTGGTGCTAGGCCGGCAGATCGGCGGCATGATGACCAAGCCGGACAATATGCCGATGCCCTTCTGGTGCTACTATTTCATCGTGCCGGCGATCGACGCCGCGATCGAACGCGTCACCTCAGGCGGCGGCAAGGTCGTCAACGGCCCGATGGAAGTCCCCGGCGGCAGCTGGATCATCCAGGCCACCGACCCGCAAGGCGCCTTCTTCTGCCTGGTGGCGCCGAAGCGG
>Ga0209256_1003232_pt1 | contig 11753 bp, 10 predicted proteins | sample AraplaCol_mCL_r2_2_FD_184270 | JGI IMG/M metagenome (GOLD analysis project Ga0209256, IMG submission 184270) | Arabidopsis root microbial communities from North Carolina, USA - plate scrape MF_Col_mCL_r2 (SPAdes) (version 3) | ecosystem: Host-associated > Plants > Roots > Endosphere | place...
GGCATCCTGTTCCTGGTATTTGTGCTCGTCGCTAACGCGATCTACAGTGCGAGGCAGTAAGTTCCTCCTCGTTCAACCAGCCACGGCGATGACCCGACCCAAGCCCGCCCTCGCGGGCTTTTTCAAGCCTAGTAGATTGCCTCTATGAAACTTCGTTTCCTTTCAACCACTGTGCTTCTTGGACTTTGCTCCGTAACTCATGCGGCATCCTTCGATTGTAGAAAGGCCGGCACCTTCGTCGAGAAAGAAATTTGCGCCGACGCAAAGCTGAGCAAACTTGATGATGCGCTTACGGCCAACTATCAAATGATGATGGCCTCTAACCTGGGCGACGATGGAGTGAGCCTTAGAAAAGAGCAACGCTCTTGGATCGCCAAGCGGAACAAGTGCGCGACCAACAGGTGTTTGACGGATCTGTACCGAGAGCGTGTAGATAGCGTTTGTGAGGCACCAGTAGTCACCGGCCTTCACCCTATTTGCACAGAGGCCAGCGAAGTCACTAGCGGGAAATGAGCGCTGCCTCGGCAACCGCACTCTCCACCACCAGTCCCGCAGTGGGGGGCTGAACGCAGCATTCATCCACCGGCGCTCTGCGTTGAACGCATTAATCTGAGTCGACCACGGCGATCGATGGCGGATGTGCGAACGCAGAAGATACTAGTCGGCAATAAAGCTGCCTTCCCACCCCTGGCAGACCGGTCATTGCGAGGCTGCGAAGCGCCCGCGCCGTCTCCTTTGGCATGCATCGGCCGGACCCGGAGGGGTGGACCGCAATTTATGTTAAATGCGGTGCGTAGGTCGGAACCACATTCTGATGTCCATCACGACGCGGCAAGGAGCGCAAAGCACCAAACTTCGATACGCCGGCTGAACAATTCCATCAAACCGTTGCATCGACCGGTTGAATCCGCAGTCGGCCAGAGACGCGGGAGTGCAGCACGCCGAGGACACGCATCCCGGAGCGGCCGCTAAGGCAACATATGAACGCAGGGCATCGGAAAGTGGTGACTTGTTTGTCATCGGCCAAAGCGGAAGCCGCATATATCCGCATAGGTCCATCAGAAGGGGCAAATGCATGGGGCGCCTGCTATCAGCTCGCTCGGCGTCTGTTGGAGCCCTCTACGCGCAAGGCAACTCTCGGCCGCTACACCACGCCCATCACAGGCTACCTGGGACAACCGCCGTACTGTCGCCAATGTTCGTCGATCTCGGTCGCTGCCTCGCTGGTGAACAAGTCGGTGCAGTTGATGATCGACACCTCGTCGAACTCCGAGATGAAGCGAATTACATTCTCGGCGATCGGGCTGCTGGGACTGAAAAACGCTCCGGCCCTGCCTGAAACGAAAGCCAAGTCGGTGCGCTTGCTCGCTTCGTCAACTAGGTGCTCGCTAACCCAGTCCGCCGTGGTAATTTCAAGGTGGCACCTGTCCTGGGATTGGACGAACTGGACAGAGGTCATCTCGGGGCGTAGATATTTCGGATATTTCTTTCGCAACTGCGGCAGGATTTCGACGAACTGCCGAACAGCTGGATTACCGACTAGCAGCGTATCCCTGCTCTCGGCGATCGACTGACCACCAATTTGGAGGAAGAACGCTGGGGTAAAGATGCTCGGGTGTTGACCAACCAGATGGCGCTGAGGGCCGACTAGCTGAACCCTCAGCCTCTCAAGATCGAAAAGATCTAGCGTCCAACCGTAGCTCTCTGCAACAGACTTGTGCGCGAAGTCCTTTTCCGAAGCCGTCAACGCTTTGGTGCAAACGAAGACAAACACATCAGGGTCATGGCCTTTTTCACGGATGCGCTTACAGTCACTCCCCAACTTGACTCGCCAATTAGAGCGAACCGTATAGGCAAAACCAATCTTTCGTCCTTCGGAGTCACTGCGGATGATGGCATCCCGGCCCTCATCACCAGTTCCACCTAGCGGATCGATCTCAGGATATCCAGCACCCGCTAAAAGGGCTGAGCACAAGCGCTCAAAGTCCCTGTAGTCGGAAATCCGTTCGAGGCAATAGATGATCGAGTCAGCAGACATGACGGCAATTTTTACGACAGCTTTCTTATGGGTGTCGACCTAGCTTGCTAGTGTAACCTCAGGGCCGAGGTTGGTAAGGACGTGCTCCGTCTGTATTACATTTGGGAGGCGCCGCCGCACATCATGTGCCGCGGTTTACGGATATGGCACCGGCCCGCAAGCGTGTTGGAACTTGCCGTGGCGCATTCCCAAGCAGGAAATTGTAAGGCGCTGCGACGACTTGCCGAGACGCGGAAAGAGGTCGAAGCTCGTTTAAGGCGGGCTGCATTGCACTAGTCGGCGGTGGCGTATCATTGAGCACCTCCTTCCTTCATGAGAATTCATGGACGAATTGATCTTCCGCAAAGTCAAAACGGCAGCCGATATCCGAAATCTCCCAAGATGGGTCGGCAGAGTGGATCCGCAGACGGTGAAGCTCAAACGTGTCATCTGGCCTTACCATTTGCCACACGAGATGCCGTGCTCGTTGACGAATTGCGGGACTCCGCATAAGGATGGCGTCCTGATCGAGCTAGAGGACGGCAGGATTTCGAACATCGGACATATCTGCGGCGCTGATGCAAACAAATTCGGTGACGATTTTGTGCGGGCTAAAACCGCAATGTCCGAGGAGAAAGTTCGAGCGATGATCCTCCTCGCGCTAGAGGATCGCCAGACCTTGAACTCCATTCGAAGCCGGGCGGCAGAGGTTCGAAAACAGCGTTGGACTTTGGGCAAATCGAGTGCGGAAGTTCGCAGCCGCGTTTCCGATGGTTTACGAGGAGTTGAACCGTCGCCGGGACGGAGTGGGCGGCCTCACTATCTATGAGGAGCGCGAACGATCAGAACGCCAGATTTCGGAAGCGATTGAACAGGGCCGGGCGCGATCGAGAGATGAGGCCCACTATCAAGAAGAAAGGGGCCGGATTCAAGGAATCGATGTCTTGGCTCTCCAGCAGCTTCGAGTAGATGCTCTCGTTCGTCGCGCTGATGCGCTTTGTGCTGCGGATCCGACTTCCATGAAATTTAGCGACCTGAACAGGATCTACAGTGATTTCAACAATTTTCCTGAAGAGTTAACGAACGTGTCGACGCTGATTTCGGCTGGCTCCCAGTTCTTCTCCCCGGATAACATTCACTTGCTGAGCTATCTCCCAACGATCCGCGCAAGTCGCGATCGGCTCTCGGAATTTAAGCTGAGTGAGCTGGACAAGCTGAAGCTTCCTCATGACGAGAGGGAAGCCCATGGTCTAGGTGACACTGCTATTCCGCGAAAACTGAACAAGAAACAGCGGGACCATTTCGCACGCGCGGCGAAGCAAGCCACAGGGCGGAAGAAGTAAGGCGGTAACACGAGACTCCTCGAAAGCACAACTACAACTCACCATGCCAAAGCTGGATCTGGTCGCCACCTATAGGATTGTCGTCTCCGCTTCCGCCCTATCGGGCCAGGCGATAATCAGAGCAAAGTTCAGAGGAGGCAAAGACGCGGACGTAGACCTCGACTTCAATCGCGGCAAGTGTATCGTAAGGGTGCACGGGTTCGGCTTTGATAACGAGGTGGTCTCATTGCTCAAGACCACGCCACCGCTAGTCAACGGAGGCGACTACCCTGGAGCGCTGGATACTCTCGTGGAAGACCTTCGAACCACAGCTGAGTCGGTCCTACACGTGTGGAAGTACATCATTGCGCGAGACGAAGCCATCCACGAAGGTGCGCTTGGGACCGAGTCGCTGATGTGGCGTGAGGCTGATGCTACAGAAGCGTGGCGGCGGATTCCTGGCGCCATACGTGGGGCTGCCGCGATAGGACAAATACCTTCACTGAGTGGTGTAACTGCTCAGCACCTGCAAGAAGCAGTTGACGATGGCATCGCGCCACTGGTCGGCATGGCATACCTACATCGGGCGAAGAGCGAACCTGACCCGAAATACCGCTGGGTCGATGCTACTGTGGCCGCAGAACTCTGTATCAAGGAGATCTTGATCTCGGCGAGGGGCGAAGCGGAAGTGTTGCTCAACAACCTGCCCTCGCCACCCCTTGGTAAATTGTACGGGGAAGTCCTCGAAGCGTACCTTGGAGAGAAGTCACCGTATTTGAATACTATTGCTCGGGGAGTCGAGATGCGCAACAAGCTTGTGCACCGGCCGCAGACAGTCGTAATCACAGCAAGCACTGCACAGGACTATGTGATCGCAGTAGAGAAAGCAATTTTTCATGCATGGGAGCTTCTACATCGTGGCAAAGCCTATTTGGCTCCAAACGACTTTCGGCGACCTGTTGTCGTGGACCTTTAGTTGTAAACCGCGGGAGGGTGCTTATACTGATCGCACAATTTGATACCGCCATGAGCGAGACGACACCCGGGAGGGTGTCTGCACTCGGCCCCAATGCCCGCCTAGAGCGGGATTTGTGCATTAAGCTTGCTCGTACGCCTGTTACTTGAACCAGTTCTCCTGGATATGCGCCGACACCCGTGGGTCGAGGATATTCCATGCCGCATTGTTGTTTGTCGCATCAATGACAAGGACCTTGTCGTTTTGATCAACAGCAGATTTGAGGTGGTCCACCGCTTGCGAAGCAGTAAGGTTTGAGTTCACGTACCACAGCGAATTATGGACTTTTGCCCAGTTTCCGAGCGACTTGATGGCTGTCGCTATCCGCTCGTAGTTTTGGCCCTCTGCCATCAAGTCATAGGACACGAAAAGGTTATTTGCCATTTGCTCCCTTGTGCTTGGTATAGGAAGCCCATTTTCCCATAGCGCGTCTGCAAGGCCCCTAGTCCATAGGTGGGGTGGACGATATACCCCGCGACTCCAACGACAACACATCCGCATCTACGGCCATTACGGCGGTATACCTTCATCATATCCGTATGGTGCGGGCGGACCAAGCCAGATCCTGACATGCTAACTTTCGGCCTAGCATGCTAATGACAATCAGGCTTCGAGTATGAGCCAGGATTCAATCGCCGCTTCGATGACTCGCTGTAACTCCACATACGTCGCCTGAAAAAACTCTCGATTCATCGACAAACGTACAACACCCAAGGCCTTGTGCGCCGCGCCCTCCGCGGCTAGCCCGTCAGTGACAGGCCACGCCCGAAGGACTTCGAACGGTAAGGGGGTCGCAGTGACCGAAGACAGCTCTCTCGCGCGGACTTCTGGATCGCGGTCGGTAAAACCAACCTTGTAGAGATTCTCGGCATGGGCGTGGCAGCGCATCACATAGACGAAGGCGCCGTGCCTTCCCTGCCCCGCCTCTGCCGAGTCTTCGATTGAACCCGGGAGAGCGGGCAAGATAATGTCAACAGGCTGCGGAAATGGGACATCTCCTTGCTTCTCCATGCGCCGGCGATAGACTTCTATACGCCGGCGCGCGGACGACAGCGACGCCTTGATATAAACGGTCTTGATTTCAGGTGGCGCTGGTTTGTCCTTGTGCCTCAGATGTGCCCGGACCCAGGTCCTCCCCTTGACCACCAAACCAGCCGCATCCCTTCCCTGCTGATTTGGGTCTCTGAAGCTGCGCCAGAAGCCGTCGACCGGGATCTGAAACTGAGGTGGACGAAACGCTCGCCCCGGCACCGGCTCGCCATCTGGCCGAACCACTCGGATGGCGAATATCGTCCGGTACCTGGGCCGATACTGCTCGCTGGCAGGCTCAAGCTCACGCCGCCTGGCCGATGGCATCTTGGACAAGGCTGTCTCCCGGCGCTCTTCAACCACGAGGGTAAGCCGCGTGTCGAGATATGTTGGAAGCAGCGTCAACGTCTTCGCAACTTCCCAGACTGTCGCGTAACCATCCAGTTTTCCGACAAGCTTTTGGAAAGCCGGATCATGCTCTTCTACAACACCCTCCACGGCCGCATGAACATCGATCTCGACGGCGTATCTATCGCCCATGTCCCGCAAAAGGCAGCGACCGGCAACCGTTCGATGTTTCAGATCGAAGCGCACCACAGCCAGCGTGGGAAGAAGGTCAAAGTTCTCGAGCCGGACAACCCGCTCCTCGCCGTACGCCTGACGTCGACGAGCGGCGGACCTAGCCATCGCCTCCTTGCCAAGCGCAAGAGTATCGGTTCTCCCAACCCTCTGCTCGAGTTCCTCGACAATACCGGATTCCGGCTTCTCAACAAGACTTAGCAGCATGGTCAGTTCATCGCCTTTGCGCACCATGCTCGCTGAACGAAAGCCGTACGCGGCATCTTCGCCCGTGTAGAGGAGAAGATCGCCTGCTACATCGCTCGTGTTGACGTTGTAGATGATTCGCTCTGCAAGCGTGTAGCCCAAACCGAGGTCCGCTGCGGGGCTATCCGGGCCAGTCGCGAAATCAAGAAAATCCGCAAAGCTAACTATGTAGTCCCTCTCGGGGAATAGCCGAAACGGCTGCCCGAGACGGGCACGCTCAAAGAACTCCCCAATGAGCCGATAATTTGAGGGCTGCCCGTGCGGCCCCATCACCATCTCCCGATTCTGGTAGTCCCGCTGAAACTCTCGGAGTGTCTCGTCAGCCAAGAGTCCTGCCCCGGAGACCTGCTGCGCCTTGTAGACCGCAAGATCCGCTTCGTATGCGTTCTTGATTCGCTGGGCGATCATCAGCGGAATGCCTAGTCCTCCAAAACGACCAACAGGCGATGCGACTCCAGGCCTTCCCATGGAAGACCGTACAGTTCCTAGGGGGAGGCCAGCCTTTTTGTCGTTCTTGTCAGTCATAGACGTCTGAATCTCGCTACAAGTAAAAACGGCTCAATGGGCCTACACCCCCCGCCCGCTCGCGCCAGCGACGACCTTGGGCGAGGCGTCTACCGAGATCCGGGCACATCTTCTTTCACACATGGGCACTCAAGCGGATCACCGGCGCTGCTCAGGCTTATCCATAGCCCATTCCCCTCGCGATGACTTCGCGTGCGTTGCATCTAACGCAACGAAGCAGCGCCTTTCAGATCATTTCTTGAACTTACCACACTGGGAATGGCCGCCTTTCCCCTCTCGCGCAAAAAACGTTCGGCGAACAGACATCTAGCCCGGGCTAATGCTCCCGCTGACACATCATACGAATCGCTGGTAGGGGCCAGGAGGGGCATTAGGGCGTCGCGCGCCCTACCCCTGCATGCCGGCCGTGACCCGTACAACTTGGATGCTTTGCGGCCGCGCTACAACACTGTAGAGCTGGACAGGTGTATCCGTCGGCCAATAAGATGCCGAAAACGAAAATAAAGGCAGAAATACCAATGGGGCAATCGACAACGGCTGAAGCACGGGTTGCCGTGCTAGTAGACTGCGACAACACGACACCGGAGATACTGGAGCACGCCCTCCGGATTGTCGCTCAGTTTGGGCGCGTGGTGCTGCGTAGAGGCTACGGCAACCATTCCACCCTAGCCCATAGATGGCAGGAAGCGCTGGTTCGCCTCGCTTTCACGCCATGTTTGCAGTATCAATATGCGTCCGGCAAGAACACATCCGATATTGCTTTGGCCCTGGATGCCATGGAGGCCATGTTTGACTCCCGGGCCGATACATTCTGCCTAGTCACCAGCGATTCCGATTTTGCCTACCTTTGTCGCAAGCTGCGCGAACGTGGCGCCACGGTGCATATTGTCGGTGAGACTAAAACGCCAGAGGCGCTGCGCAACGCCAGCGATCAGTTCTTTGAGTGGCAATCGGCAGAGCCTGCCCCGGTGCCGGCGGACCCGGCAAAGCAGAAAACTGTGGCCACTCCCCCGAGCCCACCATCAAAGCGACGCCCCAAAGCTGTAGTCAAGGCCGTCGAACTACTCGCCGGCGACACGCCAGATGGCTGGGTAGGCTTGGGCGCGCTGGGTCAGTATCTGAAACGCACAGACCCAGGCTTCTCGCCTAAAGCTTTCGGCCATGCCGCACTATCCGATATGGTTCGCACTTACTCAGATTTGGTTATGGACCAACAGAGCGGCACTGGCTTCTGGGTGAGCCTAAAACCCAAGTCAGAGAGCGATCACCGGTAAGCCATACCTGGGTGTCGGATACGAATGCGTCCAACGGGAGTGACCAGTGCCTGCACGATCCGAAGGCGTAGCGTAAGGTCTCCACCAAAGCTATCGGCTCCTCCGTCCTTGGGGTATGCCGTTCGTGCCAAAAATGGCACCCTAATCCACCTTAAATTCGTGCGTCGCCGGCCGACCAGTGTTGCGACGCCTAACACAGGCATTCCTTCGTGGCAATCACAGAACAGCAAGAAGCGCTCAAAAAGGCGATCGAGGAATTGTTGGACAATAGTGCGCTCGACACGGTAGTCGGATGCGCCGTTCCAATTACCGACCAGACGCATCCCCGCACTGCGCTTCTTCACGTCAAATTCAACGAGGACAAACCGCAAGTCAATGCACTCGCTCGCTTTCTGTGGAATCAGTCCGTCAACTACGCACTATCCCGGCGCAGGCGGCTAGCATTCAGAAAGGCGCTCGAGAACGCAGATCCTGCCGACATGTCTTCCATCCCGGATCTTTTGCGAACCGTCCGCGATGTGTTTATCGAGTTTCGTAAGGCAAACCCCTCGCGAGCAAGTGAAGTGGGCGAGGTACTAGCATACTGTGTCACGCTGCATCATCTCAAGGCCGCGCAAATGGCTGCCAAGATGTCCCTCAAGACGTCCCCGAACATGCCCGTGCATGGGCTTGATGGTATCCACGCGATCTTCGAAACCGGCGCGCTGACCATTTACTTCCTCGAATCGAAGCTTGCCGGCGACGCCAATGACGGGGCCCGTGACTACGCGGACTCGGTGGCTGGCTTCCTAAAAAACGAAAAACAGTATCTTCGCGAGTACGAACTGGTGGGCGATCTAGGGAACCTCGACGCTCTACAGGGAGAAGCGCGCGATTTGGCGCTCCAGCATTTTGACGTCGTGGGCAAGCCAGACATCCCTCGTCGCGAGCGCTCTGTTGGCGTCATCTGCTACTCCGAGAAAAAGCACTTTGCCAACATCATTCCGGTTGCCGACGGCCCAGTGGACGTGCACGAGAAGCACTTCACGACAAACTTCGCCCAGGAACATTCCTCTCTCCAACAAGCAGTGTCCAAACACTTGAAGGAGCGCGGCGCCGATCCGAACAAGTGCCTCGTATTCTTTGTCGCCGTACCCGATGTCATTGTACTTCGCGAGAATTTCTACGCGGCCATGGGCATAAGTGACGTCCAACCAATGCCCGATAAGCCGAAAAGGAAGGTCACAACGAAACCAAAGACGAGGTCTTCCACGTCAACGAAGCAAACATCGAAGGCAAAGAACCCCGTGAAATCGAAGACAAAGCCGGGAGGGAACTCGCGATGAGCAGTTTTGCGACCGAATTGGCGCAGCGGCTAACAAGCCATCACAGCTACTGGGAGAACTTCCTCGCCCTGCAGAGTGCGGGAGCTGCCTCTACCCTACCCGATCAACTTGAACGAACCCACGCGACCCTTGCTGGCGACGAGGTTGTCAAACTGTTGTACTGCGCGTCCGTCTTCGCACAAACGGACCAAGAGAAGTACAAAGGGATGGCTCAGGCCATTGCATTGAACTCGCTCTTCTTCGATACCGAGCACGATGTACGAGAACGCTGTATTCGCGTACTCACCGAACTCGGGAACTTCCCCGGACTGAGTTACGCTGAGACTCACTACGAGATTCAGACCGGGTCTCTTCTCGGACTCTTACAACGACGCGTTTCACAGGAACTGAATACAGTCGATGTAGGTGACGAGCGTCTTGCCCTAACAGATTTCCAGAAGGACGTGTGGGACGCCTTGCCCAACTCAAGTGCCCTCGCCATTTCCGCCCCAACCTCTGCTGGAAAGTCGTTCCTGGTCATTGAGCATCTTTGCCGCCTCACGACCGACTTGCCTAAGTTCGCGGCCGTCTACGTTGCACCGACACGCGCCCTGTTATCAGAAGTCCACCAATCGGTGACCTTGCGGCTGAGCGGCGTGGAAGGCGTGAGAATCTCCTCTGTTCCATCGCTTGACCCAGACAGCAACCCCAAGCAGGTATTCATCGTGACGCAGGAGCGCCTGCAGGTGCTCTTGTCCATCACTGACATGGTCTTTGACTTGGTCGTAGTTGACGAGGCGCAGAACCTGTCCGATGGAACACGCGGGATGATCCTGCAAGAATGCCTTGAGCAACTGGTACAGCGCAACAAAAGTACGCGCGTCATCATGTTGGCTCCAGGTGCCGAAGGCTTCTCTGACGCTGCCAGTGTGATTGGCATACCCGAGCTCAAGCCGGCCTCGACAACCGTTTCCCCCGTACTTCAGAACCGAATCTTGGTAAGCAAGGTGGCCGGCAAGGATCAATTGCTTCTCCGACTGCTGACCCCCAACGGTGCCCAACAAGTTGGCATCCTCCCAAGTAAGCGTGGATTCGACATACCCGCCACTCGCCTCGCATCCGTCGCCCTCGAACTGGGGTCAAAGGGTGGCTCCTTGGTGTATGCAACCGGGCCGAGCGGTGCCGAAGACGTAGCGGACCAGCTTAGCCAAGAGCCCAAGATCCAAGAGGATCCTCGCCTTGAAGAGCTTGCAACCTTCATCGAGGAGCATATACATCCCGAGTACAAGCTCGCCTCAATGGTTCGTCGCGGCGTCGCCTTCCACTATGGAAAAATGCCGACGCTTCTGCGCGAGTCCCTTGAGCGTGCATTCAAATCCGGCGCCATACAGTTCCTAGCTTGCACAACGACCCTCTTTCAGGGAGTGAATCTTCCGGCAAGAAATGTTTTTATCGACACCCCTACCCGAGGATCCGGGACGATTCTGGATCCGGCGTTGTTGTGGAACTTCGCGGGTCGCGCAGGTCGCATGAAGAAAGACGTCGTTGGGAACGTTTTTCTCGTCGACTACGACGAATGGCCTGAGCAACCGATGAACGAATTCGTCCGGTTCCAGATCAGGCCGGCACTCCAAAGCGCCCTTCTCAACTCCTACGACAAAGTCGTAGCTGCACTAGAAGGAAACATGCCGCGCCTCAGCCCACGCGATGACACACCGGCTCGTGTGCGCGCCTCCGCTGGTCTACTCATCGCGCGGGCGGCAAAGGGAGATGTCCAAGCGTTCGCGACACGAATACTGCCAGACTTTCCCGACCAACGAAGAATGGCCCTCGCTGCTGCAGCGGAGGCAGCAGCAAAGAAGCTGGAGTTGCCTGCTTCAATTCTGGCTTCCAACTGGATGATCGATCCGTTTGGACAGAAGCGTCTCTATGATCGCATCGTCGAGAAGATTCGGGACGACGAGATTAATGAACTGATCCCTCTGAACCCTCATGACAAAGGGGCTTCCTCCCTATACGGTGGAATATTTAGTCGGATTCTGAAGGCAATCTATGGCCAGAATGGGAACTTCGGCGGCTATGTAGCCGGCCTGGCGATCCCTTGGATGAAAGGGGTTCCCTATCCGGTAATTCTCGCAAAGGCCATTAGAAAGGCGAAGGAGCGGGCCCAAAAGCAAGCTGAGGAAAAGGCGACGAAGAAGCTTGAGAACCCCAAGCTTAGAATCCGTGCGCCCAAACCTGTGAACACAAACAAGGTAATCCGAGAGATCTTCGACATCATCGAGGATGTCGTGCGATTTCAGTTTGTTCAGCTTGGCAAGGCGTACATCGATCTTCTAGCTTTAGCGCTTCGAAATGAAGGCAGGGCCGACTTGGTTCCAACAATCTTTGACTTTTCGCTCGCGCTGGAGATTGGAATCGCCACGGCATCCGGAAGATCCT
>Ga0209256_1003249_pt1:10000-11688 | contig 11688 bp, 6 predicted proteins | sample AraplaCol_mCL_r2_2_FD_184270 | JGI IMG/M metagenome (GOLD analysis project Ga0209256, IMG submission 184270) | Arabidopsis root microbial communities from North Carolina, USA - plate scrape MF_Col_mCL_r2 (SPAdes) (version 3) | ecosystem: Host-associated > Plants > Roots > Endosphere...
ATATACGTATTATGGTCTGAAAAATCACATTACGCTATCCGATTGATCCAATTCCTATTCATAACAGAGATATTCACTCAAAGTCGTTAACTTTTATACCAATTTTTTTTGTCCCGGGGTTGAGTCGTGTAATGTTAGAGATATCCAAAAAATTTTCACCTTTACACTATCAGAATGTCTTGAAACCCAGGCGCACCGCCGGGGCAAAAATGGTCGTCGTTTCGGGGAGCCATTTTTGCCCCGGCCATGCGCCGGGTTTTTATGGGATCCTGATAGTGTAAAGGTGAAAATTTTTTGGATATCTCCAACATTACACTATCCGTGGGTCTTGATTCCCATTAGGTGAAGCTGTAGTCGATCAGTGGGCATGTTGACGACCAGTTTTTGCCCCGGCGGTGCGCCTGGGTTTCAAGACATTCTGATGGTGTAAAGGTGAAAATTTTTTGGATATCTCCAACATTACACCATCCAAAGATCTTAATTCCTATTAGGAACAAAGATAGATTTTCCCGCCAAAAATCGGGACACCGCCGGTGGAAACGGGGATAAGACGGCGGTACCCTTTTTATGTGTCAAATTAACATAACAGGCTCTGAAAAATCATATTACGCTATCGGGAAATATTAATTCCTGTTAGAAAGAGATATAACTGATCAGTGACGTTGTTTTCTTGTACCCGGGTGTGAGTCGGGTTTATGGGGAATATGATAGTGAAAAGTATGTTACCATGAGGGGACAGTTCAAATTGACCCCAAGCCCCTGGGTATAAGACTGATAGTAAGGGAGTTCCACAAAAAAAGTCGGGGGTAACGACTCAATTTTTCTATTTACCTTATAAAGGGTATATATAAATTAATAATTAATAAATGACATATATATATCTATATAATAATATATATTAAACAAAATTTTATATATCATGTTTGCATCGTAGATAAATAAAGTAAAAAAATCACTTGGAAGCCCACTGATTTTTCGAGCGTGGAACTCGATTACTAATAATATTTAAGATATGTAATTTAAAAATATAATATACGATAGTATATTGGTTAATTATATATATGGTATGGAATGATATATACCTTTCATAGTCGCATAAAGCCTAGGGTTATGAAAAATGACATTTTTGTGTTATGAGGCTCAGGGTCGGGTCTAGACTTTCAAAATTGACATATAGGCCCATTTAGGCACGAAAAATCTATATTTTAAAGGATACACCCGGAAACCCCTCCCTAACGTCACAATAGAAAAAACACGTTAAGTATGAAAACCGCTAATAAATATATTTAAAGGAAAATATTAATATATAATAATATACATATCATGTATGTTCTAAATAATCAAGAAGATTTGAGATATTCCTGTATGCAAGCGAGTTCCACGGGTAGGATAATAAGGGGGCACACCCGGACACCCGGCTTGATATCAAAATAAAATAATGATCGGAGATTAGGACTTAGGGGGTATATATGATGTATCTAAGTGGTATAATAAAAAATACATAATGTAATAACGGGGTATGAACTTGGGTTAGGGTTAGGGTTAGGGTTTAGGGTTTAGGGTTAGGGTTAGGGTTAGGGTTTAGGGTTAGGGTTAGGGTTTAGGGTTAGGGTTAGGGTTAGGGTTAGGGTTTAGGGTTTAGGGTTAGGGTTAGGGTTAGGGTTAGGGTTAGGGTTTAGGGTTAGGGT
>Ga0209256_1003250_pt1 | contig 11687 bp, 9 predicted proteins | sample AraplaCol_mCL_r2_2_FD_184270 | JGI IMG/M metagenome (GOLD analysis project Ga0209256, IMG submission 184270) | Arabidopsis root microbial communities from North Carolina, USA - plate scrape MF_Col_mCL_r2 (SPAdes) (version 3) | ecosystem: Host-associated > Plants > Roots > Endosphere | place: USA...
TATGAAGTCAATCCGTAGGTCCACTGCACAGCTCTCTCGCCAAGGCATCGACTGATCCTCCCAGCCGATAGAGAACTGTTACCCATCCATCCGGTCTACTGTGTTACCTATCTATCCGGTCTGGACATCGCGCCACCTTCTCCCACAAGGGGAGAAGGGAAGAGGCAGTGTGCGCTTGGCGCAAAGCATCACCCCTTCAGCTTCTCAGCATGCCAGTGCAGATGGTCGCCCATGAAGGTCGAGATGAAGTAATAGCTGTGGTCGTAGCCCGCCTGCCGCCGCAGCGTCAGCGGGATGCCCGCTTTGGTGCAGGCGGCTTCGAGCAGCTCCGGCTTCAGCTGCTCCTTCAGGAAATTATCGGCCTCGCCGACGTCGACCAGGAAGCTTGAAAACTTCGCGCCGTCCTCGATCAGCGCCACCGTGTCGTGGCCGCGCCAGGCGTCCTTGTTCGGACCGAGATAGCCGGTGAGCGCCTTGATGCCCCAGGGCACCAGCGAGGGCGCCACGATCGGGGCGAACGCGCTCGCGGCGCGATAGCGGTGCGGGTTGCGCAGCGCCACCGTCAGCGCGCCGTGACCGCCCATGGAATGGCCCATCACCGACTGCCGCTTGGCATCGACGGGAAAATTTCCCGCGACCAGCTTGGGCAGCTCGTCGGTGACATAGCTCCACATCCGGTAATTGCGTGCGAACGGCTCTTGCGTCGCATCGACATAGAAGCCGGCACCTAAGCCGAAATCATAGGCGTTGTTGGCATCGCCGGGCACGTCGGCCCCGCGCGGCGAGGTGTCGGGCGCGACGAAGATCAGCCCGAGTTCGGCGCAGGCCTTGCGGAATTCGCCCTTCTCGGTGACGTTGGCATGGGTGCAGGTGAGGCCGGAGAGATACCAGACCACCGGCAGCTTGGCGCCCTCGGCATGCGGGGGCACATAGACCGAGAACACCATGTCGGTTCCAGTCGCCTGGCTGGCATGGCGATAGACCCCCTGCACACCGCCGTAGGACTTGTTCGTCGAGACAGTCTGAATCGTCATGCCTTCACTCCGTGGCATCTCACCACATCAATATTGCAACGCTTGTGTGACCGAAATTTGTGGCGTCGTCAGGCGACACCGCTGTCGATCGCCAGCCGCACCAGCTCGACCGAGGTCTTCACCCCGAGCTTCTGGCGCATGATGGACGAGGTGTTGGCGACCGTCTTGTAGGACGATTGCACCAGCCAGGCGATTTCGGACAGGCTCTTTCCCGCGCTGAGCAGCCGCAGGATCTCCATCTCGCGCGCGTTCAGCTTCGACAGCGGACTTTGCGCCAGGGTCGGCCCTGCAAAGGCAATGCTGCGGGCGATCGCGCTCGGCAAGTAAGTGCCGCCGCCGCCGACGGCGCGGATCGCCTCGACGAGGTCGTCGGGATCGCCGGTCTTGGACACGTAGCCCTTGGCGCCGCATTCGATCGCCCGCGCGGCGAAGGCCGGGTCGTCGTTCATGCTGAACATGATGATGCGGGCCTCGGGCGCGCGCTCGAGGATGCGGCGTGCCAGCTCGAAGCCGGAGACGGTCGGCAGATTGATGTCGATGATGCAGAGGTCGGGGCGCTCGACGATGAAGACGCATTCGCCGTCTTCGGCGTCGGCGGCCTCCAGGATCTCGATCTCGCCCTCGTCGGCCAGCACGGCGCGGCAGCCGGAGGCGACAATGGGATGATCGTCGACGATCAGTATGCGCATAGGCGTTTCCTTGTGACAGCGTCGGCCTGTTTCGCGCCCGGCCGAGATTGCTGTACGCTTTCGATTAGATATCCGCAGCTTCCCCTCTGTCAACGTCATCGGGCAGGCGCGGGCCAAACCTTCGCGAGGCACGAGCGATACCCATGTGGCAAAATCTATCCTTGCGCGGGCGCATCAACCTGTTGCTGGCGCTGCTGCTGGCCCTGGGGCTCGCCGTCAATATCGGCCGCCAGGTCGCGGAGGCGGGTCCCCGGGTGCAGGCCGAGGACCAGAGCGTCATCCGGCTCGCGCGCGAATTCATCGAGATGATCGTGGCCGATCTCAACGAAGCCCCCGATCCGGATGCCAGGCTGAACCAGATCGCGCGCGACCTCAGCCGCCTGCGCCATGTCAGCATCACGTTGCGGGATGCTGGCGGCAATCCGCAGACGCCGCCCCGGCTCGACACCGACGCCGATACGCGCGGGCCGCCGGCCTGGTTCGTCAGCCTGGTTCACCCCGAGCAGACCGCGGTGAGCGTGCCGGTCTCGATCCACGGCAGGCCCGGCTCGCTCCTGATCACCTCGCACCCCGATGACGAGATCGCCGAGATCTGGGACGGCATCGTGACCCAGCTCGAGGTCGGCTCGGTGATCGCGCTGGCGCTGTTTTTCTTGATGATGAGTGTGGTCGGCCGGGCGCTGGCGCCGCTGCAATCGCTGGCGGAGGCCATGGGGAAGCTCGAAGGCGGACATTACGAAGCCCGTGTCACGCCGGGCGGCGCGCCCGAGCTCGCCGTGATCTGCACCAAGCTCAATCACCTTGCCGCAACGCTTCACGAGGCGGTCGAGGACAAGCGGCGCCTCGCCGAGCGGGCGGTGTCGCTCCAGGACATCGAGCGCAAGGAGATCGCGCGCGAGCTCCACGACGAGTTCGGGCCGTATCTGTTCTCGCTGCGCGCGCATGCCGGCGCGCTGGCGAAGCAGGCGGATGGCCGCGTCCCGAGTGCGGAGGCCGTGCGAAAACATGGCAGCGCCATGCTGGAGCAGATCAACGCGCTGCAGCAGTTCAATCGCCGCGTGCTGGAGCGCCTTCGCCCGGTCGGCCTCGCCGAGCTCGGCCTGCGCCAGGCGCTGGAATCGTTGTCGCGGCTGTGGCGGGAATCGCATCCCGATGTCACGATCAAGACGTCGATCTCCCCCGCGCTGGGAGCGACGGGCGAGACCGCCGATCTCACCATCTATCGCATCGTGCAGGAGGCGCTCACCAACGTGTTCCGCCACGCTGGCGCGACCTCGGTCGACGTCGTCATCGAACCGGCGGAGCAGGTGGCGCAGGATGGCCGCACCTGCGCCCGGGTGCGGGTCAGCGACAACGGCCGCGGCATGGAGCTGGGCCAGAAGCTCGGCTTCGGGCTCGTCGGCATGCGGGAGCGGATTCTGGCGCTGGGCGGCACGCTCGACGTCGTCTCCGGTGCCGGCGGCCTGACCGTGGAAGCGCTGGTTCCGACCGCGGCCGCCTGATCGCGCCCGAGACGATCGGGAAAAAGTCCCGATTTGGTCGGGAAAACGGGAGCCGATATTGCCCGACCTTTTGTGGCTGGCGCACCCATGGCGGCCGAATAAACTCGTCGCGACCAACAGGCGAAAATCAAAACAGCCGGTGGTCACGGATGGGAAGGCGGGGATGGGCAAGGTTCTTTCGTTCAGGCGTCGTTTGTTGATGGCCTCGGTGTCGACCGGTCTCGTGTCCGGGGTGGTGTTCGCGAGCCCCGCGGGGGCCGCGCCGGACCAGGAGACCAACGTCCAGAATCTGCCGCCGGTCGAAGTGACGGTGCAGCCGCCGGCAGCGGCGCGACATAGCGCGCCGACGCGGCCGGTCGCGCGCATTGGCGCTGCGTCGTCCGCTGCACCGAGGACGCGCCTTTACGTCTTCCCGACCTCGCCGGGCATCGGCAGGGGTCTCGATGTCGACAAGGTTCCGTCGGCGATCAACGCCGTCGATCCCGGCCAGATCAAGCGCACGGGCTCGCTGAACGTCACCGACGCGCTGCGCGACAACATCGCCGGCGTCAACATCACCGAGGTCACCGGCAATCCGTTCCAGCCGGACGTCGAATTCCGCGGCTTCGTCGCTTCGCCCGTGACGGGCACGCCGCAAGGCCTTGCCGTGTATCAGAACGGCGTCCGCATCAACGAAGCCTTCTCGGATGCCGTCAATTGGGACCTGATCCCGACCGCCGCGATCAGGTCGGTGACGCTGGTGACCAACAATCCCGCCTTCGGCCTCAACGCGCTGGGCGGTGCGATCAATCTGCAGATGAAGGACGGTTTTACCTATCAGGGCGCCGAGATCGACGTGATGGGCGGCTCGTTCGGACGCGTCCAGGGTTCGGCGCAATGGGGCAAGCAGGTCGACAAGAACTACGGCGTTTATGCCGCGCTCGAAGGCCTGCGCGACAACGGCTTTCGCAATTTCTCGCAATCGACCGTGCGGCGATTCTACGGCGATGTCGGCTACAAGGCGGGCGACAGCGAATTCCACGCCAATATGGGCGTCGCCAAGAACGATTTCGGCGCCAGCGCCACCGTTCCCGCCGAGTTGCTCGACAAATATTGGGGCGCGACCTACACCACGCCGCAGACGACGTCCAACCGCGTCGGCTATCTCAACCTGACCGGCAAGGTCGATGCAACCCCGACCTGGACGCTCGAAGGCGCTGCGCATGTGCGCAGGTACGAGCAGAAGCTCGTCGACGGCAATCCGACCGACGTGCAGGAATGCGCCGCGCTGGGGCTATTGTGCTTCGGCGACGATGCGACGAGCGCGAATGGCACCAACGGCGCGCAGCTCGTCAATCCGTATCCGCTCGGAACCATCCTCGGCGAGATCGACCGGAGCACGATACGTTCGACCAGTTTCGGCGTGTCAGGACAGGCCACCAACACCGATCAATTGCTCGGTCACGACAACCGATTCGTGATGGGCGCGAGCTATGACGCCAGTGTCACGCGTTACAATGCGACAGCCGAGATCGGCTCCATGGGAGAAAACTACGTCGTCAGCGGCAGTGGCCTCTTCTTGGGGCCCACCGGCACGGTAGATACCGGATTTACCGGTCCTGTCTCGCTGCGGACCGTCAATCAATATAACGGCCTCTACGCGATGGACACGTTCAACGTCACCGATGCCTTCGCCCTCACCGGCGGCGGCCGTTTCAACGTGGCGCGCATCTCGCTGGAGGACCAGCTCGGGACCGATCTCAACGGCGACCACACCTTCACCCGCTTCAATCCGGTGATCGGCGGCACCTACAAGATCACGCCTGAGCTGACCGCCTATGCCGGTTATTCCGAGGCCAACCGCGTGCCGACGCCGCTCGAGCTCGGCTGCTCCGATCCGGCCCGCCCCTGTCTGATCGCGGCGTTCCTGGTCTCCGATCCGCCGCTCAAGCAGGTCGTGTCCAAGACCGTCGAGGCCGGCTTCCGTGGCACCAAGGAGCTGAACATCGGCACGCTCGGCTGGAAGATCGGCGGCTTCCGCGCCACCAATTACGACGACATCGTCGCGGTGCCCGTGGTCGGGCGGACCGGCTTCGGCTATTTCTCCAACGTTGGCCGGACCCGCCGGCAAGGTCTCGAGGCGGAAGTCAACATCAAGTCGCCGACGCTCCAGTTCCAGGCGAGCTACGCCTTCGTCGACGCGCGCTATCTCGATCCTCTCGAGCTCGGCTCGGAAAGCCCGTTTGCCGATGGCAACGGCAACATCCAAGTTTCTCCCGGCAACCAGCTCCCCGCGATCCCGCGTCACCGCGTCAAGGTCGGCATCGACTATGCTGTGACCGACGTCTGGAAGGTCGGCGGCAACGCGCTCTACGTCTCCAGCCAATACCTGGTCGGCGACGAGTCGAACCAGTTCGCGAAGCTGCCGTCCTATACGGTGTTCAATCTCCACACGTCCTACCAAGTGGCGAAGAACATCCAGCTGTATGGCAAGGTCGACAACATTTTCGACAAGCGCTACGCGACCTACGGACAGTTCTTCGACACGGGAGCCTTGCCCAACTTCACCAACGGCGGCAATGACTTCACGGACCCGCGCTCGCTCAGCCCGGCCCGGCCGCGCGCGTTCTATGCGGGGATGCGGGTGACGTTCTAGACACGGGCGGTCAGTCAGGCGAGCTGCCTGAAAGTACCGGCATCCGAGAGCCAAGGCCGCGCCCATTGCTCTGCGGGAGGGCTCGCTGAGCTTGCAGAATATTCCGCCTCCGGCATGATGGCTCCGGAGGCCTGCTTTGCCGTGTCGTTGAAGAATCCGGATGCCGTCGCTGCGATCGTTTCAGCGCTTCGATACGTCTATGGTGACGAGATCGCGCGACTTATGCTCGTCGAGGGCATGAGCCTCGCCGATCTGATCGACGCCATGTTTTCCGCGCCGCTGCCGCACCGCGAGGCCGTTCGAGACATCACCGACGCATTGGACGATTTCGTCATTTCACCGGACCTGGGTCTGATGTGGCACCTCAGATACGTCTATGGAGACGAGCCCGGCTCCCTGCACGTCGTGGACCTGGAGATCGCGACGCCAAACGGCACGCTGGCAAGCAAGGACGTCTGGCTTCGTCTGGCCACCTAAAGGAGGCAGGCCGCGCGGACTTTACCAATCTGAAACCATGTCAAATGATCCGAAAAGTTTAACGAAACCTCCCGGTCCTCTCCGCGTCAGTTTGTCGGAGGGCCCGTGTGATGACAGAGCGCCAGTTGAGAGAGCAGGAATGCCAGATCGCGCGTTATCGGCGTTTGGAGCGGGAGGTCACCGATCCGCTCGCCGCGTGTCTGCTTCATGGCATCGTCGAGGATCTCGAAGCCGAGCTGCGCAAGCAATTGCCGGAGTGGCACCGGCCGCGTGATTAACGCTTTCTTAGCGCTCATCGTGCCGATGATCGCGCGGGAATGTCAGGGGAGACTGCTCCCATGCTGAAAGACGGGACGTACGCGGCGTGGTACAAGACGCCGCTCGATCAGGGGACTGGGATCGTCCACGTCGCGGACGGACAGATTTGGGGCCGGGACAGCCTGATGACCTATCACGGCTCGTGTCAGGTCGATGGAGACCGCTTCACCGCCACCGTGTCGACGAAGCGTCATACCGACGGACGGCTGACGGTGTTCGGCGTGGAAGACGAGCTCACGCTGGACATCGAGGGAAACTGCCCCGGCAAGATCGCGACCTACACCGCGACGGCAAAGCAAGTGCCGGGAATGGTTCTCCAGGGAACGCTCATTCTCACCGAACAGCAGCCGCCCGCGCGTGACCGTGCCGAGCCGCGCCCGGCGTTCAACCCCGACAAGCTGCCAAAATTGCCGAAGCGCTCGCGCTGAACGCGTAAGCTGGCCCGCATCCCTATGTCGCGCCCCAGGCCGCGCGATTCTGCATCCGGCTCCCTCACAAGCCCGCTTCTCAAACCGCCCCGGACTCGCCATTGTGCGCCCGCAACAATTCGGAAGCGGAGCAGCATCAATGTCGGACAAGGTCTCGCGCCGCCGGTTCGCGAAAATCGCGGGGCTGTCCGCAGCCGGCCTGACCGGTCCGCTCGACGCGGCAAAGGCGAAGCCAGCATCGCCGCCGCGCGCCGGCTTTCCGGCCGGCTTCGTCTGGGGCACGGCGACCTCGTCCTATCAGGTCGAGGGCGCGGTCGACGAGGACGGGAGAGGGGCCTCGATCTGGGACAAGTTCGTGCGCATCCCCGGCAAGATCGAGGACGGCACCACTGGCGACCGCGCCAACGAACATTATCACCGCTACAAAGAGGACATCGCGCTGATCAAGGCGCTCGGCTGCAAGGCCTACCGTTTCTCAGTGGCCTGGCCGCGGCTGTTTCCGGACGGTGATGGCAAGCCCAATCCGAAAGGGCTCGACTTCTACAACAGGCTGGTCGATGAGCTCCTGAAGAACGGCATCGAGCCTTGGCTGACGCTCTATCACTGGGACCTGCCGCAAGCGCTGCAGGATCGCTTCGGCGGCTGGCGCTCGACCGAGACCTGCAAGATCTTCGGCGACTACGCGGCCTATGTCGCGACCCATCTCACCGACCGCGTCAAGAACGTGTTCACGCTGAACGAGACCGGCCGCTTCGTCTATTTCGGCTACGGTATCGGCATCGATGCGCCCGGGCAGACGCTGCCGCAAGCCGAGGTCAACCAGATCAGGCACAACACCGCGCTGGCGCACGGGCTCGCGGTGCAGGCGGTGCGCGCCCATGGCCGCCGCGGCACCAGGGTGGGACCGGCCGAGAACATCGATGCCTGCGCGCCCGCGATCGATACGCCGGAGAACGTTCGCGCCGCCGAGATCGCGCTGCGCGAGATGAACGCCAGCTATCTCAACGTCATCATGACGGGCCGTTACACCGACGCGTTCCTGAAATACGCCGGCGCCAACGCGCCGAAATACACCGATGCGGAGCTGAAGATCATCTCCTCGCCGGTCGATTTCCTCGGCCTCAACATCTACGCGCCGCAGAACTATGTGGTGGCCTCCGACCAGGGCGCGGGTTTCATGCCGCTGCCGATCCCGAAATCGTTCCCGCACATGAACTCGGACTGGCTGCGCGTCGGGCCGGAGACGCTTTATTGGGTGCCGAAGCTGGCTGCCAAGATCTGGAAGACGGATGCGATCTATATCAGCGAGAACGGCGCCTCCGGCGACGACGTGGTCACGCACGACGGCAAGATCTACGACACCGACCGCATCATGTATCTGCGCAACTATCTCGCCCAGCTGCAGCGCGCCACCACCGAGGGCGTGCCGGTGCGCGGTTATTTCCTCTGGAGCCTGATGGACAATTTCGAGTGGGTGTACGGACTGAACAAGCGCTTCGGGCTGTATCACGTCAATTTCGACACCCAGGTCCGCACGCCCAAGCTCAGCGCCAGCTTCTACCGCAACGTGATCGCGAGGAACGCGGCGGGGGCGTGATGCCTTCGCCTCTCCCCGCAGGCCAGCCCACCGTCAGGGTCGTGAGAGTTCGGGCGACGCTGCCCGATTTCCACTCCGCCTTCGACTCCTCGCTCATTCCTGACATGCAAGGAAGCGCCGGACACTTAAGTTACCTCAGGCCGGACCTCTCTCAAGGCCAGCGATTTCCGAAACCGTTTCTGTCCATTAGTGTGAAGGCTTATGCAGCTTGCGCGGCGAGCCAGGAGCTTTAGGCTTTGTCGGGGTACCCGGTGTGCCACCATAGCGCGCGTGGTCATAACAGCGCTGCCGATCAGGGTTTGGATTCATTTGCTGGGAAGTGACTGTGCCACCGCATTCCGTACCGATCGCCGTGGCGGCCTTTGCGGGCGGAGCGATCAGAAGCAGCAGACAGGCGACTAGGCGAGACATTTCAAAATTCCGGATTTGCAATCACTCTGCTAGTTATCGCACTTGCCAGGATTGGCACTGCACCATCGGCTCACGGCAGAGCTGTCCCACCCACGAGCTTTGTTAACCGACACGCATTGTTCATAGCTGCAAGTTTTAGGCTTGGCCGAGCTCTTTGCGGGCTTCGGTTGCGAAAGGGCCGGGGTCAGCAATGCGACCAAAAAGATAACGGCGACGATGGGAATTTTCATGCAAATCCTGCCAGGTTGAAAGCCTTAGTAGAACCCACGGTTGGCAACGACGCAAGCTAGGGTTGTCCAAGCGCTAATACGGGCCTCGGTGTTCGGCTTCGCGCTTCTTACTCTTCACCGGGCAGAAGCGCGCGCCGCGGAATCTGCATTTCAGGTATCAGCGAGTCAAATATGGCCTTGCCGTCTACGAGAGAATATTTGCATCCAAGGGAGTGCTTGACGATACGATCCATAAAACCGGGTGCCCTCGTGGGCGCAGCGATCCAAAGGACTTTCCCCTCCGTAAGCTTTCGTGCGAACGAGGTTGGGGGTACCAAGCGGGCAAACCCTCCCACGAATTTGGCTTTGGGAAATTCCTTCAAGATGTGTGCTTGGCAATCTTTTGCGATGGCCGCTGGAATTGAGCTTTGAGACGGCGCACCCGTTTGGGAGTTGCCTGTACTTACCCAGCTGCCTGAGAACACAGCCGCCAAGGCAACCGCGAAATATATCCTTCCCACAAATTCCTCCCCCTCCGTAAAGGGGCACGATTACAAGTCTAGACTTATGATTGCAAGACGGTTCGCTTCCCATCGAAAGTAGAGTGCCCTGTTCGGTCGAGAGGAGGCAAGGCCAGGCGCCCCGCATTGACTCTCCTCTCTCCCTTATTCAGAACCGTGCTCAACACTGACAAAAAGAGGACACGCCCATGACCGACGCGCTGATCATCGATGCCTGCCGCACCCCGCGCGGCGTCGGCAAGGCCGGCAAGGGAGCGCTCTCCGGCATTCATCCGCAACAGCTCGGCGCGACCGTGCTGCGCGCGCTCGCGGACCGCACCGGCATTAATACCGCCGATGTCGACGACATCGTCTGGGGCTGCAGCGCGCAGGTCGCGACCCAAAGCGGCGATCTCGGGCGGATGTCGGCGCTCGATGCCGGCTATGACGTGCGCGCCAGCGCCGTGACGCTGGACCGGTTTTGTGGAAGCGGCATCACCAGCGTCAACATGGCGGCATCCTCGATCATGGCGGGCGTGGAAGACCTCGTCATCGCCGGCGGCTGCGAGATGATGTCGATGGAGGGGCGTCGCGGCTCGGGTCCGATGATGATGGACAACGGCAATCTGCACCTGCGGGCAAGGCATCCGCAGTCGCATCAGGGCGTCTGCGCGGACGCGATCGCGACGATGGAAGGCATCACGCGGCGGGACGTCGACGCGCTCGGGCTGGAGAGCCAGAAGCGCGCCGCGCATGCGATCGCGAACGGCCACTTCAGGAAGAGCCTCGTGCCGGTTCATCGCGAGGACGGCAGTCTCGCGCTCGATCACGAGGAGTATCCGCGGCCGCAGACCACGATGGAGGGGCTCAGCAGCCTGAAGCCGGCCTTCCCCGCGATCGCCGATTACGCGCTCGACGACAAGGGCACGACCTATCGCGGCCTGATCCTGCAGAAATATCCCGATCTCGACATCGACTTCATGCACCACGCCGGCAACTCGTCCGGCGTCGTCGACGGCGCCGCCGCGATCCTGTTGGCCTCGCCCGCCTATGCCAAGGCGCACGGCCTCAAAGCCCGCGCCCGCGTCGTCGCGATGGCGAATATGGGGGACTCGCCGACCCTGATGCTGAACGCGCCGGTGCCGGCGACGAAGAAGGTGCTGGCGAAGGCGGGCCTCTCCATCGACGACATCGACCTGTTCGAGATCAACGAGGCGTTCGCAGTGGTGGCGGAAAAATATATCCGCGACCTCAAGCTCGACCGCGCCAAGGTCAACGTCAACGGCGGCTCGATCGCGCTCGGTCATCCCATCGGCGCCACCGGATCGATCCTGATCGGCACCGTGCTCGACGAGCTCGAACGGCGCGATCTCAAGCGCGGTCTCGTCACCATGTGCGCCGCCGGCGGCATGGCGCCTGCCATCATCATCGAGCGTGTCTGACCGATCGCCCGTCACTTTCTCCCTGTTTTTACGGGGAGGAAGACCGCCGACATGCGCTCCGACCCTTATTTTTAAGGGTGAAACAAGACCGGCCTTTCACAAAGAGGCCGGTCTTCGCTTGTCGAAAGCGGCGAATCAGCTCTAGCAAGATGTCGTGCGGGCCTTTGAAACAAGGCAAAATCCGCTGCTCAAGGCTCCTTCCGCTTCGGAAGCAGCTAAAATGCAGGGTTTTTTGCCACAGAGGGGCAAAAAGCCCGTAAAATCGCGACAAAACTGTGCAGAAGGCTATAGGCCTTCGCCGGTTGGTCTAATATGCAGCCGTCACGAATCAGAGGAGACACGATGGCCACCCAAATGTCCAAATCGCAATTGATCGAAAAGATTGCGACCGCTACCGAGCTTTCCAAGCGCGACGTCAAGAACGTCATGGAAACGCTGACCGACG
>Ga0209256_1003256_pt1 | contig 11678 bp, 10 predicted proteins | sample AraplaCol_mCL_r2_2_FD_184270 | JGI IMG/M metagenome (GOLD analysis project Ga0209256, IMG submission 184270) | Arabidopsis root microbial communities from North Carolina, USA - plate scrape MF_Col_mCL_r2 (SPAdes) (version 3) | ecosystem: Host-associated > Plants > Roots > Endosphere | place...
CGCGTGGCCGTACTGGTCGTAGGCCGCGCGCTTCTGGCCGTCGGACAGCATCTCGTAGGCCTCCTTGGCCTCCTTGAACTTGTCCTCGGCGTCCTTGGCGCCCTCGCCCTGATTGCGGTCAGGGTGGTACTTCATCGCAAGCTTGCGATACGCCTTCTTGATGTCGTCCTCGCTGGCGTTCTTCGCGACGCCTAGGACTTCGTAATAGTCACGCTTGGCCATGGATCTTCCTGGGAGCCTCAAACCAAAACGCCGCGCGAGGCTGGCGACCCCGCGCGGCGGCTGTCATCGACAGCGATTGCCGATCGCGATGCCGACGTTGTCGGCAGGCGCGGCTTACTTGGAGTCCTTGACTTCCTTGAACTCGGCGTCGACGACGTTGTCGTCGGCCGGCTTGGACGAGGCCTGCTGCGCGCCGGCCGCCTGCGCGTGTCCGGCCTCGGCGCCGCCGGCCGCAGCGGCCGCGCCCGCGGCCGCCTGGGCCGCCTGCGCGTCGGCGTACATCTTCTCGCCCAGCTTCTGGCTGGCGGTCATCAGCGCTTCGGTCTTGGCGTCGATGTCGGCCTTGTCCTCGCCCTTGATGGCTTCCTCAAGGTCCTTGATCGCGGCCTCGATCTTCTCCTTTTCGCCGGCCTCGAGCTTGTCGCCATGCTCGCCCAGCGACTTCTGCACCGAATGCACCAGACCGTCGGCCTGGTTCTTGGCCTGCACCAGCTCGACCTTCTTCTTGTCCTCGGCGGCGTTGGCCTCGGCGTCCTTCACCATCTTCTCGATCTCGGCCTCGGACAGGCCCGAGTTCGCCTTGATGGTGATCTTGTTCTCCTTGCCGGTGCCCTTGTCCTTGGCGCCGACGTGCAGGATGCCGTTGGCGTCGATGTCGAAGCTCACCTCGATCTGCGGCGTGCCGCGCATCGCCGGCGGGATGCCTTCCAGGTTGAACTCGCCCAGGCTCTTGTTGGCCTGCGCCATCTCGCGCTCGCCCTGGTAGACCTTGATCGTCACCGCGGGCTGGTTGTCCTCGGCGGTCGAGAACACCTGGCTGAACTTGGTCGGGATGGTCGTGTTCTTCTTGATCATCTTGGTCATCACGCCGCCCAGGGTCTCGATGCCCAGGCTCAGCGGGGTGACGTCCAGCAGCAGCACGTCGGTGCGTTCGCCGCCCAGGACCTGGCCCTGGATCGCGGCGCCGACGGCCACGGCCTCATCGGGGTTGACGTCCTTGCGCGGCTCCTTGCCGAAGAACTCCTTGACCTTCTCCTGCACTTTGGGCATGCGGGTCATGCCGCCGACCAGGATCACGTCGTCGATCTCGCCCACCGACACGCCGGCGTCCTTGATGGCGGTGCGGCAGGGGGCGATCGTGCGCTCGATCAGCTCGTCCACCAGCGACTCCAGCTTGGCGCGGGTCAGCTTGATGTTCAGGTGCTTCGGACCGGTCGCGTCGGCCGTGATGTAGGGAAGGTTGACGTCGGTCTGCGACGAGTTCGACAGCTCGATCTTGGCCTTCTCGGCCGCTTCCTTCAGGCGCTGCAGGGCCAGCACGTCCTTGGTCAGGTCGACGCCCTGTTCCTTTTTGAACTCGCCGATGATGTAGTCGATGATGCGCTGGTCGAAGTCCTCGCCGCCCAGGAACGTATCGCCGTTGGTGGACAGCACCTCGAACTGCTTCTCGCCGTCGACGTCCGCGATCTCGATGATGGAGATGTCGAAGGTGCCGCCGCCCAGGTCGAACACCGCGATCTTGCGGTCACCGGCGCCGTGCTTGTCCAGGCCGAAGGCCAGGGCCGCGGCGGTGGGCTCGTTGATGATGCGCTTGACGTCCAGGCCGGCGATGCGGCCGGCGTCCTTGGTCGCCTGGCGCTGCGCGTCATTGAAGTAGGCCGGGACCGTGATGACGGCTTCCGAGACCTCTTCGCCGAGGTAGTCCTCGGCGGTCTTCTTCATCTTGCGCAGCACTTCGGCGGAGACCTGCGGGGGCGCCATCTTCTTGCCGCGCACTTCCACCCAGGCGTCGCCGTTGTCGGCGGCGGCGATGGTGTAGGGCATCAGGTCGATGTCCTTCTGGACTTCCTTCTCCTGGAACTTGCGGCCGATCAGGCGCTTGACCGCGTACAGGGTGTTGCGCGGGTTGGTCACGGCCTGGCGCTTGGCCGAGGCGCCCACCAGCACTTCGCCGTCTTCCTGGTACGCAATGATCGACGGGGTGGTGCGGGCGCCTTCCGCGTTCTCGATCACGCGGGTGGTGTTGCCTTCCATGACCGCGACGCACGAGTTGGTCGTGCCCAGGTCGATGCCGATGATCTTCTTCTTAGCCATGTGGTGCTCCTGAATATGAAAAAACGGGGGGAACGGTCAGCGCGGGAGGCTCAGCCCCGGGGCGGCTGGAACGTCGTTCCGGAATGCTTCTGATCTGTGGATGAGGGGCCGGGATTCAAGGGCCGGCCTACTTGGGCGCCGCGACGGTCACCAGCGCGGGACGCAGGACACGGTCGGCGATCAGGAACCCCTTCTGCAGGACCGTGACCACGGTGTTGGCGTCCTGCTCGGCCGGCACCATCGAGATCGCCTGGTGCTGGTGGGGGTCGAACTTCGTGCCGGCGGCCGGGTTGATCTCCAGCACCTTGTTGCGCTCCAGCGCCGACTGCAGCTGGCGCAGCGTGGCGTGCACGCCTTCGAGCACCTGCTCGACGCTGGCATCGGGACGGGCGATCGCGGCGGAGAGGCTGTCCATCACCGGCAGCATCGCGTCGGCGAAGCCTTCGACGGCGTACTTGCGGGCCTTGGAGACTTCCTCCTCGCCGCGGCGGCGGGTGTTCTCGACTTCGGCCTTGGCGCGCAGGTAGGCGTCGGACATCTCGGCCAGGCGCCGTTCGGTATCGGCCAGCTTGGCCTCGAGCGTCTCGGGCACCGAGGCGGCGGCCGCCGCGGCGGCCTGCTGGGTCAGTTCATCAAGGGTCGGGTCAGGTTGTTGGTGGTCGGTCGTCATGGTTGCTGTGCCCAGGGCGGAGCCCGGTCTGCGCCGGGCGATCCGACGCATCTGGGGCCCATGGCCGGAAGTTCAAGAGGGTGATTTTCACATCCGGGCGCGGGCAAACCCGGGGCCTGGTAGGGCGCTTCCGTACTGCGCAGGTCCGGGCGTTGGCCGCCATGGCATGGGGCCCCGGCGGCAAGCGCCGAAACCCCAAGCCATGCCGTCCCCGACCACCCTCGTCCTTCAACGGTCTTGCGACCGGAGACTTCGGGAGGACAACGTCATTCGTCGATGCTGGCGCTCCAGCGGTCCCACTCGGCGAGCTTGCGGCGGTCCTGCTTGGTCGGGCGGCCCTGCTGGATGGTGTCGGCGGGCTCGGGCGCGAGCCGGCGCGCCTCGGCCGCGCGTTCGCGGGTGGCGACGCTGGCCGGCGTCTCCTCGTACAGCGTCTGCGCCACCGGTGCCGGGCCGCGCACGCTGCTCAGGCCGGCGACGCGAACTTCACGGTCGACCTGCCCCTGGCGCAACTGGACCAGGTCGCCGACCCGCACGTCGCGCGAGGCCTTCGCCGCCTGGCCGTTGACCGTCACGCGGCCCTTGCCGATCTCCTCGACGGCGAGCGCGCGGGTCTTGTAGAAGCGCGCGGCCCAGAGCCACTTGTCCAGGCGCAGCGCGGCGAGTTCGGTGGAGGAGCGGGAGGAAGCAGCCATCGGGCGCGGATTGTCCTATGCCGGCGGGGAATCGGTCCATGCTGCCGCCGGCAGCCGGACCACGGCGTCCAGGCCGTCGATGACCCCGTCGCGCTCGCGGTTGTCCAGCGCCAGCGTGCCGCCGAGCGAGCCGACGATCTCGCGGCAGATCGCCAGGCCCAGGCCCGAACCGCCATTGGGTCCCGCCGCGAACGGCTGCCCCAGCTTGGGCCGCAGCGCGGCCGCGATGCCCGGCCCGCTGTCGCTGATGCGCAGCACCACCGCGTCGCCGCCGCGCAGATCCACCGCCAGCCGGCCGCCATGCGGGCAGTGGCGCAGCGCGTTGTGCAGCAGGTTGCGCACCAGCTCCCGCAGTGCCCAGGCATGGCCGCGCACCGGCGCCGGTTCGGTGCTGAGCTCGAAATCCAGTTCGGCGTCGGCGATCAGCGGCGCCAGGTCCAGCGCGACCTCGCGCACGGTGCCGGCCAGGTCCAGCCGCGGCGGATCGCCCTGTTGACGCAGCTGCTCGACCTTGGCCAGCGCGAGCATCTGATTCGCCAGCGCGGTCGCGCCGTCGACGGTGACGCCGATCTCGTCGATGGCCTGCGCCGCCGGCAGGTCGCCGCGGCGGGCCGATTGCACCTGCGCCTTGAGCACCGCCAGCGGCGTGCGCAGCTGGTGCGAGGTGTCGCGCACGAAGCGCTTCTGATGCGCGAGCAGACCCGCCTGGCGCTGCCAGGCCTCGTTGATGGCGGCCACCAGCGGCGCGAGTTCGGCCGGCACGCTGGGCAGCGGGATGGGGCTGACGTCGTCGCCGGCGCGCGCGGCGATGACGCGGCTGAGCTCGCGCACCGGCCGCGTCGCCAGGAGCACCACGCCCCACACGACGATCGCGATCACCGCCAGCAGCGCCGCCTGCCGCCACAGCGTGGAGACCAGCACCTGACGCGCCAGCGTGCGGCGGATCTCCAGCGTCTCGGCGACCTGGATGGTCGCCACGCCCAGGCCCGCCTCGCCGGCCACCGGCTGCTTGAGCACCGCCACGCGGATCGGCTCGCCCTGGTAGACGTCGTCGTAGAAATCGACCAGCGCCGCGTAGGCGCCGCGGTCCGGCAGCCTGCCGCGCCACGGCGGCAGGTCGTCGAAGCCCGAGACCCATTCGCCCTGGAAGCCGGTGACGCGATAGAACATGCGGCTGCGGTTGTCGGCCTCGAAGGCCTCGAGCGCCGCGTAGGGCACCTCGGAGATGAGCCGCGGCGCGTCGCGCGTGCCGGCCACGTCGAGCTGCTCGCCGATGGTCTTGGCCGAGGCCAGCAGCGTGCGGTCGTAGGCGGTGTCGATGGCCTTGAGCGCGTCCTGGTAGAGGCGGTGCGCGTTGGCCGCGATCAGCAGCCCCACCGGCACGAGGATGCCGGCCAGCAGCCGGCTGCGCATGGACGACAGACGCTTCAATCCGCCGCCTTCAGCAGGTAGCCCAGCCCGCGCAGCGTCACCAGCTTCACGCTGCCGGCCGGCAGCCGCTTGCGCAGCCGGTAGGCGACGACCTCGACCGCGTCGGGCTGCACGTCCAGGTCGTCGGCGAAGACGATGCCGGTGAGGCGCTCCTTCGCCACCGCGTGGCCGGGCCGCGCCAGCAGCGCGCGCAGCAGCGCGGCCTCGCGCGGCGGCAGGTCCAGCGGCAGGCCCAGGTGATAGACCGCGCCGCTGTCGGCGTCGACGCGCAGGCCGCAGAAGGCCTCGGTCTCGACCGCCGCGCCGGGCGAGCCCGGCGAGCCGCGGCTGCGCCGCGCCAGCGCCCGCACGCGCGCCTCGAGCTCATCGAGGTCGAAGGGCTTGGGCAGGTAGTCGTCGGCGCCGATGTTCAGGCCCAGGATGCGGTCGCCGACCGTGCCGCGCGCGGTGAGGATGATCACCGGCGTGGTCAGCTGCGCGGCGCGCGCGGCGGACAGCAGGTCCAGCCCGTCCATGTCGGGCAGCGACAGGTCCAGCAGCACCACGTCGGGCGGGTGCGCGCGCCAGCGCTCGAGCGCCGGACGGCCCTCGGCGAAGCCGTGCACCTGGATGCCGCGGCGCTCGAACGAGCGCGCGACCGTGGTCTGCAGCGCCGCGTTGTCCTCGACGAAAAACAACCTCATCGCGGCAGTGTCCGACAGCCGCCGCGGCGCCGCCGCTCAGGGTGAACCCTGAGCCTCGCGACAGCCGATTGAAAGCCGCCATGTGCAGGATGCGCCCCTACAACGAACGCCGGGCGCGAGCTCCGCCCCGGCGCGACAACCCAGGAGACATGAGCATGCGTCGAGACCAGTTCCTCAAGTCCGCGGCCGCGCTGGCCGCGCTGGGCGCCACCGCCGGGCTGCCGCTGAGCGCGCGCGCCGCGACGGCGCTGAAGATCCTCGTGCCGGCCAATCCGGGCGGCGGCTGGGACATGACCGGCCGCGCGCTGGGCAAGGCGCTGCAGGACGCCGGCGCCGCGGGCGCGGTGACCTTCGAGAACAAGGGCGGCGCCGCGGGCGCCATCGGTCTGGCGCAGTTCGTCAACGCCGCCAAGGGCGACCCGAACGCGATGATGGTGATGGGCGCGGTGATGCTGGGCGGCCTGATCACCAGCAAGCAGCCGGTGAGCCTGACGCAGGCCACCCCCATCGCGCGCCTGACCAGCGAGTACAACGTCTTCGTGCTGCCGGCCAACTCGCCCTACAAGACGATGAAGGACGTGGTCGAGGCGCTGAAGAAGGATCCCGGCTCGGTGAAGTGGGGCGGCGGCTCGCGCGGCGCCACCGAGCACATCGCCGCGGCGATGCTGGCGCATGAGGTGGGCGTCGACGCGACCAAGGTCAACTACGTCGCCTTCCGCGGCGGCGGCGAGGCGGTGGCCGCGATCCTGGGCGGCAACGTCACCATCGGCGGCAGCGGCTACAGCGAATTCCAGCCCTACATCGAGAGCGGCAAGATGCGCCCCATCGCCATCACCGCGCCGCAGCGCCTCAAGGGCCTGGACATTCCGACGATGAAGGAGCTCGGCTACAACGTCGAGATCGGCAACTGGCGCGGCGTGTACGGGGCGCCCGGCATCACGCCGCAGCAGCGCCAAGTGCTGATCGACGCCATCGTCAAGGCCACGAAGTCCAAGGCCTGGGCCGAGGCGCTCGACAAGAACGGCTGGACACCGGCCGTGCTGACGGGCAAGGACTTCGAGGACTTCGTCGACCGCGAGTTCGCGTCGCTGCGCGCGATCATGCACAAGTCCGGGATGGTCTGACCCACCCCCTGCCGGCTTCGCCGGCCCCCTCAAGGGGGCAGGGCCTGGCCCACCCCCTACCGGCTTCGCCGGCCCCCTCAAGGGGGCGAGCCCAGTGGCCTGGCGGAGCCAGTTCCACGGGCTCCGCTGGGTAGAAACGGCGCGGCTTCGTCTTTTGATCTCGGAGCGGGAGTCTCTTATGACTGATTCCATCGAGCAGGCCGCACCGGGGCCGCTCTATCAGACCCTGGTCGGTGTCGCGGCGGTCGCCGTCGGCGGCGTGATGGCCTTCGGGGCCAGCGCGATCCCGTCCGATGCAGGCTACGCCGGCATCGGCCCCAACGCGCTGCCCTGGTTCGTCGCCGCGGTGCTCATGCTGTGCGGCGCCTGGCTGGTGTGGGAAGCCCGCACCGGCGGCTACCGCTCGATGGAGCCGCCCTCGGGCGCGCCACGCGCGGACTGGCTGTCCGCCCTCTGGGTCGCGGGCGGCGTGGTCGCCAACGCGGCGCTGATCACCACCATCGGCTTCGTGCTCGCCTGCACGCTGTGCTTCATGCTGGCCGTGCGCGGCCTGCGCCGTGCCGAGGGCAAGGGCCACGGCGGCGCGCGCCAGGTCCTCATCGACGCCATCACCGGCCTGCTGATCGCGGCCCCGGTGTTCTGGCTCTTCAACAAGCTGCTCGCCCTGAACCTGCCGGCCATCACCGCCGGCGGCTGGCTCTGAGCCCACCGGAGTCCTGACATGCAAGACCTCTGGACCCACCTGATGGGCGGCTTCGCCACGGCCGCCTCGGGCGCGAACCTGATGTGGGCCTTCGTCGGCTGCGCGCTCGGCACCGCCATCGGCGTGCTGCCGGGCCTGGGCCCCGCAGTGACCGTGGCGATGCTGCTGCCCATCACCGCGCAGGTCGACCCGACCGCGTCGATGATCTTCTTCGCCGGCATCTACTACGGCGCGATGTACGGCGGCTCCACCACCTCCATCCTGCTCAACACCCCGGGCGAGACCGGCACCATGGTGACCGCGCTCGAGGGCTTCAAGATGGCCCGCCACGGCCGCGCCGGCGCGGCGCTGGCCACGGCGGCGATCGGCTCGTTCTTCGCCGGCACGATCGCGACGGTACTGGTGACGCTGTTCGCGCCGGTGCTGGCGGACTTCGCCGTGACGCTGGGCCCGCCCGAGTACTTCTGCCTGATGCTGCTGGCCTTCACCACCGTCAGCGCGGTGCTCGGACAGAGCACGCTGCGCGGCATGACCGCGCTGTTCATCGGCCTGGCGATGGGGCTGGTCGGCATGGACCAGATCACCGGCCAGATCCGCTACACCGCCGGCATCCCCGAGTTCATGGACGGCATCGAGACGGTGCTGGTCGCGGTGGGCCTGTTCGCGGTCGGCGAGACGCTGTACGTGGCGCTCTACGAAGGGCGCAGCAACCTGACGATGAACACGATGGGCCGCGTGCACATGACGCGCCAGGAGTGGAAGCGCTCGATCCCGGCATGGATCCGCGGCACCGGGCTGGGCTTCCCCTTCGGTGTGATTCCCGCCGGCGGCACCGAGATCCCGACCTTCCTCAGCTACGCCACCGAGCGCAAGCTGTCCCGGCACAAGGAGGAGTTCGGCACCACCGGTGCGATCGAAGGCGTGGCGGGCCCGGAGGCGGCCAACAACGCGGCCGTGACCGGCACGCTGGTGCCGCTGCTGACGCTGGGCATCCCGACCTCGGTGACCGCGGCCATCCTGCTGTCGGCGCTGCAGAACTACGGCATCCAGGCCGGTCCGCAGCTGTTCACGACCTCGTCGGGCCTGGTGTGGGCGCTGATCGCGTCGCTGTACATCGGCAACGTGATGCTGCTGGTGCTGAACCTGCCGCTGGTGGGCCTGTGGGTGAAGCTGCTGCGCATCCCGCGCGCGCCGCTGTACGCCGGGATCCTGATCTTCGCCACCGTCGGCGTGTACGGCATGCGCCAGAGCGCCTTCGACCTCTATCTGATGCTGGCCATCGGCCTGCTGGGCGTGGTGATGCGGCGCTTCGACTTCCCGACCGCGCCGGTGGTGGTGGGCATGATCCTGGGCCCGCTGGCCGAGGCACACCTGCGCAATGGCGTGGCCATCGGCGGCGGCCACTGGGGCGTGTTCTTCGAGCGCCCGATGTCCGCCTTCCTGCTGGGCGTCGTGGCCATCGTGCTGCTGCTGCCGCGCCTCATGAAGTGGCTGGGCGCGCGCCGGGCGCGCCGCCAGGCCGCCGTGGCAATGGGCTGAGCGGCGCCGTCAGCCCTGGTCAGCCCTAGCCCCGCTCAGCCCGGCTCAGCGCGCGGCGCCGGCCGCGATCGCGGCCTCGCGCTGGCGGGCGAGGGCGGTGGCCTGGGCCTCGTCGGGGACCGCGGTCGTCGGCCAGCCCTGCAGGTGCTGCTCGGCGATCGCCGCCAGCGCCCGCACATGCGAGGGCCGGTCGTTCAGGCAGGGGATGTAGCTGAAGCGCTGGCCCCCGCTGTGCAGGAAGGCCTCGCGCGCCTCCATGTCGATCTCCTCCAGCGTCTCGATGCAGTCGGCCGAGAAGCCGGGGCAGATCAGGTCGACCGACTTCAGGCCGCGGCCGGCCAGCTCGCGCAGCGTCGGCTCGGTGTAGGGCTCCAGCCAGCGCGCCTTGCCGAAGCGGCTTTGGAAGGTGACCTTGTACTGCGCGTCCGAGAGCCCCAGCGCCTCGGCCAGCAGCCGGCCGGTCTTCAGGCATTCGCAGTGATAAGGATCGCCCAGCGCGAGCGTGCGCGCGGGCATGCCGTGGAAGCTCATCACCAGCAGCTCGCCGCGGCCCTCGGCCTTCCAGTGGGCGCGCACGCTCTCGGCCAGCGCGGCGATGTAGCGCTTGTCGTCGTGATAGCGGTTGATGAAGCGCAGCTCGGGCAGGTGGCGCTGCGCCATCGACCAGCGCGCGACGTCGTCGGCGACGCTGGCCGTCGTCGCGCCCGAGTACTGCGGATAGGCCGGCAGCACCAGCACGCGGGTCGCGCCATCGGCGCGCAGCGCGTCGAGCTGCGACGCGATCGACGGGTTGCCGTAGCGCATTGCCGGCAGCACCTTCACCCGGTGGCCCATCTCGCCGAGCTGGCCCTGCAGCAGCTTGGCCTGCTTCACCGTCCAGACCATCAGCGGCGAGCCGTCCCGGGTCCAGATGCTGGCGTACTTCTTCGCCGACTTCGCGGGTCGCGTGCGCAGGATCACGCCGTGCAGGATCGGCCACCAGGCGGCCTTGGGGATCTCGATGACGCGCGGGTCCGACAGGAACTGCGCGAGGTAGCGCCGCGTGGCCGCGGGCGTCGGCGCGTCGGGCGTGCCGAGGTTGACCAGCAGCACGCCGATCGTCGGCGCGCGCCCGTGGGTGTGTTCGGGTTCGGGTCGGAAGGACATCGGGGAAGCAGCGCAAAGGGAAGGGGGGGGCCGGCACCGCGGGCGGGAGCGGCGGGAACGTCGCCGGGCCGTTCAAAACCCGCGCCGCGACAGCAGCGGGGAGGCGGATTCGGCCAGGTGCTGCACTTCGAAGCGGACCGTGGGCGCCTGCGTCTCGGACGGCGGGCCGCCCAGGCCGATCGCGCCGGCGCCGTGCAGCGTGCAGGAACCGCGGCGCAGGCTCAGCGTCTGGCCGCCGGCGCCGAAGCGCACGAAGGTGCCGTTGTAGCTCAGGTCGGTCAGGCTGAAGCTGCTGCCCTGCCAGTCGATGCGCGCATGCGAGCGGCTGACGCGCACGTCGGTGATGCAGTAGGTCGCCTGCGTGCTGCGGCCCAGCACGACCGGCATCTGGTCGATGTCGAAGACGCGGTCCAGGTCTTGCCACACCAGCCGGATGCCCTCCGGCGCGGCGCTGCGGACGATCTCGCCGAACTGCGTCGCCGCCGGGTCGCCGCGGCCCTGGTCCAGCACGTAGATGTGGACCGGCTCGGCCCGGCCGCGCACGCTGATGTGGTCCAGGCTGCGGAAGCGCGCCTTCTGCGCGCTGGTCAGCCCGAGCACGACCTCGGCGGTGACGACGGTCTCGCCGTCGCCGGCATGGTCGAGCAGCCGCGCCGCGACATTGACCGCGTCGCCGAAGCAGTCGCCATGGATCTCGACCACCTCGCCGCGCGCCAGCGCGATCTGCAGGTGCGTGTGCCGCAGCCGCTCGCTGCGCGCGGAGGTGCTGACCAGCAGCTCCTGCATCCGCATCGCGGCCTTGATGCCGTCGCGCGGGTTGTCGAACGCAGCCATCAGGCCATCGCCCAGCGTCTTGATGATGTCGCCGCGGTGCTCGTCGACCGCGCGGCCCACCAGGGCCACCGTCTGCGTCACCAGGCCGGAGGCTTCCGCGTTGCCCAGCGTCTCGAACAGCGCCGTGCTGCCGCGCAGATCGGCAAACAGGACGGTGCGCTCGCGGATCTGGGTCATCGGCCTGGCAGGTGTGAGATGTGAAGGAAGTCTCAGTGTAGCCGCGCCACCCGGGGCCAAGCGTGGTGATAAGCCCCCGCTCCGGGGGCCATCGGCGCCAGCGCGACAACACCCCCCCCGACGCGCGGGCGAATGCCGGAACGCGCTGGAGCGATAGCGCCTCCAAACGAAAAACCGGCCAGCGTCGGAAGACGGTGGCCGGTTGGCGAGGCAAACCCGGTGCCCGAAGTTCGGCGGCCGTTTGGCCGCCGAAGGGGCAGGGGGATTTACAGGTTGTCCAAGTACGTGCGCAGCTTGTCGCTGCGCGACGGATGCTTGAGCTTGCGGATCGCCTTGGCTTCGATCTGGCGGATGCGCTCG
>Ga0209256_1003259_pt1 | contig 11656 bp, 9 predicted proteins | sample AraplaCol_mCL_r2_2_FD_184270 | JGI IMG/M metagenome (GOLD analysis project Ga0209256, IMG submission 184270) | Arabidopsis root microbial communities from North Carolina, USA - plate scrape MF_Col_mCL_r2 (SPAdes) (version 3) | ecosystem: Host-associated > Plants > Roots > Endosphere | place: USA...
ACGACCTCCGCTCCAACATGGTGCGCGGCGGCGCGGCGCAGGAGACCGAGCTCACGCCGCGCGAGCGCGAGATCTGCGCCACGGTCGGCCCCGCGCTGCGCGAGCGCGGCCTGTTGTTCGTCGGCATCGACGTCATCAACGGAAACCTCACCGAGATCAACGTGACATCGCCCACCGGCATCCGCGCCATCGCGCGCCTCGGCGGTCCCGATGTCGCGGCGAAGGTCTGGGACGTGATCGAGGAGAAGCGAAAGAGGTAGCGATTGGCTTGTAGCCCGGATGGAGCGAAGCGCAATCCGGGATCTCACCACGTGCCCAACAGCCCCGGATTGCGCTTCGCTCCATCCGGGCTACGGACGACGCGCGCGGCACCACCCCGCATATAACTAACCACCCATTCACCATGACGCCCCGCACATCGTACGAACGCACGAGCAGCACTGCGTGAAACTACGGGGCCACTGGCCGACCGGATAACGCCGCGTTCACCATCTGCCGAGAACCAGCAACGCGGCGGGTCATCGCGTTCGGCCTCGCAACACCCCTTATACTTTTACTCCCTACTCATCGACACGGGGGGAACACGCCAGGTGCGGTTCGAGTGCCCCGCGTATGAGTAAAAGCGTATGAACACCGCACGCATCGTCGTTCTCGTCATCGCGCTGGCCGCCGGCGGTGTCGCTGCGTATCTGGCGAGCGGCTATCAGAATGCGCCCGCGCCCGCCGTGCCCGTCGCCGAGAAGCTGCCGACGGTCGAAGTCCTCATCGCCAAGAACGACATCCAGCTCGGCCAGGCCGTCAAGCCCGAGGATCTGCAATGGCAGTCATGGCCGGCGGCGACCGCGAGCAGCGCCTTCATCCGCCGCGACAGCAGGCCCGAAGGCCAAACGCAGATCGCCGGCTCGATCGCACGCGTCCCGCTGATGCAGGGCGAGCCGATCCGTGAGCAGAAGCTGGTCAAGGCCGAGGGCTCCGGATTCATGGCCGCGATTCTGCCGTCGGGCATGCGCGCCGTCTCTACCGAGATTTCGGCCGAGACCGGCGCCGGCGGCTTCATCCTGCCCAACGACCGCGTCGACATCATCCTGACCCGGCGCCTGAAGAATCCCGACGGCGCGAACGGCGGCAACGATCTCATCCTGTCCGAGGTCGTCCTCAGCAATATCCGCGTGCTCGCGATCGACCAGGCGCCGAAGGAAAAGGACGGCCAGAACGCCGTGATCGGCAAGACCGTCACGCTCGAACTCAAGCCCGACCAGGTCGCCACGCTGTCGGCCGCGCGGCAAGGCGGCACGCTCCAGCTCGCGCTGCGGAGCATCGTCGATGCCAACGCGGTGGACGGTACGGTCGAGGATCAGGGAGCCAAGCACCAGGGGGGCGTCAACGTCATCCGCTACGGCGTATCGGCGCGGCAACTAACGTCACAGAAGTGATGGGGACATGATGAACTACGGGGATGATCGGACGGGCCTGCGCATTCGGGGGAAGCGCGCGCGCTCGTTCCTGGCGGGGACGATGCTGATGCTGGGGCTGCTCTCAGCCCCAAACCAGGTCAGCGCTGCGGATGCACCGGTCGGTGACCAGGCACCGATGCAGGCGCCTGATCTCGGCGTGTCGCCGGTCGCGACGATCGCGTCGGCGAAGACACGTTTTCTCTCGCTTGGCGTGGGCAAATCCGTCGTCATCGACCTGCCGCGCGAGGTCAAGGACGTGCTGGTGGCCGATCCCAAGATCGCCAATGCAGTGATCCGCTCGTCGCAGCGCGCCTATATCATCGGCGGCCAGGTCGGCCAGACCAATGTCGTGTTCTTCACCGCCGACGGCCAGCAGGTCGCCGCCTATGACATCGCGGTGAAGCGCGATCTGAACGGCATGCGCGCGGCGCTGCGCCAGTCGCTGCCCGGCGTGCAGATCGAAGGCGTCGGCGACAGCGTGATGCTGACCGGATCGGTGTCGAGCCCGGTCGAGGCCCAGCAGGCCGGCGAGGTCGCCGCAAAGCTGGTCGGCAGCTCGGACAAGGTCGTCAACAACATCGTCGTGCGCGGTCGCGACCAGGTGATGCTCAAGGTCGTCGTCGGCGAAGTGCGCCGCGACATCGTCAAGCAGCTCGGCGTCGATCTCAGCGCCAGCCTGAACGCCGGCACGGCGGTGGTGAACTTCAACAACTCCAATCCGTTCTCGGTTTCCGGCGGTCCTCTCGTCGGCAGCAACGGACTCGGCGTCGCCGGCCTCTCCCAGGGAGTCGCCACCGTCAGCGCGACCATGCGCGCGATGGAAAGCGCCGGCGTCATGCGCACGCTCGCCGAGCCGAGCCTGACCGCGATCTCCGGCGAAGCCGCCACGTTCGTTGCCGGCGGCGAGTTCCCGATCCCCGCAGGCTATAATTGCGATCCGATCACCCGCTCCTGTGCCACCCAGGTCACCTACAAGAAGTTCGGCATCTCCCTGAACTTCACCCCGGTCGTGCTCAGCGAGGGCCGCATCAGCCTGCGCGTGATGACCGAGGTCTCGGAGCTGTCGAACACGAACTCGATCACGTTGACGCAGGCGGTGTCCGCGACAACGAACAATTCGATCACCATCCCTTCGATCCAGACCCGCCGCGCCGAGACCACGCTGGAAATTCCCTCCGGCGGCTCGATGGCGATGGCCGGCCTGATCCAGCAGAAGACCAAGCAGGCGATCAACGGCCTGCCCGGCGTCGACCAGATCCCGATCATCGGCGCGCTGTTTCGCAGCCAGGACTTCGTCAACAACGAGACCGAGCTGATGGTGATCGTGACGCCCTATGTGGTGCGCGCGGTTGCCCAGAAGGAACTGGCGCGGCCCGACGACGGCTTCGCTTCGGCCTCCGACTCGCAGTCGGCGCTGCTCGGCCGCATGAACCGCCTCTACGGCATCGCGCGCCGCGTCGATCCGATCAGCGGCTCGCCGGGTGATTTCGGCTTCATCATCGACTGAGACGGACGGTTTGGGGACCGGGCGAGAAACGGGGCAAGAGGGGACGATGACGACAACATCAGCCGATCGACGCCGCAGCTTTGGCATCGCGCTGGCACTGACGGGCCTCTCCGTCATGCTCGGCGCCTGCAACACCACCGGCGAGATCGTCACCCAGACGGTGCCGACCGACTATCGTCAGCGCCACCCGATCGCGGTGCAGGAAGCCAAGAAGTCGACCGTGATCTTCGTCGGCAAGGCGAGGGGCGGCCTTTCGGCCGCGCAGCATTCGGACGTCGCGGGCATCGCGCGGGACTGGGTGCGCGAAGGCACCGGCTCCGTCGTCGTCGACGTCCCCGTCGACAGCGCGAATTCGCGTGCGGCGGCCGCGACCTATCAGGAGATCCGCTCCGTGCTCGCATCCGGCGGCGTACCGTCGCGGGCCATCGTTCAGCACCCCTATCGCCCTGAAGACCCCGGGCTGCTGCCCACCATCCGCCTGAGCTATTCCCGGATTGCCGCCGTCGCCGGTCCCTGCGGCCTGTGGCCGGAAGACATCGGACCCAACATCCTCGATCCCGGCTACAACGAGAACCGGCCCTATTTCAATCTGGGTTGCGCCAGCCAACGCAATCTCGCGGCGATGATCGACAACCCCGCCGATCTCGAGCAGCCCCGCGCCGAGACTCCCGCCTATACCGCACGACGCGACATCGCCTTCGAGCGTTACCGCAAGGGCACGCCGATCGCGACGCCCTCACCCGATTCCGACAAGGCCAAACTCAGCGATACCGGCAAATGACAGGTCTCCACGACGAAGACGCGGACGATCCGCAGCACCCCGACGAACACATCGCGCCGGTCCCTCGCATCTCGGTGCAGGCTTTTTGCGAGACCGAGAAGACGCTCTCTGCGGTGACCGCGGCGGGGCAGGACCGCCGGCTCGCCAAGGCTCATCTCACCGCCAAGGACGGTGGCCTTGCCGCGGCGATCGAAGTCTATGAAACGATGCCGACGCCCAACGTCATCGTGATCGAATCCGACGGCACGCGCGACATCCTCGAGGGACTGGACGACCTCGCCGGCGTCTGCGATCCCGGCACGCGCGTGGTCGTGATCGGCAATCCCAACGACACCGCGCCCTATCGGGAGCTGGTGCGCCGCGGCGTCAACGACTACGTGGTCGGACCGGTCGAAACCCTCGACGTCGTCCGCTCGATCTGCAGCCTGTTCTCGGCCTCCGAGGCCATCATCACCGGCCGCGTCATTGCGGTGGTCGGCGCCAAGGGCGGCGTCGGTGCCTCCACCGTCGCGCATAATTTGGCCTGGACCATCGCCCGCGATCTCTCGCTCGATTCGGTCGTGATCGACCTCGACCTCGCCTTCGGCACCGCGGGTCTCGACTACAACCAGGACCCGGCGCAGGGCATCGCCAACGCGGTGCTGTCGCAGGACCGGCCGGACACCGCGCTGATGGAGCGCCTGCTCGCCAAATGCACCGAGCGCCTCAGCCTCCTCGCGGCGCCTGCCACCCTCGACCGCGTCTACGATTTCGGCGCCGAAGCCTTCGACGCCATCTTCGACACGCTGCGCATGACCACGCCCTGCATCGTGCTCGACGTTCCCCACCAATGGTCCGGCTGGACGCGGCGCGCACTGGTGAACGCCGACGACATCGTGATCGTCGCCGAGCCCGATCTCGCCAATTTGCGCAACACCAAGAACATGCTGAGCGTGCTGAAAGCAGCACGACCGAACGACCGGCCGCCGCTGTACTGCCTCAACCAGGTCGGCATGCACAAGCGCGCGGAGATCGAGGTCAAGGCCTTCGCCAAGACCATGGAGAGCCAGCCGCTCGCGGTGATCCCGTTCGATTCGAAGCTGTTCTCGACCGCGGCCAATAACGGCCAGATGATCGCGGAAGTCTCCAAGAGCCACCGCACCACCGAGCTGTTTCAGAACATGGCAAACCGCCTCGCCGGCCGCGGCGAGGTGAAGAAGCCGAAGCGTTCGCTGCTCGAGCCGCTGCTGAAGAAGCTGAAGGGCCGGTCGGGGCGCGGATCAGCCCCGCATCGCAAGGCGTCGTAGCCGCTCGGGCGGCATGGGCTACTTGTCCGCGCCTGCCCGTTGCTGCTTCTTCGCCAGCAGCTGCCGTAGCGCAGTGACCTTGGCCGCGGCCTGATCGGGCGGCAGGTCGGCCTTCACGAGGATTTCGGCCTCGGCCTCGCGGCCCTGCAATCCCAGCACGAGCGCCAGATTGGCGCGGACCCGCGCATCGTTCTGATTGCGCTGATAAGCGCGGCCGAGCACCTGTTCGGCCTTCGGCAGATTGTTTTGCAGCATGTAGGACAGGCCGAGATTGGACAGCACAGTCGGCTCGTTCGGCACGATCTTCAGCGCCGCGGCGTAATATTGCTGCGCTTCCTCGTTGCGGCCGAGCTGATCGAGCGCCGCGCCCTGCGCCGACAGGATGCGCCAATCGGGATCCTCAGGCGAATGCGCGCGGCCGAGGACGTCGAAGGCCTGCTGGAAATTGCCGTTGTCGGCGAGCGCGCGGCCATAGCCGGCAAGCAGCGCCTTGTTGCTGGGATGAGCGAGCACCGCCTGCTCCATCACCGCGACCGCCTGCGCGCGCTGGCCGGTCTCGCGCAGCGCCTTGCCGTATTCGAGGGCAATTGCGGGATCGTTCGGCCTGGCGCGGTAACGCTCGCGAAGGGCGTCCATCTCCGGCCTGGCATCGGCCCTGGTATTGGAACTGGCGGCGGATTCCTGCTTGCCGCCGAGCGCTCCGGTGACATCCTCGATGCCGGCGGTCTGGCAGCCGCCGAGGATGAGCACCAGGAGTGCGGGAAGCAGCAATCTCGCCGGAGGAGAGGCGAGGGACGAACGCTTGGACATACTCTGATCACTCGGCAACTGATCAGAGATGCTTACCGATTAACGCTAAAGTCCCGTTAAGGACGCGGTCCCGAACACCTAGTCGGTGAATTCCGCGCCGAACTCGCAGCCGATGCGCCAGCGCAGGCGGCATTGCCGCGAATAGTCGGGGGCGAAGATGATGGTGAATTGCGGCGGCACTTCCAGGAATTCCGCCACCACTTTCACGCCGCCATCCGAGATATCCGTGATCGTGCAGTCCCGCGGCAGCGAGCCCGCGCCAAAATGGATCTTGGCGAGCCGGCTGCACACCCGACGTTCGCTTCTCCGGCGATTTGCAAGCATTTGAACTGTTCACCCGTTAGACCACGGCCCATCCCGCAGGCTTAGAAGTAGCGGACATTCGTTGGAATGTGCTGAGGGGAGAAGCTCGCATTCGAGGCGTAGTGTCGGCGTGGTGTTTACGGCCGGTTAGCATTTTCGACACTGGCGGGAAATGTTCGCCTGTAAACTGTCGCGCGGATACGTAGTTCTGCTTCCGGCGGGAGGGTATCCTTGATCGGGTCTAGTTCAGCGGATTTCGATCATCCGCCGTTCGGGGCACTGAGGTGCGATATTGGTCGCATAGCTATAAGTGGAATGTCTTCTTAAGATCGACGGCAGCGAAGACGACAAGCACGAACGCAATCGCCACCCTTAATAGACGGCTTAAGAACGAATAGATTATACTGCGATCGAACCCGCGAATTATGCCGGTCGCAAATAAGGCTATCATAAGAAGTCCAACGGGCCACAGCACGATCATAACATATCGAATATACGTCAAGAGTTGGATCAGGCTATTGAGGGCAAATATTCGTCCTTCCAGGGAAGTCGCTTCATCCTGAATATGTTTGTAATCCGCAAGCTTATTGGTCTGGTCTCGAACGACGGCTCGTCTGCTCCCTATTTCTCTCTCGTACCTTAATTTTTCCTTCTGCGAGAGCTCACTTCCGGAACCAAAAGCTCTTTCCAGAGTCTGGATATTCTCTGTCTCTTCGTGACGCAATGCGTCCGCTTTCTGGATCTTGAGCTGATCCTTTTCGATGAATCTCTTCGCAATCTTCAACCTGACTTCGAGAGTAGGGATATTTTTCTTAGCTTCGTGTACTATCCCCTTGACTGGATAGCTTATAGCGAGGCCCAAAGTAACGTAGTCTCCGACCCAGCTCGGCAATCGGAATGGCAGATATCCCATCGCCCAGCTTCTGAGCTCCAAGTAGTGCTTGATTAATCCATAATCGAAGAACTCTCTCCACTCGACAATGCCGTTGGCGAGCCCCGAGAGTCCTACTATCGTCAGCACAAAACTTGCGATGGCCCATGCGCGATCACCGAATTTCATGATGCCGTTGATCGGATCATCAGACGTGAATGCCCGAAGAAGGCGAGCAAGCGTGTACCCTTGGGAGCGACCGCTATTTGACTCGCGACGAGATAGGGCAATGTCGTCGCCATAACGACGCAACGACGAGTCCGCCTCTTCCACGATAATTACATCGTCAGGTATCCGCCCCAGTAGGACTGTACGATGGTAATCAAGAGTCCTAAGCAACCTGGCGGAGATCCTTTTCGGCGTAATATCGCCCGTTAGGATCATTCCATGCTTTCGCCGTAGTCCATACGGGATGTCCGCTGGCTTCATCCCAGAGTCGAGATAGACGGGCACAACTCTATGACTGTGAGAATCTTTCGAAAGCTCAAGTGCTACGATAATCTCTTCCCGTTGGAAGTAGGCTGCTGTCGTATCTGACGATACCAAGACAACAGTTATCAGAGAGCTCTTTTGCGCGAGAGCGAGTGCCTCATCCCAATTTTCGCCCAGCTCCAGGCACTCGGTATCAAGAAAGACTTTTGCTTGTGGAGCAAGCAATTTATACAATTCCTCTGCAATAGCAGTGTCCCTGTCCGAACTTGCGTGCGCAATGAAGAAATCCCAGTGACTTTTTTCAAACATCAGAATCGATTTGGTGGACTATCAAACAGTTCTCTTTGGTATATTCGACCTCTGCATCACTAGGTTGTAAAGAACGCGTTGCGGAATTATCCGCGACAATCGCCCGCCCAGTTGAGTTTCAAATCGTTCCCGTATTGTTCTTGAAGGAAGTTCCGGGCTCTGCTACTCTTGATTGTGCAAGGGGCTGGTTTGAGCATGGTTCAGCGGGTTTCCACCGTCGCCTTTGAGGGGATCGAGGCCCGCGCGGTCGACGTGCAGGTGCAGGTCGCGCCGGGGCTGCCGGCCTTCGCCATCGTCGGCCTGCCGGACAAGGCGGTGTCGGAGGCGCGCGAGCGGGTGCGCTCGGCGCTGATCGCCTCGGGCCTGGCGCTGCCTGCGCGCCGGATCATCGTGAACCTGGCGCCGGCCGACCTGCCCAAGGAAGGCAGCCATTACGACCTGCCGATCGCGCTCGGCCTGATGGCGGCGATCGGCGCGATCCCGCCGGACGCGCTGAGCGGCTTCACCGTGCTCGGCGAGCTCGGCCTCGACGGCTCGATCGCGCCCGTGGCCGGCGTTCTTCCCGCCGCGTTCGGCGCCAATATGCGCGAGGAAGGGCTGATCTGCCCGGCCTCGTGCGGCTCCGAAGCGGCATGGGCGAGCCCGGACATTCAGATCATCGCCGCACACTCGCTGATCCAGATCGCCAACCATTTCAAGGGCACGCAGGTGCTGTCGCGGCCCTCGCCGAAGGTGCACGAGCCCGCCGCCTCCACGCTCGATTTGCGCGACATCAAGGGTCAGGAAAGCGCCAAGCGCGCGCTGGAGATCGCGGCCGCCGGCGGCCATCATTTGCTGATGATCGGCGCACCGGGCGCCGGCAAATCGATGCTGGCAGCGCGCCTGCCCTCGATCCTGCCGCCGCTGTCGCCGGGCGAATTGCTCGAGGTCTCGATGATTGCCTCGGTCGCCGGCGAGATCAAGGACGGCGCGCTGACGGCACGGCGGCCGTTCCGCTCGCCGCATCATTCCGCCAGCATGGCCGCGCTCACCGGCGGCGGCATGCGCGCAAAACCCGGCGAGATCTCGCTGGCGCATCAGGGCGTGCTGTTCCTCGACGAGCTGCCCGAATTCGATCCGCGCGTGCTGGATTCGCTGCGGCAACCGCTGGAGAACGGCGAGGTCGCGGTGTCGCGCGCCAATCATCGCGTCACTTACCCTGCGCGCTTCATGCTGGTCGCGGCGATGAATCCATGCCGCTGCGGTAACGCGTTCGAGCCCGGCTACGCCTGCAAGCGCGGCCGTATCGACCGCTGCACCGGCGATTACCAGGCGCGCATCTCGGGTCCCCTGATGGACCGCATCGATCTGCGCATCGAGGTTCCCGCCGTGACCGCGGCCGACCTCATCCTGCCGCCGCCGGCGGAGGGATCGGCCGAGGTCGCCGCGCGCGTGGCGGCGGCGCGCGACATCCAGCTCGCACGCTACGCAGACGCGGGTCTGCCGCATGTCCGCACCAACGCCGAGGCCCCCGCCTCCGTGCTGGAGGAGATCGCAAAGCCGGACGCGCAGGGGCAGAAATTGCTGCGCGACGCCGCCGAGACCATGCGGCTGTCGGCGCGCGGCTATCACCGCGTGCTGCGGGTGGCGCGCACGCTGGCCGATCTGGATCATGCCGACAAGATCGGCCGGCTGCATCTGGCCGAGGCGCTGTCATATCGCGCACTCGCGGAGGATGTGCGGCAGCTGGCTTGATCATTCCGCGCATCAACCCGGCGGTAACGAGTTTCCTTTACGCTCTGCAAACCATAAGGCCCGATGAGTTCCCCAGGGCCTCGGCGAGTAGAGTGTCATGTTGCGTCTCAAGATCCTGGCCTCGGTTGTTCCCCTCCTGGCGGCTGTTGCATTCGCCCGCGGCGAGATCGGATCGGTCTCACATCCCTGCATCGCGCTCGGCGACACCTCGGTCGAGCTGACCTCGCTGTTCTGGACGGCCGGCGTGCATGTCGCCTTCACCGAGGATCCGGAGCGCGCCACGGTACGGGTTCAGATTACCGATGATGCGGACGCGGCGGACTTCGCCGTGGTGGACGACGGCCTCGGTTCGGAGCCGGACTCCTGCCAGGCCAATCCCGCGGCGCGCCTCGTCTCGATTGCCGCGCAGCCGGTCGATGGCGGACCGGTGGTCTATCTCTCCACCGAAGGGCCGGCCGACTACCGCATCTATGTGCGCTCGAAATCGTTCTCGCTGCGCGAGGCGGCGGCGCTGATCGTCGGCGCCCGCGGCGGCCCTCGCGCGCTCCCGCTCCAGGCCGCCTCGCTCTGAGGTATTAACACCTCATCAACCCTGTTTGGAGGCGGTCCCAAAGCCTCAAACTGTTCGCAAGGTCGGCGCGCCATCGTCGGATGCGGCGGTGGTGGGGTTTTCGGACAAGAGTCGGGGTCGGTGACGATGGGTCGGACGTTCCGGATCAAGGTGCGCATGCGCCGCTTCAGGCGACGGCACCCCCGAATTGCCTTTGCGATCCGCTCCTTCATGATCTTCTCGGCGACGTTCGGCGGCGCCTATGGTTTCGTGTCCGGCAGCCGGTCCGAGAATTCCGGCTACGATCCCCATGCCTTTGCGATCGGTGCCAGTTTCCTGTTCGCGCTCGCCTGCCTCGGCCTTGCGACGCTGAGCATGCGCCTGCGCTTCGTGGGCAAGCGCTTGCGGACGCTCGCCGCCCACAACGAGGCGCTGATCGACCGCAATTGGGAGCTGAAGGAAGCGGAAGAACGCGCCCGCAGCCTGTTCGAACAGCAGGGCGATCTGATCGTGCTGCGCGCGACCGACGGCCGCATCACCTTTGCCAACGAGGCCTATTGCGCCCTCGCCGGCCAGGCGCGCAGCGCGCTGGTCGGCACGCGTTTCGACTTCGACGTGCTCGAGCAGGGCGACAGCGCGCGCGAGAGCAATGGCACGCGCATCCACGACCAGAAGATCGCAACCCCGCTCGGCGCGCGCTGGATTGCCTGGCGCGAGGGCTATGTCCGCCTCGATGCCGGCCAGCCCGCCGAATTGCAGAGCGTGGGACGCGACGTCACCGATCGCACCGAAACCGAACGCGCGCTGTCGGAGGCGCGCGACCAGGCCGACGCCGCCAACCGCGCCAAATCGCGCTTCCTCGCCATGGCCTCACACGAGATCCGCACGCCGCTGAACGGCATCATCGGCATGGGCGGTCTCCTGCTCGACACCCATCTGACGCCGGAGCAGGCGACCTACGCCAGAGCGGTGAAGACGTCGGGCGAAGCCCTGATGGCGCTGATCGAGGAGCTGCTCGACTATTCCAAGATCGAGGCGGGCAAGCTCGATCTCGAGCAACGCCCGTTCGCGCTCTCGACCCTCGTCGAGGAGATCACCGAGCTGCTCGCGCCCCGCGCGCAGGCCAAGCAGCTCGAGATCGCGGCCTATATCGACGAGCGCCTTCCACTCGAGGTCGTTGGCGATGCCGCGCGGCTGCGCCAGGTGCTGCTCAATCTCGCCGGCAACGCCATCAAATTCACCGCTCACGGCGGCGTCGCGCTGATCGTCGAGCCCGGCATCTGGCCGAACGAGATCAGCTTCCTGGTCCGCGACACCGGCATCGGCATCGCGCCGGAAGCGCAGCAACGCATCTTCCGCGAGTTCGAGCAGGCCGACGCGCGCGTCGCCCGCACCTATGGCGGCACCGGGCTTGGTCTCGCCATCAGCGAGCGCATCGTCAAGCGCATGGGCGGCCGCATCACGCTCACGAGCGAGCCGGGCAAAGGCTCGACCTTCGTGATCGCGGCGCCGCTTCCGCCATCGCAAGCCAGCGCGGGACAGACGGCCTTTCCGAGCCC
>Ga0209256_1003262_pt1 | contig 11651 bp, 13 predicted proteins | sample AraplaCol_mCL_r2_2_FD_184270 | JGI IMG/M metagenome (GOLD analysis project Ga0209256, IMG submission 184270) | Arabidopsis root microbial communities from North Carolina, USA - plate scrape MF_Col_mCL_r2 (SPAdes) (version 3) | ecosystem: Host-associated > Plants > Roots > Endosphere | place...
GACGGACCCGGGGCAGACCCCGGGTAATGCTGGACTATAGCGCGAAAAAAGGGCGTCGGCCGGGCTGTTGGGTGATGCATTGCAACAACTCTCCGTGTTCAGGCGGGGCCGCCGGCGGACCGGCGGAATCGTCGATCCGGACGACGCCTTTCCGACGCCATCATCTCCTATCGATGCGCCCGCGGAGCAAAGCGTTGCAACGCTTCGGCGCGCCCCGACATCGTCCCGCCGAAATCCCCCCGCGTGGTGTTCCCGAAGCGGCTTTCCGCGCGCCACAGGGCCGACGAGGCGCGGACGCGGCGCCGTTCGTCGGCCGGTACAGGCTCGCGCATAATCCCCGCCCATGACGCCCGCCTGCCCCCGCCGTTCCCGTCTCACGCGTGCCGCAGACGCCGCCCGGAATCCGGCCGCCTGATGGACGAACGCCACCTGCTCCAGCGGCTGATCGCCGGCCCGGTCTCGGGCGATGCCCTGGCCCGCGAAGGCGGCCAGACCCGCGCCGCCGTCTGGAAGCGCATCAAGGCCCTGCGCGAGGCAGGCGTCCCGATCGAGGCCAGGGCAGGGCGGGGCTACGCGCTCGCATCGCCGATGGGCCTGCTCGATGGCGATGCGATCCGAGCCGCGTTGCCGCAAACGATCCAGGACTCGCTGGCCTCGCTGGAAGCGGCCTGGTCCATCGATTCGACCAACACCGAACTGCTCCGTCGTCCCGCGCCGGCGCGCGGTGCCGATGTCCTGCTCGCCGAGCGCCAGACCGGCGGACGCGGTCGACGCGGCCGGCAGTGGGCCTCGCCGTTGGCGGCGCATCTGTATCTGTCGATCTCGCGCCAGTTCGGCGGCGGGTTGGCGCGACTGGGCGGGCTCAGCCTCGTCGCCGGCATCGCCGCCGCCGAAGCGCTGCGCACGGTGGGATTCGAAGTGCGGCTGAAATGGCCCAACGATCTTGTCGTGCCGGCGGACGACGGCTCGCTGCGCAAGCTCGGCGGCATCCTCGTCGAAGGCGGCGGCGAACATGCCGGGCCCGTGCGCGCGGTAATCGGCATGGGCATCAACGTGCGCATGCCGGCCGCGATCGCCGCCGGCATCGGCCAGCCGTGGTGCGATCTGGCCGGCTTGTCCGATGCGCCTCCGGACCGCAACGCGCTCGCCGCCGCCGTGCTCGCGCAACTGCTGCCCGCATTGGACGAATTCGATGCGGAGGGCCTCGCTCCGTTCCGCGCGCGTTATGCCGCCCTGGATGCGTTGGCGCAACGCCCCGTCACGCTGCACACGACTACAGGCGAGTTGCGCGGCGTCGCGCTCGGCCTCGCCGACGATGGCGCACTGCGCGTGCGACTGGACGATGGCGAGGAACGCAGCTTCCATTCCGGCGAAGTCAGCGTGCGCAGCGGAGCTACGGCATGAGCGCATGGTTGTTCGACCTGGGCAACACGCGCCTGAAATGCGCGCCGCTGCTTGCGGATGGGCGCATCGGAGAAGCGATCGCGCTGCCGCATCGCGAAGAGGATGTCGCCGCCGCGATGGCGCAGCATCTGCCGGCGCGCATCGACGTCGCCTATCTCGCCAGCGTCGCACAGCCGAACCTTCGCGTGGCCGTGCTCGATGCGCTGGCCTCGCGTTGCGGCCGCATTTCCGTCGCACGCACACAGCCGCGGTTCGAGGAGTTGCGCATCGCGTATGACGATCCGCGCAAGCTGGGCGTCGACCGTTTCCTTGCACTGCTCGGCGCGCGTTCGCACGTTGATGGCGCGGCGCTGGTGTGCGGCGTGGGCACGGCGCTGACGATCGACCTGATCGACGCCAGTCGCCAGCATCTTGGCGGCCGCATCGCCCCGTCGCCCACGCTGATGCGCGAGGCGCTGCATGCGCGCGCGCCGCAGCTGCCGGAAGTCGGCGGCACGTACGAGGACTTCGCGCGCGATACCGAGGACGCGCTGGCGTCGGGCTGCGAAGGGGCGGGCGTGGCGCTGATCCAGCAGAGCCTCGCGGCTGCGAGCGCCCGGCTCGGCGAAACCCCGGCGCTGCTGCTGCACGGCGGCGGCTCCGAGGCGCTGGCGCGGCACCTGCCGAACGCGACCGAAGTCGCAACGCTGGTGCTGGAAGGTCTGGCCCGCTGGGCCAGTGTCGAAACCGCCGCTTAGAATCGCCCCATGCTCGCTCGCGCCCTCGTCGTCCTGTTGCTGGTGCTCAATCTCGGTGTGGCCGCCTGGTGGACGCTGCGCGCGCCGCCGGCGCCCGCGCCCGCATTCGTACCGCCTGCCGACGTGGCGCGGCTGCAACTGGTGAACGAGAACCGCCCCGCGCCTCCGACTGAGCCGGCCGCCGCGACGCCGCCTGCGCCGGTGGCTTCGCCCGCGACGACGACCATGCCGCCGCCGGCTGCACCGACCATCGCCGCAGCGACGACTCCGGCTCCGGCCAATGGCGCGCGCTGCTACAGCGTCGGTCCGTTCGCCGACAGCGCCGCCGCATCGAACGCGCGTGAGGTGCTGATGGCCGTCGCCACCCGCGTCGTCCCGCGTGAGCAGCGCACTGGCGGCAGCGCACGCGGCTGGCGCGTGGTCCTGCCGGCGGCCGCGTCGGCGGAAGACGCCGCCGCCACCGCGCAGCGCATCGCAGCGGCGGGTTTCAACGATTACTTCATCGTCCGCCAGGGCGACGAGGCGAACTCGATCGCGCTCGGCCGCTATCGCAACGAGGAGGGCGCGCGCCGCCGTGCCGACAGCCTGATCGCTGCAGGCTTCCCCGCCCGCGCCGAGCCGCTGGGCGATGCCCGCACCAGCGTCTGGCTCGATCTCGTCGCCAAGCCCGAATTCGACCCCTCGCGCGCCGAAGCCGCGGTGCAGCTTCCCGCCCGCCCGCTCGATTGCGCGCGCATGCGCTGATCGCGACATGAACCTGCACGCCCGCGCAGGCTAGAATGCAAACCTTCGCCGGCATAGCTCAGTTGGTAGAGCAACCGCCTTGTAAGCGGTAGGTCGTCAGTTCGATTCTGACTGCCGGCACCAAAGTTCTCAGGCGTTCCCTGGCCGACATGGAAGCGTCATGCAGCCTGTAAGTGTGGGAGTTTTTCTCACCCACCTCTCCAAGCCTCCGACGGGGCGAAACAGGCGGGAATAACAGGCATAGCGGCCAACACTGGACCGCCGACCGCTGCGGCGGTCATGGCAAGCGAGTCAGCGGGTGCTTGCCGGCGTTAGCGCCTCCGTCGGCCGCCCCAAGGTAGACTGCCTGCCGCTCTCCAGCTACCCGACTCACGTGCTGCTGTCCCTCTCCACCACCGCACAACCCGCGACCGACCTCGGTTTTCTCCTGGTAAAGCACCCGGACCGGGCGCACGAAATCGACTTGCCCTTCGGCACCGCGCGAGTCTTCTACCCCCAGGCCGATGAGAACCGTTGCACCGCGGTTCTGATGCTCGACATCGATCCGGTCGGCCTGGTGCGCGGTCGCGGTGACGGTGAAGGATCGCTCGCGCAGTACGTAAACGATCGCCCTTACGTCGCGAGCTCGTTTTTGTCAGTGGCGTTGAAGCGTGTATTCGGCACAGCGATGGCCGGAACTAGCAAGGGTCGCCAGGAGGTCGCCGACTCGGCAATTCCGCTCGAAGCCGAGATTCCGGTATTGCGTTGCCGCGGTGGCGAGGAACTCGTGCGCAACTGGTTCGAGCCGCTTGGTTACACCGTTGGCGTCGAGCGCCTTCCGCTGGACCCGCGTTTCCCAGAATGGGGCGACAGCTACTACATCCGCCTGCGACTGTCCGGCAACGTGCGCCTGCGCGACCTCCTCACGCACCTGTATGTGCTGCTACCTGCCATCGATGGCGACAAACACTATTACGTTGGGCACGACGAGATCGACAAACTGCTCGAAAAGGGCGGCGCCTGGCTGTCTGCGCATCCGCAGCGCGAAGCGATCGTCGGCCGGTACCTGCGTCGTCACAAGCCGCTCGTTCGGGCGGCACTCGCGCGTCTGCTCGACGATGACGAGGAAGAAATCGAGGCGCAAGAAGTAAGGAAGGAGGCAGTCGAAGACGCGATTGAGAAGCCTCTCAGCCTCAACGAGCAGCGCATGGAGGCGGTGGTGAGCACCCTGCGCGAGCTGGGAGCGCGCCGGGTCGTCGATCTCGGCTGCGGCGAGGGTCGCCTTCTCGGACTGCTGTTGAAGGACAGGCAGTTCGAACACCTGCTCGGCATCGACGTCTCGTTGCGTTCGCTCGACTACGCCGGGCAGCGCCTGCACTTCGACCGGATGCCGCCAATGCAGCGAGAGCGCATCACGCTCGCACACGGTGCCTTGACGTACCGCGATCGCCGCATCGAAGGATTCGACGCCGCCTGTGCGGTGGAAGTGATCGAGCACATGGATGCCCCGCGCCTTCCCGCGTTCGAGCGTGCCCTGTTCGGATTCGCGAAGCCGCCGTCGGTTGTGATCACAACACCGAACAGCGAATACAACGTGCGCTTCCCGACGCTGCCCGCCGGCAAGTTCCGCCACCCCGATCACCGCTTCGAATGGACCCGCGCCGAGTTCCATGCGTGGGCCGATGGGGTTGCCGAGCGCAATGGCTACAGCGTGCGATACGCGCCGATCGGCGTTGAAGATCCCGAGGTCGGTCCACCGACCCAGATGGCGATCTTCACCCGCGGCGCAGCCTGACCTCCTTCGACAATCCGATGACCATTCGCATTCCCCAGCTCAGCCTGGTCGCTTTGATCGGCCCCTCCGGCAGCGGCAAGTCCACCTTTGCCCGCAAGCACTTCCTGCCGTCTGAGGTGATCTCGTCCGACGCCTGCCGCGCGCTCGTTGCCGATGACGAGAACGATCAGACAGCGACCGGCGATGCCTTCGATGTCCTGTACTACATCGCGCGCAAGCGCCTCGCCGCGGGTCGGATGACGGTTGTCGACGCGACGAACGTGCGTCCAGAAGATCGCAAGCGCCTTGTTGAGCTCGCGCGTGAGTACCATGTCCTGCCGTCGGCGATCGTGTTCGACCTGCCGGAGCGCGTGTGCCAGGACCGCAACACCGCGCGGCCGGATCGCAACTTTGGCCCGCATGTCATCCGTAACCAGCAGCAGGCAATGCGAAAGAGCCTGCGCGGGCTGGAACGTGAAGGCTTCCGCAACTTTACCGTCCTCAAGTCGGTGGAGGACGTCGAAAGCGCCGCCATCGAGCGCACTAAGGTTTGGAACGACCGCCGCGAGGAGCACGGCCCGTTCGATCTGATCGGCGACGTGCACGGCTGCCACCACGAGCTCGTCGTCCTGCTTGAACGCCTCGGCTACACCGTCGGCGGCACTCGTGAAGCGCCGGAAGTGACCGCACCCGAAGGCCGTAAGGCCGTCTTCGTCGGTGACCTCGTGGACCGCGGTCCCGATTCGCCGGGGGTGTTGCGCTTGGTCATGCATATGGTCGGCAACGGCACTGCGATGTGCGTGCCGGGCAACCACGACGTGAAACTGCAGCGAAAGCTCGCCGGTCGCGATGTGCGTGTGACGCACGGCTTGGCCGAGACGCTCGAACAGCTGCAAGCCGAGCCCGAGGAGTTCAAGCGCGAAGTCGCCAAGTTCGTCGACGCGCTCGTGAGTCACTACGTCCTCGACGACGGCAGACTGGTTGTCGCCCACGCTGGCCTGAAGCAGGAGCTGCAAGGCCGCACTTCGGGCCGCGTCCGCGAGTTCGCGCTGTACGGTGAAACGACGGGCGAGACCGACGAGTTCGGATTGCCAGTGCGCTATGACTGGGCGCGCGATTATCGCGGCCCGGCGATGGTCGTCTACGGACACACTCCGGTGCCGGAGCCAGAGTGGGTGAACCGCACGATCTGTATCGACACTGGCTGCGTTTTTGGAGGCAAACTCACAGCGTTGCGCTACCCGGAGAAGGAGCTGGTGTCGGTGCCGGCGGCGCGCGAGTATTACGCGCCGATCAAGCCACTATTCCCGGCCGAGGACACGACGACGGCGCAAGCGCGCGAAGCGACCCTGCTTGACCTCGAAGACGTCTCGGGCAAGCGCGTGATCGAAACGCGTGCCTTCCGCACAGTCACGATCCGCGAGGAGAACAGCGTCGCCGCGCTCGAAGTCATGAGTCGCTTCGCGATCGACCCGCGCTGGCTGGTTTATCTGCCGCCGACAATGGCACCACCGGAGACCGCGAAGAACGGCGACCTGCTTGAACGCCCGCAGGAGGCGCTGGACTTTTACCGCCAGGAGGGCATCACGTCTCTCGTGTGCGAGGAGAAGCACATGGGCTCGCGCGCGGTCATCGTGCTGTGCCGTGACGCGGAAGCTGCCAGTAAGCGCTTCGGTATCGGCGACGACGGACGTGGTGTCATCTACACGCGCACGGGCCGCCGGTTTTTCAACGACCGCGCCCTCGAGAACGCCCTGCTCGATCGACTCGACCTTGCCATGCAGCGCGCGGGCCTGTGGGAAGAGCTCCAATCCGACTGGATCGTCCTCGACACGGAGTTGTTGCCGTGGTCGGCGAAGGCGCAGGAGCTCCTGCGCGAGCAGTACGCGCCGACCGGCGCAGCAGCAACGTCGGCACTCAGCGCGGCGAGCGGTTGGCTCTCTGCGGCTGCCGCGCGCGGCGTCGAGGTCCAGGGATGGCAGGCGCAGAACGAGTCCCGCCACGCCGACGCCACGCGCTTCGTCGATGCGTACCGCCGTTACTGTTGGCCGGTCGACAGTCTCGACGACCTCAAGGTCGCGCCGTTCCATGTGCTCGCCTGCGACGGCGTGATGGGTCTCGAACGCGACCATCGCTGGCACCTTTCGATCGCAGGCCGCATTGCCGAGGCCGACTCCGCGTTGTTCCGTCTGACGCGCCACCTGTTTGTCGATCTCGCCGACGAAGCCAGCGTCGCCGCCGCCGTGCAATGGTGGGAAGCGCTCACGGCCGACGGCGGCGAGGGCATGGTCATCAAGCCGGTGGAAGGACTCGCGCGCGGCAAGCGCGGCCTCGTGCAGCCGGCGATCAAGTGCCGCGGTCGCGAGTACCTCCGGATCATCTACGGGCCCGAGTACACCGAGCCCCAGAACCTCGAACGCCTACGCCAGCGCGGCCTGCGCACGAAGCAGTCGCTCGCGATTCGCGAGTTCGCGCTCGGCCTTGAGGGCCTTCAGCGTTTCGTGGAACGCGAACCGCTGTATCGCGTGCATGAGTGCGTGTTCGGTGTCCTAGCGCTCGAAAGCGAGCCTGTGGATGTAAGACTCTGATAGACGCCCGCCTCGTGTGGGCGGGCGCCTTGTGCCGCTACGCGAGTGGTCGTCGCTGACCAGCGCCTGCTGCGGGTCAGAAAGGGCATTGGCATCGGCCAGGACGCTGCGATGAAGCATGACCCGCGCAGCCACACTAGAGCTGCCGTTCTCGGATGCCCCTAGCGACCGCAACGCGGGGGTGTTTTTGGGGGTATGGCTGTCGTGGTCCTCGATTAAATATCAATTAATTCATGGTGTTGGCTCGGCTTTGCGGTGCCGACTGCCGCACCAGTAGGCGATTGGCTCGTTCGCGCCGTCCGACAAAGCCCCGCGAATGCGGGGCTTTTCGTTCTCGAACTCAACACCGGCTCGCGTCCCGTCTTCCATCAGGCTGGAGCTACTATTTCGCATTGAGCTGTCTGCGTGATGGGCGCAGCGTTGCGACGCCACCGCACATTCGGTGGCCGGGCTTGGTCGCCCGCTGGTCAAGGCGCAATAAGCGCCAATCTCCGAAGCGCGGCGCTTTTTTCATGCCTGCATCGCAGACGCCGCATCCGCGTTGTTCGCACTATGGCGGGCGGCGTGGGGGAGCCCTCGGGCTCGCCGGTTTCCTTGACCCGGTCGACCAACCCTGCGCCGTCCGTCACCTCGTTTGGTCGCGAGCTGACGGATTCCATATCAGTTAAGGAATCCATCATGACGAAGTCCGCTTTTCCGTCGCGCCGTAGGTACGCCCCCAGTTCTGCCTGCAATCCTTTCTTCGCGTTGCCTTTCATCGCCCGCCCGCAAAACGCGCCGCCGACCAACTGGAACGTGCCGCGAATGCACGACTACGACGAGGCCTGCGCGCTTGGTCGCGAGTACGCAGGGCGCCTGCTCCAGTACCTGAAAGACAACCCGGAAGCCGTCGGCGCGAACCTGCTGGGCCACATCGCGAGATACATCGACTTCGCCGACAAGTCGGAAACATCGGGTTGCTGGGTCGGCTTCTTCTCGTACCTGGAACGCGTTCTGCACCACGGCGCCAGCGACATCGATGTATTCGCCGACGTGGATCGGATGCAGTCTCGATAGCGAATCGTTACGCAGCCGCCGCGCGCGGATGCACTTCCCGCTGGATGGCGCCGCGCGTCGGCAGGGTTTTCAACTCGTAGTCCGCCTGCAGCGTCATCCAGCTTGCGGCATCGCCGCCGAAATAGCGCGCCAGGCGCTCTGCGGTATCGGCGGTGATGCCGCGGCGCTCGTTGACGATTTCATGCAGACGCGTTGCAGGCACGTGCAGGTTCACTGCAAGTGCGTTGACGCTCATCTGAAGCGGAGCAAGGAACTCCTCGCGCAGGATCTCACCCGGGTGGATGGGGCGCATGCGGTTGATGGGGCGGTTCATGGAGTCACCTCAGTGGTAATCGACGATCTCAACGTCGTTGGGGCCTGCGTCGGTCCATCGGAAGCAAAGGCGAAACTGATCGTTGATGCGGATGCTGTGTTGACCGGCGCGATCGCCGCGCAACACTTCAAGCCGATTGCCCGGCGGGGAACGAAGGAACTCCAGCGATGCCGCCACGTCGAGCATCTGTAGCTTGCGCGTCGCGACGGCGATGACCGCCCGGAAGACGCGCGGGTTACTACCTTCGTAAAGCGCCTGGGTGTGTCGACAGGTAAAGGACTGGATCGCCATGCGCCAAGCTATTACGGCTGGCGTATTACGTAAAGCGTAATACAGGAGACAAAGTCGTGCATAGCCCCGCTCCACTACACTGTCCGCGACAGTCCCCGGGCATTGCCGGGCACAATGAACAGGCGGGATCGCATCACATCCCTTTGCAGTCAACCGCTTAGGTCGGAACACGATGCACAACGCCGCACCCCACGAGGACGTTCTTCGATGACCCGCACCTACCCTTCCGTTTCGCTGATCGGTGCACCCACGGACGTGGGGGCGGGGCACCGCGGGTCGCGGATGGGGCCGGAGGCGCTGCGGATCGCGGGGCTGGGCGAGGCGCTGATCAAGCGCGGGGTGGATGTGATCGACCGCGGCAACCTCGACGGTCCGCGCAATCCCTGGCAGAAGCCGGTCGAAGGCTATCGCCACCTGCCCGAAGTGGTGGCATGGAATCGGGCGGTGATGGACGCCGTTGGCGCCGAACTCGACGAAGGCCGGATGCCGATCCTGCTCGGCGGCGATCACTGCCTGGGGCTGGGTTCGATCACCGCCGTCGCGCGCCACTGCCGCAAGACCGGCAAGCAGCTGCGCGTGTTGTGGCTGGATGCGCACGCCGACTTCAACACGCACCAGGTCACGCCGTCCGGCAACGTGCATGGCATGCCGGTGGCGTGTCTGTGCGGGCTCGGCCCCGATGCGCTGACCAAGCTCGGCGGCGAATCCCCGGCGATGCGGCCGGACGAGATCCGCCAGATCGGCATCCGTTCCGTCGACGAAGGCGAGAAGCGCCTCGTGCAGGAGTACGGCCTGGACGTGTACGACATGCGTTACATCGACGAGATCGGCATGAAGCGCGTGATGGAGGAAGCGCTGGAAGGCGTGGACGAGAACACGCACCTGCATGTCAGTTTCGACGTGGATTTCCTCGATCCCTCGATCGCGCCGGGCGTGGGCACGACCGTTCCGGGCGGCCCGAACTACCGCGAGGCGCAGCTGGTGATGGAGATGATCGCCGACACCGGCCGCATGGCGTCACTCGACATCGTCGAACTCAACCCGATCATCGACAAGCGCAACCGCACCGCGCGCCTGGCCGTGGACCTGGTGGAAAGCCTGTTCGGCAAGTCCACGCTGATGCGCGACTGAACCGGCCGCCCCGGCCGGCAGATGCAGCGGCCGCGCGGCCGTGCGATCCTTCGGCCACTTTTCGATCCGTCTCCCGGAGAGACCATGAAGCGTTCCATCGCCACGCTGCTGCTTATCGCCCTGTCGCTCGTCCTGCTCAACGGTTGCAACACCATGGAGGGGCTGGGCAAGGACGTGGAGAAGCTCGGCCAGAAGATCGACCAGAAGGCGAGCAGCTGATCGGGCGTTCCGGTCGCGCCACATCGTTGGACTCCGAAGGCCGGCCTTCTCGCCGGCCTTCGTTTTTTCCGATACCGCCGAGCCCGGATGCCGCAGTGGGCGGCATCCACCCGGCGTTCACGCCTTGTCGCGTCAGATGCTCGCGCACGCTGCAAGCGTGACCACGCGTCCCACGAATAGAGGTGAACCCATGAAGCGTTTGATGGCCCTGTTGCTGCTGGCCCTGTTTTCCGTTGGCACGCTGAGCGCGTGCAACACCGTCGCCGGCGCCGGCAAGGATGTGCAAAAGGCGGGCGAGAAGGTCGAAGACGCGGCGAAGTAAGCGTCGCGCACGACACGGAACGCACGAAAGGCCGGGCATTGCCCGGCCTTTCTTTTACTTCGCTGCGAACAGTCTTGCCGAGCGCTGAATGCAGGCATCCCACATCCACTTCGCTTTCACGGCGCCTCGCGTCAGATGCAATCACCGCACGTAGCGACGTGCCCCGGTCACGAAGTCGAGGAGACTTTCCATGAAGCGTTTGATGGCTCTGCTGTTGCTGGCGATGTTCTCGATGAGCTTCCTCAGCGCATGCAACACCGTCGCCGGTGCCGGCAAGGACATGCAGGGCGCGGGCGAGAAGGTCGAAGACAAGGCTCAGGACTGCAAGGACGGCAAGTGCTGATGCATTGCGCTTGATGCGAGATGGGTGTGGTGCGAGGGGCCGGAGCGATCCGGCCCCTTGTTTTTGAGGGTTCCGGCTACAGGTTCGTGCACCGGTTTGCGTGCATTCACCGATATCAAACCTGGTCTAACGCAATCGCGACTTCGTACGAATGGCCTCATTGCGATGCTGTGCTCGCGGAACACGAACGGGCCGCATCCCACGACAAGAGGATCTCAACGGATGAACAAAGACATCATCGCCGGCAAGTGGACCCAGTTGAAGGGCAAGGCTCAGGCGCGTTGGGGCGACCTGACCGACGACGACTTCGATGTCGCCGAAGGCAACGCCGAATACCTCGCCGGCAAGCTGCAGGAACGGTACGGCTGGGAGCGCGATCGCGCCCAGAAGGAAGTAAGCGACTTCGAGAAGTCGCTGAACTGAACCGGTAACTGATGCATTGAATGCGGCGCGCGCGCCGGTCATCGGGGCGAACCCTTCGCCGCCGGCGCGCGCAACAATACGAAGCGAAAGAAGCAGGGCGGACGCGCGGGCGGCCGCCCTTTGTGTTGTCCGGCCGCGGGCATTGCCGAACCGGGCGCCTTTGCCGGCCGTCCGCCCCGGGCCAGCGAGCCCCGCCCGGCAGGTACACTGTGAAGCCGTTTCCCGCAGTCAGCGTTCCATGAGCCCCACGCGCGTCCTTACCGGCATCACCACTTCGGGCACCCCGCACCTGGGCAACTACGTCGGCGCGATCCGCCCCGCCGTCGC
>Ga0209256_1003270_pt1 | contig 11608 bp, 6 predicted proteins | sample AraplaCol_mCL_r2_2_FD_184270 | JGI IMG/M metagenome (GOLD analysis project Ga0209256, IMG submission 184270) | Arabidopsis root microbial communities from North Carolina, USA - plate scrape MF_Col_mCL_r2 (SPAdes) (version 3) | ecosystem: Host-associated > Plants > Roots > Endosphere | place: USA...
GGGCGGGACGCGCTTGCGGACACGCTGCAGGAAGCCCTGCCGCCCGGGTCGGAAGTCGCCGTGCTCTGGCGCGACGGCTATGGCGGCGTGGCCGGTTCGGCCTCGCTGGGCGCCAGCTCCTCGCTGGCCCACCGCGCCGAATCCCTGCTGACCCGCGAGCCGCTGACGGTCCACTCGCAGCGCATCGAAGCCAGCTGGACCACGTCCGAAGGCGTGCGCGTCGGCCTCGCCGCGCAGCTGCCTTCGGCGCTGGCACCGGAAGCCCGGCAGATGTGGCTGGACCTGGCGCGCATCGTGATCGGCGCACACCTGGTCGCGCTGCGCACGCTGGCGCGGGCCGAGTCGCTGGAGAAATCCGAACGCCTGCAGCAGGCGCTGTTCGAGATCGCCGACCTGGCCGGCTCGGACCTGGAACTGGCCGACATGCTGCGCCGGATCCACACCGTCGTCGCAGGCCTGATGTACGCGGCGAATCTCTACATCGTGCTGTACGACGACGTGCGCGATTCGATGCGTTTCCTGTACTTCGCCGACCAGCGCGACACCTACGTCGCCGAACCCGATCGCGACATCCACGTCGACGAGATGCCCAACTCGGTGACCGTCGCGCTGCTGCGTCACGGCGAGCCGTTGCAGGGCCCGTCGGAGCAGATCCGCGAACGCCTCGGCGTGCCGCGCGACATCCAGCACGGTCCGGACAGCGAGGACTGGCTCGGCGTGCCGATGCGTCGCGACGACCGCATCTGCGGCGCGATCGTCGTGCAGAGCTACGATCGCCCCGACGTCTACGGCGAAGAGGAACGCGCGCTGCTCGCGTTCGTCGCCCAGCACATCCTCACCGCGCTGGACCGCTTCCACGCGCGCGAAGAACTGGAACGCCGCGTCGAGGAACGCACGCAGGCGCTGCAGCTGAGCAACCGCGACCTGCAGGCCGAGATCATCGAGCGCCAGCGCGCCGAGCGCCTGCAACGCGCGCTGTTCCGCATCGCCGAGCTATCGATCACCTCCGAAACGCTGGAGCGTTTCTACACGCAGGTGCACGACGTCGTCAGCGACCTGCTCTACGCACGCAACTTCTACATCGCGCTGCTCACCGACGACGGCGAGCGGCTGGAATTCCCGTACTCCATCGACGAACGCGATGCCGCGCGCGAAACCCGCAAGCTCACCTCGGGCCTGACCGAATACGTCATCGCCCGCGGCCGTCCACTGCTGGCCGACCGCAAGCGCATCGCCGCGCTGGAATCGCAGGGCGTGCTGCGCAGCCGCGGTTCGCTCGCGCACTGCTGGCTGGGCGTGCCGCTGTTCCGCAATGAGTCGGTGGTGGGCGTGATCACGGTGCAGAGCTATTCGCCGGCGATCAACTTCAGCGTGCGCGACCAGGAACTGCTGACGTTCGTCGCGCACCATATTTCGATTGGTCTTGCGCGCAAGCAGTCGCAGGATCGACTCGTTTCCGCGCACGCCGAACTCGAACAGCGCGTGGAGTCGCGTACGCGCGAACTGGCGCAGGCGAACGCGGAGCTGCTGTCGCAGATCGGTGAACGCCTTCGTGTCGAGCAGCAGCTCACGCACCAGGCCACGCACGATGCGCTGACCGGTCTGCCGAACCGCAGCCAGTTGCTCGACCGTCTTTCGCACGCTATCGCCCGCGCGCAGAGTGAACCGCAGCGGACCTTCGCGGTGCTGTTCCTCGACCTGGACCGCTTCAAGCTGGTCAACGATTCCGTGGGCCATTCGGCGGGCGACGAACTGCTGATCGAGACCGGCCGCCGCATCGTCGATGCCGTGCGCACCGGCGATACGGTCGCGCGACTGGGCGGCGACGAGTACGCGATCCTGATCGAGGACATCGACGGCCCACAGGTTGCGGAAGAACTCGCGCAGCGCGTGCTGCGTGCGCTGGGCGAGCCATGCTGGATCGCCGGTCGCGAAGTGTTCCCGTCGGCGAGCCTGGGCATCGCGCTGTGGCATCCGCGCTATCGCACCGGTGCCGAACTGCTGCGCGATGCGGACGCGGCGATGTATCGCGCGAAGTCGTCCGGTCGCGATCGCTGCGCCGTGTTCGACGAGGCGATGCGCGAGGAAGCCGTGCGCATCCTCGATCTTGAAGCCGACCTGCGCCGCGCCATCAACGGCGATGGCTTCGTCGCGTTCTACCAGCCGATCGTCCGTCTGGACGACCAGCGCGTGATCGGCCACGAAGCGCTGTTGCGCTGGCGCCACGAGCGCCGCGGCCTGCTGACGCCCGGCGAGTTCATCGGCGTGGGCGCGGACAGCGGGCTGATCGAGGAAGTCGACTGGATCCTGTATCGCCAGGTGATGGACGAACTCGCGCGCGGCGGCGAAGGCTACATCTCGGTCAACGTGTCGCCGCGGCATTTCCGCTCGTCGGACTTCGCCGACCGCCTGCTGCGCATGATCGACCAGGCCGGCGCGGACCCGCACCGCCTGCGCATCGAAATCACCGAGGTCGCGCTGCTCGACGACGTGCCGCGTGCGCTGCGCATGCTGCGCACGCTGCGCAGCCACGGCGTGCTCGCGCAGCTGGACGACTTCGGCACGGGCTTCTCGGCGTTGTCGTACCTGCACCGTTTTCCGATCGAATGCCTGAAGATCGACCAGAGCTTCGTCTCGGGCCTGGTCGGCGAAACGCAGCCGGAAAGCGTGGCGGTGGTGCGCGCGATCCAGGCGCTGGCCGGCACGCTGGGCATCCACACCATCGGCGAAGGCGTGGAGAACGAAGCCCAGCGCGCGACGTTGCGCGAGCTGGGCTGCACCTACGGCCAGGGCTATCTGTTCGGTTATCCGGCCGAACGCATGCACATCGCGCCGCTGCGGTTGGCGGTTACCGGCTGATCTTCATTGCCGCGTGAATGGCGCGCCGCGCACGGCGCGCCGGTTCCCGATCCTTACCGACCCACGCCCACGCGTTCGTCCGCGCCGGACTGCTGTCGCGCCGCATCCATCAACTGGATCATCTCGGCGCGCTCGCCGCGCGGATCGTCGCCGCGTGCGCCGCGTGCGGTGGCGATCATCGCGTCCCACTTCCAGCCATCCATGCGCTCGCCGCCGCGCAGCGCATCGGCGAAACCGGCCACGGCGCTGGCGAAACGCAGCGATTCGCCCGGCGTGCGCGTGAGTTGCGAGGCGAGGATCGGCGTCTGGATCAGCTTGCTGGCGTCCTGTCCCGGCAGCTTGTAGCGCAGGCGCAGGTGCGCGATTTCGCTGCCGACGGCGAGGTCTGGCTTCGTCGTGTTCGCACCGTAGCGCAGCGGCTCGATGCGCTTTGCGGACGATGCCACCGGCGTGATCTCGTATAGCGCAGTGACCTGGTGGCCCGCGCCGATGTCGCCGGCGTCGACCTTGTCGTTGGCGAAATCCTCACGCTGCAGGATGCGGTTCTCGTACCCGATCAACCGGTATTCGGCGACCTGCGCGGGATTGAATTCGACCTGGATCTTCACGTCGCGCGCGATCGTCAACAGCGTGCCGCCCATCTGCTGCACCAGTACCTTGCGCGCCTCGCGCACGCTGTCGATGTAGGCATGGTTGCCGTCGCCGACGTCGGCCAGCCGCTCGGACAACTCGTCGTTGTAGTTGCCGCTGCCGAAGCCGAGCGTGGTCAGCGCGATGCCGCTCTTGCGCTGCTGCGCAACCATCGTTTCCAGCGCGTTCTGGTCGACGGTTCCAACGTTGAAATCGCCGTCGGTGGCGAGGATCACGCGGTTCGCGCCGCCTTCGATGTACGCCTGCTTCGCCATCGCGTAGGCAAGTGCGATTCCTTCGCCGCCGTTGGTGCTGCCGCCGGCATCGAGGCGATCCAGCGCGGCGAGGATTTCGCCGTGGCGATCGCCCGGTGTAGGCGGCAGCACGAGGCCGGCGCTGCCGGCGTAGACGACCATCGACACGCGATCCTGCGCGCGCAGCTGTGGCACGAGCTGGTGCAGGGCCTGCTTCACCAGCGGCAGCTTGTCGGGTTCGCCCATCGAGCCGGAGGTGTCGATGAGGAAGACGAGGTTGGCCGGCGCGAGGTTGGCCTTGGGCACCTCATAGCCCTTGATGCCGATCATCAGCACCTGGCGCTGCGGATTCCACGGCGCGGTCGCCAGTTCGGTGGTGACGCGGAACGGCGTTTCGCGCGAGGCGGGCGCGGGGTGGGCGTAGTCGAAGTAGTTGATGAATTCCTCGGCGCGGACGGCATCGCTGGGCGGGCGGACGCCGTCGTTCAACATGCGCCGCACGTTGGCGTAGCTGCCGGTGTCGACGTCGATGGAGAACGTGGAGACAGGTTGTTCGGCGGCGCGCTGTACGGGGTTATCGGTGCGCTGCGCGTACTTCTCGGTGTTGGCCGGCTGCGACGGGGCGAACTGGAACACTCCCATGAGCGCGGGCGGAGGCGGCGAGGCCGGGGCAGGGGCGTATGCCTCCTGTCGGATCCGGTTGCCGCTCACTTCGACGCGATCCAGGGTTGCTTTTGCGGCCGAAGCCGCGGCCGCGGCATCGGCCGAGGCGGCCTTGGCCTGCTTGCGGGCGGCCTGCTCGCGGGCGGCCTGCTCGCGGGCAGCATTTTCGCGCTCGGCGCGGGCGTGGGCCGTGGCCTGTTCCATCGGTTCTGAGGTGCTGCGGCAGCCGGCGAGCGCGGCGACGACCGCAGCGCACAGCAGCAGGGGGACGAGGGCGGTGCGGTTCATCGGCGAACTCCATGGTTGGGTCGCCGATGACAAACGCGCGTCGGTCCGGAACGGGGTTGAAGGTCATGCGCCTTGCGAGCTCCCCCCGGCCTTCGGGCACAGCCCGAAGGCGTTCAGCGGAATGCGAGCCAGTGGCTCGCAAGCAATTCCGCTTCACCCCACCGGGTCGCGGATCACCAGCAGCCGCTGCTCGGTCATGTCCTCGATCGCACAGCGCACGCCTTCGCGGCCCAGGCCCGAATGCTTGATCCCGCCGTAGGGCATGTTGTCGACGCGGAAACTCGGCACGTCGCCGACGATCACGCCGCCGACTTCCAGCCGGTCCCACGCGCGCATCGCGTGTTCGAGCCGGCCAGTGAACACGCCGGCCTGCAGGCCGAAGTCGCTGTCGTTGACCTTGTCGATGGCCTGCTCGAAGTCGTTGAACGGTTCCATCAGCGCGACCGGCGCGAAGGCTTCCTTGCGGTACAGGTCGGTGTTGTGGGGAACGTTTTCCAGCAGCGTCGCCGGCACCATGTTGCCTGCGCGATCGCCGCCGACCAGCCGCTTCGCGCCGCCCTTGCGCGCGGCGGCGACCCAGGACTCCACGCGCTGCGCCGCCTTCTCGTCGATCATCGGGCCGATGAAGGTCGATTCGTCGCGCGGGTCGCCCATGCGCAGCTTCGCCACCGCGGCCTTCAGCTTCTTGCGTAGCTTGTCGTAAACGGCCGCGTGCGCGTAGATGCGCTGCACGCTGATGCAACTCTGGCCGCTCTGGTAGTACGCGCCGAACACGAGGCGGTCCACGATGTGGTCCAGCGACGCGCCCGGGTCCTCGTCGATGATGCAGGCCGCATTGCCGCCCAGTTCGAGCGTGACCTTCTTGCGCCCGGCGCGCGCCTTCAGGTCCCAGCCGACGAGGCCGCCGGTGAAGCTCAACAGCGCGACGCGTTCGTCCTCGACCAGCTGCGCGGCGTCGTCGTTGCTGCACGCGAGGATGGAGAACGCGCCCTTCGGAAGATCGGTCTCGGCCAGCACCTCGCCGATGATGAGCGCACCGATCGGGGTTTTCTCGGAAGGTTTCAGCACGAACGGGCAGCCTGCGGCGATCGCGGGTGCAACCTTGTGAGCGACCAGGTTCAACGGGAAGTTGAACGGCGTGATGAAGCCGCACAGCCCGATCGGCACGCGCTTGACCATGCCGCGATAGCCGCGCGTGCGCGGCGAGATCTGCATCTCGATCACTTCGCCGCCGATGCGCGTGGCTTCGCCGGCGGCGATGCGGAAGGTGTCGATCAGGCGCGTGACTTCGCCGCGCGCGTCGCGGATCGGCTTGCCGGCTTCGATGCACAGCGCGAGTGCGAGTTCGTCGAAGCGCTGCGTGAAGCGCTGCACGCAATGTTCGAGCACGTCGCGGCGCGCGTCGGGCGGGAAGGCCGCAACGGATTCGCGTGCCTGGTAGCCGGCGACGATCGCCTTGCGCACCGCCGCACCATCGGCCAGCGCCACGCGCGTGGCGCGCTGGCCGCTGTATTTGTCGAGCACGTCCAGGTCGGTGTTGGCCGGCACGGGACGGTTGGCGAGGTAGTAGGGATAGCTCGACTTCAGGCCCTTGCCGGCACGCGCCTTCTTCTTGTCCTTCGCCATGGTCGCCTCCCGGGAAAGGAGCAAGGGTAGGGCAGCGGGCGTTATCGCGCGATCAGCGGCTCACGCATCGTCGTCGTGCGATTCCACACGCACCGAGAGCTCGCCGTCCGACAGGCGCGCGGACAGGCGGTCGCCCGGGGACGCGTCGAGCACGCTGCGCACGATGCGCCCGTCTTCGTGGCGAAGGATCGTGTACCCGCGCGCGACCGTTGCCAGCGGGCTCACCGCTTCGAGCGAACGCGCCAGCCCGCGCAAGTGCAGCGCCTGGTTCGACAGCCGGCGCACGATGGCCGCCTGCGGCCGCTGTGCGATGGTCGCCAGCCGCTCGCGCAGGCGGGCGATGCGGCGTCCCGGATGCGCGGCGCGCAGCACGGCGTCGGCGTGGCGAAGGTGCGCGCGTTCGCGTTCCATGCGGCGCTTCCATGCGGCATCGAGGCGACGCAGCGCATCGGCCTGGCGACGGTACAGCATGTCCAGGCGCGCGCGCGGACGCTGCGCGTTGAGGCGCAGTGCGGCGCGATCGGCGCGCTGCATCGCCTGCCTCAGGCGCTGCATGTGCAGGTTGCGCAGGCGCGCGTCGAGCACGCGCAGGCGGTGCAGCAGGTCTTCGCGATTGGGCACCAGCAGTTCGGCGGCGACCGACGGCGTGGGCGCGCGCACGTCGGCGGCGAAATCGCTGAGGCTGAAGTCGGTTTCGTGGCCGACGGCGGACACGACCGGCACCGGCGAGGCGGCGATCGCGCGCGCAAGCCGCTCGTCGTTGAACGCCCACAGGTCTTCCAGCGAACCGCCGCCACGCGCCAGCACGATCACGTCGTAGCGCTGCGCCGCGATGGCCCGTTGCAACATGGCCACGATCTGCGCCGCGGCGCCGTCGCCCTGCACGGGCACGGGCAGCACGTCAGCCTGCACCAGCGGGAAGCGGCGCGACAACACGCTCAGTACGTCGCGCACGGCTGCGCCGCTGGGCGAGGTGATCACGGCGATGCGGCGCGCGAAACGCGGCAGCGTCCGCTTTCGTTCCGCGTCGAACAGACCTTCGGCGGCGAGCTTGGCCTTGATTTCGTCGAACGCGCGACGCAGCGCGCCTTCGCCAGCTTCCTCCAGGTGGTCGAACACCATCTGGTATTCGCCGCGCGCTTCGTACAGCGTGACGCGCCCGCGTCCCAGCACGCGCAGGCCTTCGCGCGGCGTGAACCGCAGCCAGCTGCTTTTCGGTCGGAACATGGCGCAGCGCACCTGCGCCCGCGCGTCCTTGATCGTGAAATACAGATGGCCGGACGACGGGCGCGAGACATTGCCCAGCTCGCCCTCGACCCAGATCGACGGGAAGGCGCCTTCCAGCAGGTCGCGCGCCAGCGTGTTCAGCTGGCTGGGCGTTAGCACCGCGTCGGGGCGGCTGTCGGGCCTGTTGTCGGTGGGCCTGTTGTCGTCGGGAAAGTCGCGCATGGCCGGGGTGGTGCGATGGCCGGCCACGGTACCGCACGCGGGGGCGCGGGTCACGTGATCGCGGGCGTGAAGGGCGGCGGCCGCGGCATCGGCGTGGCCTACAATAGGCGCATGAATTCGCATGCTCAGGCGCCCTGCGCCCATCCCGGTTTCGGACCCCTGCCGCGTCGCCTGACGACCGCGGTACGCATCGGCGGCGTCGACGTCGGCGGCGGCCATCCGGTCGTCGTGCAGTCGATGACCAACACCGATACGGCCGACGTCGCCTCCACGACGAAGCAGGTCGCCGAACTGTGGCGCGCGGGCTCGGAGATGGTCCGCGTCACCGTCAACACGCTCGAAGCCGCCGCGGCCGTGCCGCGTATCGTCGACAAGCTGGCGATGATGGGCGTGAACGTGCCGATCATCGGCGACTTCCACTACAACGGCCATCAGCTGCTCACCGCCGAGCCGGCCTGCGCCGAAGCGCTGGCGAAGTACCGCATCAACCCGGGCAACGTCGGCTTCGGCAAGAAGAAGGACAGCCAGTTCGCCACGCTGATCGAGCTGGCGATCCGCCATGGCAAGCCGGTGCGCATCGGCGCGAACTGGGGTTCGCTGGACCAGGCGCTGGCCGCGCAGTTGATGGACGAGAACCACACGCTGGCGCAGCCGCGCGACGCCGCCGAAGTGCTGCGCGAGGCGCTGATCCGCTCGGCGCTGGATTCGGCCATGCGCGCGGAAGAACTCGGCCTGCCCGCCGACCGCATCGTGCTCAGCGCGAAGGTCAGCGGCGTGCAGGAACTGATCGCGGTCTATCGCGAGCTCGCCCGTCGCGGCAAGTACGCGCTGCACCTGGGGCTCACCGAAGCCGGCATCGGCAGCAAGGGCATCGTGGCGTCCAGCGCGGCGCTGGGCGTGCTGTTGCAGGAAGGCATCGGCGACACCATCCGCATCTCGCTCACGCCCGAGCCGGGGCAGTCGCGCACGAATGAAGTCATCGTCGCGCAGGAACTGCTGCAGACCATGGGCCTGCGCGCGTTCACGCCGATGGTCACCGCGTGCCCCGGCTGCGGCCGCACGACCAGCACATTCTTCCAGGAACTGGCCAAGACCGTGCAGGAACACGTGCGCGCGAAGATGCCGGAATGGAAGATCAGCCATCCCGGCGCGGAAAACCTCACGCTCGCGGTGATGGGCTGCGTCGTGAACGGTCCGGGCGAATCGCGCCACGCGAACATCGGCATCTCGCTGCCCGGTACGGGCGAGGCGCCGTCCGCGCCCGTGTTCGAGGATGGCGAGAAGACGGTGACGCTGCGCGGGGAGAACATCGCGCATGAGTTCGTCGCGCTGATCGACCAATACGTCGAGCGCAAATTCGGAGCCGATGCCGCGCGTGGCGGCTGAACCTGCCGGTGCATTCGCGAGCGTCCTGCGCTACGGCGCGGACCTGCTGCGCCGCCATGGCGTGCTGCTGGGCTTCGTCTTCGTCGGCCTGCTGCTGCCGTTGTGGGTGTTCGGCTCACTCGCCGAGGAGATCCACGAGCAGGAAGCGATCGTCTTCGACGAACCGATCCTGATGTTCGCGCACACGATGGCGCGGCAGGGCTTCGACGACTTCTTCGTCCTCATGTCGAAACTGGGCTATGCGGGCGGCGTGGTGCCGTTCGACATCGCGCTGGTGCTGACGCTCGCCGCGCTGCGGAAGTATCGCGAGGCGGTGTTCGCGGCAGTCGCGCTGGGAGGTTCGGCGCTGCTCAACGTCGGCGCGAAGCTGTTCTTCGCGCGCGACCGGCCTTCGTTGTGGGAGTCGATCGCGCCGGAAACCACCTATAGCTTCCCGAGCGGCCACGCGATGGGTTCGATGACGCTGGCCTGCGTGCTGGTGATGCTGGCCTGGCACACGCGCTGGCGCTGGGCCGTGCTGGCGGTGATGGCGCCGTTCGTGGTGCTGGTCGGCCTGTCGCGCGTGTACCTGGGCGTGCATTACCCGTCCGACATCCTCGCCGGCTGGTCGGTCGCGATGGCGTGGGCCGTGGCCGCGTACCTGGCGGTGTATCGGGTGAGCGGGCGGCCGTGGCGCGCCCGCTTTGGCGCGTCGGATCGATAGCCGCCGCGCTTACTCTCCCATGCGACAGATGGCCCCGACGCAGGTCATGGTGTTCCAGTCCAGGATGCGCGAATGGCCCAGGTCGCCGGTCGGCCGCTGCACGCCTCGCGGAACGATGAACGTGGCCGCGTGCGCGCCATGCAGGCCCGCCGGCACCCGCATCGGACGCACCACGACATAGGTGTTGTAGGGCGAACCGCCCGACATGCGCGACGGCGCCGCGCCGGAAACCGGCGGCGTGTCGCGAAGGCGCGCGGCATCGTAAGCCGATTGCCATGCGCGCATGTCGCTTTCGTACGCCTCGCGCAGCAGGCCCTTGGAGACGGCTTCGCGCAGGCCTGCTTCGCCGGCGAGCGGCATGTCAGGATCGCGGAATGCGCCCGGCGGCTGTGCGGCGTCGGTGACCAGTCCGGACCTGCCACCATTGCCGACGGCGACCACGCCATCCTTTGCGATGTAGGCACGCGTTACCGGGCGGCCGAACAACTGCCGGGCGAGGGGATTGAGCTTGGTGAGTTCATTTTCAGCGACGTAGAAGTAGCCGCAGGGCCCCTTGTTGTCGTAGCTGCTGTTGATGCGCGGCACGGCCGCGGGCAGGCCGGCGATTGCCTGGCGGTGATAGCCGCTGACCAGCACGGCGACGATCTGCGTGCGTGGCGACCACCCGATGTTCCAGACCGTGGGTTCGTACGCGCCCAGCATCAGCACTACAGGCATGTCGTCGTTGCTGACGGAGACGTCGATCTGCGTGGCGGGATGGCCGCTCTTATCGATCTGGTAATCGAGCCTGCGTCCCGCGTAGGCGCCGGCGGCGTAGACCGCGAACTTCGGCGGCAACGACAAGCCCTGGAACGCACAATCCAACGCAACCGCGTCGCCGCCCGTGTCCGTAGCGCCCGCGTCGAACGGCACCAGGCGGCTTTCGGATGCGGTCTTGGCTGGCGCGGCGTTGGACGCTGCAACTGGCGTTGCGATGGGCGGTATGTCGGGCGCGGCAAGCGGGGCGACCGGCTGTGTGGTGGACGAAGCCGGCGAGGTGGCTTCAGCGGATGGCGTTTTCGCCGGAGACCGCGGCGAGTCGTACTCGCGCACCTTGTCCATGAAACCGTCGCACGCGCACAACGTGAAGGCCGCCAGCGCGGCGATCGCAATCCCTGCTTTCATATCCGTCCCCCGTGATTGCGGCCATCGTAGGCGCGCCAGCGGCAGCGTGTCGATGCCGGTTTACTCGCCGGGCTTGGCGGCCTCGACCGGAGCGGTCGTCGCATGCCTGCGCAGCAGTACCGCCTCGCGATGGGCGATGTAGGCGTTGGCTGCGAGGATGATGCCCGCGCCGACCCAGGTGTAGACGTCGACGCTTTCGTCGAACCATAGCCAGCCGACCAGCGCCACCAGCGGCAGCTGGATGAAGCTGATGGGCGTCAGCGCCGAAACTTCGCCCAGTTTGAGCGCATGCGTCCACAGCACCTGCCCGCCGGTGCCGAATAGACCCGCGCCGATCACCCACAGCCACACGATGCCCTGCGGCCACACCCACACGAACAACGCCGGTACCAGCGAGATCGGCACCCAGAACAGGTAGGTGTAGAGCACGATGGTGTTGGCGGCGTCCACGCGCGCCAACTGCTTGATCTGGATCGCCACCACCGCGCTCAGCACGGCGGCGGCCAGCGCGATGAGCGTGCCGCCGGTGAATTCGTGCGAGAACGGCCGCACGATCACCAGCACGCCGATGAAGCCCGCCGCCACC
>Ga0209256_1003273_pt1 | contig 11594 bp, 10 predicted proteins | sample AraplaCol_mCL_r2_2_FD_184270 | JGI IMG/M metagenome (GOLD analysis project Ga0209256, IMG submission 184270) | Arabidopsis root microbial communities from North Carolina, USA - plate scrape MF_Col_mCL_r2 (SPAdes) (version 3) | ecosystem: Host-associated > Plants > Roots > Endosphere | place...
CCGCACCCGGTTACGGTCGAACAGAATGGCTCCGTACCCGCTGTCGTCGCGGAACGGCGTCATCTCTTCGGCAGCATCGAACCCCGTCATTGCCCGGAGTCTAGCAATTCACGTGTCCGCTGCCTCCACCACTGCGCCTTCGGCGCCCTCGTCGATCTGCCTGCTGCGCCTGTCCGCCCTGGGCGACGTCACCCATGTCGTGCCACTGGTGCGCACGCTGCAGGCGTGGCCGCAGGTGCGGCTGACGTGGGTGATCGGCAAGGGCGAACATCGCCTCCTCGCCGGACTGCCCGGCGTGGACTTCGTCGAGTACGACAAGAAGACCGGCCTGGCGGGAATGCGCGCGCTGCGCCGTGAACTGCGCGAGCGCCTCGGCGCGGCCGGCCGCTTCGATGTACTGCTGCAGATGCAGGTCGCCGCACGCGCGAACCTGTTGTCGGCCTTCATCCCGGCGCGCCGCCGCGTCGGCTACGACCGCTCGCGTTCGAAGGACCTGCACGGGGTGTTCGTCAACGAACGCATTCCCGATCGGCCCGGCATCCACGTGCTCGACGCAATCGGCAGCTTTTGCGAACCGCTCGGCCTGCGTCAGGATCGCGTGCGCTGGGATCTTCCGGTGCCGGACGACGCGCGCGAATGGGCGCGCGCGCAGTGGCCGCAGGACGCCGAGCCGACCTTGCTGATTTCGGCGTGTTCTAGCCACGTGCTGCGCAACTGGCCGGCCGAGCGACTGGCCGCCGTCGCCGATCACGCGGCCGGACGCGGCTGGCGCGTCGTCCTGTGCGGGGGGCGAAGCGAACTCGAACGCGCGACGGGCGACGCGATCCTCGCGTCGATGAAGCATCCTGCCCTGGACCTGATCGGCAAGGACACGCTCAAGCAGTTGCCGGCGTTGCTCGAACGCGGCCAACTGCTGATGACGCCCGACTCCGGCCCGATGCACATCGCCAACGCGATGGGCACCAAGGTGCTGGGCCTGCACGCCGCGAGCAATCCCGCGCGCAGCGGCCCGTACAGCGATCGCCGGTATTGCGTGGATCGCTACGACGACGCCGCGCGCAAGTATCTGGGCAAGCCCGCATCCGAATTGCGCTGGGGCACGAAGATCGAGCATGCCGGCGTGATGGACCTGATCACCGTGGACGACGCCATCGCCGCGTTCGAACGCTATTGCGCCGACCACGTGGACGCGTCGTCGCAGGAGGAAACCTGATGGCCGCCTGGTTCACCATCGTCGCGCCGCTGCTGCCGGAACTCATCCGCGCCGCGCGACCCATGTTCACCCGCAGCCGCGAGCCGTCGCAGATCCCGCAGCAGATCCGCGAACTCCAGGACGCGGTCGATCACAACGACCAGGCCATCAAGACGCTGGCCAGCGAAATGGAGCAGACGTTGTCGGCGCTGAAGCAGGCGTCGGCGCAGCTGGAAGCGACGCTGGTCGATCATCGTCGCCAGCAGATCGAGCACGAACGGCGGTTGCAGATGCTGCAGTGGGTGGCCGGCGTTGCGGTTACCGCGGCGGCGCTGGCGTTCGGGGTGGCGGTTTTTGCGTTGACGCGTTGAGGCGTTGAGGCGTTGAGGGCTGTAGAGGCTCACGTACGCACCGCGATCTGACCGCGGGATTGACTCGCGCCATCCATGGCGCTCGCCTTCCGGCGCTTCGCGCCTCCAGGCAGCCTTCGGCTGTCCACATCGGCAATCCTGCCGATGTGTCGAACCGAGGGTTCTCGCCATGCCGCCCTCTGCGTCACGCAAAAAGAAAACGCCCCCTTTCGGGGGCGTTTTCTTTTTGTCTGGCGGAGAGGGAGGGATTCGAACCCTCGGTACGCTATAAACGTACGCCTGATTTCGAGTCAGGTACATTCAACCACTCTGCCACCTCTCCGGGTGCAGTGAGCCGAGCATTCTACGGGTGCCGCGCGCAGCCGGCAAGCGGTCTCGCAGGACGGCTACACTGTATCCCCCTGAATGAATGGCCTCGTCATGTCCGAAATTCTCGTCCCGGTCTCCTTTGGCGAACTGCTCGACAAGATCGCGATCCTGCAGATCAAGTCCGAACGCATGAGCGATCCGGCCAAGCTGGAGAATGTCCGCAACGAGCTGTCCGCGCTGGAGACGACGTGGATGGCGCACCCGGCCGCCAGCAAGGACATCGCCCGCCTGCGCGCCGACCTCAAGGCCGTGAACGAACGACTGTGGGTGATCGAGGACGACATCCGCATCAAGGAGAAGGCGCAGGCCTTCGACGAAGAGTTCGTCCGCCTCGCCCGCAGCGTCTACTTCGAGAACGACGAACGCGCGCGGATCAAGAAGGACATCAATCTCGCGCTGGGCTCGGCCTACGTCGAAGAGAAGTCGTACCAGGACTACCGGACGGGTAATACGCCGTAAGGCCCCGCCCTCCGGGCCGGCCTCCCGGCGAAAGCCGGGGGCCAGGTCGCCGGGAGTCTGCGGACGCGCGCAGGTCGGTCTTTGCCCATTCCCGCCACAATCACAACCTTAACCGCGCTCCTTGCCACCCGGCCGCCGCGCCCCGATCATTCCGTTACCGCCTGAAAGACCCGACGACCGAATCAACGGACGCATGATCGAATTCGGACACCTCACGCACGTCGGCCTGCGCCGCGAGCTCAACGAAGACACCTACTACGGTGACGGCGAGCTAGGCCTGTGGCTGGTGGCCGACGGCATGGGCGGTCATGAGTACGGCGAAGTGGCCAGCGCGCTGGCCCGCGAAACCATCGTCCGCGAGATCCGCGACGGCACGCCGCTCGCGCAGGCGATCCGCATCGCCGACGAGGAAATCATCCGGACCTCGAAGCGCCGCAACGACGCGCTGCCGATGGGCACGACCGTCGTCGCCGCGCGCATCACCGGCAACCGGTTCGAAGTGGCCTGGGTCGGCGACAGCCGCGTCTACCTGTGGCGCGAAGGCCACCTGGCGCAGTTGTCGCAGGATCACAGCTACGTGCAGGAGCTGATCGCCAACGGCGCGATCACGCAGGAGCAGGCGCGCAGCCACCCGCACCGCAATGTCGTGACCCAGGCACTGGGCGTGACCGACCCGCGCAACCTCAACGTCGAAACCATGACTGGCGAGCTCAAGCCCGGCATGCAACTGCTGCTGTGCAGCGACGGCCTGACCGAGGAAGTGGACGACCGCGGCATCGCGCGGGCGCTCGCACAGTCCGACTGCAGCGCGCAGGAATGCGTCGACACGCTGGTCGCCGCGGCGCTGGACGGCGGCGGTTCGGACAATGTCACGGTGATTCTGGTCCGCCACCACTAACCGGCTTCGCGTCGAAGCCGAAAGCCCAAATCAAGACAGGTTCCAGCGTTCGCTGGAATGACGGTGCTTGTGCGACGGGCAGGCTGTCGGCCTGGATCCCGGCCTTCGCCGGGATGACGCTTACGCCGATGACGACTACGCAGTCGCCAGCTCTGCCTCGGCCACCGTTTCGACCACGATGTACTGGTCCCACACCACCTTGCCGGCCTTCTTGCGCAGCTTTTCCAGGCGCGCTTCGTGCGCGGCCTGTTCCTCGGCGCTGACCTGCACGCGCGGGCGTGCGACGTTGGGATCGACGCGGAACTGCGAGGTGTCCACCGCATTCGCCGATGCTTCGACGGCGAAACCGATCTCCTCCTGGCCCGACGTCAGCGCCAGGTAGACATCGCCCAGGATCTGCGCGTCGAGCAGTGCGCCGTGCAGCTGGCGGTGCGAGTTGTCCACGCCCAGGCGCTTGCACAGCGCGTCGAGCGAATTGCGCTGGCCGGGGAAACGCTGGCGCGCGAGCAGCAGCGTGTCTTCGACGCGACAACGATCGACGATGCGGCCGAATTCGCCGCCAAGCAGGCGCAGTTCGTTGTCCAGGAACCCCAGGTCGAATGCCGCGTTGTGGATGATCAGCTCGGCGTCGTCGATGAAGGCGAGGAATTCCTCGGCGACCTGCGCGAACAGCGGCTTGTCGGCGAGGAATTCCAGCGTCAGTCCCGTCACTTCCTGCGCGCCCTGCTCGAAGTCGCAGTCGGGCTTGAGGTAGACGTGGAAGGTGCGCCCGCTCGGGCGGCGTTCGATGTATTCGACGCAGCCGATTTCGACCACGCGGTTGCCGCGTTCCCAGCTCAGGCCGGTGGTTTCGGTGTCGAGGATGATCTGCCGCATCGGCTGCATTCTCACATGTTCGGCCAAGGGATCAGCGCACGCCCGCGGCGGAACGCAGGCGCTGCGCTGCATTGCGGGCGAGGACGTCGACGCGTTCGTTGTCGGGGTCGCCGGAATGGCCCTTCACCCACTTCCACTCCACGCGGTGGCGCTGCGACGCGGTGTGCAGGCGTTCCCACAGGTCGCGGTTCTTCACCGGATCGCCGCCGGCGGTCTTCCAGCCGCGGCGCACCCAGTTGTTGATCCACTCGGTGATGCCCTTGCGGACGTACTGGGAGTCGGTATGGAGCAGGACGCTGCACGGCTCGCTGAGCGATTCCAGCGCCATGATCGCGCCCATCAGCTCCATGCGGTTGTTGGTCGTATCGGGCTCGCCGCCGGAAAGCTCGCGCTCGTGGCCGCGATAACGAAGCAGCGCGCCCCAGCCGCCGGGGCCGGGATTGCCCAGGCAGGCGCCGTCGGTGTGGGCTTCGATGTGTTTGGGGGAAGTGGAAAGCGTCGGGTCGGGCGAATTCATGGATCCATTATCGCCTGTCCAGCGCCGCCGGCTCGCGTCGCACGAGGTGGGATCGCGTACCCGCCTGCCAGCGAAGTCCACGCAGCGGCTTGGGCGGGATCAGCGCATGCACGCGTTTGTTGACCGTGAGCGCGACGCCGGCACGCAGGCGATCGGATGCACCGACGCCCACTTCGCCATGCGCCACGCGCCAATGCGGGCCGAGCCACTGCAGGGTCACGGTGTCGGCGGCGAATCCCGCCCGCCGCAACGCCGACTGCCACACACCCGGATCGCGCGCGCGCAGGCCGGTGCGGGCCCAGCGGACGCGATACGGACTCCACGGGTTGAGCACCGACAGCCACAGCGTCCCGCCGGGGGCCAGCACGCGCGCGCATTCGTCCAGGAGCGGATCGATCGGGACGTCGTCGTCCAGCGCGTGCTGCAGCAGCACCGCGCCGAGCGCTTCGCTGGCGACCGGCAAGGGCAACCGGCAACGGACGGCGCCGTGGAAACCCAGGCCGAAGCGGCGCAGCAGCAGGCCGCGGCCGCCGACCTCCGGCGCCGGTGCGCCGTCCACGCCGAACCAGCCCCACGCGGCCGCCGGGCAGCCGGCGAGGACGCGGAGCATTGCCGCCTCCTCGACCGCGAGGAGGCCTTGTCCGGCCTCGGTGCTGAACCAGCCAAGCGCGGATCCGGACATCTCCGATTGACGCGGGGGGTAGACGGCGGGCATGGTCGGGCCGGCTCTTCTCCGGGGCGCCCAAGGGCGCCGACCTTCCGATTGTGCGGCACGACCGGCCGATCGGGACGCCTTCCGCGGACTTTCGATGCGACTCATTCCCCTGCCCGCCCTGAGCGACAACTACATCTGGACGCTCGCCGAGGACGGCGGCGCCCGTGCGCTCGTCGTCGACCCGAGCGAAGCCGGGCCCGTGTTCGCCGCCGCCGGGGCCGGGCTGCAGCCGGCCGGCATCCTGCTGACCCACCACCACCCCGACCACATCGGCGGCGTGCCCGGCCTGCTCGAACGCTGGCTCGACCTGCCCGTCTTCGCGCCGGACGATGACCGCATCCCCGCCGCCTACCGCCGGGTGGCCGACGGAGAAGCCATTGACGTCGCCGGCTGGCGTTTCGAAGTGATCGCCGTGCCCGGACACACGCGCAGCCACGTCGCATACCACGGCCATGGCCTGCTCTTCTGCGGGGACACCCTGTTCAGCCTCGGCTGCGGACGGATGTTCGAAGGCACGCCGGAGCAGATGCACGCCTCCCTCTCCCGCCTGGCCGCCCTGCCCCCCGAGACCCGGGTGTGTTGCGGACATGAGTACACGCTCGCAAACGCGGCCTTCGCCCGCGTGGTAGAACCCGGCAACCCGGCGCTGGAGCGCCGCTTCGAGGAGGCCAAGGCCATGCGCGCGACCGGACGACCGACCCTGCCCAGCACCCTGGCCGGCGAGATAGCCGCCAATCCCTTCCTGCGCGTCGACAGCCCGGAGGTCCGCGCCTCGCTGGCGCGCGAGACCGGTCAGGCCCCGGCGAACGACGTGGAAGCATTCGCCGCCCTGCGGCGCTGGAAGGATCGGTTCGTCGCATGACCGGCGCCGATCGATGGCGTCGCCGGCTCGGCCTGTGTTGCCTGGCCGCATTTACCGCCCTGCCCCTGTTCGCTCAGGAGGCGCCGGCTGTCTCGCAGCCACCTGCCGCCGAAGCGGCAACCGGACAGGCGCAGGCGCCAGCCGACCCGCGCGTGCGCAACGGCCTGGAGATCTACCGCAGCTTCCGCGACGGCCTGGCCGAGCCCGAATGCGACGCCGACGCGACGTCCGTCCGCTGGCGCCAGCACTTCGCCCACGTGCCGCGCCGCCTTGCTGCCGGTGACGACGATGTGCTGCCGCTGTTCGGCTACGTCGTCGATGCGCTTCGCGATAGCGACGTGCCGACCGAATTCGCGCTGATCCCGTTCGTGGAAAGCGGCTATCGCCCGGGCGCGCGCAGCGCCGCCGGTCCCGCCGGCCTGTGGCAGATGATCGCGATCACCGCGCGCAACCACGGCGTGCCGATCCGCAAGGGCTATGACGGCCGCCTGTCGCCAGTCGATTCCACGCAGGCCGCCGTGCGTTACCTGAAAACGCTGCACGGCATGTTCGCCGGCGACTGGCGATTGGCAGTGATGGCCTACAACGCCGGCGAGTACCGCGTGCTCGGCGCGCTCAAGCGCAGCGGCCAGAACCCGCGCGACGTGCAGCTCGACAAGCTGGTCGGAATGCCCGACATCACCGTCGCCTACGTGCGCAAGCTGCACGCGCTGTCATGCCTGATCGAACAGGCCGACGATCGCGAGGAATGGTTGCGCTCGCTCGATCGCCCCGTCCCGCGACTGCAGGCCGTGACGTTGCCGAAGAATGTGCAGCGCCTGGATCAGTGGGCATCGCGAACCGGGCAGAGCACGAGCCAGTTGCAGCGCTGGAACCCGGTGTATGCCGACGGTCGCGTCGGTTCGGCCTCGCCGGCGCGGTTGCTCGCTGTCGCCGACTCTGTTGCGGAATCCCCTGCGGATGCGCTGGCAGCGGATGTGCCGGCAACGGAAGGGAAAGACGACGTCGCTGGTGATGTCGCGCGCTTGGCAGCGAACACGGCTTCGCCCGCCGACTCCAGATCGCCCGCACAAACCGCACGTCGCCACACCGTGGCCAAGGGCGAAAGCGCGTGGACGATCGCGCGGCGTTATCGCATGACGGTCGCCGATCTGATGCAACGCAACGGGCTGGCACTCAAGTCCGTGCTGAAGCCGGGGCAATCGCTGCTCGTCGACGCGCTTGAAGGCCCAACGGCCGCGCTGCCAGGCGCGGCCGGCTCGCCCTGACGGCGGGCCTTCCACATACGCCGGCGCATCGCGGCAACGCGGCGCCGGGTGCGGCTAAACTTCGGTCTTTACGCGGCCGCGCGGCGGTCGCCCCACCGTATCGGCATCACAGAGGAATCGGCTCATGGGTTTTCTGCAAGGCAAGCGTGCACTGATCACCGGCATCGCCAGCGAGCGTTCGATCGCCAGCGGCATCGCCGAGGCGATGCACCGCGAGGGCGCGGAACTGGCGTTCACCTACCAGAACGAGAAGCTGAAATCGCGCGTGGAATCGGCTGCGACCGAATACGGCAGCGACATCGTGATCCCGCTGGACGTGAGCGACGATGCGCAGATCGCCAACTGCTTCGAGCAGCTTGGCCAGCGCTGGACCGACGGCTTCGACATCCTCGTGCACGCCATCGCTTTCGCGCCGCGTGAAGCCATCGCCGGTGAATTCCTCGACGGCATGACGCGCGAGAACTTCACGATTGCGCATGACGTGTCGGCCTATTCGCTCTCGGCGATGGCCAAGGCCGCGCGCCCGATGATGAAGGGACGCAACGGTTCGATCATCACCCTGAGCTACCTGGGCGCCGAACGCGCGCTCGCCAACTACAACCTGATGGGCGTGGCGAAGGCGAGCCTGGAAGCGTCGGTGCGCTACCTCGCGCTGAACCTGGGCCCGGAAGGCACGCGAGTAAACGCGATCTCCGCCGGTCCGATCAAGACGCTGGCCGCGGCGGGCATCGCCGGCTTCCGCAAGATCCTGGGCCACGTCGAAGAGAACGCACCGCTGCGTCGCACGGTCACGATCGAGGACGTGGGCAACGTCGCCGCGTTCCTGTGCTCGGACCTCGCCGCGGGCGTGACCGGCGAAGTGACCTACGTCGATGCCGGCTACAACATCATGGGCATGACGGGGATTCACACCGAGTAAGGCCGGTAAGTGCGGATCGGGTTGCCGGTCCACCGCCATCAAACAGAAAGCCCGGCAATCGCCGGGCTTTTCTTTTGTGCAATGCATGGGCCCCGTAAGCGAAGCGCATCCGGGAACGCGACCATGCCCCGGGTGCGCTTCGCTTACCCGGGATACGTGAACCTGGATGCTTCAAAAACAAAAAGCCCGGCAATCGCCGGGCTCCTTGTTGAAGCAGGGAACGAAATCTCTTCGTCAGAGGTTCGTCTCGATGACCTCGACCTTCACGCGCTTGCGCAGCGAGTCGACCAGCGCACGCACGTCATCGCCACCACCAATCTGCGCGATCTGCTGCTGCAGCATCTCGCGCTGCTGCGCCGGCAGCGTGGCGAGATCGCCCGGCGTGACCTGACTCACCGCGAACAGCGCGATGGCGCCATTCGACAGGACGGCGTGTCCGGCCGACAGCTTGCCCGCGGCCGGAGCCGGCACGGCGAAGATCGCGTCGGCAACCGACGCTTCCGGAATCGGCGCGCCACGCGGCACGCCCGGCAGGACCTGCGGCGGCGGGAGCTGCTTCGACGCGGCGATGGCGTCGAGCGTCTCGCCCTTGTTCACGCGATCGGCCAGCGCCTGCGCTTCCTTGCTCGCGGCCTTGGTGGCGCGGTCGGCGCGCACGGCGGCGATGACCTGATCGCGGACCTTCGCCAGCGGCTGGGCCTGTTCGGGCGTATGCGCGATGACGCGGATCAGCACGCTGTGGCCGGGTTCGAGTTCGATCGGATCGCTGATCTGGCCACCCTGGATCGCTTCTTCCGAGAACGCGACGCGCTGCAGCGCCGGGTTGGCCGCAATGCCCTGCGCATTCGTGCGGGCGAACGGACCGAGCTTCTGCAGCGGCAGGTTCATGTCGCGCGCGGCCGGGCCGAGCGACGACGGATTCTTCAGCGTCAGGTCGACCAGGCGGCTGGTGAAGTCGCTCACGGTGCGCTCGCGATCTACTTCGGCCTGCTCGTGCGCCAGCTGATCGCGCACCTGCTCGAAGGTCTGCTGCGAACCGGTCTGCACTTCGCGCAGCTGGATCACGTGCCAGCCGAACTCGCTCTTGACCGGGCCGCTGATCTCGCCGGCCTTCATGGCGAACAGCGCGTTCTCGAACGGCGCGACCATCATGCCCTTCGCAACCCAGCCCAGATCGCCACCGGCGACCTGCGAACCGGTGTCGTCGCTGTTGGCACGCGCCAGCGCGGCGAAGTCGGCGCCCGGTGCCTTGGCCTGTTCGGCAAGACGCTTGGCCTTGTCTTCGGCGGCCTTCTGCGCGGCGGCGTCGGCCTTCTCGTCCACGCGCACGAGGATGTGCGACGCCAGGCGCTGCTCGGCTTCGACGAAGCGGGTCTTTTCCTGCTCGTAGCGGTGACGCAGCGTCGCCTCGTCGGCGGCGGCCGGCGGCGGCAACTTGCTCGCCTCGACTTCGACGAACTCGATCTCCACGGTCTCCGGCGCGCGGAACTGCGCGGCGTGCGCGTCGTACCACTTCTGGATGTCGGCGGCACTGACCTCGGCGGCGTCCGGCGTCGGCGGCGGCAACAGGATCACCGAGACGTCGCGGCGCTCGCCCATCAAACGGAGCAGGCGATCCATTTCGGCGCTGGTGACGAAGTTGCTGTTGCCCACGCCCATGGCGAGCATCGAACGCTGCAGGTCCTGGCGCACGGTCGCTTCGAACTGCTGCTCGCTTTGCGGCGGCGTCAGCGAGGCGAGCGCGAGCTTGTAGCGGTCGTAGTTGAACTTGCCGTCCACCTGGAAGCCAGGCACGTCCATGATCGCCTTCTGCACCATCGCGTTACTCACGACCATGCCGTTGCGCTGCGCGGCAACCTGCTGCACGCGGGCGTCGATCAGCGTTTCGAGGATCGCGCGCTTGTTGTCCACGCTCTCGAACGCACGCGCGTCGAACGCTTCACCCTGCTGCGCGCGGCGCTGCTGGCGTTCCTGTTCGAAACGGCTGCGGAACTCGTCGGAGGTAATTTTCTCGTGCGTCCAGAACACCGACACCGGCCACCACGATGGCGCCGACGGCCACCAGGTCGGCGGTGCATCGATGTGCGCCACCGAGTTGTCGGTGCGTTGGCCGAGGTACTGCTCGATGCCGACGAAGGCGAAGGGAATGATCAACAGGCCCAGGATCACCGTGGCGATCCAGCCGGAAGTCTTGTCGCGAAGTTTCTGCAGCATGTCCGGGACGCGGTCAGTCGTAAGCCGGACAGTTTAGCGCGGCCGGACGCAATCACGGCGGCGGGGCTGCAGGAATTTCGACGGCCGGTGGTACCGGCTGCACGAAGAGGCGGGGCCGGCGGCGCCCTTTGCGAATGCGGGCACGCCAACGCAGCTCCGGCGGCGGATGCGCCGAAAAAACAAAAGGCGCCGTTTCCGGCGCCTTTCGAATCAAAACTGGCGGAGTGGACGGGACTCGAACCCGCGACCTCCGGCGTGACAGGCCAGCATTCTAACCGACTGAACTACCACTCCGCTTTTTTGAACTCTGGGGTCAAACCCCGCGGATCGCCGCAATGAAACGCGCTACGACCCTCTCACTAAATACAAAGGCGCCGTTCCCGGCGCCCTTGTGAAGACTGGCGGAGTGGACGGGACTCGAACCCGCGACCTCCGGCGTGACAGGCCAGCATTCTAACCGACTGAACTACCACTCCGCGTGCTTCAAAACCTAACCACCGCTGGATGCTTGATGGTGGGTGCTGAGGGTTTCGAACCCCCGACCCTCTCCGTGTAAAGGAGACGCTCTACCGCTGAGCTAAGCACCCGCTTGCACTGTTGCCCTGGGTCGAAACCCCGGCGGTGCTTGCCGATTCGTTAAGACCTCGGCGGCGAGTTGACTAGTTTACGGCATCCTTCAGCGCCTTGCCAGCCTTGAACGCAGGATTCTTCGAAGCCTTGATCTTGATGGTCTCGCCGGTCTTCGGATTGCGGCCCTGGCGCGCGGCGCGCTTGCGGACCTGGAACGTGCCGAAGCCGACCAGCGTCACCGTGTCGCCCTTCTTCAGCGCCTTGGTGACCACGTTGATCATGGCATCGACCGCGTTCGCGGCATCGGTCTTGGACAGCTCGGCAGCCTCGGCGACGGCGCCGACAAACTCAGCCTTGTTCATTC
>Ga0209256_1003276_pt1 | contig 11586 bp, 10 predicted proteins | sample AraplaCol_mCL_r2_2_FD_184270 | JGI IMG/M metagenome (GOLD analysis project Ga0209256, IMG submission 184270) | Arabidopsis root microbial communities from North Carolina, USA - plate scrape MF_Col_mCL_r2 (SPAdes) (version 3) | ecosystem: Host-associated > Plants > Roots > Endosphere | place...
GCGGCGGGGCCGAGGTCGCGCAGCTTCTCGCGCGGACGCAGCGCCGGCGCAAGGGCATGGAGGGAGGCGGAGGGCGGGAAGTCGGCGGTCAGGACGGTCATGTCGGCTTTCGGCGGAAGGACCACGGCGCTCCAGCCTAAAATCGCGCCTCGATTCCCAAAATCCCCCTGACTAGTGAACCTCGTTCAACCAGGATCCTTCCTGACCCTGCATTACCGGCTCAGCGGGCCGGACGGCCAGGATCTGATCAACACCTTCGCCGACAAGCTGCCGGCCACGCTGACGCTGGGCGCCGGCGAACTGGCGCCCGCGATCGAGGCGCGCCTGATCGGCCTGGACGAAGGCACCCACACCCGCATCGAACTGGCGCCCGGCGAGGCCTTCGGCGAGCGCAACCCCGAGCTGCTGCAGCGCGTCAAGCGCAGCCTGATGCGGGAGCTGGGCGATCCGGACGAGGACTACCACGTCGGCGACGTGGTGCAGTTCCCGACGCCGGACGGCCAGGGGCAGTACGCCGGCGTGGTCCGCGAGCTGGGCGAGGACTGGCTGCTGTTCGACTTCAATCACCCGTTGGCGGGACAGCCCGTCAGTTTCGAGGTGCAACTGATCGGGGTGCTGTGATGACGGACATGACCATGGACAAGGACATCGTGCTGGCGGAGCCGCGCGGCTTCTGCGCCGGCGTGGACCGCGCGATCGAGATCGTCGAGCGCGCGTTGAAGAAGTTCGGCGCGCCGATCTACGTGCGGCACGAGATCGTGCACAACACCTATGTCGTCAACGACCTGAAGGCCAAGGGCGCGATCTTCATCGAGGACCTGGCCGAGGTCCCGGCCGGCGCGACGCTGGTGTTCTCGGCGCACGGCGTCAGCCAGGCGGTGCGCAAGGAGGCGCAGGCGCGCGGCTTCCAGATCTTCGACGCGACCTGTCCGCTGGTGACCAAGGTCCACGTCGAGGTCGCCAAGCTGCATCGCGAGGGCTACGAGTTCATCATGATCGGCCACAAGGGCCACCCCGAGGTCGAGGGCACGATGGGCCAGCTCAGCGACGGGATCTACCTGGTCGAGGAAGCCGCCGACGTGCCGCATGTGCGGGTCAACAACCCGTCCAAGCTGGCGGTGGTGACGCAGACCACGCTGAGCGTGGACGACGCGGCAGAGATCCTGGCGGCGGTGAAGCGGCACTTCCCCCAGATCCGCGAGCCCAAGAAGCAGGACATCTGCTATGCCACGCAGAACCGCCAGGACGCGGTGAAGGTGCTGGCACCGCAGGTCGAGGTGGTGATCGTGGTCGGCAGCCCGACCAGTTCCAACAGCAACCGCCTGCGCGAACTGGCCGAGCGGCTGGGCACGCCGGCCTACATGGTGGATGCCGCCGAGGACGTGAAGGCCGAGTGGCTGGACGGCCGCTCGCGGGTCGGCCTGACGGCGGGGGCCTCGGCGCCCGACGTGCTGGTGCAGGCGGTCATCGCCCGGCTGCGCGAGCTGGGCGCCACGACGGTGCGCACGCTGCCGGGCGTCGAGGAGCATGTGCGCTTCCCGCTGCCGATGGGCCTGGGCGACAAGTCGATGGCCGAGGTCACCAGCGATCGATCTTGATCGCCGCGCGGTCCGGCCCCGTCCGGGCCGGCCGCTGACCTCCGGCTGACACATCCCCCCATGCGATCGCCAACGCCCCCCGGAAAGGGGAGGCCGCTGGCGCAGAACACGAAAGACACACCCCCATGCTGGACATCACCCTGCTGCGCAAGGACCTGGACGCCGTCATCGAGCGCCTGCAACTGCGCAAGAACCCGCAACCGTTCCTGGACGTCGAGCGCTTCAAGGCGCTGGAGGCCGATCGCAAGCGCCTGCAGACCCGCACCGAGGAGCTGCAGGCCCGGCGCAACCAGCTCTCCAAGCAGATTGGCGTGCTCAAGGGCAAGGGCGAGGACGCCAGCGCCGTGATGACGGAGGTGGCCGGCATCGGCGACGAACTGAAGGCGGGCGCCGAGCGGCTGGACGCCATCCAGGTCGAGCTCAACGCGATGCTGATGGGCGTGCCCAACCTGCCGGACGCCAGCGTCCCGGCCGGCGCGGATGAGACCGGCAACGTCGAGGTGCGCCGCTGGGGTCAGCCGCGCGCCTTCGATTTCGCGATCAAGGATCACGTCGACCTGGGCGCCCCGCTGGGCCTGGACTTCGAGATGGGCGCCAAGCTGTCGGGCTCGCGCTTCGCCTTCCTGAAGGGACCGGCCGCGCGGCTGCACCGGGCGCTCGCGCAATTCATGCTGGACATGCAGACGCAGCAGCACGGCTACACGGAGTGCTACACGCCCTACATCGTCAACCGCGAGATCCTGGAGGGCACCGGACAGTTGCCCAAGTTCAAGGAAGACATGTTCTGGGTGCTGCGCGGCGGTGACGACGAGGCGCAAGAGCAATACCTGATCTCCACCTCCGAAATCTCGCTGACCAACACCGTGCGCGAGAGCGTGCTCAAGGCCGAGGATCTGCCCATCAAGCTGACGGCGCACAGCCCGTGCTTCCGCTCGGAGGCCGGATCGGCCGGCCGCGACACCCGCGGCCTGATCCGCCAGCACCAGTTCGACAAGGTCGAGATGGTCCGCATCGAGCAGCCCGAGCACAGCATGGCCGCGCTGGAGGAGATGACCGCTCACGCCGAGGCCGTGCTGCAGAAGCTGGACCTGCCGTACCGCACGATGCTGCTGTGCGCGGGCGACATGGGCTTCGGCTCGACCAAGACCTATGACCTGGAGGTCTGGCTGCCGGCGCAGAACACCTACCGCGAGATCAGCTCGTGCTCCAACATGGGTGCCTTCCAGGCGCGACGCATGCTCGCGCGCTTCAAGAACGCGGAGGGCAAGAACGAGCTCGTGCATACGCTCAACGGCTCGGGGCTGGCGGTGGGGCGCACGCTGGTGGCGGTGCTGGAGAACTACCAGCAGGCCGACGGCAGCATCGCGGTGCCGCAGGCGCTGCGTCCATACCTGGGCGGCCAGGATGTTTTGCGCGCCTGACGCACGCATCTGGCATTGGCGCAGGAATTTCTTGTGCCGAAGCCAAAAAGCTCGCTATACTCTTAGGCTTACTCGCTAACAACCACAGCGGGCACCGAATTCGGAGAGGTGGCAGAGTGGTTGAATGTACCTGACTCGAAATCAGGCGGACGGAAACGTCTCGGGGGTTCGAATCCCCCCCTCTCCTCCAAAGAAACAAGCCCCTGGCAATTTGCCAGGGGCTTTTTTCATTCCTCCGCAAAATACGCCATCCGTGTTTGGCGTGAGAACGGCGGTAAGGATCCGGAAAGTCGATCCACGGCACGATGCCGGCAAGATCTTCGCGCTCAGGGCGCCCCTGCGCATCGTCACTGTGAGAAACCCCGGATATGCCCTTCGCGACGCCCGCGTGGCTGAGTAGCCTGACCCTGAAGGTGATGCTGGCCTACGTGGCCGGCGTGCTGTTGACCGTCGCCACCCTGGCGCTGGTCTTCAACGGCGTGACCACGCTGCGCGGGCCGCTGTTCTTCGACGAGGACATCACCGAGTTCGCCGAGGAGCTCGGCGAGAACCTGCACTTCGATGCTTCGGGCACGCCGGTCGGCCTCGCCGATGACGAGCGGGGCCGCGAATGGCTCTACCGCGCGCTCAAGGACGACCTGGCCTACCGGGTGCTCGACGCCTCGGGCCGGGTCGTGATCGAGCCCACTCCGGCCAATCCGATCTGGCTGGCGGCGGGCGAGGGCGCTCGCGCGCTGCGCCCGGGTCAGTTCGAGTTCGCCCACGCCGGCCAGCGCATGCACGGCGCGACCGAGGTGGTGCGGCACCAGGGCCGCACCTGGTATCTGCAGCTGGCCGGCAGCGCGCGGCTGTTCGAACTCTTCCGCCTGGACTTCGCGCTGCCATTCATGGGCATGGGCATGGTGCTGTTCAGCTCGGTGATGCTGCTGCTGTTCGGCGTGTGCGTGTTCGTGATGCTCAAGCGGGTGCTCAAGCCGCTGCGCGAGGTCTCGGCGACCGCGGCGGCGATCTCGCCGCGCTGGCTGCACGCGCGGCTCCAGGTCGATCGCGTCCCGTCGGAGATCGTGCCGCTGGTGGAAAGCTTCAACCGGGTGCTGGAACGGCTCGAGCGCGGCTATCGCGTGCAGCAGGAGTTCCTGGCGATGGCCGCGCATGAATTGAAGACGCCGCTGGCGCTGATCCGGGCCCAGGTGGAGTTCATGGAGAAGGGGCTGGTGGACGACTCGCTGCTGCAGGACGTCGAGCACATGACGCGGCAGGTGCAGCAACTGCTGTTGCTGGCCGAGGCCTGCGAGGTGCGCAACTACCAGTTCCAGCCGACCGACATGGCCGCCGCCGCGCGGGAGGCCATCGGCTACCTGCGCCGGATGGCCGACACGCTGGGCGTCGAGGTCGAACTCCACGCGAGCGGCGAGGACATGATCTGGCATGCGGATCGCGGCGCGGTGTTCACGCTGCTGAAGAACCTGCTGGAGAACGCGCTGCAGCATGCGCCGGCGGGCAGCCGGCTGAGCGTCGAGGTGGGCGGGAGCGCGGTCTCCGTGCGCGATCGCGGTCCGGGCGTGACGCCGGAGCAGTTGTCGCGGATGTTCGGGCGGTTCTGGCGCGGCGCCCACCGGCGCGACCATGGCGCGGGGCTGGGTCTGGCGATCTGTCAGGAGATCGCGGACGCCCACGGCTGGACGCTGTCGGCCGAGCGCGAGTCGCCCGGCCTGCGCATGGTGGTGGCCCGTCCCGACGACGGGACCTGAGCCTCAAAACGCCTGCAGCGAGGACAGCGTCATCGGCAGGCTGGCCGGGGCCAGCCCCCATTCAAGGGGGAGTCGTACGATCACCGAATCTTCACCTTGCCGCTCTTTGAGGGGTATCGCACACTGGCTCGAATGCCCCCCGCAATCGCTTTCAAAGAGGCACCCCTGGCCAGCGACGGCTCGTCTCTTCACGGACGGCCCATCACGCGCCGCCTGGCGCTGCGCACATTGGGCATCATGGCCGCCGGCATCGGGACTGTCCGGGCGGCGCAACGCCCGCGCGTGATCCGCGCGCTCGTGGAATCGTGGGCACCCTACCTGGTCCCCGGCGCCGACGGCACGATGCGCGGCCTGGATGCCGATCTGCTCCAGGCCATCTGCAAGCAGGCGGGCTTCCAGCTCAATTGGGTCCGCGGCCCGCAGCAATGGCGGCGGCGGCGCTTTCGTGAACTGCAGAACGACCAGTTCGACGTGATCTTCTCGGCCACGCCGGCGCGGGAGCACGACCAGGTGGTGCTGTACAGCCGCCCCTATCGCAACGAGGCCTTCATGGTCGCCGCGGCGGACCGGCGCGATGCCCGGCTCGACCGTCTGACGGGCTTTGAGGACGTGCTGCGGCGCCGCGTGCCGCTGCTGCACGTGGACGCCTTCCGGCTCGGCGCGGACTTCGAGAGCTGGCGGCCCCGGCTTGCCGAGGCCGGCCTGCTGATCCCCTACCAGACCGCGCGGCAGGGCCTGGACATGATGCGGCTCGGCCGGGCGCCGTTGATCCTGGGCGACGAGCTCGAACTGACGGCGCAGGCGAAGCTTTCCGGCCAGCGGCTGCGCCGCCAGGCCTTCGGCGACAGCGTGCAGCCGGTGAGCCTGATGCTGAGCCGGCGCCGCCTCGACGAGGCCGACGTCGCGCGCCTGGACCAGGCGATCCACGCGCTCGAGCAGCGCGGCAGGCTGGCGGCGATCCGCCGCCGCTACGGCGCGGCCTGAAGCCGGGGACGCGCCGGCCGCTGCGGTCCGCCTTGAGCCGCGTCATGCGCCGGTGGCAGACTCAGCGCTCATTCCATTGCAGGAGCGGCGATGAGCGATTCCTTCGATGCCATCGTGATTGGCGCGGGGCAGGCGGGGCCCGCGCTCGCCGAGCGCATGTCGCGCGAGGGCTGGCGCGTCGCGGTCGTCGAGCGTTCGCGCGTGGGCGGGACCTGCGTCAACACCGGCTGCATCCCGACCAAGGCGATGGTCGCCAGCGCCCATGCGGCCTGGGTCGTGCGCGAGGCCGCCCGCTGGGGCGTGCGGCCGCCCGAGCGCTTCGAGGTCGATGTCCCGGCGATCATCGCGCGCAAGGAGCGCATCTCCGGCCAGTCGCGTCAGAACGTCGAGCAATGGCTGCGCGGCATGCCCGGGGTCGAACTGGTCCTGGGCCATGCGCGCTTCGAGGACCCGCACACCATCGAGGTCGCCGGCCGGCGCCTGCGCGCCGACCGCTTCTTCCTGAATGTCGGCGGACGGCCGGCGCAGCCCGGCGTCGAGGGCCTGGACTCCGTGCCCTGGCTCACCAACGCCTCGATCATGCGGCTGAGCGAACTGCCCCGGCACCTGGTCGTGGTCGGCGGCAGCTACATCGGGCTGGAATTCGCGCAGATGTTCCGGCGCTTCGGCTCCGAGGTGACCGTCGTGCAGCGCGGCGCGCAACTGGTGCCGCGCGAGGACCCCGATGTCGCCGAGGCGCTGCGCGGCCTGCTCGAACGCGAGGGCCTGACGATCCGCACCGGTGCCGAATGCGTGCGCCTCGCGCCAGCGCAGGAGGGCGTCGCCGTGCGGGTGAACTGCCAGACGGGCGAGCCCGAGGTGCGCGGCAGCCATGTGCTGATCGCCACCGGCCGCCGGCCCAACACCGACGACCTGGGCCTGGACCGCGCGGGCGTGACGCTCGATGAACGCGGCAACGTCGCCGTCGACGACCGGCTGCGAAGCAGCGCGCCGCACATCTGGGCGCTCGGCGATTGCAACGGCCGCGGCGCGTTCACGCACACCGCGTGGAACGACTTCGAGGTCACCGCGGCGAACCTCTTCGACGGCGCTGATCGCGGCGTCGGCGACCGCGTCGTGACCTATGCGCTGTACACCGACCCGCCGCTGGCGCGCATCGGTCTGGGCGAGCGCGAGCTGCGCGCCAGTGGCCGGCCCGCGTTGATCGGCACGCGGCCAATGACGCGTGTGGGCCGCGCGATCGAGAAGGGCGAGACCGAAGGCTTCATCAAGATCCTCGTCGACGCGGAGTCGAAGGCGATCCTGGGGGCGACGGTGCTGGGCGTCGACGGCGACGAGGCGGTGCAGTCGCTGCTCGATGCGATCGCGTCCCGGCGGCCTTACACCGAGGTGCTCACCGGCGGCGTGCGCATCCATCCGACCGTCAGCGAGTTGCTGCCGACGGTGCTGCAGTCGCTCAAGCCGCTCGACCCCGCGTGAGGCCGCTCGATCGGCGCTGCCGCGGGTATGGGGCTTGCCGAACGCGTTGACCGCCCGTCGGGCGGTCGCGAAAGGCGCTCCATGATCCGTCCCGGTCCACGACCCGCCACCGCCACGCCGGCATCGACATCGGCGCTTCACGTCGTGGAGATCGTCGGCGCGCTGCCGCCGGACGGCGAGGGCGCGCCGCTGCTGGTGGCGCGTCTCGTCGAGCGGCTCGGCGCCGGCGATGGCTTCCGCTTCACGGTGCTGTGTCCGGCCGAGGGCCCCTACGCGGAGCAACTGCGCGCGCTGGGCGCGGAGACGGTCGTGGTGCCGATGCCCGACGATCCCGCCTGGCACGCGATCCAGGTGTTGGTGGGGCTCATCCGCAACCGCCACGCGGACGTGCTGCATGCGCATCTGCCCAATGCGCACCGGCTCGCCGGGCTGGCGGGCAGCATCACGCGCACCCCGGTGCTCAGCACGGTGCAAGGCGTGCAGTTGGACATGCCGGATCTGGAGGTCCACCGCCTGGTTGCGAGCCAGCTCAGCGTCGTCAGCGAGGCGGCCTACTTCCATGCCGTGGGCCTGGGCATCGCGTCGGAGCGCATCAGCCTGGAGCCCTTCGACGCCGCTGACGAGGCTCATGCCCAGGCCGGCAGCCTCGATGCGCTGGGGGAGCGCCTGCGCGCACTGGCGCGGCCGCCTGCGGCGCAGCCATCGGCGGCGCCAGCGTCCGCGCCGCGCGCGCCCTTCACGCCTGTGAGCCCGGTGACCCCCGTCTCGCCGGTGGTGCCGATGACGCCGACGAGCGCGGCGGCGCCGGTGGCGATCCGCGCGGAGCTCGATGAACTCGAGCCTTCCCGCCCATCGAACGCGATGCGGCGGGGTTAGGCGGCGCCAAGGCGAGACGCAGCGCGGGTATCGGGTTTGCCCGTAGTCCTTCGCAGGGCGATCCGCTCGGCGTGACGCGATGCGACGCGACGCGACCCGCGGCCGCTCCCGGCACGACCTCAATCCTCAGCTTTCAGGAGATCCTCATGAACCCCCGTTCCAAGATCACCACCGTGGCGATGGCGATTGCACTGGCTTCTGGCGTCGGCTTCCTGCATGCCCAAAGCGGCGGGCAGGGCGGCAGCTCGGGCTCGGTGGGCGCGCGCGATCAGACCAACGATCCGCTGTCCAACAACAACAACCAGAACAACCCGCCGCGGACCAACAGCTCGACCAGCTCGACCAGCGCGACGCCCGCGGCCAATCCGGGCACGGGCCAGCCCGCCGGCGCGCAGGGTACGCAGGACATGCAGAACACGCAGCCCGCGACCAGCAGCCAATACAACGGCAACAACACCACGACCGAGCAGCGCCAGGATCCCAACGTTCGCACGCCAGTCGCGCCGATGCCGCAGGACAACTCATCCTCGATGAACAACGGCACGCCGAGCGATACGTCGATCAATAGCGACAACGCCAATCGCGACAGCACGCTGCCGGCGCGCGCCGACCGCAACTGATCAGCGCGCCGTCCGCCGCGCCAGCCAGACGCCGACCGCGACCAGCGCCATGCCCGCCATGGCCGGCGCGGTCAGCGTCTCGCCGAACAGCGCCCAGGCGATCAGCGCGGTGGCCGGCGGCGTCAGGTAGAAGAGGCTGGCGACATTGACCGCGCTGCCGCGGCGGATCAGCAGGTTGAGCAGGCTGACCGCGCCCAGCGACAGCACGAGCACCAGCCAGGCCAGCGCGAAGACGAACTGGCCGGTCCAGTGCACGCGCATCGTCTCGGTCATCGCGGCGATCGCGCCGGTGACCACGAGGCTGGGCACGAACTGGATGACCGAGCCGGTGCGCAGGTCGAAGGAAGGGCAGAACTTCTTCTGGTAGAGCGTGCCGGCGGTAATGCCGATGAGCGCGATCACCGCGGGCGCCAGCATCGCGGCGAGGGCGCCGCCCGGGACGGCCGCGACCTTCTGCGCGACGACCAGTCCCACCCCCGCGAAGCCCAGCGCCAGGCCCAGCCATTGCATCGGCTGGATGCGCTCGCCGAGGAAGGCGCGCGCGCCGAGCGCGGTCACCAGCGGCTGCAGGCCGACGACCAGCGCGGTGATGCCCGCCGGCAGACCATGGCCGATCGCGGTGAACACGCCGCCGAGGTACACGCCGTGGACCAGCAGCCCCGTGACCGCGATGTGGCCGAAGGCGGCGGGCGAGCGCGGCCAGGGCGCGCGCAGCAGCAGGACCACCGGCAGCATCAGCGCGATCACCGCGGCATAGCGCCAGGCGAGGAAGGTCAGCGGCTCGGCGTCGGGCAGGCCGAACTTGGCGCCGATGAAGCCGGTGCTCCACACGGCGACGAAGAGCAGCGGCAGCAGCTCCTGGATCGAATGGGCGCGCGCGGCGCCGGGCGTGGCTGGCGTGGTCGAAGGCGAAGGCGAGGGCGATGCGGAGGGCGGGCTCATGGGCCCCGATGCTACCGAGCCGCGATGGGGGCCGGCGCGTCCCAGCCGCCGCCAAACGCCCGGAAGGCGGCGACTGCCGCGCGTGCGTGGGCCGCGTCGAGCTGCGCCAACTGGTCGCGCGCGCCGAGCAGCAGCCGGTCTTCCTGCAGCACCTCGATCAGGCTGGCGGCGCCGCCCTTGTAGGCATCCTCCGCCGCGTCGCGCGCGACCTGATGCGCGCGCACTTCCTGCGTGAGATCGCCGCGCTGCTGCTCCAGCTCGGAGAGGCTGACGATCGCGTTCTCGACGTCCTCGGTGGCACGCAGCATGCGCAGGCGCACTTGCGCGAGCGACTCGGCGCGCGCGCCATGGGCCTGAGCGACTTCGGCGTCGACGCGGCCGAAGTCGAACAGACGCCAGTGCAGCCCGAGCAGCGCCTGTGGCTGGAAAGCCGCCGCCGACAGCAGCCCGCCATTCAGGCTCGACGCGCCGAGCACGCCGCCGAGCGTCAGGCGCGGGTAGTACTCGGCCGTGGCGACGCCGATGCGCGCCTGGCTCGCGTCGAGCTGACGCTCCGCGACGATGACATCGGGGCGGCGGCGCATCAGCGCCGCGGGGGTGAGGTCCGCGGGCAGCGACGGCACGAGGTAGGGGGACGAACGCGTGACGCCCGGTTCGGCAGGCGCGGCGGCGCGCGGCGCCTCGGGCGTGTCCGCGATCAGCTTCGCCGCGTAGGTGCCGGCCTGCTCGCCCATCAACACGTCCAGCCGATGCAATTGCTGCGACAGCTCGGTGCGCAGCGGTGCCAGCGTGCCGCGCGCCTGAAGCTGCAGCGCCTGGGCCTCCGCGACTTCGCGCTGCGCCGCCAGGCCGCCATTGAAGCGGTCCTCGATCAGCCGCAGCAACTGGGACTGGTTGCGCAGATGCGCCTCGGCGACGGCGATGCGAGCCTGCGCGCCGCGCACGCGGAAGTAGGCATCGGCGGCTTCGGCCGCGACGGTCACGCGCGCGCCCATGCGCGCCGCCTCGGCGGCCTGCCATTCGGCGACGGCGGCCGTCTCGCCCTGGCGCAGGCCGCCGGCCAGATCCGCTTCCCAGCTCGCGCCGATGCCGAGCGTCTGCAGCGTCTGCTCGCGCTCGTAACCGGGAAAGCCGTGTGCGAGCTTGCCTTCGGGGCTCTTCAGCGATTGGCGCTGATGCAGCAACTGGCCTTGCAGCACGCCCTGCGGCAGGCGATTCGCGCCGGCGCCCTGTGCCGCGGCGCGCGCCTGTTCGGTGCGGGCCAGCGCGATGGCGAGGTCCAGGTTCTGATCGAGCGCGCGCTGGACGATGGCGCTCAATGCCGGATCGTCGAAGCCTTGCCACCAGGCGGCGAGAACTGCGGGCGAGTCGCCGGTCTGGCGCTGCGCGATCAGCGCCTGGCCGGCGAATTGCTCGTCGAGCGCGCGCGGGCGGCCGGCCGGATCGGTCATCGGCGCGCAAGCGGCAAGCGCTGCCGCCAGCATGGCGCTCAGCGCCAGATTCAGCGAAGCGGCGCGCCGTGGCAGGCGGGCAGCGGAGGACAGCGGGAGCGTCATGGTGGAACTCCAGGAAGTGCGGCGCGAAGCGAGGGGAGGGCGTGCAAGCTCAATGGGCATCGGCGGAAGGGGCGGATGGCGGCGTGATCCTGCGCAGCAGCGGCACGAACAGCAGTGCCGCGACGAAGCAGACCATCACGAGCAGGAAGGCGTCGGAGAAGGTCATCGTCAGCGCCTCGCGGTAGGTCAGGGACCAGAGCTGGCGCAGCGCCGCGGTGGCCGCTTCGCCCGTAGGCAGCGAGGACAGCGGCGCGCCGGCGGACGCGAGGAAGCCGCTCATCGCCTCGTTGCCGTCATGCAGGCGCTCGGCCAGGCGCTGGAAGTGCAGGTTGGTGCGATCGTTGAGCACCGTCGCGCAG
>Ga0209256_1003288_pt1 | contig 11528 bp, 16 predicted proteins | sample AraplaCol_mCL_r2_2_FD_184270 | JGI IMG/M metagenome (GOLD analysis project Ga0209256, IMG submission 184270) | Arabidopsis root microbial communities from North Carolina, USA - plate scrape MF_Col_mCL_r2 (SPAdes) (version 3) | ecosystem: Host-associated > Plants > Roots > Endosphere | place...
AACGCCCGAAGCGTCCAGCGAATACGTTTCCCGCTCATGATTGGCGGGCAGACTTGACGTACTTCCCAACAACCTTCGCCACGTCTTCGGCGCTGGCGAATTCGCCGCGATCGGCCGCATCCAACCCGGCTTCGATCTCGGCAAGCTGCCACTCCTGCTGCTCAACGAAAGCCTCGATGGCCTCGGCAGCCATATAGGCGCGAGAGCGATCCAGCTTTTCCGCAATCTGATTAAGCTTGCTCGCGGTTTCATCCGAAACCCGCACGGTAAATGCAGCGGTCATGGCACCTGTCTTTCCCTGGTTCACTTTTATCGTCGGTGAACCACGATGGTTCGTCAAGGTTCTCGCCACACGTGTTTTCGGGCGATTATTAGGAATACGCGATGCCACCCTCCAGATTGAGCGGCGGCAATACATCGTTGTCGTTGAGTGGAATTTGGTTGCGGGGGCCTGATAGCACGGAGACTTGTAAAAGTGCCGGTCTTGATGGGATTCGAACAGAGATTTGCGCGTTAGATAAGAGATTACCGGTTCGGTACCTTCGTACGCGAAGGATCGACTGCGGCATACCCCCACTATTAAACACCTTCAGTCGTTTCTCACGCAAGCGCCGCCATCCGTTGGGTTCAACATGTCATTTGGCTTTTTACGTCGCGGCCGTGATCGCCAAAGCGACCTCGTTGATGCGGGTGCTAGGACTTTGGATAGACCGACGCGATAACTCGTGCTGTCGCGGCACCGGTTAAGAGGTAGGGCCTCGGCGGTGGCGATCCTCGCCCGGTTTCGATCGCCGCGCGTTCAGACTCGACAGCATCGCTTTCGCCATCACTCAGCTTGCACTGCATCTACTGTCAGTCAGACCGTCTGGGCGATATCCCGCTCCCAGTACCAGGCAACATACATCGACTTTCGGTCATGCTTGCGGCTCTTGAGAAAACTGCGAATGGACCGGGCGTCTGCTTTTTCACAGGCAGCCCAGACGAAGGTGTCGCCACCGCAAGCAACGATCGCGGCTTTGGCCAGCTCGCAGCCATGGGATAATGCCTACGATGCAACCAGCGCGCCTTGAGCGTGCTCTCGGTCGGCACCGGCTGCTCCTCGCGGCCATCCTCCACTTCGATGATCGCCTCGATATCAGTCCCAGGCGCGGCTTCCGCGATGATGCGGGCGATCGCCGGCGGGGGCAGGATTTAATCATTACTTACGATCCCCTCGATCGTCGGCGACCGGCATGTCCGAACCGGGCAGGATCAGGGACAGCCGCTTGGCGTCGGTGAAGACTTCAGGTTATGCGCCTTGCTCTTGCTGTCGCGCTTCCGCCAGCGATGCGACGATTGCGGCGATGGAGCGAAACAGGACGAGCGGGTCGTCCTTCGAGGGCGTGAAGCCTCGGCGCTGCCAGAACTGCGCCGCTTCGTGATCGACGGCGTTGACCATCAACGCCCGCCCGCCGATCAGAGCGGCGGCCTGGACGCAACGCTCAAGAGCATGTTTCACCAGACCTGTGCCGATGCCTATCCCCGCCCATTCCGTGTCCGTGGCAAGCTGGCCGAGGAGAAGACAGGGAACCGGATCGGGCGGTTGCCCGGTGCGGATCGAGCGCGGGAGGATCGCAGGGACGACGGCGGTAGGCGCCAGGCCGTAATAGCCGACGACGCGCCCGCCCTCATGGACGACGAGAACCGCCGTGAAACCTTTCTCCTGATTGGAAAGCGCGCGCGTCTTCAGCCAATGATCGAGCGTCGGCTTGCCGCAGGAAAATTCGGAAACATCATGCGCCGCCGTAAGCGGTTCTGGAGCCGATAAGGCCACGGCTTATTGCTTCGGCTCGTAATCAACTTCCCACGGCGCGGGCCGCCTGACCAGTTCCACCATCTCCGGAACAGGAGCGACCGGTAGGGACAAGACACCCAGGAAATCGGCAAAGCCTTCAGGGCTCATGCGGATGAGCCCCTGCTCCATAACGACTTCCTCTGCGGCGCGCACGGCCGCCTCCCGCACAAAATCGGTGCGCGAGCGGCCGCGCAGGCTTGCCGCACGATCGATCATTGCAACATCTGCTTCAGGCAGACGCATCGAGATCGGATATTCCTTGCGTTCGACAGTGGCGGCCATGACATATCTCCTTTACGAGGAAAATAGCGATTTGTAGCGCCAAATGCAATACGAAACTATCAGTCTCGTTCACGGGGTTCAGCGACTCTACGAGACGCTCGAGGACGTTTCCGAGGAAAAGTGTATTAAAGCGGCGAACGTGATCCGTTCGCTGGTCAAGGACATCATCCTCACGCCGGTGAACAAAAGAATCGAGATCGACGTTCGCTTCGTAAGCGCGATTTTCGATGCGCATTGACGGCTGTGCCACACTGAACCGCCATAGGATCGGTAGCGATATCCGGTTCCGTCAGGAGGCGGAGGTTTTCGAGAAGTTGATCGGCAGGAGGTCGCCGATGTCGGCGGCGTCGTCGCGCTGCGGCAACTCGGTGAGCACATGCCGCAGCCAGATCAGAGGGTCGACGCCACAGGCGCGGCATGTCAGCATGAGACTGTAGATCACGGCGCTGGCCTTGGCTCCGTCAGCAGTGTCGCTGAACAGCCACGATTTTCTTCCGGTCGCAAAAACCCTGATGTCGCGTTCGAGAATGTTGTTATCGATCGGCATCCTGCCGTCGCTGGTGTAACGCGTCAGGTAATCCCATTGGTTCAGGGTGTAGGACACAGCATCGCCGAGCTTGGTATCCGGCACGACCTTCGGCGCGATGTTATCAAGCCACGTCTTTAGAGCGTTCAGGACAGGCAAACTGTGCTGTTGCCGGAAGCGGCGAATGCAGTCGGCCTGCGTTTCACCAGCGTCGGGCTTTATCTCTCGCGCCTGCCTTTCGATCCGGTAGAGCTGCTCGAAGAACCTGAGAGCTTGCTCCGGCGGGCCGCCGCCATTCTTTCTCGCCTTGAGGGCATCAACGAAGCGCCGCCTGGAGTGAGCCATGCATCCGACATGGGTTGCGCCATTCAATGTGCGCCACGCGGTGTAGCCATCGCTCACCAATATGCCGCGGTAGTCACCGAGGAAGGCCTGCGGGTAGATCTGGCCGCGCCCCGGCCGATAGTCGAGCAGCACGATCGGCTGATCACTGTCCTCGCTGCTCCGGTACGCCCACATATACGATGTGCTGGTGGCCTCCTTGTCCTTTTCCTTCAGGACCTGGACTGTCGTCTCATCGCCATGAATGAGAGGCTGCGATCGCAGCCGCAGTTTCAGAGCGTCATAGATGCGATGCAGATGCTTCTCGCTTGAGCCGATGACCCAGTGAGCGAGAGCGCCGCGGCTGATCGGAACACCAGCACGCTCAAATGTCTGAGCCACGCGGTAAAGCGGTGTGCCGTCGACGTATTTGTGGACGAGCGCGAAGGCTAAAGCTTGTCGCGTCTAAATCGCCTCATACCCTGCGGCCCTGAAGTAGTTTCGACATTCTTCGACGGGGAACAGTGCACAGATGTCGCTCAGGGCATTTGATATTGCGTCGAAACTCCTTGCGGCTTTCTTTCGTAGGAGCGTCTTGAGTTTCGAGAAGGCCATTTCGATCGGATTCAGATCGGGCGAGTACGCAGGTAGAAAGAGCAGCCAGGCACCTTTTTGTCTGATGAGATTTTCGGCCTTTTCGCTTTTGTGGAAGCGAACATTGTCGGCAATCACGACGTCGCCCTTGGATAGAGTTGGGACGAGTTGCGTTTCGATCCAGGTCTCGAATATCTCGGCATTCATTGGTGCGTTGACGATCCATGGGGCGACCATGGAATGCGATCTGAGGCCAGCGATGAACGTCTGCGTCTTCCAGGATCCGAAAGGCGCATGACTGCGGTAACGGTGGCCCTTTGGCGACCATCCGGAGCGTTTTGTCAGCTTCGTGTTCGTTGACGTTTCATCGATAAAAGTAAGGCGAGCCAGAGCCTTATCGAAGAATGGCTTGCGCCTTTCGAGCCATAGACTTCTCGCCCGAGCGATTTCCGGGCGATGCTGCTCGCTTGCCATGAGGCTTTTTTTTATGGCTCAAACCGAGCCGGTGCAACATGCGTCCAACGCTCGAGCGATGCACAATGACGCCGCGCTCTGCAAGCTCGAGGCACAATTCGTCAAGCGTCAAATCACCCTTCTCAGCCATACGTTCACGGAACCATGTTCCATGGTCGCTCAACTTGCCGCCACCGACATGGCCCTGTCGTCTTGGCAACAGAGAGCCCGTTTCACGCTTCAGGATAACAAGGTTATTCACAAACCGAGGCGACACACGGAAATGCCGAGACGCCTCGCGATGGGTGTTACCCTCTTCAACGAACGCAACAACACGGGAACGCAACTCGATCGGATGTGATTTGCCCATGACCGGTCTCCTTCCAGCTACGAAGGAATCACAAATCGGCCGATTCGAGAACCTGAATCAAAAAACGGGCGACGCGCTTTAGACTAACTGGCGTCGTGCATAAAAAAGGCCGGCGTTTCGCCGGCCTTTTTCGTTCAATCTACTATCGCTTATCGCAAAGCACCGACCAGAACGTCGCGGCCATTTTCGATGGTGACCCAGCGACCGGCATTGTTGCTCGACTGGCGCTTGATGAAGGAGTAGGGCGTGTCGAACCATGGCTTGATGTTGGACGCCAGGTTGTCGAGCACGAAGTCGCCGTTGCTGGTGCGCAGCGTCAGCACGGCATGACCTTCGCCATCGGGCTTGCGGACCACCGTGAGAAGAAGATTAGCCGGCGAAATTCCGCGCTGTATCAGGATGCGGCGCTTCAGCAGGGCGAAGTCCTCGCAGTCGCCTGCGGTCGTCGGATAAGCCCAGACCTCATCCTTGCCGTAGATTTCCTTGTCGGTCATCGGCGTGATGTTGTTGTTGACCATCGTGTTGACGGACCGCACCATTCCCCATTTCCCTTCCGACATCTCGGCCGGCGAGACGTTGCGGTTTGGGCCGCATTCATTGCGATGGCTCTGGCAGAAGTCGTAATGGCCGATCGGCTGGGACGTCGCAGCGCCGGTAACCATCGAGAGATTGTTGGTGGAAGCCGGCGTTGCGGCTGTAGACATAGCAAACATGGCCATCATGGCCACGACGAAACCCTTGATCCGCACGCCCGCTGTTCCCTTGCATCGCCCATGTATTGTTAACAAAAAGTTAACGGACGGAGGCTCGGAGAGTCAATCGTTACTTCTGGGGAAGGTGCCACTACCCGCCAATATGGTTAAAATCCGTTAGGATTTGGCACACATGGATCGTTTGGCCTAGCGGATAAGCCCTTTGACGGCGGCGAGCATGCGCTCGATGTCCTGGGGCCGCGACAGCCGGTGATCGCCATCACGCACGAAGGTCAGCACGACGTCGTCGGCGGGGAGATGCTCCACGAGCTTCATAGCGTGCTGATAGGGAACGTCCGGATCCTTCATCCCCTGCAGGATATGGACCGGGCAGCCGGTCTCGATGATGCCGTTGAGCACGCTGTTGTCGCGCCCGTCCTCTATCAGGGTTCGCGTATAGATGTTTGGCTCGGGGCTGTAGGCCGACCGCTCTTCGAAGTAGCCGCGCTCGGCCAGCGAGGCCTTCTCCTTCTTCGTGAGGTTCGGCTCGATCAGATCGGAGGTGAAGTCGGGAGCCGGCGCAATCAGCACCATGCCCGCGAGCTTCGGCCCGTCCTGCCGCTTGGCGAGTTCCTGCGCCAGCCTGAGCGCAATCCATCCGCCCATCGACGAGCCGACGACGAGGATGCGCTCGGGCGCCGCGTGGAGGATTACCGCAAGCGCCTCCTCGAGCCAGCGCGAGATCGTCCCGTCGGTGAATTTGCCGCCGGACAGGCCGTGGCCGGAATAGTCGAGGCGCAGGCAGGCAAGGCCGTTTTCGGCCGCGAACCTGTCCAGCTCCACCGCCTTGCTGCCGCTCATGTCAGAGCGGTATCCGGAGAGCCAGACGAGGGTTGGGCCGGCCGTTTGGCCAGGTTGGCTACGCGCAATATAGGCGATCTCGCGCGCAGCTTCGCCCTGTCCGACGGTAAGATATTGTTGGTTGTAAGTGAGATTTGCGTCAGACATCGCGGAACTCCAGTTGTTTTGGCCTATAAAACAGATTCTTGACAGGCTGACAGCAGGTGATTTTTCCGCTAAAGGATGGTACCGACTCCGTTGCAGCAATGGTGAAACGACATTTGTACTTCCGTCATCGGGAGTGCCCGGGCTGCAGCGATCCGAAACAACGCGAGGAGAATACGACCATTCGCAGACCCTTTAAAGCCGACGCGCCCGTAAAGGAAGGGCCGCGCTCGAACCGGGAAATTCGCATCCCCCGAGTTCAGCTGATTGATGCTGAAGGACAGAACTTGGGTGTTGTGCCCACCGACCAGGCCCTGAAAATGGCTGAGGAAGCCGGCCTCGACCTGGTGGAAATCTCCCCCAATGCCGAACCGCCTGTATGCAAGATCCTCGATCTGGGCAAGCTGAAATATGCCAACCAGAAGAAGGCTGCCGAGGCGCGCAAGAAGCAGAAGATTGTCGAAGTTAAAGAGATCAAGATGCGCCCTAACATCGACACCCATGACTATGAGGTGAAGATGAAGGCGATGGGCCGTTTCTTTGAAGACGGTGACAAGGTCAAGGTGACATTGAAGTTCCGCGGCCGTGAAATGGCGCACCAGGAACTTGGTATGAAGCTGCTGCAGCAGGTGAAGGCCGACACGACCGAATATGCCAAGGTCGAAGCCGAGCCCAAGCTCGAAGGCCGCCAGATGATGATGGTACTCGCGCCGAAGTGAGGCGCGTCGCCACTCTCCAATCAAAGCCGTCCGTAAGGGCGGCTTTTGTATTTTGGGGCTGTGGTCGGACCAATCTGACAGGATGCTGACAAACGCACTCAACAGTCTGTCAGAGAGACTTTGGCAATCTGTTCTCAACAAGAAGAGAGCAGAAGGCAAAGATCATGAAAAAGACCATTTCACACGCGTTATTGGCTTCCGTCGCCGCAATCACGGTGACCTTGTCGCTCCCGACAATGCAGACGTTCACGTCAGGCCATTTTTCGTCGTTGGCATTCGCTCGCGGCGGCAGCGATGATGGCGGTGGAAGCAGCAGCAGCGGCAACAGTGGATCCAGCCATAGCGGTGGCAGTGATGACAACAGCGGCAGCGGGCGTGGCGGTGATGATCATAGCGGTCGCAGCGGTCATGACGACGGCGATGACGATCACGGCCGTGGACGTGGACGCGATGACGGAGCCAACCATGACGCCAATGACGACAATCCTGGCGAGCACCGCGGCGGCCGCAACGACAATCGCCCGGAAGTGACGCTTTCGGTGTCCGAAGCGAGCCTGACGGGACTGCTGAACGGTTCGCTTGTCGCCGTCGATCAACTCGGCCGGCGCCTCGAGGTCGAGGTTGAGCTTGAGCATGGGGCACACGAGGTGATCGCGCATCCTCACAGAGGTGACTTTATTCGAAATCCTGGCGCAATCACCAGCGTCAACATACTTCCCGCTTCGGCGCAATAATCTGCCCGGCGCGGTCTTCCGGCCACCCCTTCGGAAGAAGGAACTCCGCCGCGCCCCGGCGGAGTTCCTGGTTTATCGGAGCCTTGTCTGGTCGCGATAAAGTGTTCAGTGTAGGTTCCGCGATTGCAGAAGCATTGAGGTACATTGAAGTTCAATGAATAGAAGCCGTCGCAGTTTCATGACGATGTTGATGCTGGCCATAGCGCTCTCTGCGGCCGGCCCGATGTTCGTTTCCCATGCTGAGGCCAAGGATGGTGGCAGCGATGATGGCGGCGGCAGCAGCGGTGGGAGCGGTTCGAGCGGAGGCAGCGGCTCGTCGGGCTCTGGTTCGTCCGGATCCTCGGGTTCCAACTCGGGCAGCGGCAGTTCCAATTCCGGTCGTGGCGGCCACGACGATCACGGGGATGATGACGGCGGCGACGACCACGGCGGAGGCGGAGGCGGCGGTAGCAGCGGCCGCGGCAGTGGCGGCCGGAACACCGATTCCGATCGCGCGCGCGACGCCGTTCGCGAGGGCCGGATCCTGCCGCTGAAGACCGTTCTGCAGCGGATCGACGCAAAACGCTACGGTCGGGTCATCGACGTCAATCTCCATCGATCCATGTTCGGCGATGTGTATCAAGTGAAAGTTCGCGACGGGACGGGCGCGATCAGGACATTGCGAGTCGACGCCCGCAACGGAGCATTGCTGGGAGGGTAGGGGCTATGCGTATCCTGTTGGCGGAGGACGATCCCAATATTTCCGGCCATGTGGTCGAACAGCTTGGGCGGGAAGGCTATCGCGTCGAGGTATTTGCAAGCGGGCCTGCTGTATGGGAAGAGGGCGAGACGGGCGATTACTCAGCCATCATCCTAGACCTCGGATTGCCCGGCATGGATGGCCTGTCGATCCTGAAACGCTGGCGCGGCGCGGGCATCAACACGCCGGTTCTTGTTCTCACTGCCCGCGGCTCGTGGATGGAGCGTGTCGACGGCTTTGATGCGGGAGCCGATGACTATCTGCCGAAGCCGTTTCGTACCGAGGAGCTGCTGGCTCGCCTGAGAGCGCTCCTGCGGCGCACCGGCGCCATCGCATCGCGCGTCAAATCCGCCAACCGCTTCACTCTCGATGAAAGCGCAAGGCGCGTCACCTTCGATGGACGCGAACTTGATCTCAGTCCGCTCGAATACCGGATGATAGCGCTTTTCATCGGCAAGCCCGGTGAGGTCCTGAGCCCGACCGAACTGGCGAGCCAGGTTCAGGGCCGTGATGACGATGCCGCCAAGAATGCCGTGGAAGCTATGGTGGCGCGGCTGCGCAAGAAGACGGACAGCGACGCCATCGAGACCCGGCGCGGCTTCGGCTATGTTCTTCCGGGGCGACCTCGGTGATCCACTCGCTGCATTTTCGCCTCGCTGCCGGAGCGCTTGTCGCGATCGCGCTGGCGTTGATGCTCGTCTGGGCGGTGCTTAGCCACCTGTTCGCGGATTATCTGGCCGACCAGTATTCCAACGAAATGACGTCGGTGATGGATTCGCTGGCGGCGCGGCTCAGCGTGGAGAATGGCGCTCTTGAATTGAAGAACGAGCCTGCCGACTCGCGCTTCCAGATCCCCGCCGGCGGCCGCTACTGGCAGATCTCTCCCGATGGCAACGAGGAGCCGCTGCGGTCTCGCTCGCTGTGGGACGAGGAGATCACCGCGGATGACCTGTCGAAGGACATGTATTGCGGGTTCCGGGAAACGGACGGGCCGGATGGCTCGCCGCTGCTGGTGTCGATGAAGACGATGGCGCTTGGCGAAGGCGCCGCAAAGAAGAATTTCACCGTCTATGCGGCTTTCTCCAAGCCCGAGATGGAAGCGGCGCTTGAAAGCTATCACCGGCCGTTGCGGCTGATGCTGCTTTCGACCGGCGGCATGCTGCTCCTCGCGGCGTTCTTGCAGGGGTGGGTGGGCTTGCGCCCGCTGGTGCGGCTTCGCGAGCGCGTTGCGGATATCAGGGCCGGCCGCAGCTCACATATCGGCACGCAGGGGCCGAGCGAGGTCAAGCCGCTGGTTCGTGAAATCAACCTGCTGCTCAGCGAGCGGGAGACGGCGATCGAGCGCGCCCGCGCGCGTGCCAGCGACCTCGCCCATGGTTTGAAAACGCCTCTCACGGTGCTGTCTCACCTGGTTGAAGCCTTGCCCGAGGACCAGCGCGAAACGGCTCTGCAACAGATCGAGCTGGTCCGCCAGCGCGCCGACCGACAACTGCAGGCCGCCCGCATGGGAGTGGAGCAAATGGCCACGACGTCGCTGCTCGGCATTGCAGGAAAGCTCGTCAATGTGCTGACGCCTTTCACCGAAGAGAAAGGGATCGACTGGCATCTCGATATCGACCCCGCCCTGACGGTTCAGGCGGACCCCGCGGACATCGCCGAGGCACTCGGCAACGTACTCGACAATGCCGTGCGCTTTGCCAGAACGCGCATCGATCTTTCCGCCGGTCGCTTACAGGATGATGTCGTGCTCAGCGTTTCCGACGATGGACCCGGCGCCGATCCTGGTAGCTACGACCTGATGCTGAAGCGCGGTGTCAGGATCGATGAAGGCACGGCAGGAACTGGGTTAGGGCTGGCGATCTCGGGCGATATCCTTGAGGCTTACGGCGGCAGGCTCGATCTTTCCGCCTCGCGGTGGGGCGGGCTGCAGGTGAAACTGATGCTTCCGGCCATGGCGAGCCGGCCTCCCGCCATTGCTTAGAAGATTCATTGGCCGCCCCGTTGCACTTTTATGACGCTGCGGTTATAAGCGCGCGTCCGAACTGACCGGCAGGGCATGCCGTGGCGGTTTCGAATGCTTGCGGAACGGTTCATCACCGGAGCCGCAGATCAACAACAAACGCTCCCGCACCTTGTTGCGACGGCCGGAAACCGGGCATCGCAAGAAGGCTTCTTTGATGAAGAGCAGGGGGTCCAGAAACGGAGTAGCAAAATGCCCAAGATGAAGACGAAGTCTGCTGCCAAGAAGCGGTTCAAGATCACCGCGACCGGCAAGGTCAAGGCTGCAGCTGCTGGCAAGCGCCATGGCATGATCAAGCGTACCAACAAGTTCATCCGCGATGCACGTGGCACGATGGTTCTCGCAGAACCCGATGGCCGCAAGGTCGTGAAGAACTACCTGCCGAACGGTCTCTAAGACTATTCCGCGAACGCTTTAGATTAAGGAGATCATGAAATGGCACGTGTAAAAAGAGGCGTTACCGCCCACGCCAAGCACAAGAAGGTTCTGAAGGCCGCTAAGGGCTTTTACGGCCGTCGCAAGAACACCATCCGCGCTGCGAAGGCTGCTGTCGATCGTTCGAAGCAGTACGCTTACCGCGACCGCAAGATCAACAAGCGCAACTTCCGCGCCCTCTGGATCCAGCGCATCAACGCCGCTGTCCGCGAATTCGGCCTGACCTACGGCCGCTTCATCGACGGCCTGAACAAGGCTGGCATCGAAGTCGACCGTAAGGTTCTCTCCGACATGGCAATCCATGAGCCTGAAGCATTCGGTGCACTCGTTGCTGCCTCCAAGAAGGCTCTCGAGTACCTGAAGGACGCCGGTACGAAGAACGAGTTTGAAGCAGCCGTCAACTAAGCCGGCGCTGTCAGAGCTTTTGCTTCGATGATTTAGGACCCGCGCTGGCCAGGCTTGCGCGGGTTCTTTGCATTTGGCGCGATGGCGATTGAGACGGCATTGCCCGCGATGGGCCGTTCCTCTCTCGACGTCGCGGGCTTTTTGTGGTGTGCCCGGTTGATTGGCCGCGTGCACATGGGTAGTGATCTGCGACGCTTCATCGTGGCGCTTGAGCTATTCGATGCATGTTTTCGTGAATTATCGACAAGACTGACGCCCTGTGAGGCAGGAAAAGATGACCGAACTCGAAACCCTGGAAAAGCAACTTCTGTCTGATGTGGCAGCCGCTGCCGACGAGCCGGCGATCGAAGCCGTGCGTGTTGGCGCGCTCGGCAAGAAGGGTTCGGTCTCCGAGCTCCT
>Ga0209256_1003296_pt1 | contig 11513 bp, 11 predicted proteins | sample AraplaCol_mCL_r2_2_FD_184270 | JGI IMG/M metagenome (GOLD analysis project Ga0209256, IMG submission 184270) | Arabidopsis root microbial communities from North Carolina, USA - plate scrape MF_Col_mCL_r2 (SPAdes) (version 3) | ecosystem: Host-associated > Plants > Roots > Endosphere | place...
CGGAAACCGATGCCGGCGATGTCGCCGCCACCCAGGTCCACGGCGAGATCGTGGCCGAACGGCCAGAGGGCGAACCAGCGCGTGAGCGCCAGCGTCGTTTCGTCATGCAGGAGGTACTGCAACGCGAAGACAAGCACGTTCGCGATCAGCAGGTTCCGGGTGACCGGCGGCAGGTTCGTCGGCATGGGTCAGGTGAACAGCGACGTCGGCTGCAGGATTTCGATCCAGTAGTCGTCCGGATCGCGGATGAAGGCGATGTGGCGCATCCGTCCGTCACTCAGTTTTTTCTGAAACTTGACGCCAAGCGCCTCGAAGCGCTCGCACGCGGCGACCACATCCGGAACGCTGACGCAGAGGTGGCCGAACCCGCGCGGCTCGCTGTTGCCGTTGTGATACGGCGTGGTGGCCTCTTTTTCGGTGCCGTGGTTGTGCGTCAGCTCGAGCACGCCCGGCTGGCGCAGCACCCATGCCTTGCGCGCCTCGTCGTCATCGGGGATGGCGCTGCGATCCGTCAGCAGCACGAGGTAGACGATGGTGAACGCGGCCTCCGCGAACACGTGGCGGTACACCGGGGTGAAGCCCAGCACGCGCGTGTAGAAGTCGAGCGACACGTCGAGATCGCGCACGCGGATCATCGTGTGGTTGAAGACGAAGCCATGGGTCGCTGCGTCGGGCGTCGCGGTGACGCCGGGCAACGACGTCAGGTCGGAAAGGGGCATGGGGGCGATTCCTGGGGTCAGTCTCCAAGGGTGGCTGCGCCCCGCTCCCAATTCAAGCCGCGGGGCGCGACGGGGAAAACGACAGCGCCAGCAACACGGCCGCGAGCGCGCCATAGGCCGACACGAAGGACCACACCAGCGACTGCGCCGGGGCGTCGAGCAGCCATGGCAGGTACACCGAGCCGATGGGCTGCACCGAATGAATGAGCCCGAAGGCGGTCAGGACGCCGCCGAGGGCCACGATGCCCGCCGCCTTGCGCACATGGCCGTCGATCATGGCCACGACGAAGCTCGCCCAGACCATCGACGTGATGATGAAGCCGTTGCCGAGGATCACGATCACCGCCATGGCGGACAGGCCGTGGCTGGTGTCGCCGTAGAGCGCCGCGAAATGCGCCGGGTCCACGATACCCGGATCGCCGAGCTTGATCGCCAGCATGCGGGCGATCGCGGGAAAGAAGCTGAACACCACCGCGCCCGCATAGCGCAGCGGCGTCGCTTCGAAGGCCTGCGTCGTGATGCCGATCGAAACGAACACGAGGATGGGTGCCAGCACGGCGACGGGCAGCAGCTCGACCAGGTTCGACAGATAACCGAACACGCCACCGAGACCGATGATCAACCCCGTCGCGAGCGTGTAACCGGTGCGCGCGCCCATCGCCTTGTACGCCGGCTGCCCGATGTATGGCGTGGTCTGCGCCACGCCGCCACAGACGCCCGCGACGAGCGTCGCGAGCGCTTCCACGAGCAGGATGTCGCGTGTGGCGTAGTCGTCGCCCGCCGCCCGTGCGCTCTCCGTTACGTTGATGCCGCCGACGACCATGAGCAGCCCGAACGGCAGGATCAGCGGGAGATACGGCACGGTCGCGGGCAGACCGTCGACGAAGCCGAGGTTCGGCCACGGGAAGCCGAGACGCCATTGCCAGGTGCCGGGCGCGTGGTAGCCGGTACCCAGCAGCCCCATTGGCCCCAGGCCGTAGTAGAGCGCCACGCCCACGATGAAGGCAGCGAGCACCCCGGGGATCCCGAAAGGCAGCCGCCGCTTCGCGATCAGGCCGTAGAGGACGATACCCAGCCCCGCGAAACCGACCACCGGCACGCGCATGATCTCGACCAGCGGCAGGAACCCCATCAGCACCAGGGCGATACCGGCGATCGACCCAAGAAGACCCGCGCGCGGCACCGAACGTTGCACCCACGCGCCGAAGAACGACAGCACGAACTTGAGCAGGCCCATGACCACGAGCGAAGCCATGCCGAGGCGCCACGTGGCCTCCCCCGCCGCGATGTCGTCGAGGCCGGCCTGGCGATAGCCGGCGAACGCGGGACCGAGGACGAGCAGCGCCATGCCGATGCTGGTGGGCGCATCGATGCCGAGCGGCATCGCGGTGACGTCCGTGCGGCCGCTGCGCGCGGCGAGCCGGCGCGCCATCCACGTATACGCGAGGTTACCCAGCAGCACGCCGAGCGCGGTGCCCGGGAACATACGGCGGAACACGAGGTCAGCCGGCATGCCGAAGATGCCGATCAGCGCGGTCGCCATGAAGGCGAGCAGGGAAAGATTGTCGACGACGAGGCCGAGCACGCCGTTGAGGTCCCCGCCGCCGAAGCGACGCGGCGCGGTGGTGTTCGCAGATCCGGCCTTCATGATTCCCCTGTGGACGTCCGTACGGCTATACGGGTTCGAGGTTAGCAAATCTTTCGGGCCTGGCTGCGTGGTGGCGATTGTCTTGCGGGCGCGCGGTTCTCCTCCGGCTCGGCTTCGCCATCGCGTTTGCTTGCGCGTGCCGCGAAGGGCCGTCGGCTCTGCCAACTTCCGCGGCACCGTGTTTTGAGCGTCGCCGGACAGCAAGCCTGCCCGTGAGGAACGCCAGCTAACGGGCGAAGGTGCTCGCGATAAGGCCTCGATCGTCGGGTGGGAGCCAGCCTGCTGGCGATGGGTGCTCGCCACGAGGCGCGATGCCTTCGGCCGCCTGTCTGTGGGAGCGGCCTCGGCCGCGATGGGTGCTCGCGGCAAGCACCCATCGCGGCCAAGGCCGCTCCCACACGAGCTCGCGGCTATAGCGGCTCCTACACAAGCAGCTTGCCTCGCCGCCGCCTCAGGCACTGGGCTAGCCAAGAGAAGAAACACGCTGGCGCCGAGACGGCTATCGCCGGGTGGGAGCCAGCCTGCTGGCGATGGGTGCCCGCCACGAGGCGCGATGCCTTCGGCCGCCTGTCTGTGGGAGCGGCCTCGGCCGCGATGGGTGCTTGCCGCGAGCACCCATCGCGGCCAAGGCCGATCCCACACGAGCTCGCCGCTATAGCGGCTCCTACACAAGCAGCCTGCCTAGCCGGTCGGCAGAGCCGTCGGCCGCCGCCCTCGGCGCGACTTGCGGAACCGAGCGCGGCGAGCGGATCAGGCCCGCAGGGGGCCGGCCCGGACGGCCGGCCGTTTTCGTCGAGGCAGGAGCCGAGTCGAAAACCCACGCTCGCCGCGCGGGCGCGCAGGGGCGTCAGCCATAAGACACGGCCGCGAAGCGGCACCCTTCCCCAAGCGACGGTGAAGCCCGGAGCGCCGAGGGCGGCGGCCGACGGCACTTCGCGGCCACGCGAAACCCAACGCGATGGCGCAAGCCGAGCCGGCCCGCACGCGCGCAGGTGCCCTACATGCACGCATAGATGCATTTACGCACTCACAAAAAAAGAGCCCGGCTTTCGCCGGGCTCTTTTATCTTGCTACCGATACTTCGCGGATTACTGCTCGACCTGCAGTTCCGTGCGACGGTTACGAGCGCGGCCTTCGGCCGTGTCGTTCGTGTCGATCGGGTTGTTCTCGCCGTGGCCGATCGGGCCTTCCAGGCGATCGGCACCGATGCCGTGCGAGGTCAGGTAGTCGTACACGATCTTGGCGCGACGCTCGGACAGCGACTGGTTGTACGCGTCCTTACCCACGCTATCCGTGTAACCGGCAACCGTGACCTTGACCTGCGGGTAACGCTGCAGGGTGTCGACAGCCTGGTCGAGGACGCCCAGCGATTCGCTGGTCGGCTCCTGCAGGGTCGGTCCGATGTTCGTCTCGCCCTTCTTCGGACGGTCGAACTTGAAGTTGACGCCGCGCAGGTCGATGACGACCTTCTGCGGGCAACCATCCGGGCCGACAATCGTGCCAGCCGGCGTGGCCGGGCACTTGTCGTCGCAATCGTTCACGCCGTCGCCGTCGCTGTCGAGCGTCGAGCAGTCCGGAGCGGCCGGAGCCGGAGCAGCGGCCGGAGCCGGAGCTGCCGGCGGCTCGCCGAAGCGCGAGACGATCGAGAAGCCGAGGAACCAGTCGCCGTAGCCGTTCTCGCTGTCGTTGGTCTTGTCGTCCCAATCGTAGCGATAGCCGGCTTCGACGCGGAAGTCGGAGCTGTCGGTGATCGTCTTCGACACGCCGACGCCGAGCTCGGCGGCCGGGGACCAGCCGTTGTCGGCCGGGTTGTGGTGGTACGAGCCCATCACGCCAGCGAGCAGGTACGGACGCCAGCTGTCCCACGCACCAGCGTAGAAGCGGGCGGCAACGCCGTAGCTGTTGTTCGACCAGTGGCCGGTGCCATCGTTATCACGCTTGGTGCGATCGGCGAAGATGTCGATCGAAGCGTTGTTGGAGATGAACTTGCCAACGCCCAGGCCGTAGTAAACCTGGCGGCTGTTCGTGTGGCGGTCCGTATCGTTGTAGTAACCGCCAACCGTCGGGGCGATGTACCAGCGGCCGTCGTAGCCGTTACCCGACGTGTCGGATTCCTGCGCGTGAACGGCACCCACGCCGCCCAGGGCCAAGCCAATCAGCAAAAACAAGCCCTTACGTTTCATCGGTGTCTCCTCATTATTGGTATTCGCGTCCGCGCTCCACCCCAGACGGAAATCGCGCGTAGAACTCTTATCGAATCCGGGGACTTCAGCCGTCCCTCGCTTTGATACCCCTTCAACGGGCGGCGGCAGTTTAGCAAAAATCAAACAATTGAGCACCTGCTAAAAACCGCCGTTCATACTTGAGTCACGGCCATTATCAAGCCGTGAAGAGCGTCATGAACTCGTGAATGGGCATGGCGTCGAGCTTTTCGGGCGACGAAGTGACCGCCAGGACCTTCTCGACCCGCTCTGCGGGCCACTCGGCGCGCAGGGCAGCCTCGAATTTCTTCAGCAGCACGGGAATGCCCTCGGCACGGCGATTGCGGTGACCGATCGGGAAATCGATCGAGACCTTTTCGGTCGAGGAGCCGTCCTTGAAGAACACCTGCACCGAGTTTCCGATGTAGCGCTTTTCCGGGTCGAAATAATCCTTCGTGAATTGCTTGTTCTCGACCACCGTCATTTTGTCGCGCAGCGCGTCGATACGCGGGTCGGCAGCCACCGAGTCGTTGTAATCGTCGGCCGTCAGGCGACCGAAAATGAGGGGGACGGCCACCATGTACTGGATGCAGTGGTCGCGGTCGGCGTAGTTGGCCAGGGGGCCCGTCTTGTCGATGATGCGGACGCCGGCTTCCTGGGTCTCGATGACGATCTTCTCGATCTCGTCGATGCGCGGACCGACCTGGGCATGCAGCTGCATGGCGCACTCCACCGCCGTCTGGGCGTGGAACTCGGCCGGGAAGCTGATCTTGAACAGCACGTTTTCCATCACGTAGCTGCCGAACGGACGCTCGAACTCGAACGCGTTGCCCTTGAAGGCCACGTCGTAATAGCCCCAGGTCTTGGCCGACAGTGCCGAGGGGTAGCCGACCACGTTGCGGTAGACGGCGTTGATGGCGTGCGTGACGGCGCGGCGGCAGGCGTCGCCGGCGGCCCAGCTCTTGCGCGGACCGGTGTTCGGGGCATGGCGGTACGTACGCAGGGCGCCGTTGTCGATCCAGCTGTGCGAAACGGCCGTGGTGATCTGCTCCTTGCCACCGCCCAGCATCGCCGTGGTGACGGCCGTGGACGCGAGGCGAACAAGGATCACGTGGTCCTGGCCGACGCGGTTGAAGCTGTTCTTCAGCGCGTAGCAGCCCTGGATCTCGTGCGCCTTGATCGCATAACCGAGCACGTCGCGGACGGTCAGGGCCTTGCCACCCTCCTTGACTGCCTTGCGGGACAGGTAATCGGCCACGGAAAGGATGGCGCCGAGGTTGTCGGACGGGTGGCCCCACTCGGCGGCGAGCCAGGTGTCGTTGAAGTCGAGGTAACGGATCTGCGTGCCGATGGCGAACGCGGCCTGCACCGGATCGAGCTCGTGCGAGGTGAACGGCACACGCACGCCGTCCTGCATGACGGCGCCCGGAACGACGGGACCGAGGTGCTTCACGCAATCCGGGAACTTCATCGCCAGCGCCGAGCAGGCGAGCGAGTCGAGGAGCATGTAGCGCGCGGTGTCGTAGGCCTCCTGCGAGTCGATCTGGTAATCGGCCACGTAGTTGGCGATGTCCACCAGCGGCTGGTCCGGATCGGGACGCGTGGCGGAACGGATGTCGTGTGCGCTCATGGACTTCACTCGCGAGGGGTTGGGAAAGCCGGGCATTTTAGCCGGTGACCCCCGGGGGATGTCTTGCCGCGGTGCATCCCAACAGGGACAATGCGCCCCACTACACACCCGAAGGGGAGTAGTTCCGCGGCGGCCGCTTTCGGTGCCGCGCGTGTCGATCGTCAGTACGGCCGCCTCACGCGGTCCGGTCGTCGCGGTGGCTTCGCGCCAGGAACGAGACTTTTGCGGTGACGACGGGGGCGCGTACCCGTCGCCGCCGCATTGGTCCGACCACAGCGCGCGAAGGACCCCGACACCATGGATTTCCTCACCACCGAGTTCCTCTCCGGCCTCGCGGCCATCATCCTCCTGGACCTCGTCCTGGCGGGCGACAACGCGATCGTGATCGCGCTGGCCGCGCGCAACCTGCCCCGCCACCTGCAGAAGAAGGCCGTGTTCTGGGGTACCTTCGGGGCGATCGCGATCCGCATTCTGCTGACGTTCGCGGTGATCTGGCTGCTGAAGCTTCCGGGCCTGATGCTGGCCGGCGGCCTGCTGCTGCTCCCCATCGCGTGGAAGTTGCTCAAGCACGAGGAACACGATCCTGACATCAGCGCCGCGTCGGGCTTCTGGTCGGCGATCCGCACCATCGTGGTGGCCGACGCCCTGATGGGCCTCGACAACGTCCTGGCGATCGCCGGGGCGGCGAAGGGCCACATGGGTCTCGTCGTGCTCGGCCTCGCCATCAGCGTGCCGCTGGTGGTCTGGGGTTCCACGCTGATCCTGCGGCTGATCGAGCGCTTCCCCATCATCGTCTACATCGGCGCGGGTGCCATCGCGTGGACGGCCGCCCGCATGATCGCGCACGACCACCTCGTCGTGCCCTGGTTCGACGCGCGCCCGTGGGCGCCGTGGGTCCTCGACGTGGTGCTCGTGGCGGGCATCTGTGGCGGCGGCTGGCTGTGGGCCCGCCGGAGCCGGCGCAAGGCGATCGCATAAGAAAGGCCGCCTTTCGGCGGCCCGTGGATCCCCCCTGGCTGACGACCGGCATGCGCCGGTCGTCGACCATTCGGATCAGAAGCGGAAGCGCACGTAGGCCGCGGGGCCGTTGAGCTTCATGTCCAGGTCGAGGTCGTAGCGGCTCTTGTCCTGGTGCAGGTCGATCTTCGTGTACGCGTATTCCGCGCCGAAACCGACGTTCTCCCACGGGAACCACTCGACGCCGACCGCACCGTCCCAGATGTGGCCGTTGAGCGAGCCACCGTTCTTCTTCACGCCCGACGCGTTGACGTACATGCGCCACTGGTCGTTGAACGCGTGGCGCCAGCCGAGCTGGAGATTGGGCGCCCAGGCGTTCGTGTCGCTGGAGGAGCCCGACGACTGCGTCTGGCCGAGGGCCGACACCGAGCCGTAGATGCTGGCTTCGACCTTGTAATACGCGGCACCGAGGCCGACGCCGAACACGTCGTTACCCGTACCGAACCACCACTTGTACGCGGCGCTGCCGAAGGTGAACTTCAGGTCGCCCTTGACGTAGGCGCTGGCCTGGATCGGATTGCCGAGGAAGTTGATCTGCTCGTTGAGCGTGCGCGAGTTCGACCGGTCGACCTTGTAGTAGTCGAACGCGAAGCCCTGGTGCTCGCCGATCAGGAAGTCGAGACGGACGCGCGGCACCGTCTTGTGCTTCTTGAAGTCGAGGTCGTCCTCGAGGTTCACGTCGCCGCTGGTGTTGAGAATGCCGGTCGTGGCGCCGATCGTGGTGTCGTTATTGGTGTAATAACCGCCGACCCAGACGCTGATGTTGTCCAGCGCGGGCGACTGCGACTTCTTGTTGCTGCTGTCCTGCGCGTGCGCAGTGGCGCCGAACGCGGCGAGCGAGGCGATCGCGACGCTCGCGGCGAGTCGGGTGTGGCGGTGTGAACGTGAGCGCATGTGATGTTCCCTGCAAAGTTTGGTCGAAACCCCCACCTGAAATCTTAACGATCAAGTGTGTGTTCGATGTGTGCAGGGGAACTTCCGCGTGTTTGAAACGCGGACTGGTTCACGTTGGTGAAGATCGCGTAGTCTCGATATCCGTGTGGGAGCGCGCTTGCGCGCGAATGGGGGCTTGCCGCGAGCACCCGTTCGCGCGCGAGCGCGCTCCCACGGGGGGCTCCGGCACATCGCTCGGCCTAGAGCGTGATCGGGACACGTACCGTGATCGTGGTGTCCGGTGTGTCGCGCGTCACGCCGACACCGAGCGTGATGTTCAGCGTTTCCTTGTCGTTGAATCGGTACGAACCGCCGATGAGCAGCGACCCCAGCGTCGATCGCGCGGATCCGGGCAACGGGTGACCGTCCTGCGTGGTGCGGCTGACGAAGGCCTGGTCGTAACCGATGCTGATCGACGCCTTCTCGTTGAGCGACAGGCCCATGCCGATGCTGATGTCGGCGATGTCGCCGGCTTTCACGTCGCCGAGGAACTGCTTGCCACCGCCGAGGATCGTGCGGCTGACGTTCTTGCGCTCGAAGTTACGCAGATAACTCAGGTTGCCGAAGAAGACCACCGGGTCGGACGGATAGAGCCACGTCACGCCAAGCTGCGCCGAGTAGAAACCGGAACCGGTCGGACTGCGCAGCGGCAGGCCGGTGCCGGTGAAGCTCTCGATGCAACGCGTCACGCAGTCGGTCGTCACCTCGAACGGATCGCGACCGGTGCGCGACTTGGCGCGGAACCAGCCGATGTAATACGGCTTGTCCGGGCCACCGTCGTTGATCTGGTAACGCAACGTGGCCTCGACATCGCCGATGCCCTTTCCGCTGGTGGTGAACAGGCGGTCGGTGGCGGTGCCGGTGAAGATCTCGCGGCTGATCGTGTCCGTGTGGTTGTCGACGTAAGGAATCCTGACTTCCAGCTCCATGCGATTGGTGAGCCCGTAGCGGAACGCCACCGCACCGGTCTGCGTCGTCTGCTTCACCTGACGCACGTCCACCAGGCCGATCAGGATCGCGGGCACCACCGTGTAACCGACCAGCGCCACGCGGTCGCTCGACGAGTAGCCGTACTGGTACGACGGCTCCACGATGAGCTTGCCGCGCGGCGTGAGCACGCCCGGCTGATCGAAGATGGGTGCGACCTCGGGCGGCCGTTCGTCCGTTTCCGGTCGACGCCCCACCGGCTGCGTGGCGACCACGGGCTGCGCCACGGGTGCCTGCGGGCTGGTCGGCGGCGGTGCGCCTGCCGTGTCCTGCGTCGCCGGCGCCTGCGCGCGCGGATCGGCGAGCTCGCCGGCCGCGCCTCGTGCCTCCTCCAGCGCGTTCAGTCCGACGGCACGACGAAGGTCGTTGTACTGGAGTTCCTGCGACGCCAGCTCGCGCTTCATCTGCTCGAGCTCGGCGAGCTGCTCCGCCATGCGCGTTCGCATCGCGTCGATGCGCCTGCCCTGCGCGTCGATCTTTTCGCGCAGGGCCGGATCGACGCTGGATTCCTGCGCCAGGCACGCGCCGATCCACAGCGGAAGCACCGCGAGCGCCAGGGCGCCCACGCACGATTTAGCCTGCATCACCCTGCCATTGCGATACATGCGTTAGTTCCCCCGGAACTGGATCACCGCGTCCCGGATCGACTCCGAGACCCTCAGGTTCTGCAACATGGTGGCCGTGTTGACCGACGCGTCGATCGTCGTGGTGGCCGTGATCACCTGGTTGTCGAGCGCGTTCTGCACGACCAGGCCGGGCAACCCCGCCGACGGGACGGACGTGACGACCGGCGCGGTCGCCGCCGCGACACCGACCGGTGCCGTCGCCGTGGCGGCGTTACCGACCACGCCGTTCGCCGCCGACGCGACCGCGGCTTCGTTCGCCGTGGGCGGCGTCGTGACCGTCGGCCCGCTCACCATGCCGTTGGCGGTGCAACGCGGTCGCCTGATCCGCCGTCATGCTGGCGATGTCGGGCACGCTGATCGTGGTGCGCATCGCCTCCATGCCGTTGATCAGCACCGTGCGCTGCAACGCGAAAGACGCCTTGAGGTTGTCGCCGAAATCGAAACCGCCGCGGATGCGGTCGAGTTGCGCGTCGGTGACGCTCCGGTTGACGGGAAAGTCGGCCGCCTGCACCGAGGCGCACGCGCCTCCCGCAAGCAACGCGACGGTCAATAGTATTCGGGTACTCATATGTCCCCCGGACCGCGTTTGGGCATGACGATCGGGCCCAGTCCATTACGCTCGATGCCCTCGGAAATGGGCGCCGCGGGAGCGACGGCCCAGTCGCGCGGGCTGTTGAAGATCGCGCGGTCGCGTTCGTTGTGGATGACGAAGACGAGGCGATTGGTCCATAGCGCGTCGAACCGGCGCCTGGACATCGCACGTGTGCCGCGGGCGGGATCGCCGATCAGCACGCGGCCCTTCTTGTAGCCTTTGACGACGACGAAATGGTGGTAGCCACGCTCGTTGATGAGCACGATGGCCGGCACGCCTTCGGCGTCCAGTCGCTCCAGCGGCACCTCGAAACCGTCCGCCTCGAAACCGCGCGACGCGAGGAAACGCTTGATGTCGAGCAGCGAGAAACCTTCCTTGCCGATCTTCGCCTGGTCGCCGTTCCTGTACATGATGTCGAACGCGGACTGCTCGTCGATGGGGTCGCCGTACTGGTACGTCAGCAACGTGGCGACCGCGGCGGAGCCGCAGCTGAAGTCGTACTTCTGCCGCACCGTGTTGCGGAAACGCGCCTCCTTGAGGCTCGTCATCCTCACGGGATACGACGTGCCCGGGCTCGTCTGCACCTCGACCTTCATCGCCGGCGCGGCGGGTGCCGCGACGAGCAACGCGAGGGCCAGGGCGCAGGCGACCTTCATGGGTTCATCCGGAGGTTCACGATCGTGGCGTTCTGGATGATCACGTTGTTGCCACTGTTCTGGATGACGGTGGGAATGCCGGACGCGTTGCTCAGCGCATCGCTCGAAATGATGTTCGTGCCCGTGACGTTCCGCTTGGCATCCGCCTCGCTCATCGTGGCGTTCAGCGTGTTGTTGTTGTGGGTGGTGTCGCTTCCACCCGTCATGACACCGAGCGTCTCGACCGATGCCGGCTGGCCGAACGTCGTCGGCTGCGATGGTTGCGGCGGGGTCGCGGCGAACGCGGCTCCTCCACAGAAAGCGGCGATCGCGACGATCGCTGCCTGGCGTACCCGTTGTCTGGAAAACTGCGGCATCTGGGTGTCCTCGTGGTCCTGACGATTCCCTGCGGTCACCACGGGGCGCGATGGCGCCCCGTGGCTCCTGTTGCCGAGCACCCGGATTTACGGGTTGATGTTCGCCTGGACGGTGATGCCGACCTGGTTCAGGGCGGATCCGACGTTC
>Ga0209256_1003314_pt1 | contig 11459 bp, 8 predicted proteins | sample AraplaCol_mCL_r2_2_FD_184270 | JGI IMG/M metagenome (GOLD analysis project Ga0209256, IMG submission 184270) | Arabidopsis root microbial communities from North Carolina, USA - plate scrape MF_Col_mCL_r2 (SPAdes) (version 3) | ecosystem: Host-associated > Plants > Roots > Endosphere | place: USA...
CCATCCGATGAGCGGAGCCGAAGTCCTGGATGTCGGCCGCGACGCGATCTGGCTGACCCTTCAGCTGTGCGCGCCGATCCTGATCGTCGGCCTGGTGGTCGGCGTGGCCATCGGCCTGTTCCAGGCCTTGACCCAGATCCAGGAAGCCACCCTGGTCTACGCGCCCAAGATCGTGGCCATCTTCGTCTCGCTGCTGCTGTTCCTGCCGCTGATGGGGGCGCTGATGTCGGGCTTCATGAGAGAGATCGCCGCCAAGATCGCCGGGATGTAGGGGCAGGGGCTTGGACAGCTACGCCACCGTTCTGCAGGTCTATACCGGCGGCCTGGTCTTCGCCCGCATCGGGGCGATGGTCATGGTGATGCCCGGGGTCGGCGAGACCGTCGTGCCGCCACGCATCCGCCTGTCGTTCGCCGTGCTGATGGCAATCCTGATGGCTCCGCTGGTCGGCAGGTCGGTCGTCAGCGTCCCCAGCAGCGTCGGCGCCGTGGGCGGCGCGGTGCTGCACGAGGTGCTGGTCGGGCTGATGATCGGCGCGGTGCTGAGGCTGTTCGTCAGCTCGCTGACCACGGCCGGCGAGATCATCTCGATCCAGACCTCGCTGTCCTTCGCCCAGACCACCAACCCGGCCGGCGCGCCCAGCAGCACGGCGGTGGCCACCTTCCTGTCGATGCTGGGCCTGGTGCTGATCATGGTCACCGACCTGCACCATCTGTTCATCGGGGCGATGGTCAAGTCGTACGATCTGTTCCCCTTCACCCGCCCGGTGCCGGTCCACGACGCCGCGACCCTGGCTGTGCGCACGGTGGCGGACTCGTTCAAGCTGGGTCTCCAGCTGGCGGCGCCGGTCCTGGTGTTCTCGCTGGTCTTCAACCTGGCCACCGGCCTGGTCGGCCGGGTGATGCCGTCGTTCCAGATCTTCTTCGTCACCTCGCCGCTCAGCGTGATCCTGGGCCTCTCCCTGCTGGGCCTCTCGCTCGGCGGCATCGCCATGGTGTGGACCGATCGCTATCGGGACCTCCTGGCCATGTTCAACTAGGGAGGCGCGTCCATGGCCGACGATCAGGACGACGCGTCAAAGACAGAAGAACCAACAGCCAAGAAACTGTCGGACGCTCGCGCGAAAGGCGACGTCCCGAAATCCGCCGACGTCGCACAGCTGGCCTCGCTCTCCGGGGCGTTCGGCGTCGTGGTCATCGCCGGCGGCTGGCTGACCCGCGGCATGGTCGAGGACCTGACCCCGTTCCTCGCCCACGCCGGCACCATGGACGTCGAGGGCGGCATCCGCGCCATCGCCAAGACCGCCATCATGGCCGCCCTCCCGGCGGTGGTGCTGGTGATGCTGGTCTCGGGCCTGCTGGGCGCGGCGGCCAACGTGGCCCAGTCGGGCTTCATCCTGTCGGCCGAGAAGATCAAGCCCGACCTGAAGAAGCTGGACCTGATCAAGGGCCTGGGCCGGATCTTTGGTCCCGACGGCCTGATGCAGTTCGCCAAGTCGGCCGTGAAGTTCCTGGTGACGGGCGTCATCGCCTGGTTCGTGCTCAAGCCCGACGCGGCCCAGGTCGCCACCCTGGTGGGCATGGACGTGGCGGCGATCATCCCGTTCTCGATGAAGCTGTGCATGAAGCTGTTCTGGATGGTGCTGATCTTCCTGATCGTCACCTCCGGCTTCGACTGGTTCTGGCAGCGCCTGCGCTTCAACAAGCGCATGCGGATGAGCCTCCAGGACGTCAAGGACGAGATGAAGCAGTCCGAAGGCGACCCGCACATCAAGGGCAAGCAGAAGCAGATGCGGATGCAGCGCTCGCGCCAGCGGATGATGGCCAACGTGCCCAAGGCGACCGTCGTCGTCATGAACCCGACCCACTACGCCGTGGCCCTGAAGTACGAGCAGGGCGAGACCGCCGCGCCGATCTGCGTGGCCAAGGGCGTCGACGACCTGGCCCTGAAGATCCGCGCCGTCGCCGAGGAGCACGGCGTCTACGTGCTGGAAGACCCGCCCCTGGCCCGCGCCCTCTACGCCGCCATGGACATCGACGAGCAGATCCCGGCCGAGCACTTCGAGGCCGTGGCCAAGGTCATCGGCTTCGTGATGAGCAACAAGCAGGCCAAGAAGCGGGCGTGGGCGGACTAAGCCTAGTTCGGTTTCCCGGACACCATTCCCAACCGATAGGGCGGCTCCGCCGCCGCCACGCTGGCCGGCCTCTCGGTTGGCGGCAGCGTCGCGGCGCCCGCCAGGCCTCGGCCGGTGACGTTGCTGATCGCCAGCCTCGGCCCTTCGGCCACCGCCGCCTCGACCTTCTCCAGCGTCACATTCCTCATGTTGGCCAGGCTCATGCCCCTGGTCGCCGTGCCGGTGACATGGCGCAGGATGAAGCCGTCCAGCGGCTTGTCGGGATGGATGTTCACCGCCTGGACCAGCACCGGCACGTCGGTGACCTGGATCCGCTCGAAGGTGAAGTTGCGCACCGTCGGCACGCCCTCCAGCCCGGCGACGGGGAAGGGGTCCTGCTTGCCGCTGTCCAGGAAGTTCAGGCGCAGGAAGCCGTCGCGGGCGCCTGAGACTTCCAGGTCGCGCATGACGATGTCCTCGATGAACGCCCCGCGCCCGGGCCGGCTCTTGATGTAGATGGCGAAAGTGTAGGCGGCCAGGCACTTGCAGCGCTCGACCAGCACCCGACGGATGCCGCCCGAGGTCTCGCTCCCGATGCCGATGCAGGCCCAGCGGTGGTCGCGGAACGTGCAGTCGCTGATCCGCACGTCCTCGGTCGGCCGGCCGATGACGTGGCCCTCCATCCCCCGCCCCGACTTCAGCGAGATGCAGTCGTCCACCGTGTCGAAGTCGCAGCGCTCGATCACCACGCGGCGGCAGGAGTCGACGTCGATCCCGTCGGCCCCGCCCCGCACCGTCACGCCCCGGAACAGGACGTCATCGCAATAGACCGGGTGGATCGACCACATGTCGTTCTGCTCGGTATAGACGTCGGTGACCGACAGGCCCTGGACCTCGGCGAACTCCAGCAGGGCCGGGTGACGCAGGCCGCTGGTCTTGTCGACCCGACCGGGGATCGCCTTGCTGCCGAGGATCCTGCCCTTGCCGGCGATGGCGACGCTACGCGCGTCCTGGGCCCAGATCAGGCCCACATGACCGGGCGTCCAACGGCCCTCCCAGCGCACCTGGGTCACGGGATAGTCGGCCAGATCCGGCGAGCCCTGCAGCGTCGCGGCCTCGTCCAGGACCAGGGTGGTGTTCGAGCCCAGGCGCAGGGCGCCGGTCAGGTAGACGCCGGCCGACACCGCCACCACCCCGCCGCCCAGCACCGCGCAGCGGTCGAGGGCCGTCTGCAGGGCCATGGTGTCCTTGGTCGTCCCGTCGCCCTTGGCGCCGAAGTCGCGCGGATCCAGGCGCAGGCCGGCCGCCTTCGCCGCCGTCTTGCCGCGCGGCGACGAAGAGGCCGCCCCTGCGTTCGTCGCCAGGGCCGCGGCTCCAAGGCCGGCGGCCGAGAGTACGGCGCGCCGGCTAGGGGAGGGCGCGCCTTCGTGCGCGATCTTCTTCATGACGGGCCTCCCAGTTGCGACGGCCGGGTTTGTGACACCGGTGTCTTTGTCTGGGAGTGTTGGGCGATCAGCCGGGGCTGTAAATGCGTCGAGCAAAAAATGGGGCGTGGTCCGCCGCCTGGAGGAGGGGATCGCGCGACCATAATCCGGTCACGGAATCAGGAATCGATCACGGATCGCGCTCCGCGGGCGCGTTAAGAGTATTCTATCCCGCGAATCGATGGGCTGGACGCCCGCAAGGCTGAAGAAGGATTTCGGTCCGTCATGACCGAGACGCCCATGAAAGACTTTGCCGCCACAGATACCGCCGGCGCGGGAAAGCGTCGTCCCGACCTCCTGATCTGGGGCGCGGCCGTGTTCCTGGTCCTGGCCGCCGCCTTCGCCGCCGCGCCCGCCCTGCGGGCCGGACCGGCCACCCTAGCGGGCCTGCTTCTGCTTGGCGGCGTGGCGGGCGTGGCGATCCTTGGCCTGGTGGCCATCCGCGCCTCGACCGCCGTGGCCGATCCCGAGCCGGAAGGCGCCGAGGCCTTCGTCGACGCCCTGTCGGAACCGGCGGCCCTGACCGCCGCCGACGGCCGCATCCTGGCCGCCAACGCCGCCTGGACCCAGGTCGTGGGCGACGCCCGCCGCCTGCCCAAGGGCGCGGCCGGGGCCGGCCTGTTCGCCGCCCTGGTCAAGGCCCGCGACGGCCAGCGCGCCGAGGGCTCGCTGATCATCGCCGGCCAGGAGCGCCGCGCCGAGGCCGCTCGCCTGCGCGGCCGCCTGCTGGTCCGCCTGCCGGTGGTGGTCGAGAAGGAAGTCTTCGTCCCCACCGCCGCCCCGGCGCCGGTGGTTTCGCAATCCGCGCCCGCGCCGCGCAGCCTGGACGCCTTCTCCGGCGCGTCGCCGTTCGGCGCGGCCCTGCTGGACGGGCTGGACCCGTTCAACTCGCGCATCCTCGAGGCCAACCCGGCCCTGTCGGCCATGGCCGGCGCCGTGCCGGCCGGCACGATGTTCGGCGCCCTGATCGACCCGCCATCGCGGACCGAGGCCGAGACCCGCCTGGCCGAGGGCAAAAGCGGCCCGTTCGAGGTGCGCCTGGCCCGCGACCCGGCCCGCATCGCCCATCTCTATCTCTACCGCGCCGACGGCCGCCTGGTGGCCTATCTGATCGACGTGTCCGAGCAGAAGCAGATGGAGCTGCAGCTGGCCCAGGCCCAGAAGATGCAGGCCATCGGCCAGCTGGCCGGCGGCGTGGCCCACGACTTCAACAACCTGCTGACCGCCATCCAGCTGCGCCTGGACGAGCTGCTGCACCGCCACCCGGTGGGCGATCCGTCGTACGAGGGCCTGAACGAGATCCGCCAGACGGGCGTGCGCGCCGCCGACCTGGTCCGCAAGCTGCTGGCCTTCAGCCGTAAGCAGACCGTCCAGCGCGAGGTGCTGGAGCTGGGCGAGCTGATCAGCGAGTTCGAGGTCCTGCTGCGCCGCCTGCTGCGCGAGGACGTCAAGCTGGTCACCGACTACGGCCGCGACCTGCCGCAGGTGCGGGCCGACAAGAGCCAGCTGGAAACCGCCGTGATGAACTTGGCCGTCAACGCCCGCGATGCGGTGCGCGCGGCCAAGGGCGGCGGCGTCGTGCGTATCCGCACCGCGCGCCTCACCCAGGACGAGGCCCAGAGCCTGGGCTTCCCCGGCGCCGAGGGCGACCAGGCCTTCATCGAGGTCAGCGACGACGGCCCGGGCATCCCGCCGGAGGTGATGGGCAAGATCTTCGACCCGTTCTTCACCACCAAGCCGGTGGGCGAGGGCACGGGCCTGGGCCTGGCCACCGTCTACGGCATCGTCAAGCAGAGCGACGGCTGGATCCACGTCCACAGCCGCCCGGGCGAGGGCGCGGCATTCCGTATCTTCCTGCCCGTCCACGAGCCCACGCCCGAGCAGCAGGCCGCCGCCGCGGTCGCCGTCGCCGCGCCGGAAGCGGCCAAGGCCCGGCCGCCGCGGGATCTGTCGGGCGCCGGCCGCATCCTGTTCGTCGAGGACGAGGACGCCGTGCGCGGCGTCGCCGCCCGCCTGCTGCGCGCCCGGGGCTACGAGGTGCTGGAGGCCAGCGACGGCGAGGAGGCCTTGATCATCGCCGAGGAGAACGCCGGCACGATCGACCTGCTGATCAGCGACGTGATCATGCCCGGCATCGACGGCCCGACCCTGCTGAAGAAGGCCCGCGGCTATCTGGGCGCCGCGCCGGTGATGTTCATCAGCGGCTACGCCGAGGCCGAATTCAGCGACCTGCTGGAAGGCGAGACCGGCGTGACCTTCCTGCCCAAGCCGATCGACATCAAGACCCTGGCCGAACGGGTCAAGCAGCAGCTGCAGGCGGCGTAGGGGAAGGGCGGCTTACGGCCCTAGTCGGACCTTCTTGAACCCTCTCCCAGAGGGAGAGGGAGGGACCCGCCGCGAAGCGGTGGGAGGGTGAGGGGTTACGAGGTTTGACGGCGTGCCGGCGCTTCGTCTGACGCCGTAGCCCCTCACCCCGACCCTCTCCCTGTGGGAGAGGGAGTAACGCTCTCACCCCCGCTGCAGCAGGATCGTCGGCGCTTCCCGATAAGTCGTCCGCGCCACTTCCAGGAAGCCCATCTTGTGCGCCAGCTTCAGCGAGGGGGCGTTGTCGGGGTCGATGAGGCAGACCACCGGGGCGTCGCCCCACTGGTCCTTGCCCCAGGACAGGGCGGCGGCGATGGCCTCGGTGGCGAAGCCCTGGCCCTGAGCCCAGCCGGCCAGGGCCCAGCCCATCTCCGGCACGCCGTCGATCGAGGGCTCGATCCCCCGGTGGAAGTCGGCGAAGCCGACCTCGCCGACATAGCGGCCGGTCTCCGTCTCGCGCACCGCCCAGTAGCCGAAACCCAGCAGCGCCCACAGGCCCCGAGCCCGCAGCAGCCGCTGCCAGCTTTCTTCCGGCGTGGCGGTGCGTCCGCCGATGAAGCGGGTGACCATGGGCTCGCTCCACATGGCCGCGCTGTCCTCGAAGTCGGACAGCTCGGGCGCGCTCAGGGTCAGGCGGGCGGTGGCCAGGGTGGGGGGATCGGTCGGAGGAATCATCGGCTTCCCGTAAACAGCGGCGCCAGCCTATACCGGACCGCGCCGCCCGCCATGGATACCAGGCCCACGGAGACGAGCATGACCACGCCGCAGGACGCCATCGCCGCGCGCCGCAAGCTGACCAACAAGCTGATCGCCGGCAAGGACGCCCGTCGCCTGGCCCCGTTCTTCGCGCCGGACATCAAGGTGATCGTCGGCGACGGCTCGCTGATCCTGGGCGCGCGCGACGTGCTGGAGGCCTTCGCGAGCCAGTTCGCCGACCCGGCCTTCGTCGCCTATGTCCGGACGACCGAACGCATCGAGCTGGACGCCGATGGGCAGCGCGCGGCCGAGCATGGGACCTGGGTGGGCACGACGCGGGGCGCGCCCGACACGCGCGGCGCCTACCTGGCCACGTGGCGCAAGGTCACGGGGCAGTGGGTGATCGAGAACGAGCTGTTCGTGACGCTGAGCTAGGCTTGCGGCCGCACGAAACGTGCGCTCCGCCGCAAGATGACCGGAAATTAATACCGGCGCCGTTGCCGGGAGGGGCAAGGCCCTCTACCCCTTTGCGTCAAACATTCCGAGGGAAGGGGACCCCACCTTGCAAAACCGTCGTCAGATGCTGCTGTCCACCGTCGCCGTCGGCATGGCCGCCGCGACCCCGGGCCTCGCCCTTGCCCAAGACAAGGCCGGCGCCGCGCCGGCCTCGGGCGAGAGCGCCAAGCTCAACGCCCTGTTCGACGCTATCATGGCCAAGCAGCTGCGCCAGTCGCCCGAGACGGCCACCAGCCTGGGCCTCGACGTCGGCGAACTGGCCTGGACCAAGGCCCAGCTGGCCGACCGTTCCTGGGCCGCCATCGCCGCCGGGATCGCCCAGACCAAGCAGCAGCTGGCCGACCTGCGCGCCATCGACCGAAAGGCCCTGACGGGCATGGACGTGGTCAACTACGACACCGTCGAGTTCACCCTGGCCGTGCAGGACGAGGGCAACTCCAAGTTCACCTACGCCGGCGGCGGTTCGGGCGCGCCCTATGTGCTGAGCCAGCTGACCGGCTCGTACCAGTCGTATCCCGACTTCCTCGACACCCAGCACGCGATCGAGACCAAGGCCGACGCCGACGCCTATCTGTCGCGCATGGAGGCCTTCGCCCGGCTGATGGACCAGGAGTCCGAGATCGCCAAGCGCGACTACGCCGACGGCGTGATCCCGCCGGACTTCGTGATCGACAAGGCCCTGATCCAGATGAAGGCCTTCGCCGACACCCCGACAGCCGAGGCGACGCTGGTCGTCTCGATCGCCCGCCGGACCAAGGACAAGAAGATCGAGGGGGACTGGGCAGGCGAGGCCAGCAAGATCTACGAAAACTCGGTGCTGCCGGCCCTGAAGCGCCAGATCGCGCTGCTGGAGAGCGTTCGCCCGAAGGCCACGCACGACGCCGGCGTCTGGCGGCTGAAGGACGGCGCCGACTACTACGCCGTCTCGCTGAAGAACTACACGACCGCCACCCTCACGCCGGACGAGATCCACCAGCTGGGCCTGGACCTTGTGAAGTCGATCAGCGCCGAGGCCGACAAGCTGTTCAAGAGCATCGGCATGACCAAGGGCACGGTCGGCGAGCGCATGGCCGAGCTGGGCAAGGACATCTACGAGAACACCGACCCGGCCAAGGAACAGCTGATCAAGGACCTGAACACCAAGGCCGAATGGATCGAGAAGCAGCTGCCGGCCTATTTCGGCCAGTTGCCCAAGGCGCCGCTCGAGATCCGCCGCGTGCCCAAGGCCATCGAGGCCGGCGCGCCGGGCGGCTATTACAACTCGCCGTCGCTGGATGGGAAGCGTCCGGGCATCTACTGGATCAACCTGCGCGACACCAAGGAGCAGGCCAAGTACACCCTGACCACCCTGACGGTGCACGAGGGCGTCCCCGGCCACCACCTGCAGCTGTCGCTGTCGAACGAGGCGCAGGGCCTGCCGCTGCTGCGCAAGACGATCGGTAATTCGGGCTATGCCGAGGGCTGGGCGCTGTATTCCGAGCAGCTGGCCGTCGAGATGGGCATCTACAAGAACGACCCGCGCGGCCACATCGGCATGCTGCACGACGCCCTGTTCCGCGCCGTCCGCCTCGTGGTCGACAGCGGCATGCACTACAAGAAGTGGAGCCGCGAGCAGGCCGTGAAGTACATGGCTGAAACCATGGGCGACGAGGAAAGCGGCACGATCACCGAGATCGAACGCTATGTCGTCTGGCCGGGCCAGGCCTGCAGCTACATGATCGGCAAGATCACCTGGCTGCGCGCTCGCGAGCGGGCCAAGAAGGCGCTGGGCAAGAAGTTCGACATCCGCAAGTTCCACGACGCGGGCCTGCTGTCGGGCATGACCCCGCTGACCGTGCTGGACAAGGTGGTCGACGACTACATCGCCCGGACGAAGGCCGGGAAGTAGTGCGTCAGCCCCAACCCTCCGAAACCCCCGCCCGACGCGCGGCGGGGGCGACGGCGGACGGCTTCAGCGCCGCCTGCGGCTGGTCGGACGGCTTGCCGAACAGCCAGCCCTGGGCGAAGTCGACGCCGGCCTTGCGGACCACGTCCTCGACCTCGGCGGTCTCGACCATCTCGGCGACGGTGCGGATCTTCAGGTCGCGGCACAGCTCGACCAGCCGCCGGACCATGGCGCCGTCCCGGCCGTTGCCGGCCAGTTCGCGCACGTAGCGGCCGTCGATCTTGACGATGTCCAGCGCCAGCTCCTGCAGGTAGGCGAACGACGAGGCGCCCGCCCCGAAGTCGTCCAGGCAGACCAGCGAGCCCAGGCCGCGCAGGGCCTGGATATGCTGGTTGGCCCGCGGCAGGTCGTCGATGGCGCAGGTCTCGGTGATCTCGAAGATCAGCCGTCCCTTGGCGATGTCGTTCCGGGTCAGCAACCGCTCGATATGGTCGACGAAGCCCTCGTTGACGATCGTGCGGCCCGAGACGTTGATCGCCAGCTTGATCGCGCCGCTTCGGTCGGCGGCCAGTCGCTTGACCGCCATCTCGGCGATGGCGTGGTCCAGCTCCTCGATCAGGTCGAACTCCTCGGCCATGCGGATCAGCTGGAACGGACTGCCGCCGTCCTCGAAGCGCACGAGGGCCTCGTGATGATGGGCCGCGCCGCTTTTTAGGTCGACCACGGGCTGGTAGGCCAGGGTGAAGCGCCGCTGGCTGACCGCTACACCCAGGGCCCCAGCCCGCGACAGGGTGCGCTTTACCGAGCGGTTCATTGCTTCGGAGAGGTTCAGCGGCGGCGTGTCCTTCAGACCCTCGCGGAGGAAGTCGTCGAGGGCGTAGCGCAGCGCCTTCAGCCCACGCGCCGGGGCCACGCCGCCGTCGATCGGCACGACGTGGGCGGCGGCCTGCATGGCGGTGGCGCGGGTCAGGCGCTGGGCCATGTCGTCGGGATGGTCGGGCTTGGCGCGCACCAGGGCGAAGCGGTCGGGCGACAGGCGGGTGGCCATGGCCCCGGCGTGCGACTCGGCGCGCACGGCGCCCGCCAGCTTCTGGTCCAGGGCTCGGGCTTCCGGCTGCGACAGCTGCTGGCGCACCGAGTCCAGGCCCAGGAAGTCCACCATGGCCAGCTCCAGCTCCAGGCCGGTGACGCGGGCCGCCTCGAACAGTCCGCGGGCGATGTCCTCGAACGCCTCCCGGTCGCGCAGGCCTTCGGCGTCGGTCTGGCCGGTCGGAGCGGGGGCGGGGGTGACCGAAACCGAGATGCGGCCGCCGTTGTCGGGAAGGGCGCGCAGGGTCAGGTTGACGTGGCGCGGCGGATCGCCGGCCATGCGGACGGTGATCGGGCCGTGCCGCTGGCCGTCGTCGCAGACGCTGGTCGCGGCGTCGATCAGAGGGCGGTCGGCCGCGGTGAACAGATCGCGCCAGGCCCGGCCCATCAGGGTCCGCTCATCCTGGCCCATGATCCGCTGGGCCGCGCCGAGCGCCAGGCCTACCCGGCCGTTCTCTACTTCAAGAAGCAGGTCGGCGCTGGCGAAGGCCAGGCCCAGAAGGCGGCGCGGATCGATCGACAAAACACTAATCCCCCGGAAGAGGGGCAGCATTGGCCGAGCGTCGTTAAGGCCGGGTTGAGCCCGAACGATTTTGGTCGCTCTGGCGTCAGCGGAGGTGCGAGGAATTGTCGCAGGCGGCAAAAGCAAAACGACCGACTCTGACGTATCTGACCCCTAGAGTAAGAACATGTTGCGAACATGGAACAAACCATGTACGCGTTAATCATTCCACAGGCGGTTGGGCGCGGCGGTCGCGAACCTCCGATCCGGTTGTCGGAATCATGGAATAAGGGCGGACCAACAATGAGCAACCAGGCGGCTTTGAAACTCGTGGGCAAGGAAGACGGCGACAAGCAACGCGCCCTCGAGGCGGCTCTGGCCCAGATCGATCGCGCGTTCGGCAAGGGATCGGTGATGAAGCTGGGCGAGAAGGGCAAGGTCGAGATCGAGTCGATCTCCACCGGCTCGCTCGGCCTGGACATCGCGCTCGGCATCGGCGGCCTGCCCAAGGGGCGGGTGATCGAGGTCTACGGTCCGGAAAGCTCGGGCAAGACCACCCTGGCCCTGCACGTGGTGGCCGAGTGCCAGAAGGCCGGCGGCACCGCCGCCTTCGTCGACGCCGAGCACGCCCTGGATCCGGGCTACGCCCACAAGCTGGGCGTCAATCTCGACAACCTGCTGGTGGCCCAGCCCGACAACGGCGAACAGGCCCTTGAGATCACCGACACCCTGGTGCGCTCGGGCGCCGTCGACATCGTGGTCGTCGACTCGGTCGCGGCCCTGACGCCGAAGGCTGAAATCGAAGGCGAGAT
>Ga0209256_1003320_pt1 | contig 11427 bp, 6 predicted proteins | sample AraplaCol_mCL_r2_2_FD_184270 | JGI IMG/M metagenome (GOLD analysis project Ga0209256, IMG submission 184270) | Arabidopsis root microbial communities from North Carolina, USA - plate scrape MF_Col_mCL_r2 (SPAdes) (version 3) | ecosystem: Host-associated > Plants > Roots > Endosphere | place: USA...
CAAGAGCAACAAACCAGCATCAGCCAATCCGCTTGATTTCTTTAGAACGAGAGACTTCGTCGCCAGCAGCGCCGCCGCCCTCGTCAGTGAGTGGGCTTATAATCCTCACACACCGAAACAGTCAACAGGCCTTTTTCAAAAAAATCATCTTTCTCGTATCCTTTTGTTTTCTCAAGGGATTTTATAGGGGTTATTGGAATTCGTCGGTTTCGCGGATTCTGATCACGCAGGAAAGCCTGAAAAACATGACTGTTTGTCGGTTTTGTTGTGGAAGATGCGATTTTGCTCCTCTTCGCCCCGACATCATCACATTCTGCTGGTGAGAGGAAACACGTAGGATTCACGCAGGCATGCGCACGTAAGGTGCCATTCCCGGTGTGATTTGACTTCAGTGCCCAAAATATGCACATCTTTCGCCCCAGCCAGGATGGCCCGCGGATGCTCAGAACGACATCGAATGTAAGGATGCGAACTCCACTGCCATGATGACGGAGAAAATGATGATCCGCTCGCTCGGCAGCGAGCCTCCGCTTCTGGCAGACGGGCGACGCGCGCCCGACCGACGCGAAGTTTCGCTTCGCTGGCTTTCGGGTACGTTCCTCACCGGCATTACCTCTTCAATCCTCATGGGTGTCGCACTCTTTGCTGCGCTCGACGGCAGGCAGCAGCTGGCAATCCCGGCCGAAGCCTATGCAAGCGCATCGGCAGACGCACATCAGGATACATCTGTTACCCGCGGCGGTCGTCTGATCGCCCCCGTCATCGCCGCCAAACCATCCGACCGCGCCATCATGGAGGTCTCGACCGTTGTCCATGACGGCGAGAAGGAAGTCGTGCGCCGCCAGCCCTTCTCTCATGTGAAGATGATGCTGGCTGCCAATCACGTGGCAACTGAGGATTATCCGGACTTCGATCCGCTGGCGATCTTCTCGGCCGACGAGCCCCAGCCGGCACCGCAAAGCCGTACCGGCGCAATCTACGGCTCCGATGTCGAATCCGAAGTGGCATTGAAGACCGTCCCCTTCCCCACCGGCAAATCCAATCTCAACATGGCCCCTGGCCTGTCGCTTGACGAGGTTGAGGAAAACGTCCGCTCCAACGGATCCGTTCTGACGGATGGAAATGCCCAGCTCGCGGCCCTTTACTATGTGGATCCGCGCCGCTTCTCCGCCGAGGACAATGACGTCGATTTGACGGCCGGCCTTGCCGCACGCGTGCTCGAACAGAATATGACCGTCTCGGCACCGGAATCCATCACACCGCAGACCGAGGAATTCGCCGACGATATTCTGCCGGTGCGCCAGGACACGACAATTGCCAAGGCGCTCGCCGATTCCGGCTATCCGCAGCCACAGGCAGATGGCATGTCCGGTTATATCACCCCGGTGCTCGGCACCGATACGCTTTCCAAGGGCGACGTCCTGCGCATCGGTATCATTCAGAAGGGCGAGCAGGCGAAGATCATTCGGGCCAGCATCTATCGCAATACGCGCCATCTCATCACTGTCGCCCTCGATGACAAGGGCCGCTTCGTGGCCGGCAGCGAACCACCGATGCTGGATGCGATCGCCACCGCTTTCGAAGGCAATTCCTTCGCTCCGCCCGCCGGCCAGAATCTGCCGCGCGTCTACGACGGCATTTACCGCGCAGCCCTTTCCTACGGCATGACCAAGGATATGACCGCGCTGATCATCAAGCTGCTTGCCGCCAACGTAGATTTCCAGGCGCAGTTGAAGCCGACGGACTACCTCGAAGCCTTCTTCTCGGTGGCTGACAGCAACGGCCAGGCGACCGAGGATTCCGACCTTCTCTATGTCAACGCCCGCTTCGGCGATACGTTGACGCGCTTCTACCGCTTTCAGGACCCGGAAGACGGCACGATCGACTACTTCGATCAGGAGGGTAAGAGCATCCGGCAGTTCCTGTTGCGCAATCCTGTCCCGAACGGCATTTTCAAGTCCGGCTTCGGCATGCGCCGCCATCCGATCCTCGGCTTCGCGCGCATGCATACGGGTGTAGACTGGGCAGCGCCGCGCGGAACGGCGATCATCGCAGCCGGTAATGGTACGGTCGAAAAGGCCGGCTGGGATTCCGGCGGCTACGGCAACCAGACGATCGTCCGCCATGCCAATGGCTATGAATCCTCCTATAACCACCAGAGCGCCATCGCCAAGGGCATCGTGCCCGGAGCAAAGGTGCGACAGGGTCAGGTCATCGGTTGGGTGGGCACGACAGGCGAATCCACCGGCCCGCATCTGCATTACGAACTGATCGTCAACGGCACCAAGGTCGACCCGCTTCGCATCCGCCTGCCGGGCGGCAAGTCGCTCCAGGGCGATGCACTCGCCAAGTTCGAGGACGAGCGCAAACGCATCGACACGCTGCTGAACAACCAGCCCGCGTCGGACCAGGTCGCCAGCAAGTAATCCTCCCGTCTGCAGAAACAAAAACGGCGGCCCGAAGGCCGCCATTTTCAATTCTCGTCATCGCAGCCTTACGCCGCTTCGCTCACCGACTGTTTCGACCGGAACAACAAGCGATCCGACCCACTGGTGATCTTCACCGTCGATCCGTCCGGCACCTGGCCCGAGAGGATCTGCTCGGCAAGCGGATCCTGGACGAATTTCTGGATCACCCGCTTCAGCGGACGCGCGCCGTAGACAGGATCGTATCCCTTGTTCGCCAGCCAGTTGCGGGCGTCCTCATCGAGGTCGAGCACGATCTTGCGCTCGGACAACAGCGAAATCAGCCGCCTCAGCTGAATATCGACGATCGCGCCCATTTCCTCACGCTTCAGGCGATGGAAGAGGATGATCTCGTCGATACGGTTCAGGAATTCCGGCCGGAAGTGACCGCGAACCACGTCCATCACCTGCTCGCGAACAGTCTCGCTGTCCTCACCCTCACGCAACTGCGTCAGGTATTCGGCACCAAGGTTCGAGGTCATGATGATCATCGTGTTGCGGAAGTCGACCGTCCGGCCCTGGCCGTCGGTCAAGCGACCGTCGTCAAGCACCTGCAGCAGGATGTTGAAGACATCGGGATGCGCCTTCTCGATCTCGTCAAACAGCACGACCTGATAGGGCCGGCGGCGGACGGCTTCAGTCAGCGCACCGCCTTCGTCATAGCCGACATAGCCGGGAGGCGCACCGATCAGCCGGGCGACGGAGTGCTTCTCCATATACTCGGACATATCCATGCGCACCATTGCCGTCTCGTCGTCGAAAAGGAAGCGGGCAAGCGCCTTGGTAAGCTCCGTCTTGCCGACACCGGTCGGGCCGAGGAAGATGAACGAGCCGATCGGCCGGTTTGGATCCTGAAGGCCTGCGCGCGCACGGCGCACGGCACGGGATACAGCCTGAACCGCATCGCCTTGACCGATCACCGATTTCGCCAGATCGTCTTCCATCCTGAGCAGCTTGTCGCGTTCGCCTTCGAGCATCTTGTCGACCGGAATGCCGGTCCACCGGGAGACGACGTGGGCGATATTGTCGGGGGTCACGACCTCCTGGACCATCGCGTTGCGGCTGTTGTCTTCCTTACTTTCGGCATCGGCAAGTTGCTTTTCGAGACCCGGGATCACGCCATAAGCAAGCTCACCAGCGCGCTGGAATTCACCCTTGCGCTGGGCGATCGCCAATTCATTGCGGGCATCGTCGAGCTGCTTCTTCAGGTCAGCGGCAAGACCGAGCTTCTGCTTTTCCGCCTGCCAGCGGGCTGTCAGCGCATCCGCCTCTTCCTCGAGCGAGGTGAGCTCACCTTCCAGCCGCTTCAGCCGGTCGGCGGAAGCCACATCGGTTTCCTTCTTCAGCGCCTCGCGTTCGATCTTCAGCTGGATGATGCGACGGTCGAGTTCATCAAGCTCTTCCGGCTTGGAGTCCACCTGCATACGCAGGCGGGCAGCCGCCTCGTCCATCAAGTCGATCGCTTTGTCCGGCAGGAAACGGTCGGTGATATAACGGTTGGAAAGGGTCGCAGCGGCAACCAGCGCGGCATCTGCAATGCGCACCTTGTGATGCTGCTCATATTTTTCCTTCAGGCCGCGCAGGATCGAAATCGTATCCTCGACCGTCGGCTCTTCGACCATGACCGGCTGGAAGCGGCGGGCAAGAGCCGGATCCTTCTCGACGTGTTTGCGATATTCGTCGAGCGTCGTCGCACCGACGCAATGCAGTTCGCCGCGCGCAAGAGCCGGCTTCAGCAGGTTCGAGGCATCCATCGCGCCGTCAGCCTTGCCGGCGCCAACAAGCGTGTGCATTTCATCGATGAAGAGGATGATCTCGCCATTTTCAGACTGGACCTCGTTCAGCACCGCCTTAAGGCGTTCCTCGAACTCGCCGCGGAACTTAGCCCCGGCAATCAAGGCACCCATATCGAGTGCCATCAGCTTCTTGTCCTTTAGGCTTTCCGGCACGTCACCATTGACGATGCGCAACGCAAGGCCCTCGACGATTGCGGTCTTGCCGACGCCCGGCTCACCGATGAGAACGGGGTTGTTCTTGGTGCGGCGGGAAAGGACCTGGATCGTCCGGCGGATTTCGTCGTCACGGCCGATAACCGGATCGAGCTTGCCCTCGCGGGCATCACTCGTCAGGTCACGGGCATATTTCTTCAGGCTGTCGAAGCCCTGCTCGGCGCTTGCCGTATCGGCAGTGCGGCCCTTGCGGATGTCGTTGATCACCTGATTGAGCGCTTGCGCGGTCACACCGGCATTCTTCAACGACTGATAGGTCGAGGCAGAGGTTTCGATCGCCAGTGCCTGCAGCAGACGTTCGACCGTCACGAAGCTATCGCCGGCCTTTTTTGCAGCTTCTTCGGCAGTGGAGAAGACCTTGGCAAGCGGCTGGGCAAGATAGATGTTACCATTGCCGCCGGAAATCTTCGGCAGCTTGGCAAGCGCGGCATCATTGGCGAGCCGCGCGGCTTTTACATCACCGCCGGCGCGCTCAATCAGCGAAGCGGCCATGCCCTGATCGTCATCGAGCAGGACTTTGAGCACATGTTCTGCAGTGAATTGCTGGTGCCCCTGCGCAAGCGCATACGTCTGGGCGGACTGAACGAAACCGCGCACCCGCTCGGAGTATTTCTCGATATTCATATGTTACCTCCATGAATCGCCCTGCCCTTCATAAGGCACAGACCGATGATTGAGATTGAGCTCCCTCAAAAGGCAAGCCCTGTTTGTCGCCATTGAGATTGGCGGCAAACAACCTGGGCAGGATATGGTGGAGAATCCGGAGAGTTTAAAGGGGCGGGACACGGGAAAAACCACGCGTCATAGGCCGCTTCGCAAACCTCTCCAATTTTGCCGCCTGGTCAGATTCGCTTGATCTGAAAGTCGGATTCCAACCGCGATGGGCAAAGACAGGCGCGAGAATGTTCCGGCGTGACACGCGGCCCGTGCCCCTAAAGAAAAGCCGCCTAGGGGGCGGCTTCTCGGGTCCATGGATATTTGAAACGAGCTTACTCCGAAGCTGCCTCGGCCAGAGCAGGTGCCTCGCTGGAAGCGCCCTCTTCGCCTGCTGCTTCGCCTTCAGCGGCGCGGCGCGGACGGCGGGGGCGGGCGCCTGCGGCACGGCGACGGGGCTGGCGTTCAACAGGCTGCGCTGCGCCACCCTCTTCTTCCATGGCAACTTCCGCCGGAATACCTTCGATCTCCGGCTGCGGTCCGGTTCCGTCGATGGCCTCCGCCTGCTGCACCGGTGCGGCCGGCTGCTGTTCACGTGGCTGGCGCTGTTCACGCGGCTGACGCTCTTCACGCTGTTGCTGACGCTCTTCGCGTTGCGGCTGTCGCTCTTCTCGCTGCTGCTGGTGCGGCGGCTGAACGATGACGACATCGTCATTGTCACCCGTATCCAGATCGTCACCATCGCGGTCCGCATTGTCACGATCATTATAGTCGTTGCGGTCGTCGCGCTGGAAGCGCTCCTGCATCTGCGCCTGCGCGGCGGCAATGATGCGGTTGTAATGTTCGGCGTGCTGCAGGTAATTTTCGGCAATGACGCGGTCGCCGGAGCTCTGCGCGTCACGGGCGAGCTGCGCATATTTCTCAGCGATGTGCTGGGCAGTGCCGCGGATCTTCACATCGGGACCGGAACTGTCATAAGTCCTGGTCAGCGGATTGCCGCCCTTGCGGTTGAAATTGTTGTTATTGTTATTTCCGCCGCCGCCATTGTTATTATTGTTATTGCCACGCCCTCGACCGCGCTTGTTCTGCTGTCCTGGCCTCATCGATCGTTCACCTGAATTCTCTGTTTGTGATTGGATACATGGCACCAACCGCCAAGACCGGTCTATCCGGATCAGGGCCTTCGTGCCGCAAGCATAGTGCGCCTTCGCGCCGACCTGCCGCTTGTCTTCAAGTCAGTTTGACTGATTCACGCATTGGGTCGTGTTCAACTTTTGAAACTCTCGTTTAAAAGAGCAGACCCCCGAAGCTGAGCAAGTACCGAACGAATCTCGTTCATTCCTATGCGCCCAACGCGTGAGGGCAACCTATATTGCTTCCTCGGGAAATCCAAGCCTTTTTCTTCGCAATAGCAACAATGTCCAGTTCGATGCTGCAATTTGTCGCCAGTCATGCCGGCGAGAACACGAGCACTCTGTCATTCTGACCATAGTCTTTCACGGATTTGAGGCACTTGAAGCCTTCCGCTTCAAAGATCGCCGTCACATCGTTTCGCTGATCATAGCCTATTTCAAGTCCGACGATCCCATTTGGCCGTACGAACCTTCCGGCATCTTTTGCTATGGCTTTGTAGGCGTCAAGCCCATCCGAGCCGCCGTCCAGAGCTGCAGCTGGATCAAATTTCGTCACTTCGGGAGCGAGATCGTGAATAACATTGGAAGCAATATAGGGCGGATTTGAGACAAGCGCATGAAACGTCCCGTGGATGTTCTCGAACCAGTTCGACCGAATGGTCGTGAATCGATCCTGCAATCCGTTTCTTTCTGCGTTTGATCTTGCCGTCTCAAGTGCATCGGTCGAAATGTCGCTGCCGATGCCTGATGCTTCCGGGCATTCACTCAGGAGGGCAAGGCAAATCGCTCCTGTCCCGGTTCCTAGATCCAGGATGTGGAGATTGTCCTCCGTCTTTGCAAGGTCGCGCAGATAAGGAATGATCGTATCGACGAGGATTTCCGTATCCGGTCGCGGTTCCAGCGTGCCGGCGGACAGCGAAAGCGGCAGGCCGTAGAACTCCCGCTCTCCGAGAATGCGATGCACCGGCTCGTGTTTCAACCGCCTTTCGATCGCCCGACCGATGGTTCCCGCCTGCTCTTCCGAAACCACGTCACGGCCTGCGGTCAGCATCTCGGTCGGCGAGAGCTTCAACAATCCCGAAATCAGCAGCCGCGCATCGGTCTGCGGATCAGTGATGCCGGCTTCCGTGAAACGGCGCCGGGCCTCGGCAAGCATTTCGGAAACCGTCGACCCGGATGCGGTCATTGCTGTTCGCCAAGCTGCGCGAGCTGGCTCGCCTGATAATCAGCAAGAAGCGCATCCACCACTTCGTCAATCTCGCCGATCATCATCCGGTCGAGTTTATAAAGCGTCAGATTGATACGATGGTCGGTCACGCGGCCCTGCGGGAAGTTGTAGGTGCGGATGCGCTCGGAACGGTCGCCAGACCCGACCTGGCTTTTGCGGTCGGCAGACCGTTCGCTATCGGCCCTCTGCCGCTCGGCATCGTAAAGACGCGACCGAAGCACCTGCATGGCCTTGGCGCGGTTCTGGTGCTGCGATTTTTCCGAGCTGGTCACAACGATACCTGTCGGCAAGTGCGTGATACGCACCGCCGAGTCCGTCGTGTTGACGTGCTGGCCGCCCGCACCCGACGAGCGCATCGTATCGATGCGGATATCCTCCGGCCGGATTTCGATATCGATCTCCTCGGCCTCGGGCAGGACCGCAACCGTCGCCGCCGATGTGTGGATGCGCCCACCGGCTTCCGTCTCCGGCACACGCTGCACACGGTGCACGCCGGATTCGAACTTCAGCTTGGCAAAGACACCTTTGCCGGTGATTGTAGCGATGATTTCCTTAAAGCCGCCGGCTTCGCCCTCGCTTGACGACAGCACTTCCACCTTCCAGCCATGTGTCGACGCGTAGCGCTCGTACATACGGAAAAGGTCACCGGCAAAAAGCGCGGCCTCGTTGCCGCCGGTGCCGGCGCGGATTTCCAGGATCGCGCTCTTTTCATCGGCCGCATCCTTCGGCAGCAGCAGGATCTGAATTTCGTTCTCCAGCGCCTCGATCCGCTCTTTCACGTCAGGCAGCTCGAGTTCGGCGAGCTCGCGCATGTCGCGATCGACGGACTTGTCCTCGAGCAGCACCTCCAGATCGGCAAGCTCGCCGACTGCTTTCTGATAGGCACGGATCTTTGTGACGACCGGCTGCAGCTCTGAATATTCGGACGCGAGCCTTACATAAACATCGGCCGAAGGGCCGGCCGACATGCGCGCTTCGATCTCGCCGAACCGGCGCTCAAGCTCGCGCATCTTTTCAATGGGAAGCTTCGCCACCCCTTGCTCCAATTCTTCTTATATATGTCTAAAGGGGAATATTGTGGCTCTCGGCGAAGCGGGCAAGCACTTCGCGCATCGGCACGGTCGCATTTCGGTCGTCGAGCGCTTCATTAACGGCCTTAGTAAGAGCCTCGGTATCGAGGCCCAGCAGCATCGCCTTGACCGGCCCGATCGAAGCCGGCGACATGGAAATGGAGCGGAAACCGACGCCCAGCAACGCCATGGCTGAAAGCGGCTTTCCTGCCAGCTCACCGCAGAGGGTCACCGGTGTCTTGTTGCGATCGGCGCCGCGCACGATATCGCGCAGAATCCGCAGGAACGGCCGCTCCAGTGGATCGAAGCGCTCCGACACCCGCGCGTTGCCGCGATCGACCGCCATGGCGAACTGGAAGAGATCGTTGGAACCGACCGAGACGAAATCGACCGCATCCATCAGCTCGTCGAGCTGCCAGAGCAGCGCCGGCACTTCCAGCATCGCGCCGAACTGCAGCTTGCGCGGCAGGCCATGGCCGAAGCGCGAAAGATGCTGCACTTCCTTCTGCAGAAGTTCGCGCACCTGCCTGAGCTCAGAAACCTCGGTCACCATCGGCACCATCAGCTTCAGCTCGGCGCCTGCCGCAGCCTTCAGCATGGCGCGCAGCTGGGTGCGCAACAGCCCCGGACGATCAAGCGACAGGCGGATTGCCCGCCAGCCGAGCGCCGGATTCTCTTCCTCGTGGCCGCGGAAGTAAGGAACGACCTTGTCGCCACCGATATCGAGCGTACGGAAAGTCACGACACGGCCCGCCGCCTGCTTCAGCACATTGCGGTAGAACATCTCCTGCTCTTCCGCTTTCGGCATGGTTGACGCGATCATGAATTGCAGTTCCGTGCGGAAGAGACCGATGCCCTCCGCACCCGATTCCGCCAACTGCGGCAGGTCGACCAGCAGGCCGGCATTCATCAGAAGCTGAATGCGCTGACCATCCCGGGTGACCGGCTCGACGGAACGCAATGCCCGGAACTGCTCCTGCCGGCGGGCACGGAAACGAACCTTTTCTTCATAGGAGCGCTGATGCTCCGGCATCGGGCGGATATGCACATGCCCTTCGTCACCATCGATAATGACGGCATCGCCATTTTCGGCGAGAGCGACGACACCCGCCGCCTGGCCGATGACCGGAATGCCCATGGCGCGTGCAACGATCACCACATGGCTCGTCACCGCGCCTTCTTCCAGCACCAGACCGCGCACATTGGCCCGCGGGTAGTCGAGAAGTTCCGCCGCCCCCATGGCACGCGCCAGGATGATCGCGTCGGTCGGAAAGCCTTCAGCCGTCGTGCGACCTGTATAGCCGGTCAATACGCGCAGCAGCCGGTTCGCCAGATCTTCGAAATCGTGCATCCGCTCGCGAAGATACGGATCGGTCAGGCGCATCATCCGCGCCTTGGTGTCGCTCTGGACCTTCTCGACCGCCGCTTCCGCCGTCAGGCCGTTGCGGATCGCTTCTTCCAGCTTGCGCACCCAGCCCTGGTCATGGGCGAACATGCGATAGGTTTCGAGCACCTCGCGGTGCTCACCTTCCATGGAGACATCGCGGCGCGACAGCATGTCGTCGATCGAAATCCTGAGCGAGCCCATGGCCTCCGCCAGCCGCCGGATTTCCTTCTCCGCATCTTCATTGAGGAGATTGGTAACAACGATGCGCGGCTCGTGCAGCACGACGTAACCGAGACCGATGCCGTCATTATACGTATCGCCGTCGACTGTGACCGAACGGGTGAGATCGAGTTCGAGACCCGGCTTGGTGATCTTCTTGAGTTCACCGGTCGCGATCATCTCGGCGAGAACCATCGCCGTTGTTTCGAGCGCCTCCAGCTCCTCGTCGCGATAATTGCGGCTCGCCTTGTTCTGCACGACGAGAACGCCGAGCGAGCGGCCGGTCCGCAGGATCGGTACACCGAGGAAGGAATGATAGATCTCTTCACCCGTTTCCGGCAGGTAGCGGAAGGCCGGATGCGACTGTGCGTCGGAAAGATTGAGCGGCTGGGCCGATGCGGCGATCGTGCCGACGAGACCCTGCCCCATCTTCAGTTGCGAAAGGTGGACGGCTTCTTTTTTGAGACCCTCGGTCGCATAGAGCTCGAGAACGCCGTCGGCTCGCAGCACGTAGACGGAGCACACCTCTGCCACCATGTTGCTGGCGATCTGGCGCACGATCCGGTCGAGTCGCTCCTGCGGCTCCAGCGGCTCCGCCATCAATTCGCGCAGCCGCTTGAGCAATACGCGCGGACCGCCGGAAAGGTCTCTCATTGCGTCTCAAGCTCCCCGAAACAAACGCTTGGTGCGGACAGAAGAACCGGCCGCATCTTCAACCTGAAGGGGCAGGCCGCCCGCTGGGAATCAATTCTTATCCAGACCGTAGCAGGAATGCAAAGTTCTGACAGCGAGTTCTGCGTAAGGACCGTCGATCAGGATCGAAATCTTGATCTCCGAAGTTGTAATTGCCTTGATGTTGATGCCTTTTTCGGCAAGTGCCCTGAAGGCGGTCGCCGCAACACCCGCATGGCTGCGCATGCCGATGCCGATGACCGAAACCTTCACCAGCCCCGATTCGCTCTGCGCAACGTCATAGCCGATCTTCGCCTTGTTGTCGGAGAGAACCTTGATGGCCTTCTCGACATCTCCCGAGGGAACGGTGAAGGTCATGTCCGTCTTCGAACCATCTTCGGAGATGTTCTGAACGATCATATCGACGTTGATGTGGCTTTCGGCAAGCGGACCGAAGATCGCAGCGGAAACGCCCGGCCGGTCGGCAAGACGGCGAAGCGAGATCTGAGCCTCATCCTTGGCATAGGCGATGCCGGTGACTACTTCCTGTTCCACGATTTCATCCTCGTCACAAATCAGCGTTCCGGGCG
>Ga0209256_1003353_pt1 | contig 11355 bp, 10 predicted proteins | sample AraplaCol_mCL_r2_2_FD_184270 | JGI IMG/M metagenome (GOLD analysis project Ga0209256, IMG submission 184270) | Arabidopsis root microbial communities from North Carolina, USA - plate scrape MF_Col_mCL_r2 (SPAdes) (version 3) | ecosystem: Host-associated > Plants > Roots > Endosphere | place...
TTGAGCTGCTGGATCAGCATCTTGTCGCTGACGTCACGGACAGCCCGCCGAAGTTCGCCGTAGCGGGTCGGGCCGCCCTGGGCGAGGAAATAGAGAATGAGCGGCTTCCACTTGCCGGCGATAACCCTAAGCGTCGCGTCTAGGCCGCAGGTGAAGCCTGGCAGAACGGGGGTACAATTCTGGGTCGGTGGCGTGGTCGGTGACGCGTCCGATGACATTTTTCGATACTTACCAAAAGGTGCATACTTGTCGATAGGTAGGTAGGCCTCCAGCTCAGTGCAACCTCAATGAAGGAGCACATCATGAGCAGACTACAAGGCAAGACGGCGGTCGTGACCGGCGGAGGCAGCGGCATCGGACTTGGAGCCGCCAAGCGCTTCATCGACGAAGGCGCGTTCGTCTATATCTTCGGACGGCGGCAGGAGGTGCTCGACGCCGCGGTGGCCCGACTGGGGCCGAATGCGCGTGCAGTGAAAGGTTCGGTGACGGATCTGGCCGATCTCGACCGGCTGTACGAGACCGTGAAGGCCGAACGCGGGGGGCTCGACATTCTCTTCGCCAATGCCGGGACCGGCTCGTTCGCACCGCTCGGAGGGATCACGCCGCAGCATTACGATCAGATCTTCGACGTCAATGTGAAGGGCTTGATATTCACGGTGCAGAAGGCGCTGCCGTTGATGAAGGCCGGATCGTCGATCATCCTGACCGGCTCGAGCACAGGGGTGATGGGCACACCGCAATTCAGCATCTATAGCGCCACCAAAGCCGCGATCCGTAACCTCGCGCGCAGTTGGGCTCTGGACCTGCGCGGTACAGGTATCCGCGTCAACGTCCTTTCTCCCGGTCCGACGAAGACCGATCTTGCACTTGAAGTCGTTGGCGAGGAGGCCTTCGAGGCGCTTGGCGCGACAACGCCGCTCGGCCGACTGGCCGACCCGATCGAGACAGGCGCCGTCGCCGCGTTCCTGGCGTCCCCGGACAGCAGCTACATGACCGGCGGCGAAGTCTTCGTCGATGGAGGCTTGGCGCAGGTCTGACGCGGCGCCGCAAAATCGTGAGGACTTCGTCGAATAGAGTCGGAGTCCTTACGGCTGCCGACCGAGCGTTCTAAAGCGGCGACGCGACGAGCTAAAGCGATCTCCGGACTTCGCTGAAATCAAGAAGCTTGAGGATGAACGGCGCCGCAAGCGCCTTCCTTTCGCGAGTTCGCAACTACCACCACCCGGTAGACCAGTGGCGACGGCAAATGGCGTAGTCGTTGTCACCGGCAGCGATGGCGAGTTGGCCGAGTTCGATGTGATTGCGACCCTGTATCCCGGCCACCGCGTGAGTGGTGACGAGGTCTGGGTCTTTTGGCGATCGCCAACCGTCGAAGAGCTTATTCGAACGTGGCCCGCGCGAAGGTCGCCCGACGCTGGAGAGCTCGAAAGAGGCTGGTGGCAACCGACCCTCGACGAGCTTCGAGTCGCTCGGCGGAAGGCGAAAACGATCGAACTCGCCAGAAGGACGAAGGCCGTGCGTGCCGGCAAGCCAGGTGCATCAGGGTACAGAGCCAGGAAAGGCGCCACGCCCCTGAGCCGCAAAATCCTCGCTGATTGAAAGTCGCTCCGTCCTGCCCGGGCGACCCCGGCCCATTCAGGCTGCGTTTTGGCAGTATCCAGCGAGAGATACGACATAGCGGCGTCGACTCGTCGCTGTATTCGGCATGTCCCGTGCCTTGATCCACGCGAGGTACTCTCGGGGGCGCACGGTTACAATTTCGATCGCTCGCCCCTTGGCGAGCCAAGCCTCCAATACTCCAACCGCGCTTCGATGCCAGGTCTGATAATCGGCCGGCATCTCCTCCCGGTCTTGCGACAGCCTCAAAAGCTCCGAGAAGTCCTCGGGCTCGTACCACGGTATCGCGACCGTGTACGCCTCCACTGACGGTTTCACTTGAGAGCCGATCGTCCGCGCGCGGCGCGGAAACTGAGGATGCTAACCGCCCAATTGGGGGTAGTCGGCCTCAGTCGAGTAGGCTCTTCAAGCGACCGAAAGTCAATGTTAGGTTTTTCGCGTCGAGTGGAAGTGCTGCTCCGCCTCCGGGCTAAGTACAATGCGTATGTCGCCGCTGCGCCGAGCGAGGCGCTTGGCAGTTTTAATTGCTTCTTCAATGTCCGGAGAGCGCCCATACGTCGCGCCGGTAACGTCGCGCGCAGCCCAGCCCGGGCCCGCACGAACAATCGTCAGGATTTGCGCCATAACAGAGGTCCGCTAAGTCGCTGGAGAACTTCGCTCTTTGCAGGAAGTTCCCCCTTAGAATCCCTCTAGATTTGATGCAGGCAATTCGCTGGGAACCTGGAATCCGTCGCGCGTCTACGCGGGCGAAATCATATCAGGGCATATTCGCTCGCATGATCTGGATGATCGTGCCGCCTTCATGCGCGCCCTTGGCTAACAGCCGCGCGGCAGCACCTGTGATGGGTGCTCGGTGCAGGTGAAATCGGTTGAGACACTCTGCGTCCGTTTCGATCTCGTCAGGACCGAGGTCTCGAAGCGTCTCGAAGGCTATCTGGCAAACAGCCCGCGTCTTGCCGCTTACCATGCAAAAGCGGACGCTCTCACGCCAGTTGGCGAGATCCGGCGCGGTGTGCTCATCGAAAATGAAAGACATGACCCGTCGTCCAGGTGGCGCAGCGTAATCGACACGATTGATCGCGCCGAAACTGCACCTCAACTCAACTCGCGAGCGAACAGGCCGTTCCGCTCTACTTATTCAGCGTTACGAGCCAGAGCTTAAAGGGGGAGTTGCCATTCTTCGAGGGCGCAACGCAGCTATGCGGGTTCGAGGTAAAAAGCGGGATTCTGATTTCTTTCCGGACCTTGCCCATCCCCGGGCCTGGCGCCGTAACGACAGGCCGGGGACAAACTCAAGGCGAGGCGCCCCCATTGAGTAATTTCGGCCACCATCCAATCGCCACTCAAGGATCGACATGCTCGGGCATGTTCTTCAGCTCGTCCTTGGTCCACTTCGTGACGGCATGAACGTCACCGCTCTCGTCGCGCATGAAGTCAAGCTGGTCCATTGGTAGCGCCACCGGCTTTGCGCCGATGCCGAGGAACCCTCCGACATCAACAACCGCGACGCCGCCAGGTCCGTGTCCGTGGAGATGAGAAATCGAGCCGATCTTTTCATCTCCCGGCCCGTAGATCGTTGCGCCATCGAGGACGTCGGAAGTGAGTTCGCTGTTCGAGAGACGCGGATGCGTTGAATGGTCCATCATTGGCTCCTCTTGCTCGAAGAGCCAACGATAAGCAGCGCCAAGCGTTCCGTCTCATGCGCCGCGCCAAGAGACGATCGTTCGGTTGAAACAGAAGGCCCGGCCTTCTTTCGAAGGGCCGGGCCTGATGACTGTCGTCGCGCGCAAGCGAACAGTCGCTACTGAATTCTCTGATCTCCCGCCGATTAGTTGCGCGCCGGTACATCCGCGGCCCGTAACTGATCGGCGGCACGAGGGGGGCCCTACGAGCCGGGCGGATCTAAAACGCGGCAAGGGATTGCAGGCTCCTCAATCGGGTCACGGAGGCGCCAAGCGGTTTGATCCTTCGCGGGAAAAGTTGGCGTGCGGAAAGGCAAGTTTCGAAGGTGCCGCCCACGACAAGCTGGGAAGCCGCAATTCGTGATTTTGGTGTGCAGCTCTTGTATCTTGCGCACAACGACAACCAACGAATGTAATCGCAATCTGGCTAACGATGGCTGGGGCTAGACGACTGGTCCGTGAGAAGCGCTCATCGCATTGAGACCTGCTTTCTTACGCCCTCAGATCTGCGATCGGGCCAGGCTGGAGAGCCAGTCCGAGAATTTCTCGCTCGGCGATCGGTTCTGCCAGTCCGAGAACGTGTATGGCTTGGAAGCCGCAGCGTCCTTGTCGAATAAGGCCGTTTGCGTGCCGGCAAACTGTTGATCGAACAGGTTGATATTGGCTTCGTCATTCAGCCTCAACGCGCGATCGTCGATGTTGGTCGAGCCGACTGAAGTCCACATGTCATCAACGATCACCAGCTTGCAGTGGAAGAAGGTGGGCTGATACTCGCTGATCTTCACTCCCGCCTGAAGCAGGTCGCCCCACAGGTGCCGTGACGCCTTTCTGACGATGCGCGCGTCGGTCTGGGGACCAGGGACGACGATCTGGATGTCGACTCCTCGCTTGCGGGCCTCGAGGAGCTGCCGCCGTGTCAGCTCGTCTGGTACGAAATAAGGTGTAGCAATCCGGATATTCTTCTGCGCGGACGCGAGCGCGGCCATCAGCATGAGGTGCATGACGTTGCGCTGATGGGTCGAGCTAATGACGACCTGCGACGCGTGATCCCCGACCGAGGAAATCTCCGGGAAGAAGCGGTCGCCGAGCAGCAGCTCGCCGGTGGCCTCGATCCAGTGTTCGGCAAAGGCCGCCTGCAGTTCCGCTGCGGCTGGCCCCTCCAGGCGGTAGTGATTGTCGCGCCATTCATTCGGCGAGCGCGCATCGCCGTTCCATTCATCTGCGATGCCGACACCGCCGGTGAAGGCCACTCGGCCATCGGCGATGAGCAGTTTCCGATGAGTACGATTGTTGACCCGATCGATGGTGTACCAGGTGACGGGCCGGAAGCGGACGACCTCGACACCGGCCTCGCGCATTCGAGCGATCAGCCGCTCGTCCATCGGCAGGCTTCCAACCCAGTCAAGGAGGACTTTAACGCTCAGCCCCTCACGAGCCTTGGACGAGAGCGCATCAGCGAATTCCTCGGCGATGGCTCCGCGCCAGTAGATATAGGTTTCGAAACTGATCGTTTGCCGCGCGTCACGAATGGCGCGCAGCATCGAGGGGAAAATCTGGACGCCGTTGACCAGTGTCTCGACGCTGTTTCCCGGAATGTAGTTCGATCCGAAAAGGGCGCCCATCGACGTCTTGAGCTGGCGATCTGACGAAGCCAGGTTGTGCGGAAGCGGTTGCCTCAGCTCCTGCCGCTCGGGCAGAAGGTTGAGAACAACGAGGCAGCTTATGGCTCCCAAAGCAGCCGAGAGGAATCCGATGATGAGGGGGCGCCGTCGGAGCTTCATTGGCTTGTGGACCTCGAAGACACGGGCGTCAATTTCGCCCTGGGCCACTCTTCTGAGGCTGCGATAGCGCCGAGTCTCCGGCAGGTACTGACCAGGTCGCCGTCCAGGTCTCGCTCAGGGTTCGATTGCGCGTTCTGAGGAACAGCCGAAGCTCGGCCGATTGACCGTCTGGCAGCGTCGCATCGACGATGGCGCGTACGCCATTCAATGGCGGGTGAAATGTCAAAATCTTGGAGGAGATCGTGCCGCTTGTCGTCGTAGCTACGAGCTCCAGACGCTCCGGCTCGCTGTGGTAATAGGCGAGGTCACCGCCAGCGAAGTCGACGATGAAACGCTTGGTGCCGTGGCCGTCGACAACGCCGTCTTCAATGTCCGATCCGTTGAAACTCTGTTGCGCTTGCGCGTAGGGGTGCAGGTGCCAAGTCGTCGATATCGCTGAGATCCGGTAGTTGAACTCCGTAGCTTTTCCGCTTGGCAACGGCGCCTTTGGCGTCCAGCAGGCTACGATATTGTCGAATGTCTCGTTCGCCGTCGGGATTTCGATCAGGTCAACCCGACCTTCGCCCCACTCGCCTTGAGGTTCAACCCAATAGCCCGGCCTTGCATCGTAGCGGGCCTCGAGATCCTGATAGCTGCCAAAGTCGCGGTCGCGTTGCATCAGCCCGAAGCCGCGCGGGTTCTTGTCGCCGAAACTCGATATGCGCAACGCTTTCGGGTTTCGAAGGGGCCGCCAGATCCATTCCCCGCTGCCGGACTGCATCATCAGGCCGTCGGAGTCATGAATTTCGGGGCGAAAATCGGTTCGCTGGCTGAGATCGCCTTCGCCAGCCTGGAACATCGACGTTAGTGGTGCGATGCCAATCCGTTCGATCTCCCTACGCGGAATGATCGTTGCTGTGACATCGACATAAGTGTCCTGGCCCGGGCTGACGACATAGCGGTAGGCCCCAGCGACAGACGGGGAGTCTAGCAAGGCATAAATGACGAGCGCTGTGGTATCCCGAGATGGCTCCTCCACCCAGAGCGCCCGCATGAATGGAAACTCTTCGGGCTCCTTGCCCCCGACGTCCAATGCCAGCGAGCGCGCCGAAAGGCCGTAACGATGGCCCCGGCCAATGAGGCGGAAATAACTTGCCCCCAGAAACGAGATGACCTCGTCCTGCACCTTCGGGTCGTTCAGATTGGTGGTTACCGCAAATCCCGCGAAGCCCAGTGCCGGAGAGAGAGCCTTCGGGACGGGCACCTTGCCGTATTCGAACAGGCTGGTCGTGAAGGGGATGGGGATCGCGTTGCCGTAGTTGATGACGTGCACCTGGACAGGCTTGTTGTGAAGAAAGCCGAGGTGGAAAGGCAGCAAGCGGAAATCCGATCCGCCCTCGCGCCAGAAGGCCCTTTCGCGGCGAAATCGGATCTCCCGGTAGCTGTCATAAGTGAGCTTCGACAACTCATCAGGTATTTTGGCACTTTCGGCGTCGAAAGGTCGTTGCGCCAGTGCCTTCGCCCTATCGACGACATCTCGGTAGCCGAAGCCCGTCGCCCCGGGCGCAGGAACCTGGGCCTGCCCGGAGTAGTTCGCGACCAGGCAAGTGGTCGAGAGCAGTCCGAGAACCGCACGGCGAGATGGTGCCAACAAAGCTGCCCCCGATGCAAAGAAGCTCAGCCGCCCTCGTGTCGGACGAGCCACTTTAGAACAACGGCAGATTGCCCGGGTTCCCGCGGGCTATGGGAAGCTTCTGAATTGGACGCGCGCTCGCGCGCCCTCCGATCGGCGCACATTTTGCTGACGAGCCACGGAACCATCGCCGCTCAACCTCGTTCTGCACGCGGGGCGCGAGGGCGAGAATGCGACTACGTATCGAGACGGAGCTGAATTACGCGTTCGCGGAGCCAACACAGGTTATCGGACTCGTCCACGCCGCCAGTTCTTCAGACCAGCTCATTGTCACAGAGAGCTTTGAGATCGCGTCCGGCGCCTCAGCGGCGATTGACGTCGGAAACCACGGGCAGCGTCGATTTCGTTCCTGCTTCTGCGGGTCGGAATTAGTTCGCTACCAAGCGGACATCGACAACGGAGAGCGTGAGCTTTTGCCTTCGGCGGGTAGGCAGCATCTGTGGAGCGAACTCCCGGCGGATGTTCTCCACTATCTCCTCCCCAGCCGCTTTTGTCCCAGCGATCGGTTCCAGCGATTTGCGCAGAGAGAGTTCGGCGGCGCGGGAGATGGTGTCGCTCGCGTCATGGCGATCCTCGACTGGATATCCCGCCACGTGGACTATGTTCACGGCGTCAGCACCGCCGAGACGACCGCGGCGGAGACCTTCACAGTCAGGGCTGGTGTGTGCCGCGATTTCACCCATCTCGGCATCACGCTTTGCCGGGCGCTGTCCATCCCGTCACGAGCCGTGGGGGCCTATGCGCTGGATCTCAATCCACCTGATTTCCACGCGGTGATGGAAGTGTTTCTCGATGAACGCTGGTGGCTCGTGGATGTCACTCGGCTCGCGCCGGTCGAGGGCCTGGTTCGCATCGCGCATGGTCGCGACGCTGCGGATATCGCCTTTCTGACAACGGATAGGCCCTCGGAGATGCTTGGCCAAAACGTGTCGGTCTCGAGGCTCTAGGCCGATATGACGAAGCGGCAGCACATGCTGCGGACTCCGTCCGCTTTGGAGAGACACGGCACGCGATCGGGGTTGATGGCCTCGCTGAAGCGCTCGACGCCTTGCCCGGGCGTCCCCTATACCGCAACGCCTCCGTTCGCTTCGAGAACGGCCAGGTCCGACCATTCCATCTCGAAAGATAGCCTATGGATCTGACCTCTTCGCGGGACCTTTCCAAACGGAACCTTGGCTTGGATTCGGCGGTGGCTGTTGGCTTGGCGGGCGCCGTCCTTTTCTTCCTGCTCAGCGGCGCCGTTGCGGTTTTCAACTTGCGGTCCCTGCGCGAAGGCAACGAGCGAGTTGTCCAGACGCACCAGGCCATCGTCGCGCTTAATCAGCTGCTGTCCAGCGTGCAGGACGCAGAGACAGGGCAGCGTGGCTTTCTTCTGACCAATGACGAGGCTTATCTCGGTCCCTACAACGCGGCATTGCGAGCGATCCCATTGCGTCTGGCCGAGGCCGTGCGGCTGAGTGGCGAGAACCCGGCCCAGAGGCCTCGAATAAACGCGCTCAGGCAGTCGGTCGATGCCAAGCTCGCCGAACTCAAGGAAACGATCGACCTTCGCCGGTCACAGGGTCTCGAAGCGGCGCTCGCGATCGTCAATAGTGATCGCGGCAAGCTCGAAATGGATGCGATCCGCAGCCAGGTCGCCGCGATGGCCCAGGAAGAGACCAGGGTTCGCATCGAGCGGCTGGCGCAAATGGAGACGGCGCAGGGAACCGCTCTTGCGAGCAGTTTGCTATCAGGTTTGCTCGGGCTTCTGCTGACGGCGACGATCGCGTTCCTTGTTCGCAAGGCGACGTTGGCGCGCCGCAGGCAGGAGTGGCTGCAATCCGGACAGGTCGGGGTGGCAGGGGCCACAATGGGCGATCTGCATGTCGACCAGCTCGGCAACAACGTGCTCGCATTCCTGGCGCGCTACGCCGGGGCGGTGGCCGGCGCGATTTTCGTCGCCGGCGCCGATGGCTATCGCTTGGCCGCGACTTACGGGGTGCCGGAAGGCGCGAAGCTGCCTGCACGGATCAAGCGTCGGGAAGGGCTGTTGGGGCAGGCCGCCGCAGAGGGCCGTCCGATGGTCGTCCAGGACGTCCCGGACGGCTATCTCGCATTCGGCTCTGCCTTCGGAGAAGACAAGCCGCGCCATCTGGCAATCATTCCCGGCGCCGTCGACGGGACCGTCAATGCGGTGATGGAGCTCGGATTTCTCCGTCCGATCGACGAGCGCACGATCGCGCTTCTCGAGCAGGTATCCGGGCCCGTCGCCATCGGCGTCCGCTCGGCCGCCTATCGCGAGGAGTTGCAGAATCTCCTCGAAGAGACGCAGCGCCAGGCCGAGGAGCTGCAGACCCAAAGCGAAGAGCTGCGTGTATCGAACGAGGAGTTGGAAGAACAGGGGAGGGCGCTCAAGGAGTCTCAGGCCCGGCTGGAACAGCAGCAGGTCGAGCTCGAGCAGACAAATCTGCAGCTCGAAGAACAGGCCCAGCAACTCGAGTCACAAAAGGACGGCCTCGAGCGAGCCAACGCTTCCATCCAGCTCAAAGCGCGCGAGCTGGAGCAGGCGAGCCGCTACAAGTCGGACTTTCTCGCCAACATGTCGCATGAGCTGCGGACGCCGCTCAATTCCTCCCTCATCCTTGCTAAGCTCCTCGCCGACAATCCGGACGACAATCTGACCGAGGAACAGGTCAAATATGCCAAGACGATCCAATCGTCGGGCAATGACCTGCTGAACCTCATCAATGACATCCTCGACCTCTCCAAGATCGAGGCCGGTCATGTCGAGATCCGCCCGGAGCCGATCAGCCTCGAACGCCTGACCAACAATCTGCGGCAGCTCTTTCAGCCGCTGGCGGCCGAGAAGAAACTGCAGCTCACGTTCGATATTGCCGCGGATTGCCCGGCCCAGATCGAAACCGACGCTCAGCGTCTGGAGCAAGTTCTCAAGAACCTGCTTTCAAACGCCTGCAAGTTCACGGAGACCGGCGAAGTCAAGCTGTCGATCGGAAGCGCCGGCGACGGACAGATCGCCTTCGCTGTTTCGGATACGGGCATCGGTATCAGCGACGAGCAACAAAAGCGGGTGTTCGAGGCCTTCCATCAGGCCGATGGCACGATCAGCCGCAAGTACGGCGGAACGGGTCTTGGGCTGTCGATCTCGCGCGAACTCGCTCGCCTGCTCGGCGGCTCGATCGGCCTGAGAAGCCGCGAAGGCGAAGGCAGCACGTTCGTGGTGACGATCCCTGCCATCTACGATCCGAGCAAGGTCGCGCCGCGGGAGCCTCAGGTGACCGCGTCGGCGCCGCCGGCTCTCGCGTCAGCGAACAAGCCTGCCGCGGCCCCGACGACAATCATTCGACGGGTCGAGGATGATCGCGACACGACGCTCGCCGACGAAAGGCGCGTGCTGCTCGTCGTCGAAGACGACGACAGCTTTGCTGCCATCCTGCGCGATCTTTCTCGTGAGGCAGGGTTCAAGTCCCTCGTCGCGGGCACGGCTGACGAAGCCTTGAAGCTCGCCACGGAGTTCATGCCGAGCGCCATCATCCTCGACGTCGGGCTGCCCGATGAATCGGGCCTTTCGGTTCTAGACCGGCTGAAGCGGGACACGCAGACACGGCACATTCCAATTCACGTCGTTTCGGCCGGAGATCACGCGGAGACAGCTTTTTCGCTCGGGGCCGTCGGCTACGAGCTCAAGCCTGTGCAGCGAGAGCAATTGGTCTCCGTTCTCAAGAAGTTCGAGGACCGGCTCGCCCAGCGGGCCCGTCGGATCCTCATCGTCGAAGACGATCCGGTGCAGCGCGACGCCGTGGCCCAGCTCCTGAACTCGTCGGACGTCGAGACGGTGACGGCAGGAACGGCCGCGGAATGCCTGAGGCTGCTGCAGGAACAGACCTTTGACTGCATGGTGCTGGACCTGACGCTGCCGGATGCGTCCGGCTACTCGCTACTCGAAACGCTAAGTCAGGAGAGCGCTTACGCCTTTCCGCCGGTGATCGTCTATACGGGGCGGGACATCTCGGCTGACGATGAACAGCGCCTGCGCCGCTATTCGAAGTCGATCATCATCAAGGGTGCCAAATCGCCGGAACGCCTCCTCGACGAAGTGAGCCTGTTCCTGCACCAGGTGGTCTCTGAGCTACCGGACGAACAGCAGAAGATGATCCGCAAATCCCGGAACCGGGATGCGATCCTGGAAGGCCGCCGGATTCTGGTGGTCGAGGATGATGTGCGCAACGTTTATGCGCTCACCAACATTCTCGAGCCGCGCGGTGCCGCTGTCGAGATCGCTCGCAACGGCCGTGAAGCGCTCGATGTCCTGCTGAACGGCGTGGATGGCGCAGCCGAAGGCATAGACCTCGTTTTGATGGACGTCATGATGCCCGTCATGGACGGCCTCACGGCCACCCGAGAGATCCGGAAGAACCCGGATCTGAAGAAGCTGCCGGTCATCATGCTCACGGCCAAGGCGATGCCAGATGATCAGCAGCGCTGCATCGATGCCGGCGCCAACGACTATATGGCGAAGCCTCTCGATGTCGAAAAGCTTCTCTCGCTCGTTCGCGTGTGGATGCCGAAGTGAAAGACCTGACGGCATCCGAGAAGGTCGAGGATA
>Ga0209256_1003363_pt1 | contig 11322 bp, 9 predicted proteins | sample AraplaCol_mCL_r2_2_FD_184270 | JGI IMG/M metagenome (GOLD analysis project Ga0209256, IMG submission 184270) | Arabidopsis root microbial communities from North Carolina, USA - plate scrape MF_Col_mCL_r2 (SPAdes) (version 3) | ecosystem: Host-associated > Plants > Roots > Endosphere | place: USA...
GTGATCGCGCCGACCGCCATGTGAGGATCCGGGGGGATCATGGGGAAATGGATTTTGCTGGCGCTGGTCGCCGGTTTCGGTGCGTGGTGGTCCTTCCATGCCGGACGCCAGCTGAGCGAGGACGCCATCGAAGCCCAGTACAACCTGGACTCCGCCGCGATGGCGAAGCTGGACGCGGATTATTTCTGCGACCGCATGACGGACGATTTCCAGCATGAGGCGGTGACGTTCGCGCTGAACGGAACGCAGCGCGAAACCCTCGGCAAGAAGGACTCGTGCGAGGGAATGCGTGAAGGCTTCCGCGCCTTCAAACGCCTCAATGCGCTGACCAACGGCGCGATGGGCTTGTCGTTCGAGAACCGCGTCGTCGAGATCACGCTGGCGGATGACCGCAAGAGTGCGGACGTGGAAACCATCTCGTCGGTGCGCATGGGGCGCCAGTTGCTCAGCCGCAGCCATTCGGTGGATCGCGTGATCCGTCGCAATGGCCGGATCCTGTACGAGGCTTCGAAGTCGAAGTCGTGGGTGTACGTGCCGGCGCAGTGAGATGTCGGCGCGGCGGCGCTCCGGAATCGCATGAGATTCATGTCATCGCTGCCGGCGCTTTGTTTGCCGTCATCCCGGCGAACGTCGTGACCCGGGCCCGTGATCTCAGGGCACTCCATCAACGGTCAACCACCTCACCGTCATTCCAGCGAAAGCTGGAACCCATTTTGGTTCCTGCTTTCTCACACACGCGAAAGCAGCAGCGCAGCGATGTGCCGAAACGGCTGGTCAACGCTTCCCCTTCGTTGCCCCTCACCTCAACCCCTCTCCCGCAGGGAGAGGGGCTAAAGCGCCGTCACCCATTACTACTCCGTCATCCCGGCGAAGGCCTCTACCCAGGCCGTCACTCGTTACCGCCATTCATCGGCACGATCGTGATGCGCCCCGCCTCGATGTCGATGCGCACGTTCTGATCGACGTGGAAGCCGGCTTGCGCAAGCCAGAAACCGCGAAGACGCAGATAGGGAACGGGCCGGATCGGTTTGCAGACGTTCGACGGATAGCTGCTGTAGCTGATCTTGAGCTTGCGTGAGCTCAGCTTCGTTGCGGACTGGTCACTCATTTGTGATTCCTGCTGGCGTGTCGTTGACATGGACCCCTGTTGAGAGGGCGGCCGAGTACTTCAACACCGTGCCAGCGACGGCCCCCAGTTTTCCCCTGTGAATCGGGTCTTGTATGACTGGGCGCTACTCGGCCACAAAACGAATGGCGCGAACGCCGCGACATGATTCGCGACGTCTACTGACAAAGGTGTGTTGAGCACCTGACAGCCAATCTAGCGACGCACGTCGAATCGGTCATTGAGCCATTTGCGCATGGCTCGCATCGGCATCTATCAACCCGTCGTCCCGGCGAAGGCCGGGATCCAGGCTGTCACGGCATCAGCCATACACACATCGTCATTCCAACGAAAGCTGGAACCCATCTTCGCTTTGGATTCTCGCTACGGATCGCACGATCAAAATGGGTTCCAGCTTTCGCTGGAATGACGGGACATGGCTGATGCCGTGACAGCCTGGGTCCCGGCCTTCGCCGGGATGACGGGGAGGGCGCAGCGCTGCGGTGTTGTTCCCGCCTGCAAGCTCAGCAAATCAAGATGGGTTCCAGCTTTCGCTGGAATGACGGGATATGGCTGATGCCGTGACAGCCTGGGTCCCGGCCTTCGCCGGGATGACGGTAACAAGGTACGGATTGACGGACTGACGGACTAACCGTCGCGGCGGAGCGTTTTGTAGCCCGGGTAAGCGCAGCGCACCCGGGGAGCGCAGCCGTAATGCGTCAGCCGCACGCGACTACCTCAGAACGAGTCGGCTGGCACCCGCACCCAGCCTTCCATCAGCACGCGCGCGCTGCGGCTCATGATCGCCTTGGTGACGGTCCACTGGCCGTCGACGAGCTTCACCTGCGCACCCACGCGCAGCGTTCCCGAAGGATGCCCGAAGCGCACCGACTCGCGTTCGCCGCCGCCGGCCGCGCGGTTCACGAGCGTGCCGGGAATCGATGCGGCCGTGCCGATCGCCACTGCCGCCGTGCCCATCATCGCGTGGTGCAGCTTGCCCATCGACATCGCGCGCGCCTGCAGGTCGATGTCGCCGCTTGCGATCTGCTTGCCGCTGGACGCGGCGTAATCGGCGGCCGGCGCGACGAAGGCGACCTTCGGCGTGTGCTGGCGCGTCTTCGCTTCGTCGAGATGCTTGATCAGGCCCATGCGCAATGCGCCGTGCGCACGGATCTTCTCGAACTTCGCCAGCGCATCGGCGTCCTTGTTGATCGCGTCCTGCAACTCGCTGCCGGTGTAACCCAGGTCGGCGGCGTCGAGGAAGATCGTCGGGATGCCGGCGGTGATCATCGTCGCCTTGAACGTGCCCACGCCGGGCACGTCGAGGTCGTCGACGAGGTTGCCGGTGGGGAACATCGAGCCGCCCGCGTCGCCGTCGTCGGACGGATCGAGGAATTCCAGCTGGATTTCCGCGGCGGGGAAGGTCACGCCGTCGAGTTCGAAATCGCCGGTCTCCTGCACCTGGCCGCCGCTCACCGGTACGTGCGCGATGATGGTCTTGCCGATGTTCGCCTGCCAGATGCGCACGGTGCACAGGCCGTCCTGCGGAACGCGCGCGGGGTCGATCAAACCGGCGGCAATCGCGAACGGGCCGACAGCCGTGCTGAGGTTGCCGCAGTTGCCGCTCCAGTCGACGAACGATTCCTCGATGGCGACCTGGCCGTAGAGGTAATCGACGTCATGCTCCGGCACGGAGGACTTCGAGATGATCACGCACTTGCTGGTGCTCGACGTCGCGCCGCCCATGCCGTCGGTGTGCTTGCCGTACGGATCGGGCGAACCGATCACGCGCTGCAGCAGTGTATCGCGCGCCTTGCCCGGCGTTTGTGCGGCGGCGGGCAGGTCTTCAAGGCGGAAGAACACGCCCTTGCTGGTGCCGCCGCGCATGTAGGTGGCGGGGATGCGGATCTGCGGTGCGTGGGCCATGTTTCGACTTCCGTTTGTTTTGTCAGCCCTCTCCCGTTCACGGGAGAGGGGCTGGGGTGAGGGCAGGGGAGCATCACGCCCCGTCCGGAATCTCCGGCTCGACCAGCTTCGCCAGCATCTCCAGCGATTCCTGCCAGCCGAGGTAGCAGAACTCCACGGGAATCGCGTCCGGAATGCCTTTCTGCACGATGCTCACATCGGTGCCGCACATGACGGTCTTCAGCGTGACTTCGACCTCCATCGTGCCCGGCATATCCGGGTTGTCGAACTGGTCGTCGTAACGCAGCTTCTCGCCCGGCACCATCTCGCGATACGTCCCGCCGAAGGAATGACTGCCGCCGGTACCGAAGTTGGTGAACGACATGCGGTAGCTGCCGCCCACACGTGCGTCCATCGAGTGCACTTCGCCGGTGAAGCCGTGCGGCGGAAGCCACTTCACCATCGCCGTGGGCGTGATGAAAGCGCGGTAGATGCGCTCGGCGGGCGCGCGGATGACGCGGTGCAGGGTGACGGTACCGGGCATGTCGTTGCTCCTTGCGGGTGGGAAACGAAGCGGTGCGTTACGAACGGGATGCGCGCGGATCAGGCCGCGCGCGTCGACGACTCCAGGAAGTCCTGCGCGAAGCGCTGCAGCACGCCGCCGGCCTCAAAGATCGAGACTTCCTCGTCGCTGTCCAGGCGGCAGGTGACGGGCACTTCCACGCGCTCGCCATCGCGGCGGTGGATGACCAGCGTCAGGTCCGCGCGCGGCTTGCGTTCGCCGATCACGTCGAAGGTCTCGGTGCCGTCGATGCGCAGCGTCAGTCGGTTCACGCCCGGCTTGAACTCCAGCGGCAGCACGCCCATGCCGATCAGGTTGGTGCGGTGGATCCGTTCGAAACCTTCGGCGACGATCGCTTCGACACCGGCAAGACGCACGCCCTTGGCCGCCCAGTCGCGCGAGGAGCCCTGACCGTAATCCGCGCCGGCGATGATGATCAGCGGCTGCCTGCGATCCATGTAGGTTTCGATCGCTTCCCACATGCGCACGACCTGGCCGTCCGGCTCGATGCGCGCCAGCGATCCCTTCTTCACCTGGCCATCGACGACCGCCATTTCGTTCATCAGCGTCGGGTTCGCGAACGTCGCGCGCTGCGCGGTGAGGTGGTCGCCACGATGCGTCGCGTACGAATTGAAGTCCTCTTCCGGCAGGCCCATCTTGTGCAGGTATTCGCCGGCGGCGCTGTTCATCAGGATCGCGTTCGACGGCGACAGATGGTCGGTGGTGATGTTGTCGCCCAGCACCGCCAGCGGACGCAGGCCGCGCAGCGTGCGCTCGCCGGCCAGCGCGCCTTCCCAGTACGGGGGGCGGCGGATGTAGGTGCTCTGCGGGCGCCAGTCGTACAGCGGGCTGACGCGCTCGCCATGTTCGACGCGGATGTTGAACATCGGCTCGTACACGCGGCGGAACTGCTCGGGCTTCACGCTCTGCGCGACGATCGCGTCGATTTCCTCGTCGCTCGGCCAGATGTCCTTCAGCGTGACGGGCTTGCCGTCGGCGTCCACGCCCAGCGCATCGCGTTCGATGTCGAAACGCACGGTGCCGGCGATGGCGTAGGCGACCACCAGCGGCGGCGAGGCGAGGAAGGCCTGCTTCGCATACGGATGGATGCGCCCGTCGAAATTGCGGTTGCCCGACAACACGGCGGTGGCGTACAGGTCGCGGTCGATGATTTCCTGCTGGATCGCCGGATCCAGCGCGCCCGACATGCCATTGCACGTGGTGCACGCGAAGGCGACGATGCCGAAGCCGAGCTGTTCCAGTTCCGGAAGCAGGTTCGCTTCTTCCAGGTACAGCTGCACCGCTTTGGAGCCAGGCGCGAGCGAGGTCTTCACCCACGGCTTGCGCGTCAGTCCGCGCGCGTTCGCATTGCGCGCCAGCAGCGCGGCGGCGATCACGTTGCGCGGGTTGCTGGTGTTCGTGCAGCTGGTGATCGCGGCGATGATCACCGCGCCATCGGGCATCAGGCCTTCGGCTTCCTGCGCGAGCGCCGCGTCGAGGTTCACCGCGATGCCGCGTTCGGCGAGGTCCGACGTCGGCAGGCGCTTGTGCGGATTCGAGGGGCCGGCCATGTTGCGCACGACGCTGGACAGGTCGAACGTGAGCGTGCGCTCGTACTGCGCGTGCCTGAGTTCGTCGGCCCACAGGCCGGCGGTCTTCGCATAGGTTTCCACCAGTTTCACCTGCGCGTCGTCGCGGCCGGTGAGGCGCAGGTAGTCCAGCGTCTGGTTGTCGATGAAGAACATCGCCGCCGTGGCGCCGTACTCGGGCGCCATGTTGGAGATCGTCGCGCGATCGCCCAGCGTCAGGCTGGCCGCGCCTTCGCCGCGGAATTCCAGGTATGCGCCGACGACCTTCTGCTGGCGCAGGAATTCGGTCAGCGCCAGCACGATGTCGGTGGCGGTGATGCCCGGCTGGCGCTTGCCGGTGAGTTCGACGCCGATGATGTCGGGCAGGCGCATCCACGACGCGCGGCCAAGCATCACGTTTTCGGCTTCAAGGCCACCGACGCCGATCGCGATGACGCCCAGCGCATCGACGTGCGGCGTGTGGCTGTCGGTGCCGACGCAGGTATCGGGGAACGCGATGCCCTTGCCGTTATCGTCCAGCTGCGACTGGATGACCGGCGACATCTTTTCCAGGTTGATCTGATGCATGATCCCGTTGCCCGGCGGAATCACGTCGACGTTCTTGAACGCCAGCTTCGTCCAGTCGATGAAGTGGAAGCGGTCCTCGTTGCGACGATCCTCGATGGCGCGGTTCTTCGCGAACGCATCCGGATCGAAGCCGCCGCATTCCACTGCGAGCGAGTGGTCGACGATCAGCTGCACCGGCACGACCGGGTTCACCTTCGCCGGATCGCCGCCCTGGTCGGCGATCGCGTCGCGCAGGCCCGCCAGGTCCACCAGCGCCGTCTGGCCGAGGATGTCGTGGCACACCACGCGCGCCGGGAACCACGGGAAATCGAGATCGCGGCGGCGTTCGATCAACTGCTTGAGCGAGGCCACCAGCGTGGCCGGATCGCAGCGTCGCACCAGGTTTTCGGCCAGCACGCGCGAGGTGTAGGGCAGGCCGGACCATGCGCCGGGCTGAATGGCCTCGACTGCTTCGCGCGCGTCGAAATACTCCAGCGACGTGCCGGGAAGCGGTTTGCGGTGTTTGGAGTTCATGGGCGTGGAATTCATGGACGGGGCGCGGTCCTGGAGTTGGCGGGCGGCCGTGGCGCGGGGCCGTCGGTGGCTGGCTGCCGCGCGGGCGCGGGTACGCGAGCGCGGGGAACCGCAATTTTAGCGGTTTCGGGCCCGCGCCGGCTGATCGGATGGGGCGGAACGCTGCGCTTCGGCGTGGCGTGGCTGCGCCGCGTGGGGCATCCTGTCGCGATGGTTCAGGAAACGATGAATTCGCCGGCTTCGGACGACGACGTGCGCTGGATGCGCCACGCGATGGCGCTGGCCGATCGCGCCGAGCGTGAAGAGGACGAGATCCCCGTCGGCGCGGTGCTGGTGTCGGCCGATGGCGAAGTGCTGGGCGAGGGCTGGAACCGCAACATCACGCTGCGCGATCCCACGGCGCACGCCGAGATCGTGGCGATGCGCGAAGCAGGCCAGCGCGTGGGCAACCACCGGCTGCTCGGTTCGACCCTGTACGTGACGCTGGAGCCGTGCGCGATGTGCGCGATGGCGATGGTGCATGCGCGCGTGTCGCGCGTCGTCTACGGCGCGAGCGATCCGAAGACGGGCGCCGCGGGCAGCGTGTTCGACCTGCTGGCGGACCCGCGGCACAACCATCGCGTGCAGATCACCGGTGGCGTGCTGGGCGAGGAGTCCGGCGCGAAGTTGACGGCGTATTTCAGGCGGAAGCGAGGGAAGGTGCCTGCGGCGCCGCAGGAGTAGCGTTCGTTCGCGCCGCCGCGTAGCGGCGATCCCCCGCATTACCCGTCATTCCAGCGAAAGCTGGAACCCGTTTCGATCTCGAAGCTTTCGTAGCCCGGGTAAGCGAAGCGCACCCGGGAGCGTTGCGTGGTCCCGGGTGCGCTTCGCTTACCCGGGCTACAGGAACGCACTCGCGACTGCGTGCATGCTCGTCGCCAGGGGCTCACTCCTTCACTTCCAACCGGTCCTTCGCCAACTGCTCATCCAGCTCGCGATCCAGCATCCGCAGCCCCAGCTTCGCCTCATGCCCCAGGCACAGGGACGCGGCGAACATCAGCAGCACGCCGACCACCGCCAGTCCCGTCGGCACCAGGTCCAACCGGTAGCCGAAGAATGCGTCCACCGCGATACCCAGGCTCGTGCCGACGAAGGCGCTGATCGCCGCATAGAGCATCCGCACCGCCGCCAGCACCAGGTACGAACGGCGCCGGTGGATCGCGATGCGCGCTTCCTGCTCCACGCGCGCCGGCCCTTGCGGCAGGCCGCGCAGGGTGTCGATGTCCGCACGCATGCGATCGACCACGCGCGCGAGGCGGTTGTTCGAGGAAATCTGCATCGAGCTGGCGGCGGTCAGGAAGAACGCCGGGGTGATCATCGCCGAGACGACGGCGTAGTGCGTGGGATCGATCGCGACGGGCGAAGGCATGCGGACGCGGTTCCGTGAGCGCGGCGCGAAGCCGTCGGGCGGGCTGGCTGTATGATGCGCCGGTCCTCATTCCAGTGCGAGCGCATGGCGGCCGTCCCTTCTCCGAACGACGAAAACCTGATCTGGATCGATCTGGAAATGACCGGGCTCGACACCGATCGCGACTCCATCCTGGAGATCGCCACGGTGGTGACCGACAAGCAGCTCAACGTGCTGGCCGAAGGTCCGGAGCTTGCGATCTCGCATCCGCTCTCGCGGCTGGAAGCGATGGACGAATGGAACCGCAACCAGCATGGCCGCTCGGGCCTGTGGCAGCGCGTGCTCGACAGCCGCATCGACCTGGCGCAGGCCGAGCAGCAGACGCTGGAATTCCTGCAGCGCTGGGTGCCGGCCGGCAAGTCGCCGATGGCCGGCAATTCGATCTGCCAGGATCGCCGCTTCATGCATCGCCTGATGCCGCGCCTGGAGAAACACTTCCACTACCGCAATCTCGATGTCAGCACGATCAAGGAACTCGCGCGCCGCTGGGCGCCCGACGTGCTGGCCGGCGTCAACAAGGACGCCCGCCACACCGCGCTGAGCGACGTGCGCGATTCGATCGCCGAACTGCGCCACTACCGCGGCTTCATGGGCCGCCTCGGCGGCGACGCGCACCTCTAAGGGTCAGCGCAGCTCCGGCGGCGTCTGCTGGTCGGGCGAGGGCGACGACGTCGAGGATTGCTGGTCCGGCGAAGGCGACTGCGCCGGTTGCGTCGGCGCGGCGTCCGACGTCGGCTCGCCCTTGGCTGCCTCGGTGATGCGCCGCTGCGCGCGGATGTCGCGCTGCGCCTGTTGGATGCTGATGCCCGCCTGGTCGAAGGCCTTCTTGATGCGTTCGTTGAGATCGCATTTGGTCTTGAAGTGGTCGGCGTTGCTGACGTGGCAACGCACGCCAAGGCGCACGGCGATGTCGGCCAGCTCGTACACGACGACGTCGGGCGCCGGCTGTTCGAGGATGCGCTTGTCGCCTTCCATGATCCGCATGATCGCCGCACGTGCGGTGTCGATGTCGTCCTCGTAGCCGATGCCGATCACCAGCTCGATGCGGCGGCGCGTGTCGGGCGTGAGGTTCACGATCGGCGCGGTCGTGATGAGGTTGTTCGGCAGGACGATGGTCTGGTTGTCGGCGCCGCGCAGCTTCGTCTGGAAGATGCTCACGTTCTCGACCGTGCCGCTGCTGCCGCCGATCTGCACCACGTCGCCGACGCGGAACGGCTTGAGCGTCACCAGCATCACGCCGGAGGCCACGTTCGACAGCGAATCCTTCAGCGCCAGGCCGATCGCCAGGCCCGCGGCGCCGAGGATCGCGATGAACGAGGTCGGCGCGATGCCGAAAAAGCCCTGCAGAATCGCCAGCAGCAGCACGATCAGCAGCGCGATGTAGATCACCCGGCTGATGAACTGCAGCGACGTGGCTTCCACATGCGCGCGCGTCAGGCCGCGTCCGGCCGCGCGGACGATCCATTTGGCGACGTGGTGGCCGATGTAGAAGACCAGCAGTGCGCCGCCGATCTTGATGCCCACGTCCATCGCCCATGCCCAGAACTGGTCGGAGGTCATCGAGCTGAAATGCGCGGGCGGCGCGAGTTCGCGCGTGAAGTCGGGCAGCGAGTCCTGCAAGGTGGCTTTGGGCGTGGGATCGGCGGACAAAACGGCCTCCTTTCGGTACATCGGTGAATGTTGGTGCGTTCACAAAATACGACGCCCCGCATAAGCGGGGCGTCGATACGTGTTCGAGCGGTTCAGCGCGGCGTCGGGATCACGCCACCTGCTTCTTCGCCTTGGCCTTGGCCAGCCGCAGCCAGGTGTCGACGACGGTGTCGGGATTGAGCGACACCGATTCGATGCCCTGGTCCATCAGCCATTCGGCCAGATCCGGATGGTCGCTCGGGCCCTGGCCGCAGATGCCGACGTACTTGCCCTTGGCGCGCGCGGCCTTGATCGCCAGCGACAGCAGCTTCTTCACTGCAGGATCGCGTTCGTCGAAGAGCTTGGCGACGATGCCCGAATCGCGATCCAGGCCCAGCGTGAGCTGCGTCAGGTCGTTGGAGCCGATGGAGAAACCGTCGAAGATCTCGAGGAATTCGTCGGCGAGCAGCGCGTTCGACGGGACCTCGCACATCATGATGATCTTCAGGCCGTCCTTGCCTTGTTCCAGGCCATTGGCCTTCAGCACTTCGACGACCTTGCGGCCTTCGTCCAGCGTGCGCACGAACGGGATCATCACCCAGCAGTTGGTCAGGCCCATCTGCTCGCGCACCTTCAGCACCGCGCGGCATTCCAGCGCGAAGGCTTCGGTGAAGCTCGGATCGACGTAACGGCTGGCGCCGCGGAAGCCGATCATCGGGTTCTCTTCATGCGGCTCGTAACGCGAACCGCCGATGAGGTTGGCGTATTCGTTGGACTTGAAGTCCGACAGGCGCACGATCACCGGATACGGCGCGAACGATGCGGTGATCGTCGCGATGCCTTCGGCCAGTCGATCCACGTAGAAATCGACCGGGCTGCTGTAGCCGGCCATCTTCTCGTCGATCTTCTTCTTCGTCGCGGCATCCTGCTGGTCGTACTCGAGCAGCGCCTTGGGATGCACGCCGATGTGGCTGGCGATGATCATTTCCAGGCGTGCCAGGCCGACGCCGGCATGCGGCAGCATCGCGAAGTCGAACGCGCGCTCTGGGTTGGCGACGTTCATCATCACCTTGAGCGGCGCTTCCGGCATCTTGTCGAGGTCGGCGACGTGGCGCTCGAAGGGCAGGGTGCCGGCGTAGATGAAACCGGTATCGCCTTCGGCGCAGCTGACGGTGATTTCCTGGCCGTCCTGGATCGTGTCCAGCGCGTTGCCCGTGCCAACGACCGCCGGGACGCCCAGTTCGCGCGCGATGATCGCCGCGTGGCAGGTGCGGCCGCCGCGGTTGGTGACGATCGCGGCGGAACGCTTCATCACCGGCTCCCAGTCGGGATCGGTCATGTCGGCGACGAGCACGTCGCCCGGCTGCACGCGGTTCATGTCGGCCAGCGAGCGCACCACGCGCGCCACGCCGGTGCCGATCTTCTGGCCGATGGCGCGGCCTTCGCACACGACTTCGCCGCGCCTGGTGAGCTGGAAGCGTTCGATCTGCGTGGCGTGGCCGCGCGACTTCACCGTCTCCGGGCGCGCCTGCACGATGAACAGCTTGCCGCTCACGCCGTCCTTCGCCCATTCGATGTCCATCGGACGGCCGTAGTGCTTCTCGATGGTCAGCGCCTGGCGTGCGAGTTCATGCACGTCCTCGTCGCTGATGGAGAACGTCGCGCGAAGGTCGGCCGGCGTGTCCTCGGTGCGCACGCGCTCGCCGGGCGTGTCCGAATACACCATGCGCAGCTGCTTGGCGCCCATGCCGCGACGCAGGATGGCCTGCTTGCCCTGCAGCAGCGTGGGCTTGTAGACGTAGAACTCGTCCGGATTCACCGCGCCCTGCACGACCATCTCGCCCAGGCCGTAGCTGGAGGTGATGAAGACGACGTCGCGGAAACCCGATTCGGTGTCCAGCGTGAACAGCACGCCGGAGGAACCGACGTTGGAGCGCACCATCAGCTGCACGCCGGCGGACAGGAACACGTCCTCGTGCTTGAAGCCGTGGTGCACGCGGTAGGC
>Ga0209256_1003377_pt1 | contig 11287 bp, 10 predicted proteins | sample AraplaCol_mCL_r2_2_FD_184270 | JGI IMG/M metagenome (GOLD analysis project Ga0209256, IMG submission 184270) | Arabidopsis root microbial communities from North Carolina, USA - plate scrape MF_Col_mCL_r2 (SPAdes) (version 3) | ecosystem: Host-associated > Plants > Roots > Endosphere | place...
TAGGAAGGGAATCGAATGTGCCGTGGCGTCGGCCACGTAGACCGATGACGACGCCGGCTCGTGGAGTGCCCTGCAAGCTGCCGGCGTCGCGATGGCGAGATATTGTGGATCTGTGGAGCGCAGCTTACTTGGTTGTGCCGGGCGCCGGGTCTGGGGAATCGCCCTTGGGCCCCGACGGTGCGGTGGGTGTAGCGCTGCGGGCGGCGTCCTGCTCACGCGGTTTCTTGTGACGGGCCCCGGTGCTCTTCTCCTTCTTCATCTCGCTTCCCGAAGCATTCGAGTGCGACATCGTCGTATCGTTAGTGACCGTAGACCCTGTCGATCGATTCCCGGTGTCACTCTTGGGATTCTTCGGGCCCTCCGGGGTTGGAGGCGTTCCCGGCGCAGCGGACTGCGGCGAGGTTGGCGACTGCTGCGCCATAACAGGTAGGGTCAGGACCGCGCTCAGGGCGATGGCCGTGGTAGTGAGTAGGAGCTTCATGCACGCATCTCCGGCGATTGGGATAGGTGTCTCCACAGTATGCGTTGCGCAATCGAGGCTCATGGGGACGATTCCTGAAACGCATGTAGGACCTTGACTACAGGTCCAGCATTGCGTTTCGAGAGAATTGCCGAGTGGAATAATCTGCCGGCCGCGCCGCGCCGCGCCGCGGCGCCGCGATCTGGCGTCGCAGAACGATCCTTAGCCGTCAATCAGCCAATCACGTTGACAGACCGCTTCTGGGCACTCGGTCGATCACAATTTCGTTTCGCGACGATTGGCCAGGGCGGTCAGCCACGCGAGCCCCGCGGCCAGCATCAGAACGGCGGCACTCAGCATAAAGGTGCTCCGGTAGCCAAACCTGGCTTGCGCGGCCCGGTCTGCATACTCGGCAGACTGATCCATTGCCACACCATAGCGGTCAAGGCTACCGGAACCAGGCAGAAGAATGCGCCGCGCCAACCGATTACACCACCGAGATAGCTGCCCAGGGGCGCCGCTACCACGGTGGCCAGCGCGTTGCCGCCGTTGCAAATTGCCAGCGATTTGGGAACGCTGTGAGGCGGGACGAGCCGCATGGCAACTGCTGCTGACATGGACCAGAAGCCTCCGATTACCACTCCAATCAAGGCTCGGCCGATCATGTACATCACATAGTTGGGAGCCAAGCCGACGACTAAGCCGGAAACGCTCATCAGCCCTGTCAATAGCAGCAGCAGGGTCTTGCGGTTCATGGAACCCGCCACCGACGAGATCGTCAGGCTGGTGAGCACGGCGAAAGCGCCGGAGATTGCGATGCCGTAGCCCGCCCAGCCTTCGCTAACCCGCAAGGATCAGAGCTTCACCAAGGCAGCCGCCAGGCTGCGTATCACCCCGTCCGCCCTGAGCCACACGATGTGGACGCTGGAAGAGCGACTGGGCGTGCGATTGCTCGCCCGCACGACGCGCAATGTGGCACCGACCGAGGCCGGTGAGCGGCTGCTCAGGGCCATCGCTCCGCTGTTCGATCAGATCGCCGCGGAAGTGGACGCTCTGGGTGAACTCCGGGATACGCCCCGGGGCACCCTGCGCATCACCTGCACCGACGACCAGATCGAGCTGTGCCTGCGGCCCATGCTGAGCGAGTTACTCAAGAACTATCCCGAGATCACGCTAGAGCTGTATGTGGACTATGGGTTCACCAACGTGGTTGAGGAGCGCTTCGACGCTGGCATCCGCATGGGCGAGTCCATCAGCAAGGACATGATCGCCGTGCGCATTGGGCCGGATTGGCGCCTGGCGGTGGTGGGGTCGCCAGCATATTTCAAGCGGCATCCGGCCCCGAAGACGCCCCATGAACTCACCCAGCATCGTTGCGTCAATATCCGGCACCGGCCGTCCGGGACGATCTATGCTTGGGAGTTCGAGAAGGATGGCCACGCCTTCACCGTGAAGGCCGAGGGGCAGCTCGTCTTCAACAGCATCATGCACGTGCTCAACGCGGCTGTGGATGGGATCGGGCTGGCCTACGTGCCCGAACAACTGGTGGCGCCTTATCTGGCAGACGGACGGCTCAAGGAGATCCTGGCCGACTGGTGTCCGACCTTTCAGGGCTACCACTTGTACTATCCCAACCGACGTCAGACATCGCCTGCCTTTGCAGCGTTTGTCGAAGCACTAAGGTATCGCGACTAAAGCTAGTGATAAGAGTGCGTCCATATTTTCTCGATTCCACTGAGTGCAGCTGCGAAACAGACTTAAGCAAGGCGAGTTGACTGACCGCTTCTGGCCGATCGCATCCCTTGATCGCTGCCAGATGGTCTGTTCGATAGGGGCGAGTCTGAAACCCTTCCAGGTCGGCGGCATCCCAGCAAATCGCCAGCGGCGCCGAGCCTCTATGCCAATCCTTTAATCAGCGCCCAACTGGCCGATGCTTGTGGAAGATTCGGCAAAGCCGAGGCCGCATGTGGTGCGTGTCAGCGTGCTGGCCGGCGCCAAGCTGATGCCGCAGGTGCACCCCGAAGGCCGTATCCATACGGTGATATCGGGGTTTTTTCCATGTCGGCATCGGCGACGAATTTGCGCCGCAGAAGCTGGCGGCACCCCGCATTTCCACGGGGCCAGGTCGGGCGGCTATGTCACCCAGCTCAGCGGCACGGTGCCGCTGGGCATCGAATACGTCCGCGCTGGCGACGATCCGCGGCAGAAGTAGATGGGTAATCCAGCGCTACCTTGGGACGGCATATACCAATCCCACCGGGATGGCCGTCGCGACGCTGGCCGGTGCCAACGGCGTCAGCGCCCCTGTCACGCCGACGGCATACTGACGAATCTCCATGCCCGCGCCACTGGGCACGTACAGGAAGCGGCCGGTCGGGTCGAACGATGGCTTGCCGGCGAGCGTGCCGGTTCCCACGCGCGACGGCGTCATGGGCATCGGCGTGCCGTCGGCGGCGATGGTGAACTGCCAGATTTCGTTCGAAGCCTGGCTGATGACGTACAGATAACGGCCGGTCGGGTCGATGATCAGGTGCGCCGGTGCGGAGCCGGTGGCGATCACTGGCGACTGGGGTAGCGGGTTGCCAGCCGCATCGATATCGTACGGTCGTATCAGGTTGCCGACCGCGTCCGCGACATACAGGAAATTGCCGGACGGGTGCATCGCGAGTTCGGCAACCGAGGCGCCATAGGCGGCGGTGCTGCGATACGTGGGCGAGCCGTCGGCGGCGACGTTGAAGACATCCATGCCCGCGCCTGCGGCCGAGCCGGCATACAGGTGCAGGCCGTTAGGCGTCATGACCATCGACCTGGGCTGCACGGTTGTTGCGATGGCGCTGCCGGGCGTCAGTGCACCGGCTGCGTCCGCGATGTACGTGCGAATCCGCTGCGCGTTGGCGCTACCGACCAGCAGGAAACGTCCCAGTGGATCGCGCAGCATGGCGGAGGGCGTTTCTCCGCCCTGGGAAAAGAACGTGCCGCCAATGGTCAATGACCCGCCTTGTGCGACGTCGTAGTTATACGTCCAGCCGCTGTCCGAGGAGAAATATAGCTTCTGGAGACTGTCGGCATATGCCATCCCCTGGATCACGCCGCTGTAGGCGTAATCCTGTCCGGCGAGTAACAACTGGCCATCTGACAGGATGCTGTAGTAATACGTGGCGGTGCTGTTGTTCGACGGCGCGTACAGCGTGCCGATCGGCAGCGACGTGCATTGCACGGCAACGTTGCTGACGTTCGCCGCTGCGGTGCCCGTGCCGTTCGAGATGACGCAACTCTGGCCCGGCGGCTGCGTGCCGACGGTGATGGCGTACGTGCCACCGTCCGCCAGCGGCGTGGCGAACCTGAACAGGCCGTTGCCGGTGAGCGTCAGGTAGTCGCCGCCATTGTTGGCGAGTGTGATTTGCTTGCCGGCGGTGAGTCCGGTCAGGCTGCCGCCCACGCTATAGGTGCTGGCAGCGCAGACCACCTCGATGCTATCGATATCGGCTGCCACGGCGCTGCCCGCATGTCCGTTTACAGTGCACGTCTGACCCGGGGGCTGCGCGGAGACGGTCACCAGGTAGTTGCCGTTGTAGGGCACCGGCGTCGTAAACGTGAACCCGCCGTTGCCGTTGATGACAAGCGCATCGGCGCCATTGTTCTGCAACGTGACCTGCTTGCCGCTGGCGAGCCCGCTCACGCTGCCGCCGACCTTGAATCTGGTAGTGGCGCATACCACGGCGACGTTTGATACCGGGGCCGTCATGCCGGCCCCCGTGCCGCCTGCCACGGAACAGACCTGGCCGGGTGGTTGCGCGGCGACGGTCACGGCATAGTGGCCGTTGTGGGCGACCGGTGTGGCAAATGTGAAGCTGCCATCCGCGGTCAGCGTCAGCCCGTCCTGATCGTTGTTGTGCAATACAAGCTGACTGCCACTGTTCAGGCCGGCAACCGTACCGCCGACTGTATAGGGTCCCGAGACAACGGGCGCCATGGGCGCAGGCGACGCCTTGACGTCATCATCGTCGTCGCCGCAGCCGGCAAGTGCCATCGTGGCCATTACTACCGCGATGGGCAGACAGGCAGCCCGCGCCCAGGCACGCTCCGACCCGCGGCGCAATCCGAAGAAATTCCCCATTCCCGACCCGTTATGTTGTTTTATCAAATCGGCAAAAATATCAGGGAATATCACATCGATCAATAGTCGTTCTTCACTGCAAATGCGCGCTCCTCGTGGTTGGGGAAAACCATTATTTGACTGGGTATCAAAAACCCCGTACCTTTAATTGTGTGGCTGTCAATTTATGCGGTGCCGTAGCGCATGCCCCCATGCCGGCCGCAAGGACAGCCCGTCGCAGGCTGCATCCGGCCGCGATCGAAGACACATAACGGAGGAGACATGAAACGAAGCCTGGCCATCGCCGGTGCGCTGCTGGCGACCGGCGCGACCGCGCACGCCCAATCGTCTGTCACGCTGTACGGCGTTGCGGATGCTGGTATCGAATATCTGAATCACGTACCGAACGCTGCCAAGCAGTCGTCGAGCCTCGTGCGCATGACGTCCGGCAACATCGCCGGCAGCCGCTGGGGCCTGCGTGGCGTGGAAGACCTCGGTGGGGGGCTGAAAGGCGTGTTCGTGCTCGAAGGGGGTATGGTGCTCGACTCCGGCATGGCCGCACAGGGCGGGAGGCTCTTTGGCCGCCGCGCCTATGTTGGTCTGGACACGCCATACGGGCAGGTCACCATGGGGCGTCACCACAACCTGACATTCGACCTGATCATCGGCTTCGATCCGATGTTCTTTGCGCCGAAGTATTCGTCATACTCGCATGACACCTGGCTGGCGGGGCGTACCGACAACGCGGTGAAATACACCGGCAAGTTTGGCGGGCTCACGGCTTCGGCGCTCTACAGCTTCGGCGTGGACTCGACGATTGCGAACGGCAGCGAAGTGCCGGGCAACAGCCGGGTAGGCCGGGAAATGAGCGCGGGCTTCTCCTATGACATGGGCAAGTTCCGCGTCGCCGGCGTGTTCGATCAGCTCAACGGCACCTCCGCGGCCACGGCCGGACGCACCGAGCGTCGCTACGTGGCATCGGCGGCCGCCGACTTCGGCCCCGTGTCGGCCTACTTTGGCTATCGTCGGCTCGTCAGCCAGATACTGAGCGCGATGACCCGTTCGGACCTGTTCTGGACAGGGGCCACCTACAACTTCAGCCAGGCGTTTGCGCTGACCGGGGCCGTGTACAAGACCAACGACCGTACATCGGCGAAGGATCCAATGTCGTTGGTGATGTCTGCCGACTACCGATTCTCGAAGCGTACCGACGCCTACCTGTCGGCCTCATACACCTTGAACAAGGGCGGCTCCGCGTTGGGCGCCAACGGCTATGACGGCTCGGTGATTGCGGGTGCCAACCAGTTCGGTGCCGTGATCGGCCTGCGCCACAACTTCTGATCGTTGTCGACTGGACGCGCCGGCTGGGTCGCGTCTTGCGGGTGTGCCGCCCCGGCGGCACACCTTTTTTTCCGAGGTGCCCGGCCTCGCGGCCCCGCACACCGGAATTATTTGACAGTGTATCAAATAAACACTAGATTATTGAGATGGTCGCATTTACGAAGGAGACAGCGTGAGCGAACAAGACAAGCCACAGGTGACGGCGGGTATGCGAGGCGCCTCATGGGATGCCCGGCTGATGAATCGGCCGTACCAGATGGTGCCCTATGCCTTGGGCACGGCCGACGGACAGCGAACGCTCGGTTTCCTGTTCACCGCCACCGGCAAGGAGACGACGGTGGTATCGCTGATGCATCCGCGCGAAATGGCGATCACCCACTATCTGGTGCCGTTCGTGCTCGATGCCGGGTGCGCCTGCTGGGTCCAGGGGCCGCGCTCCATCGGCAACGACCTGCGCCTGGAGCACGAGATTGCGCTGTTCGACGTCGCGGCTGGCATGACGCACCTGCGCGACCTCGGCTACGAGAAGATCGTGCTGCTCGGCAACTCGGGGGGCGCGGGCTTGTACACCTTCTACAATCAGCAGGCACTGACGCCGCGTGAAATGCGTATCGCGCGCACACCGGGTGGCCGTCCCACCAACCTGGGCGAGCTGCATATGCCGGAAGTCGATGCGTTCATCCTGGTTTCGCCTCACCCGGGACAGGGCAAGCTGCTGATGAGCGGCATCGACCCGTCGGTTGTCGATGAGGACGACCCCATGCAGACCGACCCGTCGCTCGATCCGTTCTCGAAGGACAACGGCTTCGACGTGGAAACCGGAAAGGGACGCTACGCCCCCGAGTTCATCGAGCGCTATCGGGCCGCCCAGATCAAGCGTGTTGCGCGGATCGACGCCCGGGCCAAGGCCATGCTGCGCGCCAAGCACGAGGCGAGGCAGCAGCTGAAGGCTGGCGTCCCTTCCGATGAGGATCGCCGGCTGGCCGCGCACGCACCAATTTTCGAGGTCTGGCGGACTGACGCCGACCTGCGTTCCTGGGACATCTCGCTCGATCCTTCCGACCGGAAGACCGGCTCGCTCTGGGGCAAGGACCCCTTCGTGTCCAACTGGGGTAGCGTGGGCTTCGGTCGCGTCGTCACGCCGGAATCGTGGCTTTCCACGTGGTCGGGGCTGTCGTCGAATGCGGCGCTGGACAAGACCCTCGGTACGCTGCATCAGCCCACGCTGCTGCTCGAATACACCGGCGACCAGTGCACTTTCCCGGCCGATATCCGGGCCATCTACGACCAGATCCCGGCGCAGCACAAGCGGCACGTTTGTGTGCGTGGCAACCACCATGGCATGGCATTGAGCCGCGACGAAGAGCCCGGCCAGCGCGTTGCCGGCCGCCAAATTGTCGAGTGGCTGCGCGAATCGATCGTCTAAGCGGCGGCGCGGACCCAATATAAAGACAGAGGTAGACAAAGAATGCTGCAACCCACCCATGTGCGCCCATCCATCCTTCTGGATGGCGTGCGCTACCCCGATGAAGATCGCCTGCGCCGATACGTGGGCGAAGGCTATCTGACTGGCGAGACACTGGTCGGCGCCTTCCGTCAGTCTTTTCGTGATCACCATGACCGACTGGCGCTGGTTGGCCCGGAAGGCGAGATCACCTATCGGCAGCTGGACGAGCAGACCGACCGCCTTGGCGCCGCCTTGCTTGCGCTGGGGCTCCGGCCGCTCGATCGCGCCGTCTTTCAATGCGGCAACAGCAACGAACTGCTGTTTGCATTTCTGGGCTGCCTGAAGGCCGGCATCATTCCGCTGTGTTCGCTCCAGGCCTTCCGCAAGCTCGAGGTCGGTTATCTCGGCAACCTGTGCGAAGCCCGCCTGCACTTCGTTCAGGGAGACGACCCCAAGTTCGACGACGTGGCGTTTGCGGAGGAAATGCAGGCCGAAGTGCCAAGCCTGCAGTACATCCTGCAGGCGCGTGGTGAGCGTCGTGGCCGCGCCGTGTTGCTGGCGGACCTGATCCATGACATGCCGCTGCAGCGCGCGCAGCAGATGCTGGCCGAAGTCACGCACGAGCCGTTCCAGGCCGCGGTGTTCCAGTTGTCGGGCGGCACCACGGGCGTACCGAAGATCATCCCGCGCTTTCAGAACGAATACCTGTACAACATGCGGGCGGTGGCCGCATGCAATCGATACACGGCCGACGACGTACTGTTCTTCCCCACGCCGTACATGCACAACCTCAACATGGGCTGCTTTTTCGGGCCGTTCCTGTTGAGTGGCGCCAAGGTGACGGTGGCGCCCGATATCGGCGAAGAAACACTGCAGTCGCTCGTGCGCGACTACGAGCCGACGTGGTTCGGCGTCGCCGGGCCGATCCTGAATCGCATCGCGCCGGAACTGCTGCGCGGCACCGCTGCCGACAAGGCTCGCCGCAACTTCATCGCGCCGAAGAACGCATCGAACCTGAATCGCCTGACCGGCTCGCCGACGCACCACATCTTCGGCATGACCGAGGGCGTGATCATGTTCACGCGCCCAGAAGACCCGGCGGACATCCGCGACCAATCGATCGGCTATCCGGTATCGGATGCCGACGAAGTGTGCATCGTGCACCCCGGAACCGAAGACCCGGTGGAGGATGGCGAGGTAGGCGAGGCGCTGTTCCGCGGGCCTTACACCATCCGTGGCTACTACAAGTCCGTGAAGGAAGATGTCACGCGCTTTACTGCCGATGGGTTCTACCGGTCTGGCGACCTGATGTCCGCGCAGGTGGTGGACGGCAAGCGCTACTACTTTTTCCGCGGCCGCATCAAAGATGTGGTGGATCGCGGAGGCGAAAAGATCAATGCCGAAGAGCTCGAGAACGTCATCAACCAGCACCCCGCGATCCTGGCGTCAGCGGTCGTTGGCATGCCGGACAAGATCTATGGCGAGCGTGTCTGCGCCTTTGTCCTGCTCAAGCCGACGGCAGCAGGCGCGGGGTTCACCCTTTCCGAACTCACCCAATACCTGCAGGAAGCCGGTCTGGCCAAGTTCAAGTGGCCCGAGCGGCTGGAAGTGATTCCCGAGTTTCCGCTGACCGCATCCGGCAAGCTCAGCAAGGTTTTGCTGCGTGACCGCATCGTCCAGACGCTGCGCACCGAAGCAGAAAAGACCAACGTTCACCAAGCAAAGTGAAGAAGGAAGAGACATGAACCAATCCACGCAAGGCGCCCAGGGCAACACGCCCATCGTCGAACTGCATGGCGTCCATCACACGGCCCGGCCCACCTGGAAGCTTGCGGAAACGGTGCACTTCTACCGCGACCTGCTGGGCCTGCCGCTCGTGCATGCCATCTCGGCGAAAGGTTGGGGGCCCGACAATCATGCGGACTTCCTGCACTTCTTTTTCGATAGCGGCAACGGCAGCACCATCGCGTTCTTCTACTACATCGGCACCGAACGGCCTGACTGGCTGACGGTGCGCGAGCACTACCAGGACCGTGCGACGCATACCGCATGGCGGGTGCGTGATGAAGCCGAGCTGCTGCAGTGGCGCCAGCGTGTGGAGGCCGTGGGCATTCCGCTGCGCTACCAGATCCGCCATGAGGTGATCGAGTCGATCTATTTCAACGACCCGAACGGTTACCCGATCGAAATCACCTGGCAGGTGCGCCCGTTCAGCGAAGCGGACAAGCAGGACGCCGCGTTCACGATCGATTCGGCGATCGAACTCGAACGCGCCCGCGACGAGGGCGCGGCGTTTGCCTCGATCGAGCCGGTATGGCAGCGCAAGGCAGAGCGGATCGAGCGGGCGATTCCAGGCGAAGAGAAGGCGTCGGTCTACGTGCTCGACGTGCCCGAGTTTGCGCCGCTGATCGACGTGGCGCGCAAGACCGATGGCTACCAGACCACGGCGCTGGGCAACGGCTATGTGCGTATCGACGGCAATCCCACGCTGCAGTTCCGGCGCAAGGAGCTCGGATTCAAGCCAGCGGTGTGGTACGGCGCGCTGACCGGCGGGCTGGCCGGCAACATCCGTCAGTTCGACATGGACGCGCTCGTGGTGGCGCCGGGAGCCGCGCAATGAAGGTGGCGATCATCGGTGGCGGGCCGTCCGGCCTGTTCCTGTCCATCCTGCTGAAGGAGCGGATGGAACACGTCGACATCGACGTGTTCGAGCAGAACCCCGAGGACGCCACGTTTGGCTTTGGCGTGGTGCTGGCCGATACCGGCCTGTCCAACCTCCGGTCGGCCTCGCCCGTTGTGGTAGACCGCCTGGCGAAGGTCATGCGGTTCAACGACCAGCATTCGATCGTCAGCCACGAGCACCCCATCGTCATGAAGAAGCCGGGTGCTGGCGGCGGTGCCATTCCTCGCATCAGCCTGCTGTCCGTCCTGCAGGAGCGTGCCAAGGAGCTCGGTGTACGCGTGGCATACAACCAGCGCATCGCCGATTTTGGTGCGCTCGACGCCGACATTGTCGTTGGCGCGGATGGCATCGGCTCCCAATTGCGGACGGCTAATGAAACTGCTTTTGGCACCACGCGCCGCACCCTGACAAATCACTTCGCCTGGTTCGGCGTGGCGAAGCCCTTTGCGAGCCCGGCCCTGGTGTTTCGCAAGTACGAGGGCGGCTACTTCGTGGCCCACTATTACCCGTACTCCGATGCGATGAGCACATTCGTGGCCGAATGCGATCACCAGACCTGGGTGGACTTCGGCATGGAAGAGATGAGCGCCGAAGCGCGGCAAGCGTTGTTCGAGAAAGTTTTTGCCCCGGAACTGGCTGGCCATGGTCTGGTTTCGAACAACTCGATCTGGCGCCAGTTCCCGGTGATCCTCAATGCCAACTGGCACGTCGGCAAGCAGGTGCTGATTGGCGATGCATTGACCAGCGCGCACTTCTCGATCGGATCGGGGACCCGGATCGCCATGGAGGATGCCATGGCCCTGGCCGATGCCATCGTGGCCCACCCGGATGACGTGCCGGCTGCGCTGGCGCAGTATGAAGCCGTGCGCAAGCCGGAGAAAGCGAAGTTGATTAGCGCGTCCGAGGCTTCGTACAACTGGTATGAGCGCATCCGTGAGTGGATGGATTTGCCCACCCCGCATGAGTTCGTGTTTCGCTTCATGACGCGCACCGGCCGGGTTGACGTGGAGCGTCTGCGGGCGCAGTTCCCGGCGTTGATGGCCGAGCTGGCTGCTGGTGGGGTGGCGGCGGTGGCAGTGGCGGCAGAAGGCCAACCATGATTCGCGCCACGGAGTATGTACTGAGCGATAGTCCCTTCGTCGTGCGGCGGACCGTGCGATGGGGCGATTGCGATCCGGCCGGCGTTGTCTACACGGGCCGGTTCACCGACTACCTGCTTGGCGCCGTTGGCCTCTACACCGCGCACATGGCGGGCGGCGA
>Ga0209256_1003381_pt1 | contig 11271 bp, 14 predicted proteins | sample AraplaCol_mCL_r2_2_FD_184270 | JGI IMG/M metagenome (GOLD analysis project Ga0209256, IMG submission 184270) | Arabidopsis root microbial communities from North Carolina, USA - plate scrape MF_Col_mCL_r2 (SPAdes) (version 3) | ecosystem: Host-associated > Plants > Roots > Endosphere | place...
CTGGGCGGCCAGGGTCTTGTTCGGGGCCAGGATCAGGGCCGGGCGCTGGGTGGCCTCGATGACCTTGGCCATGGTGAAGGTCTTGCCCGAGCCGGTGACGCCCAGCAGCACCTGGTCGTTCTCGCGGTTGTTCAGGCCTTCCACCAGCTCGGCGATGGCCGTCGGCTGGTCGCCGGCGGGCTGGTAGTCGCTGACCAGCTTGAACTTCTTGCCGCCTTCCGACTTGTCCGGCCGCGCGGGGCGGTGCGGGGTCCAGAGCATGGGCATGGCTTCGGCCGCGTCGACCTCGGCTTCCAGGGCGACGTCATGGATGAACTTCGCGGAGACGTCGGAAACGCCGCCGGCTGGGGTCTCTGAGGATCGGGCCATGTGTGGAAGGTAGGTCCGCGTGGGCTGGAAGGCTAGGGGGCCCTGCTGACAGCGAATGGCAGCAGTCTGGCGGCAGGTGGCGGCAGGCTCCATTCATGGCTAAGGTTGCACGGCCGGTCGGACGGCCTCGGGAGTTGCTTGGGGGAGTAACGAGCATGAAGAGCGTGAAGTTCAGCGCGGGCCTCGCGGGCCTCGCCGTGGCCGTCGTCGCGGGCGCCGCCTGGTCCCAGACGTCCGACATGCGGCTGATCGAGGGTCCGGTCTACGGCGAGCTGCGCGACGTGCTGGGCGCGACCCTGCCGGTGGCGACGCCCAATCCGAAATGCCCCAAGCCGCTGCTCCTGCCCGACGGCGCCTGCCTGGACGGGGCGGTGGCCGGGATGAAGGCGCGCGGCGCCACGGTCGGCCGGGTGCTGACCTCGCCCGAGGCCCGGCGTGGGGCGGGGACGGTGATCCACGGCCACCTGGGCCGGGACTATGCGCTGTACGACGTGACGCTGGCCGCCGGCGGACCGGTCGTCACGCCGGTGGACCTGCCCAGCTCGATGGTGCGCGTGCCGCGCGACTGCTTCTCGATCGGCTCGGCGGTGGAGTACCGGCTCGACATGCGCGACGGCGCTCTGGCGGCGCGCGAGGTCCAGGCGGTGTCGTGCGGCGGCCCGCCGCCGCCGCCCGGCCAGGGCGGTCCGCGCCGGCCGCCGATCGGTCCGAACGAGCCGGGCGAGCGCTGGCCGGCCACCGGCGAGGTGGCGGTGCTGGGCACGCCCCGGCAGCTGGCCGCCCCCCGTCCGGACTGCCCGCCCGACGCGGCCCTGCGCGACGGCGTCTGCTTCGCCGCCGGCATCGGCGTCCTGACCGCCCAGCCGGGCCTGAAGGAGCTGGACGTGATCGGCGCCAAGCGGGCGACCGCGCCCGGCCAGGTGCTGGTCAGCAAGGAGACCGAGCAATATGTGCTCAAGCGGAAAGGCAAGGCCGGCTTCAAGGCGGACAAGCGCTGGTTCGACAAGTCGCACCTGTCGGCCCCGGCCGGCTGCGGCCTGACCACGCCGGTCGATTTCCAGGTCGAGCCCGGCGACCAGGTGCGCGAGCGGGCGGTGGCCGGCTGCGGCGCGCCCGCCGCCCCGGTCCCGACCGCGACCTACGAGGCCTATGGCGCGACCCTGCCGGTGGTGTTCGGCAACCGCCCCGGCTGCGCCGAGCGCGGCGAGCAGCTGCTGGGCGACGCCTGCTTCTCGGAGGTGATCCGCTGGATGAAGGCGCGCGGCGTGCCCAAGGGCGAGGTTCTGATCCTGGACCGCGTCTACGGTCAAGGCGCGCGGATCAACGGCGCCAGCGGGATCCGCCACTCGTTCGCCAATGTCTGGGTCCAGCCGGACGGGACCTACAAGGCCGACCGCAAGTCCAGCGCCTCGACCCGGATCGACACCGGCGGCTGCGCCGGCGTCACCGACGCGGGGAGCGAGGCCGCCGGCTGGATGCTGGTCCGCGCCGACGGCGGGATCATGGCCCGGGCCTACCAGTGGGTGGCGTGCCCGGTGCGTTGAGAGGTCAGGACAGGTTGACTTCCAGCAACCTTTCAACAGCCACCACGTCTCGCCACACCCCGTCCAGCTTGCCGTGCTTCTCGTGCACGCCGACTTCGCGGAACCCGAGCGAGCGCATCAGCCCGAGGCTGGCCTTGTTCTCGACGAAGACCCGCGACAGAAGCTTCCAGAAACCGACCTTCGTCGCCTCCGCGATCAGCGCGTTCATGGCCAGCGCGCCCACGCCCTGGCCACGATGCGACCGGCGGACATAGACCGAGAACTCGGCGATGCCCGCGTAGCAGCAGCGGTCGGCGTAGGAGAAGGTCGCCGCGTAGCCGACGACCTGGCCGTCCTGGTCGACGACGGCGACGATGGGGTGCTTGCCGTCGAACCACCCGGCGAGGTCCGCCGCCGACCGGGGATTGGTCTCGAAGGTCGCGATGCGGTCGACGATGCCCTCGTTGTAGATGTTGGCCATGGCCGCGGCGTCGTCGGGCGTGGCCGGACGGGTGGTGAGCGTGGCGGTGGTCATGCGGAGGCGGCCTCGTGGTTCATGGCTTCGGCGGCCAGGGCGATGTGTTCGGGGATGCGCCCGCTGGCCTTGCGCTCGCTGTAGCGGTCGACGAGGTAGTCGGCCCGGTCCCGGGTCAGCAGCGTGAACTTCACCAGTTCCTCCATCACGTCGACCACGCGGTCGTAATAGCTCGACGGCTTCATGCGGTCGTTCTCGTCGAACTCCTTGTAGGCCATGGCGACCGACGACTGGTTGGGAATGGTGATCATCCGCATCCACCGCCCCAAGAGGCGCAGGGTGTTGACCGCGTTGAACGACTGCGACCCGCCGCTGACCTGCATGACGGCCAGGGTCCGGCCCTGGGTCGGACGGACGCTGCCGACCTCCAGCGGTATCCAGTCGATCTGGGCCTTCATGATGCCGCTGATGGCTCCGTGGCGCTCCGGGCTGCACCAGACCTGACCCTCCGACCACAGGGACAGCGCCCGCAGTTCCTGGACCTTGGGATGCTCAGGGCCGGTGGCGTCGGGTAGCGGCAGGTCGCGAGGATCGAAGATGCGGGTTTCGCAGCCCAGCGCCTGGAGGATGCGGGCGGCCTCCTCGACCAGCAGGCGGCTGAAAGACCGCGCCCGCAGCGACCCGTAGAGCAACAGGATGCGCGGTGGATGGGTCGACGGCGCGCCAACCTCCAGGCGTCCCTCGTCGACCTGGGCGAGGAATGTCGGGTCGAGAGCCGGGAAGTCGGTCACAGGGGCCTCCGAGAGCGTCATTGAATTGATAGATAATTCGAGCATATTGGAAATATGGAATCGAAGCCCGCTGTCAACATGCTCTCCGCTCTCGGCCACGAGGGACGCCTGGCCATCTTCCGCTTGCTGGTGAGAGCCGGACCCGATGGCGCTGCGGCGGGCGACATCGCGCGAACCCTGAACGTCCTGCCCAACAGCCTGTCGGCCAACCTCAACATTCTCTCGCACGCGGGGCTGATCGTCTCGCGGCGCGAGGGGCGGTCGATCATCTATTCCGCCGGCTACGACGCCATGAGCCGCCTGCTGGGCTTCCTGATGGAGGACTGCTGCAACGGCGTGCCGGAGATTTGCGCGCCTTTGGGCTCCATCGTCGCCAGCGCCCAGGACTGCGGCCCGGCTTGCGCCCCCGACGCGACCTGCTGACCATGACGTTCAGTCCGGTTCGCCGCCTCGTCGCCGAAGGCCTGGGCACGGCTCTGCTGCTGGCTGTGGTGATCGGCTCGGGGATCATGGGCGATCGGCTGGCGGGCGGGAACGTCGCCCTCGCCCTGCTGGGCAACGCCCTCGCCACCGGCGCGGCCCTGGTGGTGCTGATCTGGCTGTTTGGGCCGATCTCTGGCGCGCACTTCAATCCGGCGGTGACCCTGGTGGCGGCCTTGCGGCGGGACATCTCCTGGCGCTTGGCCCTGCTCTACCCGCTGGCGCAGGTGGCGGGCGCGGTGCTGGGCGTCTGGGCGGCCCACGCGATGTTCGGCGAGCCTATCCTTCAGGTCTCGACCAAGCTGCGGGACGGCGGGGGCCAAGCCTTTGCCGAGGTCGTGGCCACCTTCGGCCTCGTCGCCGCCATCCTCGGCACGGCGCAATTCCGGCCCGAGAGCACGGCGCTGGCGGTGGGCCTCTACATCACAGCCGCCTATTGGTTCACCGCCTCGACCGCGTTCGCTAACCCGGCGGTGACCCTGGCCCGCAGCCTGTCGGACACCTTCGCCGGGATCGCACCCTCCAGCGCCCCCGCCTTCATCCTCAGCCAGTTCGTCGGCGCGCTGCTCGCGGCGGGCGTCTTCGGCTGGCTCCTCAAGCCGGATACGACCTCATGAGCGACGCTGCCTTCCCTATCACGATCTTCCACAATCCGGCCTGCGGGACCTCGCGCAACACCGTCGCCATGGTCCGGGCCGCAGGCTACGAGCCCGAGATCGTCGAGTATCTCCAGGCGGGTTGGACGCGAGAACAACTGACCGACCTCGCCAAGCGCGCTGGCCTAACGCTCCGCCAGTTGATGCGGGAGAAGGGCACGCCCGCCGAGGCGCTGGGGCTGCTGGACGACGCCGTCGGCGAGGGCCGGATCCTCGACGCCATGATCAAGTATCCGATCCTCGTGAACCGCCCCATCGTCGTCACGCCGAAGGGCGTGAACCTCTGCCGTCCGTCGGAAGTCGTGCTCGACCTGTTGGACCGAAAGCCGGAGAGCTTCACGAAGGAGGATGGCGAGGTGGTGAAGCCAGCCGCCGACGGGTCGGGAGTAGGCGGAGACGCTTGCCGGCCCAGCAATCTGTGTTAGCGGTATCATCGGTAACGGCGCGACAAGCACGCCGAGCCGGCACGGGGAAGCGTATGCGCCAGGGATCATTCCGGACTACGGCTCGTCTCGCCAGCGGCCTGGCCGCCTCGCTCCTCCTGGCCCAGGCCGCCCTCGCCCATATGCCCCGGCTGGAGACCCAGGGCGCGACCCAACGCCTCGTCGTCGACGGCAAGCCGATGCTGATCCTCGGCGGCGAACTGGGCAATTCCAGCGCCTCCAGCCGCGCCTACATGGCCGGCTACTGGCCCAAGCTGAAGGCCATGAACCTCAACACCGTGCTCGCGCCCGTCTCGTGGGAGCTGATCGAGCCGAAGGAGGGAGCCTACGACTTCTCCAGCGTCGACGCGCTGCTCCAGGACGCCCGCGCCCAGGACATGCGGCTGGTGCTGCTGTGGTTCGGGGCGTGGAAGAACAGCATGTCGACCTACGTCCCGTCGTGGGTGAAGCGCGACCAGGCCCGCTTCCCGCGCGCCAAGGCGCAGAACGGCGTCAGCCAGGAAATCCTCTCGGCCTTCTCGACGAACACCCGCGACGCCGACGCCAGGGCCTACGCCGCTCTACTGGCCCACCTGAAGACGGCCGACCCGCAAGGCACGGTGCTGATGGTCCAGGTCGAGAATGAGATCGGCATGCTGCCCTCGGCCCGCGAGTGGGGGGCGGAGGCGAACGCCGCCTGGGCCGGCCCGGTCCCGGCCGAACTGACCCGGCGCCTGGCGAAGGGCGGCGAGGCGATCGAGCCGGAGCTGCGGGCGCTGTGGACGGCGAACGGCGCTAAGACGTCCGGAACCTGGGCCCAGGTGTTCGGCGACGGGACGGCCGGCCAGGAGGTGTTCACCGCCTGGTTCTACGCCCGCTACGCCGAGGCGGTGACCCGCGCCGGCAAGGCGGCCTATCCGCTGCCGATGTATGTCAACGCCGCCCTGAACCGCACGGGCAAGGCGCCGGGCGAGTATCCCAGCGGCGGGCCGCTGCCGCACCTGATCGACGTCTGGAAGGTCGGGGCGCCCAGCCTCGACCTGGTTTCGCCCGACATCTACTTCCCGAACTTCAACGACCTGGCTGGTCGCTATCGTCGGCCGGACAATGCGCTGTTCATCCCCGAGGCCAACAATGTCGGCGCGCCCGAGACCCCGGCGAACGCCTTCTACGCGATCGGTGAACTGGACGCGTTCGGCTTCTCGCCCTTCAAGGTCGAGACCGCCGAGGGCAAGGATCAGGAAGCCCTGACCCGGGCCTATGACGTGCTGCGCCAGTTGACCCCGGCGATCCTGGACGCCCAGGGGCGCGGCAAGATGGCGGGCTTCAAGCCGCGTGTGCTGGAGGACGGGACGGTGCAGGACCAGCCGGTCAGCCAAACCCTCGGCGACTACCGGTTCACGGTCGGCTTCGTCGATCCCTGGACGCCCCGGGCCGACCAGCAGACCGCCGCCCATGGCGGGCTGATCATCCAGGTGGGCCCGGAGGACTATCTGATGGCCGGCCGCGGCCTGGTGATCACCTTCGCGGGCGTCGGAAACGGCCCCGCCCTGGCCGGGATCGATAGCGCCATTGAGGGCGTGTTCGACGCCCAAGGGCGGTGGGTTCCTGGCCGGGTCCTGAACGGCGACCAGACCCACCAGGGCCGCCACATCCGCCTGGCGCCGGACGAGTTCCAGATCCAGCGGGTGAGGCTCTACCGGTATCGGTGACCGAGTCCGCGACGAGCCCGGTTCAGCCCTCGTAGGGTTGCAGCGGCGTGTCGGCGCGTAGATACAGCGGGTGTTTCGGGCTGCCGTCGCCATTGGTCCCGAAGCACCACAGCGTTCGCCCATCGGCCTTCAGCGCCTCGATCAGGGCCTTGCCCGCGGGGGCCAGGGCCTTGTTCAGCTTGCCGTGACACAGAACCACGCGGCCGGCGCCCGCCGCCGCGCGCCGGATCGCCGGCAGGTTGGCGGGCGAGGACGCCTCGACGCCGGGCGCCAGCAGCATCTTCGGATCGGTCGCGCGGTAGTCGCCCACATTGGCCTTGATCATGGCGTCGAAGCCCTCGCGCTGGGCGAAGGTCCATTCGCGGGCGCAGGTGGGATCGTTGACGCTGGCGTCGGCGGTCGACGGGTTCATGCCGATGAACAGGATGTAGCGCTCGGGAAAGGCGTCCCCGATCCAGCGCCGCATCAGCTGGCGATGGCGGCCGTCGTCGCTGAAGGTGGCGTCGCCCTTCACGCCGGGCATCAGCGCCAGGCGCACCTTGCCGCCGGGGTCGTGCAGGTCGGATGTCATTGATTATGCGTCCTTCAGGCGTTCGTTCGACGGGCGCGGCCTTAGAGCTTCGGCGGCGCCGTCACTTCCGGACCCACCGGCCCGGGAATCCGGCGAGCCGAGGTGATCGGCACGGGCGGGTCAAGGATCTGGCCCTTCATCACCGGATTGATCGCCTTGCCGGGCGTGGGCAGGGCCAGGATCTTCTTGGCCACGTCCATGCCCTGGACCACGCGGCCGAAGGCGGCGAAGCCGAGGTTGTCGCCGGGCTGCTTGGGGTCGGCGTCCAGGTAGGGCGCGTCGCCGATGCAGATGAAGAAGTCCGAGGTGGCGGTGCCGGGGGCGGTGCGGGCGATCGAGACCACGCCGTCGGTGTGCTTGAGGCCGGTCTGGGTCGTGGGCTCGTGGGCGATGGGGGGCAGGGCGCCGATGCCCTGCAGCCCGCCCTGGATCAGGCCGTAGTCCACCGCGCCCGGCGCGCGCGAAGCCCGGAAGAAGGTGGCATTGTCATAGAGCTTGCGGTCGACATAGCGCAGGAAGTTGGCGGTGGTGACCGGCGCCTGGGCCACGGCCAGCTCGATGACGATCCTGCCCTGCGGGGTGTCGATGGCGACATAGACAGGCGGCTTGGAGGCGGGCGCGGCCTGGGCCAGGGCGCCGGCGGGCAGGGCGGCCAGCAGGCCCGCGCCGATCAGGATGTCGCGGCGGTCGAGACGAGTCATGGCCCGGAGACTAGCGGCCGGGCGGTCGGGCGCAAGATCGCGGGATGGGCCAGGGTCATCGAGCTCGGATTCGAGCCACACATCAGTTGTCATCCTGGAAAGCGCGCAGCGCTTGTCCGGGATCCAGGTGAACCGCACCGCATCAGCCCAGTCCCCTGGGTCCCGGACAGCCCCTGTGGGGCTTCCGGGATGACAACCGTTTGAGTTTCGAAAACTCAGCGCTTGAGGCCAAGCGAAGTAGGGCCCGCTAAGCCGCCAGCTCCGACCCGCCGCCCCGTTCGGCCGCGACCATGTCGGCCACCAGCCGCGCCACCAGCCGGCCGGTGCTTTCGGCCACCTGCTGGGCCTGGCGGCGCTCGCCGTCCTGCTGGATCTTCAGGGCGCGCTGGGCCGGGGTCCAGTGGGCGAACGACGCCCAGTCGGCCGTGATCTCGATGTCCCGCGCGCCAGCGTCCCCGACGCTTCCTTCGATCGCCCTCGCCATCGCCCTCTCCCGAAGACACGCTGTCTTGTTCGAGAGTTTTCAGCTGGAGAGACCGCGCCGCTATGCACTTCGCGCCAAATTAACCTTGCCGATGAACGCCATTCACTTCCATCTCGCGGAATGTTTTTCCACGGACTGATGCAGGGGCGGTCCAGTTGCTTCCGCGTCTCCAGCTGTTCCTCAACAACATTTCGAGTTACGTGAAAACTAGGGTAAAACCCTGATTTACCTCCGGCGAACGACGCGACAACATTGTCGGATGGACGGATCCTTTCTTGGACGCGCGTTTGAAGTCACGGGCTGTCCGGCCCGCTTCACCGGCCGCGAGATCATGGGCGTGGAGGACCTGCGCGAAGCCGCGCCCGGGGCCGCGCTCGCCGTCACGCAGCTGAGCGCCGCGCCCTGCCGGGGCGCGCTGGCCCACGCCATCTTCGGAGACCTGACCCTGACCCTGGGCCGGGTCACCGGCGACCTGCGTCTGCGCGGCGCGATGGCCGCCGACGCCGTCACCCTGATGCTGATCCTGGAGCAGTCGCCCCCGATGGACAAACGCGGGGCGGACGAAGGCGCGCCGACCGAATGGGGCCACGACGTCCAGGCCGGCGACCTGCTGATCCTGCCGCCGGGCGGCGAGCGCGAGGCGCGCCAGCGGGGGGGGACGGCCTACGCCGCCCTGACCGCGCCGCTCGACGGGCTGACGCGCCGGGCGGGCGCCTTCGGCGACCTGGCCGACGCGCGGCACTGGGGCGGCTGCGCGCGGCTGCGGCCGGAGGCGGCCCTGGCCCTGCATTACGAGCTGAAGGCGCGGCTGGAGGTCCTGGCGTGGGAGGGCGCGAGCCTGACGCCCCAGGCCCAGGCCAGCCTGCGGGACGGCGTGGTCGACGGCCTGCTGACGGCGCTGGCGGACGGCGTGCGGCGCGAGCCCCGGCGACAGGGGTTCGTCAACAGCGCCCGCATCGTGCGCCAGGTCGAGGACTATCTGGACCAGGTCCCCGGGCGGGGCGTGGCGATCCCGGAGCTGTGCGAGGCCCTGGCCCTGTCGCGCCGCACCCTGAACCGGGCGTTCGAGGAGGGGCTGGGGGTCGGCCCCCGGACCTACCTGCGGCTGCGCGCCCTGTCGGCCGCCCGTCAGGCCCTGGTCGCCGGCCGCGACGGCGGCGCCTCGGTCACCCAGGTGGCCCTGGAGCACGGCTTCTGGGAACTGGGCCGGTTCTCGGTCACCTACCGCGAGATGTTCGGCGAGAGCCCGTCGCAGACGCTGCGGGGGCGGTGACGCCCTTTTTTTCCTCCACCGCGTAGCGGGGGAGGTGGCGCGATGCGCAGCATCGTGACGGAGGGGGCGTCCTGCAGCGCCTGAACGCCCCCTCCGTCATGTCGCGCATCCGCGCCATGCCACCTCCCCCGTTTCACGGGTGAGGAGAAGAAGGCATCCCTAGACCAACATCCCGTGACCGCGCAGAACCACCAGCCGGCCGGGGTTGAAGAAGGGCAGGGACAGGGTGATGGCGATCATCACCTCGAAGGCCAGGCTGCTGAGGTTGAAGCGGTCGCGAGCCTTGTCGGTCAGGGCCGAGACGGAGCGGCCCACGGCGGCGCCCATCCAGGCCATGGCCAGGGCGAAGGCCATCGCCGCCCCGACATTGGACTGGTAGCCCAGGAACATGGCCGTCGCGGCGTGCGACAGGATCAGCAGACCGCCCAGGGCCCGGCCCTCGGTGAGCGAGGCGGCCGGCGGCGAAGCCGCTTCGTCGGTCTCGCGCGGCGCGCCGTTGAGGGCGGTCAGGCCCAGCACCGAGCCGGGCCGGACCAGGGTCAGTCCGCCCAGCACGCCGCCGATCACACAGGCGATGATCGCCAGGATCAGGGAAAGGCCGTAGCTCGAAATGGTCACGCTTGTCTGGTCTCCAACCGCGCGAACTGTAGCGGTTCAGGCGGGCGCATGACAGACGGCCTCGACATTGCGGCCGTCCGGATCGAGCACGAAAGCTCCATAGTAGTTGGGGTGATAATGCGGCCGAACGCCGGGCGGTCCGTTGTCCTTGCCGCCGGCCGCCATCGCGGCGGCGTAGAAGGCGTCGACCTCGGCGCGGGTGCGGGTCACGAAGGCGATGTGCATCGGCGCCGCGCTGATCGGCGACTCCGGCGTCTCGGCTCCGGCGATCCAGAAGCTGGGCTTGCCGGCCTGGTGGCTGCGGCTGTCGCCACGTGGGCCATAGCCCATATAGGCGACCGTGCCGCTCTCCCGCGCGCTCACGTGATGAACGATCTCGATCCCCAGCGGGGCGAAGGCGGCGTCGTAGAACGCCTTGCAGGCGGCGACGTCGCGGACGGTCAGGCTGACATGGTCGATCATTAGCGCACCCTTATGTGGAAGACCACGCGGCGGTCGCCGGGAGCGTCGGGCTCCCAGGGCCGCTTGAGCGTGAAGGACAGGTCGCCCCGACCGCGCGCGGCGGCGGTGTAGCGATAGACCGTCCGCACCGGCGCGCCGGGCGCCTTGGCCTGGGTCTGGAAGCTGGAGCCGCCGGCCAGCAGGGGCGAGGGCTCGGTGTCGGGCCGCCACGCATAGCCGTTGCCGGCGGTAAGGGGCAGGGCGACCTCCAGGTCCTGGCCGCCGACCAGCTCGATCGTCCCGGCGTCGGCGTCGACATCGGTCACCGTGCGGACGGGCAGGGCGACGTCGCTGGCGCAGGCGGCGAGAAGCAGCAGGCCGGTAAGGGGAAGAAGGGTCTTCATGCGCCGTCCTCGTACTGATCTTGCTGGCTCAACGTGCGGGATCCGTCCGCCGTCTGACGTCGCGGGGTTTTTCCCACAACAAATCGGCGCTGGCCGTTCTTGACTCCCCCTGGCGCCGGTCCTAACTCCTGCGCGGCGTTGGCACTCGGTGGGAGCGACTGCTAACAGCGACGCGCCCCGCCCGCCGACGAACCATAATTTAAAACCGTCCCGACGGAGAAGAGTCATGAAATTTCGCCCTCTCGGCGACCGCGTCCTGGTGAAGCGCGTCGAAGAAGAAACCAAGACCAAGGGCGGGATCATCATCCCCGACACCGCCAAGGAAAAGCCGCAGGAAGGCGAAGTCGTCGC
>Ga0209256_1003384_pt1 | contig 11267 bp, 20 predicted proteins | sample AraplaCol_mCL_r2_2_FD_184270 | JGI IMG/M metagenome (GOLD analysis project Ga0209256, IMG submission 184270) | Arabidopsis root microbial communities from North Carolina, USA - plate scrape MF_Col_mCL_r2 (SPAdes) (version 3) | ecosystem: Host-associated > Plants > Roots > Endosphere | place...
CCGGTCCACAATGCCCGCGACGTCAAGACCGCGATTGCGGAGGCCGGCAAATCAGGCCGCAAATCGGTGCTGCTGCTCGTCGAACGCGACGGCAACAAAACCTTTGTCGCCGTGCCCTTTACCGCGGCCTAAGATGGCCGCGACGGCAACAAGACCTTCGTCGCCGTGCCGTTTGGGGCTGCGTGAGGTCGCCTGAGCTGTGCCATGAAATGAGAAGCCTGCCTGGAGCGGGCTTTTCGACGGACCGGCAGTCCGCTCCGTTCCATTTCCGCTCAGGGAGATTTCAGCTTCGTCGCCTTGGCGCGAATGCGGGATTTGCCTTTTTGGCGGTTTGCCTCTTGCTGCTTGATCGCATCGGATTGGCTGCGTTGCGCGGCCGGCTGCGTTGCGCGGCCTCCAATTGCTGCCGCGTCGGCAGATCATGCTCGTAAGTGGGAGCGCTGAATGCCGTCGCGTTGTCGAAGGGACCTTTATGCGTGCGGGCCACGCCATAGGCCTGGTCATCAGGGCTATCAATCCCCTGCTCCGCCGACGGTGACCGGGCGTGACGGGCCTGGCTTATCAGATCGTCGGCAGTCGGGCTGACCGATGCGCTTTTGCGCACGGCGGTGATCTTGCGTTTCCCGATCCCGTCCCTTTGATCGGCGTGATTGCGAGGCATGTCTTCTTCCTTGTTCGTCATGTCATCGCGACGATCGACCGGGCTAGCCGGGGGACGTCGCTGCAAGATCCGTTCAGGGGATCTCGAACACGCGTTCAGGCAATCTGGTCTTGGGAAAACGGTAGCCCAATGGCCGTAGCGATGCGGTCGTGGGCCCAGGCGCCGTATAGCGCGCGATCCGATAGGCTTTCGTCGGGGCGCCGCCGTCATCCTGCCATCTTGCAAAAGAGCCATCCTCCATCGCCTGAGGAAGCGGACCGGAACTCAGCTGCGTTGCCAGATACATTTTCAGAGCCGATTTCAGCGCGGCCTCATCGACGATGCCCGTCTGGAAACAATGAATGAGAAAACTCGTCGCGCTGATCTCAGCATCATCGGCCGCGTAAGTTTCGCCGCCGCGAAAGCCGGCCTTTCGCAGAATGCGATCGAGCATCCTCAAATTGTCGATATCGAAGAATTGATCAGATGTGGAAGACATGGCGTCCTCCTTCGTTGGGGCTAGGGTTTACTGGCGCTAGTATTCACTGGCGCGCCCCAAGCAGCGGTGCCCGTATCGTGCCCGCCGATGGATCAGCTTGCGCTCTTTGCCACCTGACCGCAACCTCATTCGCCAATAGCCATTGATGTAGCCATTGATAAAGCCGTGGCGGAACCCATTTTAGATAGAGGAGGATACGCATCATGCAGTTCAACGATGAAGCGACCCTCACAAAGCCGTCAGCACTGGCGGTGGAAAGACGTGCGCTCGTCAATCATCTGAGAGAAGCGATTGCGCGCCTAACGCACGGGCTGGCAGCAGCAGGTTTGGTCGAATTCGTGCCGCCTCTGCTGGAGATCAACAAAGTTCTCCACGATATGACGGACGAAATCTCCCGTGCCGATTCTCTCTATTCGGATGAGGTCATCACGGGCACGATGCGCTTGATCAAGACATCGGAAGCCTTGCTTGAAAGCCGGGTCATCGTGCAGACCATCCATTAAGACCTGCAGACGGCCGGACAGGCCGGCAGGCTGATCGCCATCGTGCATCCATTATCATCGCCAGGCCCGAGGTCCTCACATCGGCTCGTGCCCACTTCCAAGGACAACCGCAATGGCACTTATTTTTCCCAACAGAAGCCGTAGCTTCGACGAAGCCAGAAAAGGTGTCCGCTTCACCGGCTATGACGGCATGTTCGAGGTCAGATTTCTGGTCGAAGACGCGGCCCTCGGCAGCGCGATCACGCGAGACTCTTCCGAGGCCGCCTACCTCAATGCCTTCGATGCCGCGCGCTCCTCGATTCAGGAAGCCGCATCGAGAGTCTATCAGCATCGGCGTGGCAACAACTTCACGCTCAGGGCCGAAGATTTTCGCTAATCGCTGGAAAGCATCGCGCCGGCAAGCTGAAACGGCCATCGTCCTGGTGTTGCCGGATGACTGGAGGAGCAAAACTCATGGTCTCGACCCGATACCGCCCGAAAGACCTGAAGCTGGCACGTCGCCATGTCGTGAAGGCCGCGCGCCGCGTTGCCGATCAGGAAAAGGCGGTCAGGAGACTGTCGCTCAAGGGCAGTCCCGCGGGACCGGCCTACGCGCTGTTGGGCAGGCTCTATGACGATCAACGGCGGAAACTCGATCGGCTGAAACTGATCGAAGCGATGGTTGAGGTAAAAGCGCAATCCTGTCCGGAGGCGCCCAGCCTTCCGGACATGCCGGCGCCGCGCTGTGCGATCGTGCGCCTCTTTGCGATCTCAGCCGGACCGCCACTTCGCCACGACTTGTAGCGCCGATGATCGGAGCCCATATCTGCTATGGCGGCAGTTTGTGAACGGGCGCTGCCACCAGGGGTCGTCAGAGTTCCCCAGCCCCAACCAAGGGAGGGCATGATGCCTTCCACGGTAAACATTCATTCCTGGAAAAGCCTGGCCCGGCATATCGGCAAGTTCAGATATCTCGACTTTCTGGTGAAATTGACGCCGGCAATCAGCCTGGCCTTTATCGTTTATATCGTTTTCAAGGGCGTCTTCTGGTAGGCACCGGAACGACCAATGACGGACAGACACGCCGTTGTGCCTGAAGACGGCTCTCTCCCCGATATCCTTCGGCATTCCGATTGAGATGGTATCGGGGCGGCAAGTGGTTTAACATGCGGCCGTTCAGACCCGCCGCGCCTTGATCCTTGATTCGTAAGGCGGCGCTGCTGCATGATATATGGAACTCCAGACAGACACCCCAGCTAAACGCTGTCCGATACCAGCCTTTCCCATAGGGGCGCGGATTGCTTGATGCATCTTACCGACGTGGCCTGCTGAACGCAAGGCGGCGCTGCTGCATGATATATGGAACTCCAGACAGCCACCCCAGCTAAACGCTGTCCGATACCAGCCTTTCCCATAGGGGCGCGGATTGCTTGATGCATCTTACCGACGTGGCCTGCTGAACCGGCACCGCGTTGAATGCCACGCGACCACCCATAGGGAAAACGATGACAGACGCACCCGAGAATGAAGCGCTTTTCAACATCACCGGACACTATGTGCAGGAATTGAAGGCCGTTCTTCAAAGCGAGAGCATTGTCGAAGGCACCGACTACGAAAACAGCGCCTTCAACGAGAAACGACGGGCGGAAGGACTGCACCTGCTGCGCTTCCACAAGACCGGCACGGCAGCGCAGGCGACGCAGATCTGGGAAAAACATATGACGGCCCGGGCGCATCGATAGGGCGGACGAAGCCAAGTCTTCGACGGACACCGAGTTGAGATTGCCGGTTCTCCGATCCCCGATCCGGAGACGATAGGTGCTGGTATGCGCCGACATGGACTGATGGCCAGCCCAACATTTCCACGGAAGGAAAAATCATGACCAATGACAAAGCGAATAAGGTCCAGCCCGCCAAAGCGGCTGCGACTGACGGCCCCTACGATGTCATTTACTTCGCGAAAAAACACCGCATTTCCAACGAGGATGCCAGGACCATCATCGAAAAGCACGGCGCCAATCGCAAAGAAGCAGACAAGGCCGGCCGCCGCATCAGCGTCTGACCGAAGACAGCCTCGGAGGCGCCACCTCTTATCGCAATCCGGACTGCGGCAGCCTCCGATGCCACGATGCAACATCAGCGGACGAATTAACCCTACTGGCTTACCTTAATATCAGCGCGCGCTTGAATACGTCGCGGCCTATGCCATCGTATTCTTAAGATAGTCATTCTGGTTCCCGCGAGCGACGCTCCACCGAGACCAAGGCTTGGTTCTTCCGGGGATCGGGCAACTGACGCATATGGCGCAGCAACATCAAATGGAGGGTATGCCATGAACAACGTATTGGAATTTCGTGCCAAATGCCCGCATGCCGACAGCCTTTCGGACTGCCGGGAAGCACTTGAACCCGCCGTCATGAAGGTCGTCAGCGACGCCGTCAGCAGGGGATACACGGCCGCGGAAGCCGCCATGGTGGTTGCCGACATCGCCGACGATTACATCCTGATGCTGTCGCGCCAACTGCGGCACTGATAGGCTGCCCGGCGCGCAGCTGTGCCGTCGTGAGCCATTTCACATGCGGACGTCGACACACAAACACACACCTGCGTCTTCGAAGGGCTGAACCTCCAGACGCCGATGACGAACGACAGACGGCTTCGCCCGCTGGCGATCGCCGAGATGCAAAGCCTCATCCGTCATCCCGTTGATATCAGTGGACCGCGCAGCAACTGCAGGGGTAGCAGTGGGTACAGGAGACGAAACCTACCGCGCGATCCGCGGGCAAAACCCCCGATATTGGTGGAAGTTCCCGGCAGAGATCCGACACCACACCCCCCGGGAAAACCGACAGAGGGATAATAGACAACCTGTCCGGGCAAGACGGCAGCCGTCATACGGACAGGCTCCGGCCGGGCGAAAATCGACGGCCACATCCCGCGCCAACAAAAACCCCGCCGGAGCGGGGCTTTCAGCGGAGCGAAGCGGAACGAGCCGAACAACCGGCTCATGTGCAAGCAAGATCGCCCATTTCAAACCCAGGCAACAATACCTCTTTCGCGAGCGTTTGCGGCACTGCTCTGTTCCGCTCAATCTTTGAATCATTGCTGTAATGCCGCGTGAAACAATCAGATGCGCCGTCCCCTTCTCACGTTAAAGCGGCTCAGCCTTGATGAAAGCCGAACCGCTCCAACCTTTGTTTTACGCACTTCCCGACGGAAACCGCTTCGCAGTTTTCCCGAAATTCTCTAACGCCACCTTGGCTGCCGTGGCGGAGCATTGGCCTGGATTTCATGGAGCGGCGCCCGAGACCCGAGAAGTTTCTTCAGCTTCTTCTCCTCCGCCGGGCCGATCCCAAACTTGCGGCAATGCTCGGCAACATCGTGCTCTCGCGGGCCGGGAATGCGAACTTGGCGATTGCTCATGGTTTTCATGACCGTTTCCTCCTGAGAGGAGAACCAACAGGCGGCCGATTTGTTCGTTAGCGATGCCTAAAATTTAGGGTTTGGTTGGTTGGATTTGGCAACGTAGCTCCGCCGATCAAAAAACGGCTGATTGAGGCATGCTGCGAGTGCGATGGAGGTTCGAAGCCGCGGACAATCGGCGCCCTCAACTCAATTGATCTTCAACCAATGTCGCAACGCCGCCACCGCGCCATCGCTCGCATAGGCAATAATGCCACCGATCGTCAGGCCGGCAAAGGCGATCAGCCCGGAGATGCCATAGCCGATCGATTTCATTCGTTTCCAGTCTTCAAGCGCCGGCGCGACCATCTCCTGGTTCTTCTCGACGGTCTCTTTGAGGCTCCTGATCTCCTGGCGGATCTGCGCATCCGCGCCGCCGCTGATCGCCACGCTGGTATCGAGATGGGCGATCTGTCTGGCTTGCTCATCGAGCCGCGCGTGGATCACGGCGCGGCTGTCGTGCGCGTTGGTCTTTTCGTCGCTGACCTCCCTGCGCAGAAGCGCGACATTGTCCTCGATGCCTGTCAGCCTGCCCTCGACACGCCCGAGCGCGCGGAGGATATCGTCATTGGATGTCATCGCTCTCGGTGCTCACCTAGGGATAAAATTTCAGCTTTTCGGACTGGGGAATGCCATTGGCGACACCGTCGATCACAGCGCCGTAGGGATGAACGCCATCCGGCGTGACGCTCGGGCGCACGATGGAGCCGACCGGTAGCACCGTGGCGCGCGGGATCGAGATGGTAATCGCATTGCCGGAGATGCTGCCGATCGAGGTGGTCGACAGGCGGGCAATGCCATCCGGCCCGGCATAGGTGTTGATCTCCTGCTCCGGCGCGAAAATGCTGGCATCCGCCACTTCGATCGTCGTGTAGGTCACAACCCCGTCCGTTCCCGACTGCACCGTCACCACGGTGCTCGGCAGCTCCAGCATGCCCGGCCAGACGCCATCCCGGAAGCCGGAAACCCATGCCGCGTAGGTGTCGATCGCCTCGTCGCAGCAAGCATTCGTTTTCGCGAGAATGTCGCTACGAAGGCGCCATTTGCCGGAAGCATCCGTGCCATCTGCCGGCCACGTATTGTTGGCCGAAAAGTTTTGATACTCCGCCCGGAGATAGAGGTCGTTGGCGCTGACCGTGCCTGTTGCCGGCATGGTGGCAGATCCCGCGAAATTGTAAGTGAAACTGTTCGGCCCGGTGACCGTGATGATCACATTGCCGTTACATTCTGTCTGCGTGGCGCCGGAGATCGAAACCGTCTGCCCCGTCGCCAACCCATTGATGCCGGAGGCGATCGTTGCGGTGGCCAACGGTGCCGACTGATGTCAGCGGGACTGTGCGGGTGGAGACAGTGCGGCCGAGCAGCGGAAGGCAACGATCTTGACGCCGGAATGCCGCCGCCCATAACTGGACGGAGCGGGCATGGCGAAGCACCCGCTTCCAGTCGGAGACGAGTTGCATGGGAAGCTCCAGATCGTGATGGAAAAGAAAAACGCGCGCCGAAGCGAGCCGTTGCCAAGTGTTGCAGTTCCGCACTCGACTCATCGCTGGAGCGGTGTTTCAGTAGCGACGCCTAAAGTTTGGAGTTGGCGATGTACTACGAGTGGAACGAAGCCAAAGCGAGACGACTGTATCTGATCAAGTTCGCCTCGGTCTGGCTGGCTGCTATCTCACTGGCATTTTTTCCCGTCTGGTGGCTAGTACAAGAAACCACGTTCTAGCCCGTCAAGGCGCGGCCGTGCCGCGCAAGACAGCCATCGCCATCGATATCCCTTCGACATGTTCCGGTCACGCCATGATCGAGCTCGACCTTGGCCCCATATTTCTTCGGCTTCAGCGTCTCGGCGACCCATTGGCGGGTGGCGATGCGCAGCTGCGACCGCCGTATCGCCTCGCCATTCTCCTGCCAGCCGGTGGTCTCGCCGGCGGCATTCTTCTTCTCGATCCAGTCATTGCTGCGATCGTCGGCGATCTCGACCATCTCGTCGACGAAATCGTCGGCCAGGAGCTCGCGCGCCAGGGCGTAGCGTGCCCGAAACGCCGCCTTCTCCTCGTCCGCCAGCCAGGACAGCACGGTCGATTTCGCCGGCATGTCCTCGTCACGGCAGATCGACCGCAGGCTTTCTCTGTCGGCGATGCGCTCGCAGATCTTCTCGGCGATCGCCTGGCTGAACTTGATCGGTCTTCCCATGAGGCGCTGCCGCCGAATTCTCTAAAAAAGCGCGACGATATTGGATGCCGTGGTCCCGGTCAGCGCCACGACGCAATGGCAACGTCGCCCGCCGTGCCGATATCAAGCGCACGCGCACCGACGATGGCGGTATCGTTCGGCGTCACCACGGCGGCCCGCGAGGCCGGAGCAATCGAGGCGAACATTGCTGTTCTCCTTGAAGAGGGGAGCTTTATCTTGAGGCGGCGTGAAGTGGTGCCATCCCGCGCGATATTTCGCTCAGGATCGCTCCGTCGCTTGGGAGCAAATTTGGGTTGGACAGCGTCCAACTGAATTTATTTTTGTATGTACGCATATTTGCATGACGTCGCGAATTAATGTACTTACAAGTGGTGAAAATCACCTGGGACGAAGCAAAGAGGATCGCCAATCTTCAGAAGCTTGGCCTCGATTTCGGAGACGTGTATTTCTTCGACTGGAAGATGCAGTGATTACGCCAGCCACGGCGGCCGCTTCAACGCCATCGGCTATTGAGGACGGAACCGCCGTCGTCGTCTATGCGCTGCTTGGCAGCGAGGCCGTTTCGCTCATCAGCTTTCGCCCAGCCAGCAACAAGGAAAGCAAGGTGCTTTCGTGACCGCTAAATATCCCGTCAAGAAGGAATTTCAGCCCGGCCATGGCTACTCGAAAGAGGATTGGGATGCAGTCGATGGTCCCGAACTCACCGATGAGGAGCTTGCATCGACCCGGCCAGCGGTAGAGATCCTTCCGGATGCGTTTTTCGACCATGTCGACGAGATACGCAGAGGCAGAGGCCGACCGACGCTCGAACAGACGAAGCAGACCATCAGCATCCGGCTCGATCCTGATGTGATCGCACACTACCGGTCAGGCGGAAGAGGATGGCAGAGCAGGATCAACGATGATCTGAGGAAGCTGTCCGGACTTCAAAAATGACCGGTCCGCAAGCCTTAGCCAGGCGCATACGACAGGAGAGCGTTGCCGATTTGGTGGACATCCCCCTGGATTCAAATCTCGCAGCCTGAATTTACGGTAGTCATAAACGACCTGCCAGGGGGTGATCAAGCGCTTCTGGCCGCCACGCGCGGTAATTTAATCCAGCCAATCCAACCCAATCGGCAGCCGAACGCCACCCGCTTTGCGCGCCTTCAGGTCCGGCGTATAATCTGCAGGCTGCTGATCCAACGTTGGAGAAGCTCAGTGAAAACCACGAGACTTTTTCTTTGCCTTGCCGCTTTTCTCGGCGTCACGTTCGCCGCAAACCCGGCTGATGCCGACGAACTGGTTCACTTCGAAAGCGCGCCCGTCAAGCTAAGCCCCTTTCGAATAAGCAAGGCGCGAGAACAGGGAGAAATTCTTTCGCAACCGCAAGGTACGCCCCTGCGGGGATATCTGTCCCGCCCCGGCGGTGATGGCCCTTTCCCGGCGGTCGTCGTCCTGCATGGATGCGAGGGTATGCGTCTGAGCATCAAGGAGCTTTGGCCGAAACGACTGGTCTCATGGGGCTACGTCGTGCTCGTTGTCGATAGCTTCACCACCCGCAATATCAGCGATCCGTGTCAAAGCCATCTCCCCGATCGTGTCTTCGACGCCTACGGCGCTTTGAATTTTTTATCGAAACAAAGCTTTGTCGATATCAGGCGCGTTGCCTTGATGGGCTTTTCAACTGGCGGCACGGCGACGCTGGAGGGAACGAAAATCGAAGGCAACGAACAGCTGATGGACCGCAAATTCACCGCGGCGGTTGCCTACTATCCCCTCTGTGCGGCAACGCAGGGCGATGCGACGGTGCCGATCTTGATTTTAACCGGCGATCGAGACAATTGGAGCCCGGCCGAGCGATGCCGGAAGAGGCTTGCCAAGATGAGTGACGATAGCCTGCCCATCGAGCTCAATATCTACAAGGGCACCTACCATGATTTTGACGCCCCGGAGTTCAAGGTGGGAAAAAGGGTGTTGGGTCACATCGAAAAATACAATCCGGACGCCGCAGGAAAATCCATCCGCAGCGTTCGCACATTCCTTCAAACCTACCTGACGAACTAAAGCCGGAAGTCTGTCTGCTGTAGCATCCACCCCAGGCCTCGCGCCTCGGATCCATGCGCGCTATCGTCGAGGCGCTACCGTAAAAACATGGCATTGAGACGCTGTTGCAAGACAGGAGGTTCGCCGGACATTCGAACCTGGCTGAGCGCATATCGCATGGCAGGCGTGAACGGCAGCCGATGTTGTAGATGATCCAGCAATTCATCCGACATCATGTCTTCGAGCGGACCGGCGCCCAACTGGCCGAGCGCTTGCTCGTGGCCGGGCAATTCGGCTTGATCGACAATGGCGAGAACCCGCTTCAGCACGATCTCTTTCGGATCGTGCAGCAAGATCGTCGACCAATACCATTCGCCAGGACTCGCGAGATAGCCCTCTACATAGGCTTCAGCGGTAAGGGGTGGCTTTCCGTCAGCCATCTATAGCGCGGCGATCAGGATGAGACGGTGGCGACAATCTGGATGAGACTCTTATGTCGCGGTCGGCATGAAGGTATCATGCTGATTGTCGCTGGAAAGATACAAAGGCTTCAGCGGTAAGGGGTGGCTTTCCGTCAGCCATCATATCCGGCAGCCAGGTCTGATCTGATGCAAGTGCATTGCGTGTGAACGCGTCGACCGGTGGAGTGTCGGCGCTGCGTTTTCCCAAGCGCGGTTTGCTACGGTTTCTCATGGTCGCCTTTGGGCCTTCTGCTCCCACGGCATACCCTACGGCCGCTTGAGGACTGACGTCTCGACCCATACATTCAACAGGCCTTTATGCGTGCCGCCATCTGCGACCACCACCGTCATCCAGGCGCTTGGGCTCTGCAAACGCACGCGACTACTCCCCCAATCAACGCCTTCAACCCTGTCGGCACCGTAGTTCAGATGCGAGAGAAAGCAAGGCAAGGGCCGGCGTCAGTCTCTGCTCACCATTGGGAAAGGCGGACTCTTCAGCACTGCGCCATAAGTGCTCATTGCAGCATTCGGTATATCGCCTATTCTGCGCCCCACGTGATCCCTCGGCATCTGAAGGCATAGGATGATGCGCATCTTTATTTTGCTGATCGGTTTTCCGGGCGTTGGAAAACTGACGATCGCAAGGGAGTTGCAAAGCCTGTCCTCGGCGAAAGTCATCGACAATCACTGGTTCAACAACCCGGTTCTGCGTCTCCTGGACGATGATGGAACGGGCCACCTTCCTGAAGGAATATGGGATTATACGGGACGAATTCGGCAAACCGTGTTGGATGCAATTGCCGAATACACCGGCCCTTCCGCTAACTTCATCTTCACGCATGCCGGCCGGGATGGTGATCAGCGCAGTCTTCGCACCTACCAGCAGTTCGACGATGCCGCTCAACGCTGCGGGGCTGTCCTGGTACCCGTGAGACTGCTCTGCGACGAAGATGAGCTGGCACGCCGTATCTCCATGCCCGCGCGCCGCAACGATCTGAAAGCGACCGATGCGCAAGCCTCCAGGGAGAGAAGCCGGCGGGACAAGGTTTTTGATCCGAAGCATCCCAACACCCTGGTCTTGGACGTCACATCCACGCCGCCGCCAGAGAGTGCAGCCGCAATTTGGCAGCACGCTCTAAAGTCACTTGGCAACAGCATCGAGACCGCCCCGTCAAACGTTTAGTTGAATGTCCACGGAAGGCAATTCGAAGCAACCAGCTACGTGGGTGTCATGGGAGTCGATACTCAAGGCGCCGTCCGACACCTAACCGCAGGAACTGAACATTGACACAACCCGCAACCGATAAGGTCCGCTTCGAATTTGTTACGCAATGTCCAAGGGATGATGGCTGCGGCGTTTTCGTCTTGCAGATGTTGACGGGCAAACCCTACGACCAAATTGCCAGCATGATCGATTGGGGCGTTCAGACCAATCATTACACAACATGGAAAGAACTGCGCGGCGTCCTGAGCGCGTTGGGCTGGCGGACTGGCGGATTACGCAAAGC
>Ga0209256_1003404_pt1 | contig 11211 bp, 8 predicted proteins | sample AraplaCol_mCL_r2_2_FD_184270 | JGI IMG/M metagenome (GOLD analysis project Ga0209256, IMG submission 184270) | Arabidopsis root microbial communities from North Carolina, USA - plate scrape MF_Col_mCL_r2 (SPAdes) (version 3) | ecosystem: Host-associated > Plants > Roots > Endosphere | place: USA...
TTGTTCCCCAACTCGTTCTAGTTATCAGTGGTGTTGCTGCCGCACGGCGGAAGGCCGCGATCGCCGGCCCGTCCCCACAAGCGGCGACGGCCCGATGGTAGCGCAAACCCGCGCCAGTGCACGCGCACCGGACTCAACGTTTGACGGGCCCGTCACGTCCCGAGGAAGGCCGCCCGCACCGCCTCCAGGTCCCCGCGCTGGCGCTGCGGATCGAACCACAGCGCGTCCAGTTCGCCACGCAGCCAGGTGAGTTGGCGCTTGGCCAGCTGACGGGTGGCGTAGACGCCGCGATCGCGGAATACGGCGGCCGTGGTCTCCCCGTCCAGGTGCTCCCAGGCCTGCCGGTATCCCACCGCACGCAACGCCGGCAGGTCGAGCGGTGCCGGGTGGTCGCGCAGTTCCGGGATCGCCCGCAGCGCACGAACCTCGTCGAGGAAGCCGCCCTCCAGCATCAGGTCGAAGCGGCGGGCGATGCGTTCGTGGAGTTCGGCACGGTCGGCCGGCGCGAGTACCAGCTTGAGCACGCGCACCGGCAGCCGCGGCGGGCGGACGTCGCGCCGCCACTGGCTGATGGTGCGGCCGGACAGGCGGAAGACTTCCAGCGCACGCTGGATCCGCTGCGCGTCGGTGGCGTGGATGCGCGCGGCCGCCTCGGGATCGACCCGCGCCAGCTCCGCATGCAACGCCACCCAGCCGCGCTCCTGCGCCTCGGCTTCCAGTCGCAGGCGCATGTCCGGATCGGCCTCTGGCATCGGCGAGAGCCCGTGCAGCAGCGCGTGGAAATACAGCCCCGTGCCACCGGCCAGGATCGGCAGGCGACCGCGCGAGAGGATGTCCTCCACCGCGCTTCGCGCATCGCGTTCGAATTCCGCGGCGGAATACGGCTGCCACGGTTCGCGCAGGTCGATCAGGTGGTGCGGGACGCGCGCCTGCTCTTCCGGCGTCGGTTTGGCCGATCCGATGTCCAGCCGCCGGTACACCAGGGCCGAATCGACGCTGACGATCTCGCCGCCGAAGCGTTCGGCCCAGTCGAGCGCGAGCGCGGTCTTGCCCGAGGCGGTCGGGCCCATCAGGGCAATCGCGATGGGACGCGTGTCGGCGGGCATGTCGAAGGCGGCGTGCTGGAAGCGGCGTGTCGGGCGTAGCCTCGCACAGCGCGGCGATCCGGAGAATGTCGGCTTTCCACACAAGGTGTGGAGAACCACTGGGGCAAGGCTGTTGATAAGCCATCGCAGCCCAGGCGCGGCAAGGCTCGCCGGGTGTTTGGCGAAATTTTGGCCAGCCCGCGACGGCTATCCACACAGCCTGTGGACAAGCCTGCGGACAGCAATGTGGGCAGAGGCCGCATACGTCGCAGCGACGGGGCCCGACGCAAGTCTGGCCAAAAAATCACCACACATTCCGCTTGACGAAGGCGCCGGTTTAGGCGTCCTCGAATCACGCGGCGACGCGCCTTCGCGAACGTCGAATGCGTCTATCCACATCCCTTGTGGACAACCCTGCGGACATCGATGTGGAGACGATGCTGCATCCCTTGCGGCGCAAGCATTGCAATGGGTTTGGCGAGAAATTGACCACGAAAAACGTTTGACTTGCGCAGTGAATTCGGCATCGCGCCATGCTGCATCCGCACATGCGCGATGCGGCTATCCACACAGCTTGTGGACAAGCCTGCGGACATCGATGTGCACACGACGCCGCATCCCTTGCGACACAAGCGTCACGGCAGGTTTGATCAGAAATTGACCAGCTAAATCGTTTGACTCGTGCGTGGATTTCTGTCGTGAGCTGGGGAAGCGAAACATCGCCCGACATGGCAAAGCGCAGCCGGCGAATTGAAGCCGATCACGGCGCGGTACGCGATTCGATGTCCATCGCGTCCGGCCACTGCACCTTCGGCGCGAAGCGGCGGGCGAAATTCAACTCCGGATCTTCGTTGTTCCAGTCGCGCGGCGGACGGTCGTATTTCGGCACCGCTTCAGGGCCCTGCTGCATGTACGCGATGATCATGTGCCAGCGGGTTTCCGCCGCGAGTCCATGCCCGAGCAGGAAGCGCTCCATCACCTGATTGGTGCCCGGCTTCACGATGGCGAGGTTGACGCGGCTGTTGTAAGCCATGCCCGGCACATAGATCCGACAGAACTCCGCGCGCAGGTCGTCCCAATCGAATTCCTGCGCCGTGATTCGCGATGGCTTTCGCTTGTGCAACGGCCCACTGGCTTGTTGAAACCCGTACACATAAAGCTTTCTGCGCAGGCGATTGAAGCGAATGGGCTCGTCGAGGGGAGGGGCCAGATCGAGGCGGATTGAATGGATGCCGAACAATACAAAGAAGATAGAAAAGAGCCAGTTGAACCATGCAGCCCACCCCATACCTATCTGCAGCCACATGAAATATAGGGAGAAAGCTATCGACGCCACTCCCAGCCAAAGCAGCCCCCCCCCTTCCTTGGAGAGTCGATCTCGAAACCTCCAAGTAGACGTCGTCCACGTGATTGGGCGGCTCACCTACCGCAGTGACTGCTAGTGGCTTATCGGTTGGAAGCGGCAGATCGCGACTCCAACCCGCACTCGGCGGATCCAGCAGAGGACCCGACATCAGCGAACCTCCTGCAACACGACTTCTGCATATAGATCCCGTTGATCGCGGTCCGGCCAATACGTCACGCGCAACGCTGTCACCTCGATGTCGTGTCGTCCATGTAAGGGTCCGCCCATCGGCCGGTCGCGAGGATGTAAGGGCTCCATCACGGCGCGGTACGCGATTCGATGTCCATCGCGTCCGGCCACTGCACCTTCGGCGCGAAGCGGCGGGCGAAATTCAACTCCGGATCTTCGTTGTTCCAGTCGCGCGGCGGACGGTCGTATTTCGGCACCGCTTCGGGGCCCTGCTGCATGTACGCGATGATCATGTGCCAGCGGGTTTCCGCCGCGAGTCCATGCCCGAGCAGAAAGCGCTCCATCACCTGATTGGTGCCCGGCTTCACGATGGCGAGGTTGACGCGGCTGTTGTAAGCCATGCCCGGCACATAGATCCGGCAGAACTCCGCGCGCACGTCGTCCCAATCGTATTCCTGCGCCGTGATGCGTGATCGCTTTCGCTTGTGCAATGGTCCACTGGCTTGCTGAAACCCGTACACATAAAGCTTTCGTCGCATTCGATTGAAGCGAATGGGCTCGTCGCGCGGTGGAGCAATATCGAGCCGGATGCAATGGACGCCAAACCACAGCGTGACACCAGAAAGCAGCCAGTTAAACCATACAGATGGCCACATCTCTATCTGTAGTGCAAGGAAGTAGATATCGAAGGCGATCAACGCCATGCCCAACCAGAGCAGGCTTCCTCTCCCCTGAAAAGTGGACCTCGAAACCTCCAGGTAGACCTCGTCCCCGTGATTTGGCGGCTCACCTACCGCGGAGACTGACTGCGGCTGGTCAGTTGGAAGCAGAAGATCGCGGTTCCAGCCTTCGCTCGGCGGGTCCAGCATTGGCCCGGACATTAGCGAACCTCCTGCAACACGATTTCGGCATATAGATCCGGTTGTTCTCGATCTGGCCAATACGTAACGCGCAACGTCGCCGCTTCAATGCTGTGCCGCTCCAGAAAACCCTTCAATCTGATTTCTCCACGCATCAGAACACCGTCCCCGTTCTTCACATCGGGCGATACAATGAAATCCTCGTAGTCTTTGCGCGAAGCCCGCTTCCCATCGGAAACGGGACTGCTCCCTGGGGTGGCGTAGCCGGGCGAATTCCATGCACCCTGTGCCAGCATCTGCCCGCCTACATAGTCGCCGAAGCGGTCTTCGCGGCTATCGCCGGGCAAAGCCTTGCTGAAATCGCTATGGCGATGCACCAACAGCGACCAACGATAGGCCGATACTGCTCCCTGAAACTTCGGCAATACGAACTTGTAGACGATTTTTGCGGGTGTGGCGGGGAGAGTTTCGCCGTGCGCCGAAGGCTCCAGTCGCTCGATCAGCTCAACTCCGAGGTCCATCCCTAACACGGCCGCAGCTAACTCGGCTAGCGCGACATCGCGATAGGCCGAGGTATCCCATGCCACAGAAGGCGTTTCCTGGTGATCTCCGAAGTAGCACCGGCGCGCCCATCGGTCGAAATGCGTGGACTCATTTCCTTCAGCTGCCTTGTAGACGGCATAAGCCGCAAGACTGCACAAAATTGCAATACCTAATGGCGTAATACCTAGCGCGCCGCCTAGCAGAGCGGTAGCCCCGGTAGAGGCCGAGTACCCGGACAAGCCCGCTCCTAGTATCGATAGAATCATCGCACCGCGATATTGGAATACAGCAGTTCTATCTCCGGCCCTTTTTGCCCGCTCTGCCGCCATTTCCGCCTTGACTGCATCAAAGACCCCCGTCGCCGCTCCAATAACCGCTCCAGTCCTAGCAACGCCTTCCGCCAGAACGGTGAGCGAACCCGGCGCAGCCGCCCGTCTCAAAGCGTCCGCTGTCTGACTCGCTGTCTGCAACGCCAATCCGACGGTTTCGATTCCACCACCCGCCAGCCCGATGGAACTTCCCGCGAAGGCCGCCATCGCTTCCGGGTGCTTCGCGCCTACCGCTTCGTCGAGGGCCTTGTAGCTGCTCTGCAGCCCGTCCACGACCAGATACAGATTTCCCACCGCCAACAGCAGACTCACCGCGCTGGTACCCGGTGCTTTCCAGCGCTCGAAAGCGCTACGCACGAGGCGTTCAGCCTGCAGTTGACTCACTGGCAATCCGCGTAGCACTTCCTGCGCGTTGGCCTCCAGGGTCGCCTGTCCAACGCGCAGTTCCGCCAAGGCGCCGCGCGCTCGAACTACCTGGGCCAGCGTCAGCGCTTCGGCACTCCTACCCATTTCTCTCGCGACATCCGCAGCGCTTCCCTGAACCCACAACGTGACTTCGACGACCTCCGCCATGATCTGCGCAGCGTTTGGCTGCAAGGTCAGCACGCCACTGGCCAACAACGAGCGCACCTGCTGCCGGGTCTGACTGCTTGCCTGGTGCACAAGCTGTTCCTGCTGCTCGCGCAGCATCTGGCAATGCAGGTGGTAAAGCTCGCCCACCGTAGTGGTCACCCGCACCTGTGTGGCAAACACGCGCTCGTGCAGATACAGAGCCGTCTGGGTAAGGCGGATCGCCGCATGATTCACACCCACCGACAGTCGCGACCGCAGCATCTGCTGCGCACCGTGCAGGGCGCCCAGCGTTATCGCGGACGCTTCCCTGACGCTGGCGTATAGCAGTTTTTCGCCGATTTCCTCGCTGTTGATCAACGTGACGATTGCGCCGTACAGCGTCTGGGCATCATTCCATTCGATTTCGTCCTTGTCGTCGAAGGTCGGGCGAAGGCCTTCAAGCACCGACTTGTTGCGCAACGCCAACGTTTTGTATGGCGGGCTGACTGGGTCGCCGAGCCAGCTTTCCCAAAGGCTTGAGGTTGGTCCGTGCACCTCACCCTTCTCGTCTGGAGCATCCGTCATTCCGCCCCGCAGGCACTTGCACATCGTCCTCGCGTAGCAGAGTCCCGAGTCCGCCACTTCACCCTCGTAGTCGTACTCATCGATACGAAGGAAGTCCGGACTCTCGATCGCTGCCACCCACGTTTTCGCCGCCTCGTCGATCGCCTGCTGGAATTTCCTGTCGGTCCGATCGTAGTCCGAGGCGAAGGCGGCACGCCTGGTTTCGTCGTATCGCTCCTCAAGCTTCTCGTGCGCGTCTTCGGTGAAGATCCCAGCGACCTGTTCGCCGTGACTTGCTTCGTCGATCGGCTTGCGAGGAGCGCGTGCGGCCAACCCGGTCGCGTTGTAGGCGCGATCACCTTCTGCGCGGGCCTTCGCGGCCGCAGCGCCTTCCCCTTGAGCCTGCTTCTTCAGGACATCCTTGATCTGAAGTAGCGTATCGGAGGTCAGCTTTCTGTACGCGCGCTCCGGCTCCGCGGCCCAACGCGCCCGCGCATCGATCCATTTCGTCCTCATCGCGTCGAGTTCCTGCACCCGCCCGACGGGATCTTCAAGCACCAGCGCAAGTACGCCTTGCGGCAGGCGATGCCGCAGCATCGCCGTTCGCACGAAGCCGCGTACGGCGTCTTGCTTGGCTGCACGGGAGTGGAAGCCGTGAATGCTTCCGAAGTCGCCTTCGTTCGCATTGGCGTATTCGAACACCTGCGTGTCGACCTGCAAGGCATCCGGTGTCATGACCATGCCCGCACCCGCCGGGTTGTCGCGTGCGACACGCAAGTCCAGCTGCGTGAATCGCTCCGTCGGCGCACGCCCGGTCCGATACGCGTCCAGGACACTTGGGGGCCAAGGATCGCTGGCGAATGCCACCCAAGCGGTGTTGTAGCGGGCGGTATCGACGTTGAAGAAGGCGGACACGATGTCGTGCCCTTCGGCGACACAGCACTCCGAAAGCGGGGCGGGCTCGGCTTGCGGCATCTCGCTCGGATTGAACTGACGAAGGCAGCCTTGCGGGGTGACCGCGTATGCCTGCCAGACGGTCTTGTCCAGCAGCACATACAGGTATCCGGTACGCAGTGTCCGCAAGCCATCGGCCGTGGGCACTTTCGACAACCCGCCACCCTGTGGCGACGAAGCAACGCCCGCGCCGACGATGCCCCGTCGCAGCGGCAGGATCGGGAGACCCTTGCGCTCGCAGGCGCGGCAGTCGCCGGGCTCGATGAAGCAGGCCCCGGCAATATCGGAGCGAATCTTTTCGTTGAGTGTCATTGTGCGGTCCTTGCATTGAGCAGTGAGCTGACGATGTATGTCCAGCGGGCTTCGTGAACTTCGGTGAACAGATCGATCAATGCTTCCTCACCTTTCGAGGCCCGATCGATCAGCCCGGCAATCAGCAGGTCTTGGTGAATCTTCGGATGCCGCACCAGGCTGTGGACGGCAAAGGTCACGATGTCGTCGTTCTTGCGGAGCCTTAACTGGTTCGTCGCTGTGCGGATCTGTACCAGCGCGTCGCGTGCCGCGTTGGCTGGTCGTTGTTCGATGCTTTTGCCGCTCCAGGGCGCTCCACCCGTCTTGCGCCGTGTCACGGCTCGCCACGCGGAAAGCACCATGGCAACACGCTGCGCCTCCTGCTGTGCCTGCAATGCAACAGGCGGCACAGGCAAAGCGCCGTTTGTGTCGTTCTTACCGGTCATCAGGACAACGCCGCCGCTGCTGGCTGGAAGAAGCCACTCCCGGATCGGTCCAAGCTGCTGCCGGGCGTAGCCCCTGTCGGCAACCGCAAGCAGTTCGATTCGGAGCGGTTCGTGCATCGGAAAGAAGTGGCTGCCTCCGGCTGCATCCTTCATGCGACACATCGATGCAAGGTGCTCGGCCAGCCCCTCGCCATCGAGCGCGCTGATCAGCCAGCCGGCGACATAACGACGACTGCGGCCATCCTCGCCGGATGCGTAAACCGATGACTTGACCAGTAGCGCATCGCCTGAGTCGGCCGATAACGATCCGATATCCACCAGAAGCGGACACAGGGCCGGGGTATGCGCCAGATCCTGGCGCCTTACCGTGGTCAGGGCGCCGTCAGGAAGACTCCGGTGCAGCGCCGCTGGCGCGAGCGAATTCTCTCCGTGATGCTCCGTGAGCGGATCCAGCAGCAGATACAGACGCTCGCTTCCGACGCGTCTTTCGTTGAACGCGCGAACGTGTTCTACGCTCATCTGGATTTCTCGGGACACGCTTCGCCGGCATTCGCGTCCAGCAGCACGCTCAACGCGTTGCCGCCTCCGCCTGATTCGGCGCAAATCGGCCCCTTGAGATGGATCTTTAGCGCCTCGATCCTGATCCCGTGGGAGCCGATGCTCACGGTGCCCCCGGGGCCACGCACGATCAGCTCATCGGCCGCATCGATCTCGACGTTCCGGGAACGGATCGTGATGCGCTCGCCTGCTTCCAGGTCCAGGCGCCCCCCCACCGCGTGGGTGAAGTGCCCACCGGTTTCGACCTTGCGATCGCTTGCGGTCTTCTCACGACGGGTATTGCCGATGTCTTCGACAAGATCCTTGCCGACCTTGACCTGACGAGTGCGCCCGATATCGAGCGTGTGGTCGCGACCGATGGTTTCCCGACGATCCTGGCCGATAGTCAAGCTCTCATCTCGGCCAACCGACTCCTTGCGGTCATTCCCGATCTGTACCGCCTCGTCGTTACCGACATCCTCGCTGCGATCATGGCCGACCTTGGTCGTCTCGTCGTTCTCCACGACGATGTTCTGATCCTTCTGCGCGTGGACGAAGATCTCTTCCTGGCCGGCTTCGTCTTCGAAACGAAGTTCGTTATAGCCCTTGCCCTTGTGCGTTTTCGTCTTGAATGTCGTGCGCGTCTTATGCAGCGGCAAGTCGTAGGGCGGCCTGTTTCTTGCGTTGTACGCTCTCCCGGTCACGATCGGCTGATCGACGCGCCCATCCAGGAAGCTGACGATGACTTCCTGTCCGATTCTGGGAATCGCCATGAAGCCATACATCGCGCCAGCCCAACCCTGCGAGACACGTATCCAGCACGAACTGGATTCCTTTCGGTCGCCTTCGCGATCCCACGGGAAGTAGACCTTGATTCTTCCGTTGGGATCGACGTAGATCTCTTCATTTTCTGGCCCAACCACTTCTGCGACTTGCGGGCCGTCGATGATCGGGTACGGCGCGGGCGCGGGCTTCCAGTCGTAGTGCGCGGGCACGACGGTGGCAGCGTATCCGTAGCGGCTGCCGTGTTCGGCGCCGGCGGCGGCGGCTTCCTGTGAGGCGGACTGTTCGCCGCTGTGATGCATTTGGATCACACGCCAGCGCGTATTGAGTACGTCGTTCGAATGCCCGATGAGGTCGAACGCCAGGCCCGGCCACAGACGCGCATCGTCGCCTTCGATCAGCGCATGCTCGGCGAGGTTGCGCAGGCCGGACAGCTTGGTGCGGGTAAAGGGTTTCCCGACTTCGTCCCTTTTGTAGCCCGCAGCGTAGTCATAGAACTCGAACTCGCCGGCCGCATGTTCGGCGGCCCATGGGCGCGCTTCGTGTTGCTGGTTGTAGCCCGGGTTGTGGAAGCTGTATTCGCGCTGCGTCGTGCGGGTTGGGGCGAGTTGGCGGCGGTGGGCGAAATGCCACAGATGCGGCACGGACGCGTCGCCAGCTGGCACGGGCTGGTACAGCACTTCGCCATCGAGCGCGTGCGCAGTATCGATGCGATCGCTCAGCACCAGACGCGGTTTTCCCCCTTCCGTCTGATGCCAGTAGACGATGCCCTCTTCCGTCGCGAGGCGGTGCACGAACCGGTCGTCGTGTTCGCGGTACTGAACCGCGTATTCCCGGGGCTCGTGGCTGGTGACATATGACGTCTTCGCGCCTTGCAGACCATGTTCTTTCAGGATCGTCGCCAGAATCTCCGGCGCGTTCGCCTGCTGGAAGATGCGACTGTTATGGCGCAGCGCCAGGCGCGCGAGCGGCGATTCGATCACAGCCTTGTAACGTGTGAACCGGTGGCCGGTCTCGCACTGTTCGAATGCGGTGAGTATTCCCGCCACCGTGCGATCGGCAATACCATCGCGCTCTATCATGAATACCGCGCCCCGGTCCAGCAGCTCCAGACCGTCGAGCCCGTCATCCGTACTGGATAGTTCCAGTTCCAACCGGAACGCCTGCGATACTCCTTCTTTCAGTTCGAAGCGGACGACATCGAGTGGCCGTCCCTCTACTTCAAATCTGAACCTCACTTCCGCGCGGTACGCCATGCCTTAATCCATTTTGCATAGGGGCGTCTAGCTTCGGAAGTTCGGGCAACGTGTTCCATGCGACTGTTTCGCCGCGAAACTTGAGGTTGGCGTCGTGTTCGGCGGTGTCGATCTTGATGGCGTAGTCGAGAGAGGCCGGGCGACTGTGGCTGGCCGCGCACCACCCTCGTTCTGGCGTCAGCGCCGACGAACGGGAGAACGGCCTGCTGCGGCTATGCGTCGCTATCGGATTCATACGTCGACACATACGACGAGCGACATCTCATTCGTCGTCCGGCCATTTCGGCATCGACGGCGTGCTCTTCGCACGCGGCATCGCCTGCGAGGCGATGGCATCCCACACCTTCAACGCATCCACCGTCGCGGCGACGTCGTGCACGCGCAGCAGCTTCGCGCCGCGCTGCGCGGCGATGAGGTGCGCGGCGACGGAACCGGCCGCGCGTTCGCGTGGATCGCTGCGGCCGACGATCTCGCCGATCGTGCGCTTTCGCGACAATCCGGCGAGCACCGGAACGCCCAGCTCTGCAAGACGTTCCAGTTGCGCGAGCAGGGCGAGGTTGTGCTGCGTGTTCTTGCCGAAGCCGAAACCCGGATCGACGATGATCTTCTTCTTCGCGATGCCGGCCATCTCCGCGGCGAAGATGCGCTCGGCGAGGAAGCGATGCACGGTGGCGACGACGTCGTCGTACTGCGGCGCGTCCTGCATCGAACGCGGCTCGCCCTGCATGTGCATCAGCACGACGGGCACGCCGAGTCCGGCGGCCGCATCGAGCGCGCCTTCGCGACGCAGCGCGTAGACGTCGTTGATCATGCCCGCGCCTGCTTCGATGGCCGCGCGCATCACTTCGGGCTTCGACGTGTCGATGGAGATCGGCAGCGATGTTTGTTTCGCCAGTCGTTCGATGACGGGAATCGTGCGGCGCAGTTCTTCTTCCAGCGATACGTCCGCCGCACCGGGACGCGTGGACTCGCCGCCGATGTCGAGCAGGTCCGCGCCCTCCTCCGCCAGCTTCAGGCCGTGCGCGACGGCCGCTTCGAGCGTGTCGTGCGCGCCGCCGTCGGAGAACGAATCCGGCGTGACATTGACGATGCCCATCACGCGCGGGCGATCGAGCGTGAGCGTGCGGCCGTTGCAGTCCAGGGTGGGCGTGGTGTCGAACATGGCGGCCGTCGTCGCGGAGGAAGCCGTGATCTTACGGCGAGCGAGATGCGGTTGTAGCCCGGGTAAGCGCAGCGCACCGCGCCACCAGGCAATTGAGTCCCCATGGCGATGAACGCGCCGCAGCTCGTTGCACCGTTCACGTACGAGGGCTCTTGTGAAACGGTCGCCGCGACCCGGGTGCGCTTCGCTTACCCGGGCTACAAAAAGAAAAAGGCCGGCGCTGGGCCGGCCTTTTCGCTGCTTCGATTGTCGATCAGGTCTGCGCCGCAGGCCCGCCGATCGTGCCCGGACGCTCGCCGTCGTCCTTCGGCGTCT
>Ga0209256_1003405_pt1 | contig 11209 bp, 10 predicted proteins | sample AraplaCol_mCL_r2_2_FD_184270 | JGI IMG/M metagenome (GOLD analysis project Ga0209256, IMG submission 184270) | Arabidopsis root microbial communities from North Carolina, USA - plate scrape MF_Col_mCL_r2 (SPAdes) (version 3) | ecosystem: Host-associated > Plants > Roots > Endosphere | place...
CGAAACCCGCAAGGGCGAGAAGGTGAAGATCTTCAAGAAGATCCGCCGTCAGGGCTATCGCCGCACCCGCGGTCACCGCCAGACCGAGTCGGTCATCCGCGTGACCTCGGTCGCCGGCGCCGGCAAGTCCAGCAAGTGGGACGGCACGGTCGACCTGACCCCGAAGGTCATCCTGGACGCCCGCGCTCGCGGCCTGGGCGACGCCGCCGTCGCCGCCGTGGCTCCGGTGACCCCGGCCAAGGTTGAAGTCGAGACCGTCGCCAGGAAGGCCTCGAAGTCGTCCGCCAAGGTGGAAGCCGCCGTCGTCGAGCACGCCGAGCCGACCGCCGCCCCGAAGAAGAAGGCCGCGCCCAAGAAGGCCGCCGCCAAGGAAGACGGCGAAGCCTAATCGGCTTCGTCATCTAGGATCAGGAGAGCACAATGGCTCACAAGAAATCTGGTGGTTCGTCCAGCAACGGCCGCGACTCGGCTGGCCGTCGTCTTGGCGTGAAGAAGTTCGGTGGCCAGAAGGTCGCCGCCGGCAACATCATCATCCGCCAACGCGGCACCAAGTTCTATCCGGGCTCGGGCGTCGGCATGGGCAAGGACCATACCCTCTTCGCCCTCATCGAGGGCGCGGTGGCGTTCGTCACCAAGCGCAACAATCGGACCTACGTGAACGTGGCTCCGGTGGCCCAGGCCGCCGAATAGCGCGAACCGCGTAGAAACCGGGTCGCGCTTTCCTCAAGAAAGACGATCCGGACAGACGAAACCTAAGCGGGGAGTCCGGACGCCGGGCTCCCCGCTTTTGTTTTGTCCGCGCTCTGGAATTTATCGGCCGCAAAAGGACCTCAAGGCCTGAAATCCGAGCGTCACGGTCCCCACCTAGAAGGACCGAGAACGGGAGGCGCGCCCAGGTGCGTGACCAAGACATGTGCGTGATCGAGAAGAGTCCGATCATCGAGACGCGGCGGCTGACCCTGCGGGCTCCTGAAGCCCCCGACGCGCCGCGGATCGCGGCGCTGTGCGGCGACTATGCGATCTCCAAGATGACCACCCGCATGCCCTGGCCCTACAGCCAGGCCGACGCCGACGGCTTCGTGGCCCGATGCCAGGACCAGGACCGGCGCACGGACGCCACCTTCGTGCTCGACCTGGAGGACGAGGGCGTGGTCGGGGTGCTGGGCCTGTTCACGCCGCCCGTCGGCCACCTGGAGATCGGCTACTGGGTCGGGCGTCCCTACTGGGGCCGGGGCCTGGCGACGGAAGCCGTCCAGGGCGCCCTGGCCTGGGCCAAGAGCGACTGGCGCAAGAAGCTGGTCGTCGCCGGCCACTTCGCCGACAACCCGGCCTCGGGTCAGGTGCTGGTCAAGGCCGGCTTCCTGTACACGGGCGTGGTCGAGGCCAAGCCGTCGGTCGCACGCGGCGCGCCGGTGGATACACGGATGATGGTCTGGCTGGCCTGAGGCCTACGCCGCGCGGTGCGTGGCCACGACCTTCTGCGGGCCTTCGCGGAAGCGCTTTTCGGCCACGACGATCCGGTCGCACAGGGCGTCCAGGTCGCTGAGCAGCGAATAGGTGGCGTAGATCGGGATTTCCATCATCGCCACCTGGGCGCGCGGCATGAACTCGCAGTACTTCTTCCACGCCAGGTGGTTGTCGCGGGCGTTCATGGCGCGCTGGCCCAGCGGGTTCCACAGGTTCAGGGCCATCAGTTCGTCGCGGCACTCCCGCATCACCGGCAGGGCGATGTAGAGGAACAGGAAGGTCGGCGTCGCGGCGCGGGCGAACTGCGGCTGCACCTGCATGTGCCAGATGCGGAAAGCCTCGAAGAAGTTGGCCTTGCGGGTCGGATCCGGCGGCAGCCACTGCAGGTCGGGATTGATCAGCTCATGGGCCGCGCCCGAACGCTTGACCAGTTCGTCGGCCGTCCGGCCGTCGGCCATGGTCTTGTTCAACGCCCCGATCGGGATCGCCAGGCGCTTGGCCACCTCGGTGTAGGCCACCTGGCGGCCGGCCATCGGCGTCCATTGGCCGAAATTGGCGGCGTTGGGCGCGCTGGCGCGCTTCATCGCCGCGGCCTGGTGCAGCAGCTGGTGGGTTTCGCGGCTCTTGGCGGCCTGCTGGCGGTCGAACTCTTCCTCGTGGGCGGCCTGCTCGTCAGGCGTCATCCAGCTGGCCCGTCCAGGGCCGTAGGTGCGTTCGTTGCGATTGAGCAGGACGAAGTTGTGCTCTTCGGTCGGCCGGCGGCCGATGGCCGTCAGGAACGCCCGGAAGTCACGCCACTCCGGCGCCAGCCCCGTGCCCCGGCTCATCAGCATGTTCCGATGCAGCGAGGCCTCGTGGGTATATTTCCGACACAGGGTCGGCAGCGTCAGATCCTGGAGATCATGCGCAAATTCGGCGTCAGAAATCGTCGTCAACGCCCTACCCTCCCGCGCAATGGTCCCGTTGGTTTCCTCATGGGGCCGTTTGTCGCACGATCTCTTTTAACATTTCGTCACGATGGCGAACACGGTTCGGGCGTGGCAAAGCGTCGCGAAGTCGACAGTTTTCGGCTCTTTAGGCGGTCGCCAGGCTTGGCCGTACACCGGTTTCGGCTCGACGGACCGGCCGCCTTGCGACAAAAGACGCTCATGAAATTCTTGGACCAGTGCAAAATCTATGTCCGCTCCGGAAACGGCGGCGGCGGCGCGGTCTCGTTCCGACGCGAGAAGTACATCGAATACGGCGGCCCCGACGGCGGGGACGGCGGCCGAGGCGGCGATGTTTGGATCGAGGCGGTCGAGGGCCTCAACACCCTGATCGACTACCGCTACCAGCAACACTTCAAGGCCGGCACGGGCGTGCACGGCATGGGCCGCCAGCGCCACGGCGCGGCGGGCGAGGACGTGATCCTGAAGGTCCCCGTCGGCACCCAGGTGCTGGAGGAGGACAAGGAGACCCTGATCGCCGACCTCGACACCGCCGGCATGACCCTGCGCCTGGCCAAGGGCGGCAACGGCGGCTGGGGCAACCTGCACTTCAAGGGCCCGGTCAACCAGGCCCCCAAGTACGCCAATCCCGGCCAGGAGGGCGAGGAGCTGTGGGTCTGGCTGCGGCTGAAGCTGATCGCCGACGTCGGCCTGGTCGGCCTGCCCAACGCCGGCAAGTCGACCTTCCTGGCCGCCGCCAGCGCCGCCAAGCCGAAGATCGCCGACTATCCGTTCACCACCCTGACCCCGAACCTGGGCATGGTCGACCTGTCGACCAGCGAGCGCTTCGTCATGGCCGACATCCCCGGCCTGATCGAGGGCGCCAGCGAGGGCGCGGGCCTGGGCACCCGGTTCCTGGGCCACGTCGAGCGCTCGGCGGTGCTGATCCACCTGGTGGACGCCACCCAGGACGACATCGCCGGCGCCTGGACCACGATCCGCGGCGAGCTGGAAGCCTATGGCGACGAGCTGGCCGACAAGTCCGAGATCCTGGCCCTGAACAAGGTCGACGCCCTGGACGACGAGACCCGCGCGGCCAAGGCCGCCGAGCTCGAGGCCGTGGCGGGGATCAAGCCGATGCTGGTCTCCGGCGTCTCCGGCGAAGGCGTCACCGAGCTCCTGCGCGCCGCCTACACCCAGGTGCGCATCCGTCGCGGCGACGCGATCGAGGAGATCGAGGACGACGAGGACCACATCGAGGAGACCCCCGGGGGCTGGAAGCCCTGATGTCGGCGTCGGGGGGAGCGCTCAGCCGCGCCAAGCGCATCGTCTTCAAGGTCGGCTCGGCCCTGCTGGTCGACGCCGCCACCGGCGCGGCGGACCGCGCCTGGCTGGACGCCTTCTGCGCCGACGTCGCCCGGCTGCGGGCCCGGGGGCAGCAGGTGGTGGTGGTGTCGTCCGGGGCCGTGGCCCTGGGCCGCAGGCGCCTGGGCCTGACCGGCCGCAAGTCCCTGACCCTGCCCGAGAAGCAGGCCGCCGCCGCCGCCGGCCAGTCGGTGCTGATGCGGGCCTGGGAGGAGGCGCTGGAGCCGCACGGCGTCGGCGCCGCCCAGATCCTGCTGACCCGCGACGACACCGAGGTGCGCCGCCGCTGGCTGAACGCCCGCGCCACCGCCGAGACCCTGATCGCCCTGAACGTCGTGCCCGTGGTCAACGAGAACGACACGGTGGTGACCGAGGAGATCCGCTACGGCGACAACGACCGCCTGGCCGCCCGCGTGGCCCAGATGGTCGGCGCCGACCTGCTGGTGCTGTTGTCCGACATCGACGGCCTCTACACCGCCGACCCGCGCCGTGATCCCTCGGCCACCCACATCGAACGGGTCGCCGAGATCACGCCGGAGATCGCCGCCATGGCCGAGGGGGCCAACGCCTCGGCCGGGGTCGGCACCGGCGGCATGGCCACCAAGATCGCCGCCGCCCGCATCGCCCGGGCCGCCGGCTGCGCCACCCTGATCACCCTGGGCTCGCGCCCCGCGCCGCTGCAGGCCATCGAGGACGGGGCCCCGGCCACGGTCATCGAGGCCGGCGCCAGCCCCGCCGCCGCCTACAAGGCCTGGATCGCCGGCTCGCTGGCGCCCCAGGGCTGGCTGACCGTCGACGCCGGGGCCGCCGCCGCCCTGGCCGGCGGCAAGAGCCTGCTGTCGGCCGGCGTCCGCGCCGTCGAGGGTCCGTTCGACAAGGGCGACGCCGTCCGGGTGCGCGACGAGACCGGCCGCGAGGTGGCCCGGGGCCTGGTCCGCTATGACAGCGCCGACGCCCACCGCATCGCCGGCCTGCGCAGCGACGCCATCGAGGCCGAGCTGGGCTTCACCGAAGGCCCGATGATCCACGCCGACGACTTGGCGGTGGGGGGGTAGGTCGGTCTTCGTCAGGTCCTCCCCCTGTGGGGGAGGCGGCCGCAGGCCGGTGGGGGGAGTCTTCGGATCGTCGATCCCGCCAGTGGCCGCCGGCCGGCCACTCCCCCCCTCCGATCGCTACGCGATCACCTCCCCCACAGGGGGGAGGACCTTATTTATACCCCGTCATCGACATCGGCCGGTCCTTCACCCCCGCCGCCCAGGTCTTGTTCGGCGTGGCGCTCATCGTGAAGACCAGCTCGCCGCCGGCCCGCAGTTCGGCGTCGCGGACGTAGCCCCGCGTCAGCGGCTTGCCGTTCAGGGTCACCGCGCCGACATAGGGCGCGCTGTCCGACAGCCCAACCGCCCGCACCGTGAACCGCTTGCCGCCCTCTAGGTTCAGCACGGCCTTCTCCACGAACGGCCGGCCGATCACGTACTCGTTCGAGCCCGGCGCCACGGGATAGAAGCCCAGCGAGGTGAAGACCAGCCAGGCCGACATCTGGCCCAGGTCGTCGTTGCCCGACAGGCCGTCGGGCGTCGGCTTGTATTGCGATTTCACGATTTGGGTCAGGCGCTCCTGGGTCCGCCAGGGGGCGCCGGCGTAGTTGTACATGTAGGCCACGTGGTGGCTGGGCTCGTTGCCGTGGATGTACTGGCCGATCAGGCCGGCGATGTCCTCGGCGTGGGAGTAGTCGAGCTTGGAGTTGTCGAAGTCGAACATGGCGTCCAGCTTCTTCACGGTCGCCGCGTCGCCGCCCAGCAGGCGCACGATCCCGCCCAGGTCCTGGGGCGCGAACCACGAATATTGCCAGGCGTTGCCCTCGGTGTAGTCGGACCCGTAATTGATCGCCGTCGGGTCGAAGGGCGTGCGGAAGGTCCCGTCGCTCTTCCTGGCCCGCAGGAAGCCGGTCTTGACGTCGAAGCTGTTGCGCCAGTTGCCCGCCCGCTTCTCGAAGGTCGCGGCGATGTCGTTCCGGCCCATGGCCTTGGCCATGCGGGCGATCGTCCAGTCGTCATAGGCGTATTCGACGGTCTTGGAGGCGGCCTCCGGCTCCTTGTCGATCGGCACGTAGCCGAGCTTCATGTAGTCGCCCAAACCGCCGTAGGGGGCGTAGGTGGCGCTCCTGATCATGGCGTCCAGCGCCGCCTTCTCGTCAAAGCCTCGGACGCCCTTCAGGTAGGCGTCGGCGATCACCGGCACGGCGTGGTAGCCGATCATCGTCCAGGTCTCCTGGCCGTGGAACTGCCAGACCGGCAGGATGCCGTAGGGGCTCGCCTGCTGCGAGGCGATCAGCGAATTGACGATGTCGCTGTTCTTCTTCCCAGGCTGGACCAGGGTCAGCAGCGGGTGCTCGGCGCGGAAGGTGTCCCACAGCGAGAAGGTCGAGTGGAAGGTGAAGTCCTTCGCGCTATGGACCTCGTTGTCCGGCCCGCGATAGCGGCCGTCAACGTCGCTGAACACGCTGGGGGCCAGCAGCGTGTGATAGAGGGCGGTGTAGACATTGGTCCGCATCGCCGCCGGCGCGGCGATCTCGACCGCGCCCAGGGCCTTCTCCCAGTCGGCCTTGGTGCGAGCGCGCAGGCCGTCGAAGTCGAAGCCCTTCTCGTCGCTGGACAGGTTCAGCACCGCGTTCTCTTCGCTGACCGAAGAGATGGCCACCTTGGCCACCAACGGCCCGTCGATCGTCCCGAAGTCGAAGACGCCCACCAGGGCCCGGCCCTCAACCTGGGCGCGGTCGAAGGGCGTGCGGCCGGGCTGGGCGAAGCCCTTGTAGGGGACGCTTTCTTCCTTGTTGTTCAGCGCCTTGCCGACCAGCGGCTTGTCGAAGCGGATGGCGAAATAGAGCTGGCGGCCCGGCGCCCAGCCGCGCGTCTCGCGCATGCCGGTGATGGTCCCGTCGTCGGCCACCCTGATCCGCGACCAGCTGACCTTTCCCGGGTAGTTGTAGATCGAGGTGCGCAGGTCCAGCAGCACCTGGGCGCGCGCGCCCTTCTGGAAGGCGTAGCGATGCATGCCCGTGCGCAGGCCGGCGGTCAGCTCGGCCCGCACCTGGCTGTCGGTCAGGGTCACGGCGTAGTAGCCGGGCTGGGCGACCTCGCCGTCATGGTTGAAGCGCGAGCGGTAGCCCGAGCCCGGCTTGTCGGCCTCGCCCGGTTCCAGCTTGGCCTCGCCCGAGACGGGGGCCAGCAGCACGTCGCCCAGGTCGGAATGGCCCGAGCCTGAGAAGTGGGTGTGCGAGAAGCCGAGGATCGTCGGATCGGTGTAGCGATAGCCGGCGGCGCGGGCGTAGCTCTGCTTGAACGGCAGGATGTCGGTGTCGGGGCTCAGCTGGACCATGCCGAACGGCGCCACCGCGCCGGGGAAGGTGTGGCCGTCGCCGCCCGTGCCGATGAAGGGGTCGACGGCCTCGTAGGGCGAGGTTGCGGGCGTGTCTTGAGCCAGGGCGGCGGGCGAGGCCGCCGACAGCGCCGCGATCGCGGTCAGCACCAGTCCAAGACGCATGGGATTCCTCCGACTTTGGCCGGGACTCTAGCGGGGGACTGGGCCGGGCGTCACCCGATTTAGGAAGTTTGGTTTCGTTAAGCCGCCTCCCCGTCAGAACAGGGTCACGGGCGTCATGATGGCCAGGAAGATCACCCAGGCCAGCAGCAGGGCGCCCACCGCCACGCCCGCCGCCCTCAGCCGGCCGATCCCCAGGCGAACCGAGAACCACAGCGTCTGGGCGGTCAGGAACCAGGCCAGGCCGCCCAGCATCGCCGCCAGGCCCCAGAGGTTCGAGATGTCGTGGCGCAGGAAGATGATCCCGCCGCCGATCACCGCCACGGCGCATGGTCCGGCCAGGTAGCACTGGGCGTAGAAGGGCGCGCGCAGGCTCTCGCGCGACAGCCGCGCGCCCTGGAGCCGCAACAGGGCGACGGCGGCGACCAGCGGGATCAGGCTGAAAATCAGGGCGCGGAACAGGGCCGCGTTCTGCGGCGAGTCGAACACCGCGTGCCGCAGGGTCCCGCCGCCGGCCTCGGGGTGAGGCAGATGGGCGACCTGGGCGATCAGGTTCATCAGCACCACGGTGACCAGCAGGAACAGCGGCGGCGTCAGGGCGTCGTCGTAGCGCCCTGCCTCGTCGTCGCCCTGCTCGGCGTCGGAATAGGCCATGGTCCGCAGGGGGTGGATCACCACCCGCCACATCGTCAACGGATAGAAGACCAGCCACGACGTCGCCTCGAACAAGAACTCCTCGAAGCTGCGGAGAAGTTTCATGAAGTCCATGCGGGTCCTCGGGGTGGCGCGGGGCGGAGGGGACGGTGGCAGGGTTGGCGGTGGAGGTCGATAGGGACAAGTTGAAGCCTTCCCTCAATCACCGCCGTCATCCTCGGACTTGTTCCGAGGACCCCTGCTTCAGCAAAGAAGAACGAAGATCCGTGGAGCGGTGAGATCGCGGCTTACCCCTCACCGGCAAACCGGCGGATAGAGGGGTCCTCGGAACAAGTCCGAGGATGACGGCTGGTAGGTGGGAGCTCTTCACGTCAAAAGCCCGCCCGCAGCGGCGAGGCCTCGCCTTAGACCCTTGATGGCGAGCCTGCTCTGGCGTCCGGTCGTGTCAAGGACCGCCCCTGGCGGCCGCGTCGCGGCGGCGCGACGCGCCGTCCTTGACACGGCCGGACGCCAGAGCTCCGATTCACCAAGGGTTTAAGGTGAGGCTTCATCCGCCGGGGCGGATGAAGCGCGACGTAGGAGGGGGCTATGAACTTCTCAGCGGAAGAACGGCTGGTGCGCGCGAGTCTACGAGTAGCGATGCACATCAGGGGCCTTTGGGAGGAAAAGGGTTCTTCGGATACTCGCTTGCTCGAAGCCCTTCTGCTGCCAGACGAGCTAACGGTCGTTGGGAGATCAAAGCTCGCAAAGAGCCGCCCCTGCCGCGAACATGTCGTGCCCAGGCTGGTCGTCATCCACGAATGCCACGAGATGTTGAAGAACGGCGCCTCGGATGAGGCAGTCGCGCAGGTCATTCGCGACAACACCAAGATTGTGCTCATTTCCAAGGAAGAGCGCGACGTCCTGGATCGAGCTCTGAGCCTTAGACAGACCATGCCCCAGGGATGGAAATTCGGTGACGATCCCTTCGCCAGACTTAAGGCCGCTAAGATCGAATGGTCCTAACACCCCAGCCCCGCTAACACCCCCACCACCCTTTCCCCATTCCCCCGCCGCCCCAAAGCGCCTAGGTAAGGCTCACCCTGAGCATAACGGGGAAGCATCCGAGACCGGACGAAGGCGATGGACGACGCGGGCATGAGCTTGCAGGCGACGATGACGGCGATGGGACAGGCGGCTCGGCATGGGGCCCAGGCCCTGCGCGTGGCCACGCCGGACCAGCGCACCGCCGCCCTCAAGGCCATGGCCGCCGCCATCCGCGCCGACGCCGCCGCGATCCTCGCCGCCAACGCCAAGGACCTCGACAAGGCCGGGGCCGGCGGCCTGACCGCGCCGATGGTCGAGCGGCTGATGCTGAACCCGCAGCGTCTGGAAGGCGTGGCCGCCGGGGTCGAGGCCGTGGCCGCCATCCCCGATCCGCTGGGCGTGGAGACCGCCCGCTGGACGCGTCCCAACGGCCTGGACATCGCCCGGGTGCGCACGCCCATCGGCGTGATCGCCATGATCTATGAGAGCCGTCCGAACGTGACCGCCGACGCCGCTGCGCTGTGCGTGCGCTCGGGCAATGCGGTGATCCTGCGCGGCGGTTCGGAGTGCATCCATTCCAACCTCGCGATCCACGCGGCCATCGCCAAGGGGCTGAAGGCGGCGGGGATCTCGACCGACGCGGTGCAGATCGTCCGCACCCCCGACCGCGACGCCGTCGGGGCGATCCTCTCCGGGCTGGACCGCACCATTGACCTGATCATTCCCCGGGGCGGCAAGAACCTGGTCGCGCGCGTGCAGCAGGAGGCCCGCGTGGCCGTGCTGGGCCACCTGGAGGGGCTGAACCACGTGTTCGTCCATGCGGCGGCCGCCCCGAAGAAAGCCGTCGACATCGTGCTGAACGCCAAGATGCGCCGCGTGTCGGTGTGCGGCGCGGCCGAGACGCTGCTCGTTGACCGCGCGGCCGCCGAGAAGCTGCTGCCGCCGATCGCCGACGCCCTGATCAAGGCCGGCTGCGAGCTGCGCGGCGATGGCCCCTCGCGCGCCATCGAACCCACCATGAAGCCGGCCGTCGAGGCCGACTGGTCCACCGAATACCTGGCGCCGACCATCTCGGTGGCCGTGGTCGACGGGGTGGAGGGCGCGGCCGCCCACATCGCCGCCTACGGCTCGGGCCATACCGACGCGATCCTCACCGAGGACCCGGCGGCGGCGGACCGGTTCATCGCCCTGGTCGACAGCGCCATCGTGCTGGTCAACGCCTCGACCCAGTTCGCCGACGGCGGCGAGTTCGGCTTCGGGGCCGAGATCGGCATCGCCACCGACAAGCTCCACGCCCGCGGCCCGGTCGGGGCCGAGCAACTGACGACGTTCAAATATGTGGTTCGCGGGACCGGCCAGACTCGTCCCTGAGGCCGGCCGGCCCGCCGCGCAGAGGCTGGGGCTCCACCTGGAGCCCGGCATGCGCGTGGGCCTGTTCGGCGGCAGCTTCAACCCGGCGCACGAGGGCCACGCCCACGTCGCCGAGACCGCCTTGCAGCGCCTGAAGCTGGACAAGGTGATCTGGCTGGTCTCGCCGCAGAACCCGTTGAAGTCGTCGCACGAGACGCGGCCCCTGGTCGAGCGCATGGCCGGCGCCCGGACGTGGGCGCGCGGCTCGGGCATGATCGTCTCCGACGCCGAAACGCGGCTGGGCTCGCAATACACCATCGACACCCTGCGGGTGCTGCGGGCCCGCTATCCGGGCGTGAAGTTCGTCTGGGTGATGGGCGCTGACAGCCTGGCCACCTTCCACCGCTGGCGCGGCTGGACCCAGATCATGCGCGAGGTGCCCGTGGCGGTGATCTCGCGGCCGTGGATCGCCCTGAAGGCCCGCACCTCGCCCGCCGCCCGCCGCTTCGCCTTCGCGCGGCTGCCGTCCAGCGCGGCGGCGACGCTGGCCGACGCGACGGCGCCAGCCTGGGTGTATCTGACGGGGCCGCTGAACTACGCGTCGTCGACGGCGCTGCGGAAGCGGCAAGCGAAGGGCTAAGCGCCCCGAATCCGCCCCTCGGGCACGACCCCCCTCATCATTTCGACTCTTCCATGCTATGGGAGGGCTTGCGCGAACCCATCAAGGAGCATTTCCGCTGCGTAGCGACCCCGCGCCGACGGCGCACGAGGGCACGGTTTCCACCGAAACCTCGACCAACGAGTCCGAGCTGGACCTGAGTATCAAGGCCCTCGAGACCCTGATCCTGAACCGTCTCGACGACGACAAGGCCCAGGACATCGTC
>Ga0209256_1003429_pt1 | contig 11136 bp, 10 predicted proteins | sample AraplaCol_mCL_r2_2_FD_184270 | JGI IMG/M metagenome (GOLD analysis project Ga0209256, IMG submission 184270) | Arabidopsis root microbial communities from North Carolina, USA - plate scrape MF_Col_mCL_r2 (SPAdes) (version 3) | ecosystem: Host-associated > Plants > Roots > Endosphere | place...
GAAGTGCAGGCGCTGGCCGAAGGCGGCTACCGTCCGCCGATGCCGGCCCGCCGCATCCAGGTGGCCGGTGACGTGGGCATCGCCACCTTCAAGATGATGCTGGTCAACATGCTGGAAGGCCGCTTCATCAGCCCGTACGACTACGAGATCGCCGTGCGCATCGCCACCGTGCTGTGCGGTGGCGAAGTGGATCGCGGCACCCTGGTCGACGAAGAGTGGCTGCTGACCCTGGAGCGCAAGCACTTCGTCGAACTGGCCCAGCAGGAAAAGACCCAGGCCCGCATCGCGCACATGCTCAAGACCGGCAAGCCGCTGCGCAATTGATTGCGCGCCCGGTAGGTGCCGACGGTTGGTCGGCACGCCTGTCCCCTAATTGAAGAGATCATTGCAATGACCAAGCAAATCCAGGACGCCTACATCGTCGCCGCCACCCGCACCCCGGTTGGCAAGGCGCCCAAGGGCGTGTTCCGCAATACCCGTCCCGACGACATGCTGGCCCACGTGCTCAGGTCCGTGGTCGCGCAGGCACCGGGGATCGACGTCAACCGCATCGACGACGCCATCATCGGCTGCGCCATGCCCGAAGCCGAGCAGGGCATGAACGTGGCGCGCATCGGCGTGCTGCTGGCCGGCCTGCCCGATACCATCGCCGCGCAGACGGTGAACCGTTTCTGCTCCTCCGGCCTGCAGGCCGTGGCGATGGCGGCCGACCAGATCCGCCTGGGCAATGCCGACCTGATGCTGGCCGGCGGCACCGAGTCGATGTCGATGGTGCCGATGATGGGCAACAAGATCGCCATGGCCCCGAGCGTGTTCGACAACGACCACGTGGCCATCGCCTACGGCATGGGCATCACCGCCGAGAAGGTCGCCGAGGAATGGAAGGTCTCGCGCGAAGAGCAGGACGCCTTCGCACTGGCGTCGCACCAGAAGGCCATCGCCGCGATCCAGAACGGCGAGTTCAAGGATGAGATCAGTCCCTACGACGTGCGCACCCGCCAGCCCGACCTGGCCGACGGCCGCCGCATCATCACCCGCGACCGCATCGTCGACACCGACGAAGGCCCGCGTCCGGATTCGTCGGCCGAAGGCCTGGCCAAGCTGCGCCCGGTGTTCCGCAACGGCCAGTTCGGCGGCACCGTGACCGCTGGCAACTCCTCTCAGATGAGCGACGGCGCCGGCGCGGTGCTGCTGGCGTCGGAGCAGGCGGTGAAGGACTACGGCCTGAAGCCGCTGGCCCGCTTCGTCAGCTTCTCGGTCGCCGGCGTGCGCCCGGAAGTGATGGGCATCGGCCCGATCGCCGCCATTCCCAAGGCGCTGAAGCAGGCCGGCCTGAGCCAGGACCAGCTGGACTGGATCGAGCTCAACGAAGCCTTCGCCGCGCAGTCGCTGGCGGTGATCCGCGATTGCGGCCTGGACCCGTCCAAGGTCAACCCGCTGGGCGGCGCCATTGCCCTGGGCCACCCGCTGGGCGCGACCGGCGCGATCCGCACCGCCACCCTGCTGCACGGCCTGCGCCGTCGCCAGCAGAAGTACGGCATGGTCACCATGTGCATCGGCACCGGCATGGGAGCAGCGGGCATCTTCGAATCGCTGTAATGCGGCGCCGGTTGCCACCGACCGTTGGTCGGTGGACGGGTCCGCAACCGGTAGCCACCGACCGTTGGTCGGCCCAGGCGGTAATGAGGGCCGGCCAACGGCCGGCGCTACGAAAAAGGGCGGCCATCAGGCCGCCCTTTTTTTCACCGTTTGACCGCCATCGCGATCAATCCTCGGCCAGCATCTGCGTCAGCTTCTCGCGGGCGGGCTTGGCCAGCTTCTTGTTCTCGAGCGCGAAGCGGATCGTCGCCTCGACCAGTCCCAGGTGGGTGCCGCAGTCGAAACGGGTACCTTCGAAGCGGTACGCATTGACTTCGTCGGACTTCAGCAGCTCGGCAATCGCGTCGGTCAGCTGGATCTCACCGCCAGCGCCGCGGCCGGTGGCTTCCAGCAGGCCGAAGATCTTCGGGTCGAGCACGTAACGGCCCACCACGGCCAGGTCGCTCGGCGCGTCCTCCGGCTTCGGCTTCTCCACGATCTGCGAGATGCGACCCTTGCGACCGTCGAACGCTTCGGTCGCCACGATGCCGTAGCTTGCGGTGTTCTCGTGCGGCACGTCTTCGACCGCGATCACGCTGGCACCGGTGGCCGCATTAAGATCGGCCATCTGCTTGAGCGCGCCGTCGCCGCGGTTCCAGATCAGGTCGTCCGGCAGCAGCACCGCGAACGGCTCGTCACCGACCACCGATTTCGCGCACAGCACCGCGTGGCCCAGGCCCAGGGCTTCGGTCTGGGTGACGAAGACCGCGCGCACGCCTTCCGGCAGCACGTTGCGTACCAGCTCCAGCAACTCGGTCTTGCCTGCCCGCTCCAGCTTCTGCTCGAGTTCGTAGGCCTTGTCGAAGTAGTCCGCCACCGCATGCTTGTAGCGGTTGGTGACGAAGATCAGGGTGTCGCACCCCGCTTCGATCGCTTCATCGACGGCGTACTGGATCAGCGGCCGATCGATGATCGGCAGCATTTCCTTGGGAACCGTCTTGGTCGCGGGAAGGAACCGGGTGCCCAGTCCCGCTACCGGGAATACCGCCTTGCGAATGCGCTTGTTCGTCACAGCCTGTTGGCCTCTCGTGCCGGAAAGGGCACCACGTTAGCCGACTCGACGTGAGATTCCTGTTGCAATGGCGCGAATTCCGGCATCGTCGCGAACAGGATGCTGTTGATGGCGTCGGTATCGTAATTGGCGATCGCTTCGCGCAGGCGCGGTACGTTGCCCAGCACCTGGTCGCGCGCAAAGGTGCGCACGCCGGCTTCCAAAATCTTGGGATGCGCGGTCGGGCGATAGTCCTCGTCCGAATAGAACAGGGTTTCGTGCAGTTTCTCGCCGGGGCGGAGGCCGGTGTAGACGATGGCGATGTCCTTGTACGGCTGTTTGCCGGCCAGGCGGATCATCTGTTCGGCCAGCACCCGGATCGGCACCGGCTCGCCCATGTCCAGGGTATAGATCGCACCGTGCGACGCCGATGCCGCGGCCTGCAGGATCAACTGGCAGGCCTCGGGAATGGTCATGAAGTACCGGGTCACCTCCGGGTCGGTGACCGTGACCGGACCGCCCTTGAGGATCTGCTCGCGGAACACCGGGACCACGCTGCCGGCCGAGGCCAGCACGTTGCCGAAGCGCACGGTCACGAAACGGGTATGGCTGGTCTTCTGGTCCAGGCTCTGGCAGATCATCTCCGCATAGCGCTTGCTGGCGCCGAGCGCGTTGACCGGGTCGACGGCCTTGTCGGTGGAAATGAACACGAAATGTTCGATGCGCGCTTCCACGCAGGCGCGCGCCACCGTTTCGGTGGACAGGATGTTGTTGCGCACCGCTTCGCGCAGCTGGCGCTCCAGTACCGGCACCTGCTTGTAGGCAGCGGCATGGAAGACCGCGTCGACGCTGGACAGCGACAGCGCATGGCGGATCACGGCGGGGTCGCCGCAGTCGCCCAGCACCGCTTCCACCATCAGGTCCGGGAAGCTGCGCTTGAGTTCGGCTTCGATGGTCAGCAGCAGCAGCTCGCTCATTTCAAGCAGCACCACCCGCCCTGCCCCGTGCCGCGCACACTGGCGGCACAGCTCGGACCCGATCGAACCACCGGCGCCGGTCACCAGCACGGTGCGCCCGCCCAGCCAGCCACGGATCAGGGACCAGTCCGGCAGGATCGGTTTGCGCCCGAGCAGGTCCTCGATGGCCACTTCCTTCAGCTCGCCAGGCAGCGAATGCCCCAGCAGCACGTCATTGAGCTTGGGCACCATCCGGAACGGCACGCCGGTGCTCTCGCACAGCGCCACCACGCGTTGCATGCCCGCTGCATCGAGCGAGGGAATGGCGATGACCAGCAGCTTGGCGGCGGTCTCGCGGGCCACTGCGGCCGCGTCATCGAGCGTGCCGAGGATGGGCAGGCCCTGCAGCTTGGCGCCCTGCAGGTGCTGCGCGTCGTCCAGCAGGCCTACCGGCTCGAAATCGCCCGAACGGCGCAGGTCGCGGACCAGGGCTTCGGCCGCCTGGCCGGCGCCCAGGATCAGCACCCGGCGCGCGGTGGCGTCGGACTGCAGCGCCTGGTAGTCCTTCCACGCCCGGTACAGCAGGCGCGGCGCGCCCAGCAGCGCCGATAGCGCGAACGGATAGATGACCAGAACCGACATCGGGACGCCGGCGAAGCGCTTGTACGCCAGCACCACGACGATGGCCAGCAGGCCGATGAAACTCGATTTGAAGATGTGCAGCAAGTCGGCCACGCTGGCGAACCGCCACAGGCCGCGGTACAGGCCCACGCGCCAGAACACCACCGCCTGGATGGCCAGCACCAGCGTGGTATCGATGTTCCACAGGGGCAGCGAGGGGGCGTCCGCCAACATCGAATAGCGGCCCGCATGCAGCAGCTGCCAGCAGGCCCAGACCATGAACAGATCGTGGGCCACGATGGCGGCACGCGGAAGCAGGCTCGTAAAGCGGTCCAGCCAAGACGTCATAAACCAGGCAATCCTTCTAGTGGCGCATTCCCTTGCGCAGGAGCAGCCAAAGACCAGTCGCGCAGAACATCCACGCTATGGCAACGGCAGCCTCCCACCTCGGCTGCAAGTACGTGCAAGCATTAAACACTGTAATACTGAACAGACCAAAAACAAAGTACGTCCCTGTAACCGAAGTGTGCGTGGCACCACTTTTAACGGCCCGCTGGTAAAGATGCTGGGTGTGGGGCTCCATCCATCTCTGACCCGAGAGCATGCGCGAGAGCAGTGTGAAGCCCGCGTCCACGAGGAACGCAGTCAGCGGCACCAGCAGCAGCAACCAGGACAGGGAGGTGGTCACGCTGGCCAGGCAAACCAGCGCCGCGACCGCGTAGCCAAGTGCTCCGCTGCCGACATCGCCCATGAAAATCCGCGCGCGCGGGAAGTTGAACGGCAGAAAACCCAGGCAGGCCAGGGCCAGCACGATACCGACCAGGGCCAGGGGGCCGGGCAGCACCAGGGCGAAGGCCAAACCGGCCAGAATGGCCTGGCTGGTCGCGATCCCGTTGATCCCATCCATGAAGTTCCAGATGTTGATCAGCGATGTCGTGAACAGCAGGGCCAGCGCGGCCTGCCAGACGTTGCCGGTGGCATTCCAGACCAGGCCCGCGATCAGGGCGGCGGCGATCAGATGCACCAGCAGCCGACGCACTGCCGGCAGCGGGCGATGGTCATCCCACCAGCCGATACCGGCCACCAGCACCAGGCCCAGCGCGGACACCAGCAGCGGCATGCGTGCCGTGGGCCAGGCGATGGCGGCCACCAGTGCCGCCAGCAGCAGGGTCACGACGATGGCGATGCCGCCACCGCGCGGAGTGGCCACGCCGTGGCTGCGGCGTTCGCCGGGCTGGTCCATCAGGTTGCGCCGCAGCGCATAGTGGCGGGCACACGCGGTAAGCGCCGCCGCGACGGCCAGCACGGCCGCCGCTCCGATCCACCACGCAGGGGCCATGGGTCAGAGCACCGCGTAGTTCAGCAGCGGCTTGACCGTTCCCCACTCCTTGCAGCTCGGGCATTGCCAGTGGTGGGTGCGCGCGCCGAAGCCGCAGCGGGTGCAGCGGTACGCCGGGTTGCGGACCAGCAGCTGGTCGGTGATGTGCTTGAGGTCGTGCAGGGTCGCGGTGGAGTCGGCGCCTTCGGCCAGGGTCAGGTCGATCAGGGCCGACTCGCCGCGAACCGACGGACGATCCTTCAGCTGGCGCCCCAGGTAGGCGCGCGCCGGGGCGACACCTTCCTGTTCTTCCATCAGCTGGGTCAGGGCCAGCACCGGCGCGATACCGCGGTAGTGCTCGGTCATTTCTGACAGGAATGCGCGGGCGCCGCCGAGGTCGCCGACCTTGCGGTAGTTCTGCATCAACGGCTGCAGCACCTCGGGCAGGTATTCGGGGTCGTTGCGGGCGGCACGTTCGAACGCGCGCACGGCCGCTTCGGCGTTGCCCGAGTCGGTCTCCAGCCGCCCTTCGATGATGCCGGCACGTACCGACATGGCGTCGGCCTGGTAGGCCCGCGCGATCGCCGCACGCGCCTCCTCGATCTTGCCGGCACCGCGGAAGCGTTCAGCCAGTTCGCATTCGAACTGACCGACCAGCTTGCCCATGGGCTCGCCGGTGACCTCTTCGTAACGGGTGGCGTTGTCGATCGCCTTTTCCCAGTCGCGCTCGGCCTGGTAGATGCCGATCAGGTGCTTGAGCGCCTGCGGGGCGCGCTGGTCGATCTGGGCCAGCTCGGTAAAGACGGTCTCGGCGCGATCCAGCAGGCCGGACTTCATGTAGTCCTCGCCCAGGGCCAGCAGCGCCTGGACGCGCTGGGCGTCGCTCAGGTCGGTGCGGTTGACCAGCCCCTGGTGCAGCCGGATGGCACGATCGACCTCGCCACGGCGGCGGAACAGGTGCCCCAGCGCGACCTGGGTCTCGAAGGTTTCCTTGTCCAGCTCGGCGATGTGCAGGAACAGTTCGATGGCCTTGTCAGGCTGCTCGTTGAGCAGGTAGTTCAGGCCACGGAAATAGGTGCTGGACAGACGGCTGACCTGGTTGTCGCCATGGCGCTGGCCACCACGCCGGCCGATCACCCAGCCGGACACCGCTGCCAGCGGCAGGAACAGGAAAAACCAGAACCACTCGGAGACAAATTCCATCGGCGCTCAACGTCCGTAGAAAGTAGAAGAAGGCATGCGTTGGGGTTCAAGAGTAGCCGAACCCATGCAAGGGGTGCATCCGCATTGGCGGATGACGTGGCTCAGGCAGGATCGCTTTCCAGCGGTACCACGGCGCTGACGCGCTCACGCAGTTCCTTGCCCGGCTTGAAATGCGGGACATGCTTGCCCGGCAATGCTACCGATTCCCCGGTCTTGGGGTTGCGCCCCAGCCTCGGCGGCCGGTAGTGCAACGAAAAACTGCCGAACCCGCGGATCTCGATGCGATCCCCGCCGGCCAGCGCCCCGCCCATCATTTCCAGCAACGACTTCACCGCCAGATCGACATCGTCCGACTTCAGATGCGCCTGTCGGCGCGCCAGGATTTCGATCAACTCGGATTTGGTCATTGCGGACTCGCGTCGAGGGTCTCAAACCCTGAAACGGCCCGGACAATTGTCCGGGCCGTCCAGGAAACTACTGCTACGGGTAAAGGCCGATTACTCGGACTTGTTGCCGTTCAGCTGTGCACGCAGCAGCGCGCCGAGCTGGGTGGTGCCGCTGGAAGCCGAAGAGGACTGGTATTCCTCCAGCACTTCGCGCATTTCCGCGTCGTCCTTGGCCTTGATCGACAGCTGCAGGGTACGACCCTTGCGATCCATGCCCACGAACTTCGCTTCAACCTTGTCGCCGACCTTCAGGAACTGGGTCGCGTCGTCGACGCGCTCGTTGGCAACGTCACGCGCAGCGACATAGCCTTCGATGCCGTCAGCCAGTTCGATGGTAGCGCCCTTGGCGTCCACTTCCTTGACCACGCCTTCGACCTTCGAACCCTTCGGGTTGGCAGCCATGTACTGACCGAACGGATCCTGCTCCAGCTGCTTGACGCCCAGGCTGATGCGCTCGCGCTCCGGATCGACGGCCAGGACGACGGCGTCCAGGTTGTCGCCCTTCTTGAAGTTGCGGACCACGTCTTCGCCGGTGGTGTTCCAGCTGATGTCGGACAGGTGCACCAGGCCGTCGATACCGCCGTCCAGGCCGATGAAGATGCCGAAGTCGGTGATCGACTTGATCTGGCCCGACACCTTGTCGCCCTTCTTGTGGATGGCAGCGAAGGTTTCCCACGGATTGGCGGCAACCTGCTTCATGCCCAGCGAGATGCGGCGACGCTCCTCGTCGACGTCCAGGACCATGACTTCAACTTCGTCACCGACCTGCACAACCTTGGACGGGTTGACGTTCTTGTTGGTCCAATCCATCTCGGAGACGTGCACCAGGCCTTCGACGCCCGGCTCGATCTCGACGAACGCGCCGTAATCGGTGACGTTGGAGACCTTGCCGAACACGCGGCTGTTGGCCGGGTAACGGCGGGCGATGTTGTCCCACGGATCCTCGCCCAGCTGCTTCAGGCCCAGCGAAACGCGGTTGCGCTCGCGGTCGAACTTCAGCACGCGGACGTCCAGCTCGTCGCCGACGTTGACGACTTCGGACGGATGGCGCACGCGCTTCCAGGCCATGTCGGTGATGTGCAGCAGGCCGTCGATGCCACCCAGGTCCACGAACGCGCCGTAATCGGTCAGGTTCTTGACGACACCCTTCAGGATCGCGCCTTCCTGCAGCTTGTCCATCAGCTGCTCGCGCTCTTCCGAGTGCTCGCTTTCGACGACAGCGCGGCGCGAGACCACGACGTTGTTACGCTTGCGGTCCAGCTTGATGAGCTTGAATTCCAGCTCCTTGCCTTCCAGGTAGGCCGGGTCGCGCACCGGGCGCACATCCACCAGCGAACCGGGCAGGAACGCGCGGACATCCTTGATGTCCACGGTGAAACCACCCTTGACCTTGCCGCTGATGCGGCCGGTGATGGTTTCGTTCTTTTCCAGGGCTTCTTCCAGCTCGTCCCACACCATGGCGCGCTTGGCTTTCTCGCGCGACAGGACGGTTTCACCGAAGCCGTTCTCGATCGAGTCGAGGGCGACCTTGACGACATCGCCTTCGGCGACGTCGATTTCGCCGGCGTCGTTACGGAACTGTTCGATCGGCACGATGCCTTCGGACTTCAGGCCGGCGTTGATCACCACGACGTCGCCGCGGACTTCAACGACAACACCGCTGACGATGGCGCCCGGCTTCAGCTTGGCCAGATTGGCCTGGCTGGCTTCAAACAGTTCGGCAAATGATTCGGTCATTAGATTTACTCTGTTGGACACATGGGCATTGGTCCCCGCGAGGGTTCCGTTTACTGCCCGCCTGTTGGTCGACCCCGGAAACGCAGGTCGTGTGTGAAGTAGGAAAACCGCCACGCATCATTGCGGGACGGAGCTTTTACTGCATTGCATTGGTGCGACTACCGCCGATGGATTGGCGGCCTCCTTGCCACGGATCAGGCACCCGAAACCGGAAGCAGATCCAGTACCTTGGCAACGACTTCGTCGATGCCGATACCACTGGTGTCGATGACGACGGCATCGTCTGCCGGCTTCAGGGGCGCCACTGTGCGCTGTGCATCACGGGCGTCGCGGGCCATGATCTCGCGCAGGAGGTCATCAAAGTTAACAGAAACCCCCTTGTCTTTCAACTGGTTATGCCGGCGCTCGGCGCGCTCCTCGGCACTGGCCGTCAGGAAGACCTTGAATGGGGCGTCGGGGAAGATGACCGTCCCCATGTCCCGCCCGTCGGCTACCAGGCCCGGGAGAACCCTGAATGCGCGTTGACGCTCTTTAAGGGCGGCCCGGACCTCGGGAATGGCGGCAATGGCCGAGGCCAGGGCCCCGGTGGTTTCCAGCCGCAGCTCGTCGGTGGCGTCGGTCTCATTGACGATGACACGCAGGCTGCCGTCGTCGGCCTCGACGAAGCGGACATGGGTGTCGAAGGTGCAGCGCACCAGTGCCGAGGCATCGGAGGTGTCGATATCGGCCCAGCTGGCAGCCACGCCCACGGCGCGGTACAGGGCGCCCGAATCCAGGTAATGCCAGCCCAGCCGGCGTGCGACAATGCGGCTGACGGTCCCCTTGCCGGCTCCGGACGGGCCGTCGATGGTGAGCACGGGAGAAGGCTGGTTCATGGGGTTCCCTGTGGATTTGACCCCCCATTCTAGCCCCTGCCCGTCCCCGTCCAAGACATTTTTAGTGCAAGCACTTGAAAGGATGGAAAAAAGCCCGGTAGAATGGCGGGCTTGAACGGGCGTCACCTGCCGATTGTCATCTGCATATCGCGGCCGCGCTCCAACCGAATCCACGTTTACGCCGAGGTATGCAATGAAAGTCCTGTCTTCCCTGAAGTCGGCCAAGTCCCGTCACCGTGACTGCAAGGTCGTCCGTCGTCGCGGCAAGATCTTCGTGATCTGCAAGTCGAACCCGCGTTTCAAGGCTCGCCAGCGCTGAGCCTGGGCCGTCGCGGCCACCGGTCGCGACCTGCCTGAATAAAAAGCCGCCTCCGGGCGGTTTTTTATTGCCAATTTTGTTGTAATCGCCGGGTAGGCCACGACCGTCGGTCGTGGTTCCTTTCTTGACCACTGGGGAGTAGATCGAGATGAAGCGTTACCTGACCACACTGCCGTTGCTTGCCCTGCTGGCCTGCGCCAGCGCCCACGCCGACACCCTGTTGATCGACCGCACCAAGGAACAGGTGGCGCCGGTGGTGCCGGTGCGTGGCGAGACCACCAGCCAGGTCCTGAGCCGCTTCGGTGAGCCCAGCGAGAAGCTGGAGCCGCGCGGCGGCCAGAAGCGCCAGTGGCCGACCATCAACCGCTGGGTCTACCCGATGTTCACCGTCTACTTCGAAAAGCAGAAGGTGATCGACGTGGTGGCCAACAAGGCTGACAGCAACGAAGTCGGCCCGAAGCCGCCGATCCGCTGATCCATCAGAACGCCCGCCGCCCGGCGGGCCATCGCACCGAGACCATGAACGATACGCTCCGCTTTCCGGCCGAATGGGAATCCCAGTCCGCCATCCTGATCGCCTGGCCCCACGCCGACACCGACTGGGCCGACCGCCTGGGTGACGTCGAGGACACCTACATCGCGCTGGTCGCGGCCATCACCCGCTTCCAGCCGGTGGTGATCATCGTGGCCGATGACGACCTGGAGGCGTACGCCGACGCGCGCCTGCGCTCCAACCGGATCGACACCGACCGCGTGCGTTTCGTCACCGCGCCGTACGACGACACCTGGCTGCGCGATTCGGGCCCGATCACGCTGCGCCGCGCCGACGGCGGCTTCCGGCTGCTGGACTTCCGCTTCACCGGCTGGGGCGGCAAGTTCGAGGCCAGCCTGGACGACCAGCTGGTGGGCGTGCTGCACGCCGCCAACCTGTTCGCCGACGCGGAGCTGCAGAGCATTCCGTTCGCGCTGGAAGGCGGCGCCATCGAAACCGACGGTGCGGGCACCCTGCTCACCACCTGGAAGTGCCTGCAC
>Ga0209256_1003446_pt1 | contig 11082 bp, 8 predicted proteins | sample AraplaCol_mCL_r2_2_FD_184270 | JGI IMG/M metagenome (GOLD analysis project Ga0209256, IMG submission 184270) | Arabidopsis root microbial communities from North Carolina, USA - plate scrape MF_Col_mCL_r2 (SPAdes) (version 3) | ecosystem: Host-associated > Plants > Roots > Endosphere | place: USA...
GGCGACGCAGGAGTTGGTCGTTCCCAGGTCAATACCAATAACTTTAGCCATGTCGTTCTCTCCTTGCAGCGGACTGTCGGAACCCGGTCAGGCATTCGTAAGACAGCCCCTAACGGGATGGTCTCAGGATTTCTTCGCAGTCGAGACTGCGCCGATGCGGCGTATATAAGGACCGGCGTTTCGGACTGCAAGGCATTCTGCGGGGCGTTTGGGGGCAAATGCAAGTCCGGGATTTGCCTAGCTAGAAATGGGCTATGCGCGGCTGGTGAGAATGGCGCCAGTCGCACGCTTGCAGCGCCAGTCGCGCCGGCTCAACCGCCGGTCAAAATGTCGAAGAGGGTCGTGCGGCGCGTGGCACCCGTCGTCTGGCCGACATCGGCCGGTGGTACGAGACCGCCATTGCCCTGATCGGCGCTCTGGCCATCCCATTCGCCCCCCTGGTCTACCGGGCGCTGCCCCACTGCGACCGCGCCATTGACGCCCACGGGTGCTTCCGGGAAGGCTTCCGGATCGCCGGAGAGCAAGTCGCCGGCCGGTGCGCCCACGCCTTCATCGAAGACCGGCTGCACGCCCGTCGTGCCGAAGAGCGGCGAGGGCGAGAGGCCCTCATGGGCCGCCATCATGAAATCGTGCCAGGCCTTGGCCGGCAGGCCGCCGCCCGTGACCTTCTTCATCGACTTGCCGTCGTCGTTGCCGAACCAGACGCCGGTCGTCAGGTTCGAGGTGTAGCCGACGAACAGCGCGTCGCGGAAGGATTGCGTGGTACCGGTCTTGCCGGCCGCCTCCCAGCCCTTGAGCTGCGCTTTCTTGCCCGTACCCTTGGTCAGCACACGCACCATCATCTGGTTCATTTCGCTGACGATCGCCGGGTCGAGCACACGCGGCGGGTTGTCGTAGGTGTTTTCGTAAAGCACCGTGCCGTCGGCCTTGGAAATGCGGCGAATGACATGCGGCGTCGCCTTGAAGCCGCCATTCATGAATGGGGCATAGGCCGACGTCAGTTCGACGAGGCTGACTTCGGACGTGCCGAGCGCGATCGAGGCGTTTGCCTGCATCTCGGAATCGATGCCGAGGCGATGGGCGACCTTGACGACGTTCTGCGGCCCGACCTCCATCACCAGCTGTGCGGCGATGGTGTTCAGCGAATTGGCGAGCGCATCGGCGATCGTTACCTCGCCGCGATATTTCTGGTCGTAATTCTCGGGCGTCCAGTTGCCGATCCGGACCGGGCCGTCGTTGCGGATCGACATCGGCGTGCGGCCGATCTCGAGTGCCGCGGCATAGACGAAGGGCTTGAAGGCGGAACCCGGCTGACGCTTGGCCTTGGAGGCGCGGTCGAACTGGCTCTCTGCGTAGTCCTTGCCGCCGACGAGCGCCCGGATGGCGCCGGTGCCATCGATCGAGACGAGTGCTGCCTGCGAAGCGTCGAGCTTCTTGCCGTCGGCGTCTAGCGTGGCAGCGATCACCTCCTCGGCCTTCTTCTCGAGATTGAGGTCGATCGTCGTGTCGATGATGAGATCTTCCTTGATCTCGCCGATCATGCCGGGAAGCTGGTCCATCACCATGTCGGCGACGTAGTGTTCGGCGCCGGACCAGTAGCTCTTGGCCTTGGTCGGGGTCTGCGACATCGCCGTCTTGATCTCGCTATCGGTGACGTAACCTTCCTCGCGCATGGCGCCGAGAACCACCTGGGCGCGTTCTTCCGCAGCCTTCGGGTCGCGGGCCGGCGACAGGCGGGAAGGGGCCTTGAGCAGCCCCGCAAGCAGTGCGGCCTCGCCGAGGTTCACGTCGCGCGCCGATTTGTTGAAATAGCGCCGCGATGCCGCCTCCACGCCATAGGCGTTGGAGCCGAAGAACACCCGGTTGAGATACATCGCCAGGATCTGGTCCTTGGAATATTTCTGCTCGAGCCAGAAGGCGAGCAGCACCTCCTGCACCTTGCGTTCGAGCGTGCGCTCGGGCGAAAGGAACAGGTTCTTGGCAAGCTGCTGCGTCAAGGTCGAGCCACCCTGCACCATGCGGCCGGTGGTGAGGTTCGTCAGCATGGCGCGGGCGAGACCCAGCGGATCGATGCCGAAATGCGAATAGAAGCGGCGGTCCTCGATCGCGATGACCGCCTGCGGGATATAGGGCGACATGTTTTCCAGCGACAGCGCTTCGCCGCCGGTGGTGCCGCGATTGGCGATGGCGTCGCCGCTGACCGCAAGGATCTTGACGTTCGGCGGCCGCTCGGGGATCGACCAGCTCTCGGCGCTCGGCATGCGCGCGCCGTAGTAGAGCACCAGGCCGCCGACGCCCATGGCGCCCCAGATGCCGAGCACGATGCACCAGTAGAACAGCGTGCGGACAAGGCCAACAAAGCCGCCGCCGCCAGAGTTGCGCCGTGCGCTGCCGCGCTTGCCGGCTGCCTTCTTCTTGCTGCTGCCCTTCTTGCCGCTGCCCGAAGATTTGCCGCGGGGTGCCTTGCGGCTGGCGGTCACACGATCGCTGGCCTCGACGCGAAAATCGTCATCATCGTCCTGGTTTCCGCCGAACGATGGCTCGATCCGCTCTCCTGACCTGCCGTTTGTTGCCATGCCGTTTGGATTTGTCCCTCTGCCGTCTGCGGGGCCGATTGGCTCAACCACGACGGTGACTTCGATCTCGACGGCGGTACCGGCGCTCTGCGCCCATCCGCCACGGCGACCGGGTGAACTTTAAATGCGGCAATTTAAGGGGGAGTTAAGAAGCGCATCGTGAAATACGCATGGTCTTCAACAACTTGCGTTTAAGCGACGCGCTGCGCGTGGCAGTGGGTGAGACGTCCACTCCGTTGTGCTAACGAGCCCATATGGCCGCAACTACTGGATGGAGCTGCGCAGTGGCGTATCTTCGACCGCCACGTTCGATGCCGCAGCACCGGGCTCGGTAAAGTCGTAGAGCCATTGGCTATAGGGAAGCCGAAACAGAACCCGTTTCCCCAGGTGGTTCATCGCCACTTCCTCGCAGTCCTTCGCCTGGTAGGCCTGTCGGTCGCACATGGCGCGCGGGCTGTCCACCAGCCGGTAGTCGTGCCCTTGATAAACGAGCGCCGTCATCGCTCTTAACTTGAAGGAGCCCGGTGGCAGCACGACGAGGCGCAGGCTGGCGATCCAGGTGGCGAGGATCAGGACAACGATGATTGCGGTGGGGACCTGGAGCAATAATTTCATCTGAAAGCCTGCAATTATGGAGAGTGAATATATTTCTTCTAATATTGCTGGTCGTATATCAGGAAAGCTGAAGTAGAGTAAAAAGCTATCAAAGGTTGTGGTTTCCGGCTGGTTACCGCGCCATGCATGGCTTTCGCGTGCCGGCCCGGCGACGAGTTGTTCCCTGGCTCAGGCTCCGATCAGCGGGTCAAGATGGCTCGACCTGACGCTTCGCCTTCACGATTTTGTGCAATGCAAAAATCACGTCTTGAAATTGCTGCGACGCACGATTATTATATGACTTATCGAAGCGCTGCACCTCCTCCCGCGGCGCCCGATGCGGGTCGGTGGCACTCCTCCTCCCAGTCACCGATCAAGTTCGAGAGCCCCGTGTACCTCCTCCCACACGGGGCTCTTTTCATGTCTCGAATACGGCCGTGTTTCCCTGTATGTGGCACCTGTCGTGCGCAATTGGCGGCGCGGCGGGTTCTCGCAGGTATCGGCGCGCCATGACGTCCACCGTCTCACAGGCTTCCAAGGCAAACGGCTACATCTTCACGCTTCTGGCGATCGTCATCTTTTCGATCCAGGACGGGATCTCCAAGCATCTGGGCGCGATCTATCCGCCGGCCTTCGTCGCGATGATCCGCTATTGGGCCTTTGCACTTTTCGCGATTGCGCTGGCTGCGCGTACCAAGGAAGGCCTGAAGATCACGGCGACAACCAGGAGACCGTGGCTTCAGATCGTGCGCGGCGTGTTGCTGCCGACCCAGATCGTCATGGTGATCACGTCTTTCACCTGGGTCGGGCTTGCCCATTCGCAAGCGATCCTGGCGGCGACGCCTCTGTTCGTTGCCCTCCTGTCCATGCCGCTTCTCGGCGAGCGCGTCGGCTGGCGGCGATGGCTGGCAATCTCCGTCGGTCTCGGCGGCGTGCTTCTGATTCTGAAGCCCGCAGACGGCTTGTTCGACCGGACCTTCCTCTTGCCGCTCGGGGCGGCTCTGCTGCTTGCGCTCTATGTCATCGTCACGCGGCTCGTCAGCCGGCAGGATTCGGCGATGACCAGTTTCTTCTACACCGGCGTCGTGGGTGCTGCCGCGATCAGCCTGGTCGGCCCGTTCTTCTGGGTCACGCTTGCGCCGGCTGACTGGGGCTGGATGCTGCTGCTCTGCATCACCGGATCCTCCAGCCACTACTTCCTCATCCGGGCCTATGAGGTGCTGGATGCGGTGGCCGTTCAGCCGCTCACCTACCTCCAGCTCGTCTTTGCCTCGATCATGGGCGTGACGATTTTCAGCGAGACGCTGACGGTCAACATGATCGTCGGCTCCGTGCTGGTGGTCGCCGCCGGCATCTTCACCGTGTGGCGCGAGCGCGTCGTCGCGCGCCGCCGTGCCGGCTTGCCTCCGGCCTGAGCTCAGCGCCGCGTCGGCGACGACTTGGGGAAACATGCGGGTAGCGAATCCTGCTATGGCTTCGCCTTATTGTTGTGCTCGGCTGGCGCTCGACAAAAGGAGGACTGCCATGAAGCTTCGATCCACCGTCTTCGCCCTCGGCGCGTTTGCAGCGTTGAACGGCGAGGCTCTGGCACAGGAAGGCGTCGCCTATGTCGACGACCGCTCCGACGGGGCAGCTCTCGTCCGTTCGCTCTACAATGCCATCAACCGCAAGGAATATGCCCGCGCCTACGGCTATTTCGGCGAATCGAAGCCCGTCGGCGGCTACAAGTCCTTCACCCGCGGCTATGATCGCACCGTGTCGGTCGAGGTGAAGATCGGCAAGGTGAAAACGGAGGCTGGCGCCGGCAGCATCTATTCGGCGGTTCCGGTTGCGGTGAAGTCTATCGAGAAGCGCGCGCGGGTCCGGTTCTTCGCCGGCTGCTATGTCACGCGCATCATCAACCCGTCGCTACAGGTGCCGCCCTTCACGCCCTACCAGGTCGAAGCGGCGCGGCTTAAGGAAGTGAAAGGGCCGCTCGAGCAGGCGCTGCCGACGGTCTGCAACGCGCCCTGACGTGGGTCGAGGGAAGCGTAAAGTTTCCACCACGCCGCAATTCCAGTCAAAGTGAAGCAGGCGATCCCCTTAGATCACTTCATTGTTTCATCGAAACACTGAAGTGATCTAAGTCTTTGAAATTACGCAATTCCTGACGGAAAACCGTTTCGCACTTTTCCTGGAATTACTCTAGGGAAGGTCGGTCCCTCCCGGGGGAGGGCGTTGTGCCAAGAAGCGTGCCCGCTCGAAAACGAGGATCACCACCAATGCCAGGACAAACGGGATGACCAGGTAGAGCAGGCGGAAGATGGCCAGCGCCGCCAGAACGTCGGCCGGATCCATTTCCGGCAGGGCTGCGATGAAAATCAGCTCGAGCACGCCGAGCCCGCCCGGTGCATGCGAGAGCAGCGCCGCCGAGAACGAGGCGAGGAAGATCCCGAGGATGACGATATAGCCCGGGTTTCCGGCTTCCGGCAGTGCGAAATAGATGATCCCGGCAGCGCCGATCAGTTCCACGGGTGCGATCACCAATTGCCGGAAGACGATCCTCGGCTTCGGGTAGTGAAGGTGGAACCAGCGCGTGCGGAACGATGGCAGCCCGACGAGGCTGCCGATGACATAGAGCCCGATAACGACGAGGATGAGCACGCCTGTGGTCAGCGACATTTCCACCGGCAGGAATTCGGCGAAGCGCTCGATGATGTCGGGTCGCACCAGGAGGACGATGGCCGAAAGCACCAGTGTGCCGAGCGTGAAGGTGAAGGAGCAGAAGGCGACGAGCACGCCGACTTCACCTGGAGAAAGCCCCTTGGAGCGATAGGCCCGGTAGCGCACGACCGCGCCGGAAAAGACCGAGGCACCGAGATTGTGCGACAGCGCGTAGGTCGTGAACGAGCAGAGCGTGATGAACCAGATCGAGATGCGGTGACCGAGATGGTCGAGCGCCAGCCGGTCGTAAGCCGCAAGCGCCGCATAGGCGACCAGTGTCGAGCAGATCGCCAACAGCCAGCTTTTAAGCGAGATCGCGTTGAAGCTTGCGAGGAACTCGTCGAGCGAAAGGCCGCGGAGCTCGTGATAAAGCGCATTCACCGAAAAGAGGATCGCGAGAAGGCCGACAATGGGCCAGAAATAGGTCTGCAGCCTCTTCATACAGGCGCCGCGATCGGTGTGAGGACGTGGGCGAGGCGTTCTGAGGACACTTCTGTTGCAGCTGCCGGAGTGGTTCTCCGAGCGGAGACATCCTGTTTTCTAAGCTGCTTTGTCGTAGCGTCACGCCCGCAGCGCGACGCTTCGGTCCTTACCCTTGCCAATGATCCGATTTCCCTTTGTGATGTGTTTCACAAAAAGGAAGCACCTGAGACCCCTGAGGTCAAGGATTGAGGGTCTGCCGAAACCGGAGAAACCGCCGGGAAACGGTGAAGGGGAAACGGTAAAGCGCGGACATCGCGTCGATCGTTTGGAAATGCGCGCGCGTCGGTTGATGCACTGCGCGTGAGAGCTGCGTGATTGGCGTGTGTGCAACCGCAGTCGAAAGCCGCGGCGAAGCACTTCGCCGCGGCTCTGATGATGTCAAGCGGCGAGCGCGTCCAGGATACGGATCCAGGAGCGGATGCCCTTGTGGTAGGACTGCAGCTCGTACTTCTCGTTCGGCGAATGGATCCGGTCGTCGGAAAGGCCGAAGCCGACCAGCAGCGATTCCATGCCGAGCATCTTCTGGAAGTCGCCGACGATCGGGATCGAGCCACCCATGCCGATGATGACGGCCGGCTTTGGCCATTCGTCGGAAAGCGCCACCTTCGCCGTGTTGAGCAGCGGCGATTCATAGGGCAGGTGGATGGCCGGAGAACCGCCATGGGCGTGGAACTCCACCGAGCAATCCGCCGGAACCTTGGAGCGGACATAGGCGCGGAACGCTTCGCGGATCTTCTCCGGGTTCTGGTTGCCGACGAGGCGGAAGGAAACCTTCGCCGAAGCCTCGGCCGCAATCACCGTCTTGAAGCCTTCGCCGGTATAGCCGCCGGTGATGCCGTTGACTTCGGCGGTCGGGCGCGCCCAGGTCAGTTCCAGCACCGAACGGTTCTTTTCGCCCGACGGGATCGACAGGCCGATCTCACCGAGGAACTTCTCCGCCGTCTGGCCGAGCGTTTCCCAGGAAGCCTTGACCTGGGCCGGGGTCTCTTCGACGCCTTCGTAGAAGCCTGGGAGCGTTACGCGGCTGTTCTCGTCGTGAAGGCCGGCGAGAATGGTGGTGAGGATGCGGATCGGGTTGGCTGCAGCGCCGCCAAAATAGCCGGAATGCAGATCGCGGTCGGCAGCCCTGACGATGACCTCTTCGCCGACGAGGCCGCGCAGGCCCGCGGAGATGGCCGGCGTATCGCGGTCCCACATGCTGGTATCGCAGACCAGCGCATAGTCGGCCTTGAGCTCGGCGGCATTGGCTTCCAGGAAAGGCTTCAGCGACGGTGAACCGGATTCCTCTTCGCCCTCGAACAGAATGGTGACGCGGCAGGGCAGGCCGCCATGGACGTCCTTGTAGGCGCGTACCGCTTCGACGAAAGTCAAGAGTTGCCCCTTGTCATCAGCCGTGCCGCGACCGGTGATCACCTTGCGGCCGGGTTCGATTTCCTTGATGCCCGGCTCGAACGGGTCCGTGTCCCAGAGATTGAGCGGATCGACGGGTTGGACGTCGTAGTGACCGTAGAACAGCACATGCGGCGCATCAGGCTTGGCAGCATCGTGATGAGCGACGACCATGGGATGGCCGGGGGTGTCGCGCACCGAGGCGGTGAAGCCGAGGCTGTTGAGTTCCGCCACCAGCCATTCGGCTGCCTTGCGGCATTCCGCCTTGAAGGCCGGTTCGGTGGAGATCGACTTGATCCGAACGAGATCGAACAGCCGGTCGAGGCTGTCAGGCAGGTTGGCGTCTGCGCGTTCGAGAACGGGGGTGATATCTGCCATCATGCATATCCTTGCTTCAAGTTTTGCCGGAACCTACTGCATCAATCGCCAAATCGAAATCGATTTGCGCACGAAATCACGCGGGGTCGTTCTACTGCATGTCTCCTTTAATCGACTTCGATTTAAGGACAAAGACATGCAGCAAATCAAAGTTCTGCAGCGACCTTTGCGCGTCTGATAAGACGCGCGGCGCTGTAGAGCGGCGGCGACTGACGAGCATTCGACGCTGCGCCTTCAGACACGCAAAGGCACTGGACGCGCTCGCTCTGGTTTTAGAGCCTAAGGTCATTCGCTTTAAGCCAAATATTTTGATGGATCGATCAGGGGAGGTGCGAAGCTTCAGGCGCGGCCGTCGCCACGTGCCACGCTGGCAAGCGCCATGCGCATATATTCGAGCATCAGCTCGCGCTCGAAATTCCTGAGGCCGGAAAGCAGCGACTGGTCGGCGGCAAGGGCTGCTTCCTTGGCGGCTGCCTCCATCTCCTTTGCCCGTTCGGTTAGGAAGATCTGCTGCGAGCGCTTGTCCTGAGGGTGCTTGCGTCTGACGATGAGCCCGTCCCGCTCCATGCGGGAGAGCGTGTTGGCCATCGTCGCCTGCTCGATGTCGAGGCGATCGAGCAGTTGCTTCTGCGTCAAGCCTTCCTCGGCCCAAAGTTCGAGCAGAATCGGAAACTGACCGGGTGCGAAACCAAGCTTCTGGCCGCGCTCGTGAAGCGCGCGCGAAAAGCTCTTCGCCAGCAGGCTGGCCAGATAGGTCGCAGATTCCATACGATTGAAGGCCATGCCTATCGGTACGCCCGAAGCGTCATGAAGACAAGTTACAATGCAGGCGATGAACCTTGGGAAGCGCTGAGCTCACTTCGATTTGAGCGGACATTATCGAAAGCCTTGGTGCCAAGTAAAAAACCGTCACGGCGCGGAGGCGGCGCCGTGACGGTTTCTTGAAAACGGGACAAAGGCCCGGAGAGGGGGATAAGGCCTTTGTCCTCATCTGGTGCGGGCGGGGGACAGGCCAATCACCAGAAGACGGCATCACTCGGTGCCGTTGACTAAGATTTGAGGAGTCAAATGTGGCTTTTCAAGGATAGCCGGTGCGATTCCGACATTACAAATGCGTAACGTTTGCGTGAAAGCTCACGCACCTCTCAGCGATCCGTCGAGGCCCGGTTTCGCAAGGCAAAAATGAATTCCACAACGCCGATCGCCATTGCAACCATCATCGCCGTCTTTGCCATTTCGCCAGCTGTTTGATCTGGCGTGATCGATATGACGACAATGAAGGCAACGTTGAGTGCGGCGCGGGCTGCTGCATATTCCACCTTTTGCCAACGCGGCCAGGGAGCGCCGTCCGCGCGCTTGAAATGGGTATCGAGGCCCGCCATGGCGAGCAGATAGATGGGCGCAAAGACTGTCTTGATGATGACGAGGAATGTCGGATCGGCCGACAGGAGCCAGGAAATGAGGAAGCAAAAGACGGCAAAGCCTGAAAGAAGGAGATACTGTTGCAGGGCGTAACGCACGTCATGCGGCATGGCTGGCTTCCTCTGTGGCAAGTGGAGATTGTAGTGCCCGGCGGGAAAACCGCAATGGACCTTTGCCTCACCCCGCGCTATCCATTTGCCCATGAAAAACGGTGATCATCTCTTCCTCGTCGACGGCTCCGGATTCATCTTCCGGGCGTTCCATGCCATCCCGCCGCTCAACCGCAAATCCGATGGCCTCCCGGTCAATGCGGTATCGGGTTTCTGCAACATGTTGTGGAAGCTGCTCACCGATGCGCGTGACACCTCGGTCGGCGTCACGCCGACCCATTTCGCCGTCATCTTCGACTATTCCTCGAAGACGTTCCGCAACGCGCTCTACGATCAGTACAAGGCCAATCGGACGGCGCCGCCGGAAGACCTCATTCCGCAGTTCGGCCTGATCCGTCACGCGACCCGCGCCTTCAACCTGCCTTGCATCGAAAAGGAAGGCTACGAGGCGGACGATCTGATCGCCACCTATGCGCGCCTTGCCGAGGCGGCCGGCGCGGGTGTCACCATCGTCTCGTCCGACAAGGACCTGATGCAGCTCGTCACGTCGAACGTATCGATGTACGACAGCATGAAGGACAAGCAGATCTCGATCCCCGAGGTCATCGAAAAATGGGGCGTGCCGCCGGAGAAGATGATCGATCTCCAGGCGATGACCGGTGACTCCACCGACAACGTTCCCGGCATTCCCGGCATAGGCCCGAAGACGGCGGCCCAGCTGCTCGAGGAATACGGCGATCTTGAAACGCTGCTGGCGCGTGCCGGCGAGATCAAGCAGGCCAAGCGCCGCGAGAACATCATCGCCAATGCCGACCTCGCGCGCCTGTCGCGCCAGCTCGTGGAGCTCAAGACCGACACGCCGCTCGATGTCCCGCTGGAAGAGCTGAGCCTGGAGCCGCAGAACGGGCCTAAGCTGATCGCCTTCCTCAAGGCGATGGAATTCACCACCCTGACGCGTCGTGTCGCCGCGGCGACGGGCACGGACGCGGACGCCGTGGAAGCCGCAAGCGTGCCTGTGGAATGGGGCGCGGATGCGCGCGGCCCGGATCTCGACAAGGGAGACGCGGCGACGGCTGTCAGTGAAGGTTCCACCGCCAAGGCAGCGATCCGCGGTGAGGCCGCCGAAGCCGCCGCTGTCCTGTCACGTGCCGGCGAAACGGATGCGGCAGACGCCACGCCGCAGGCGCTGGCAGCGGCTCGAGCCGAAATCTTCGCGAAGGCACCGTTCGATCACAGCGCCTATGTCACGATCCGTGATGTCGCCGCTCTCGACCAGTGGATATCAGCCGCGCGCGATGCCGGCGTCGTCGGCTTCGACACGGAAACGAACTCGCTCGATGCCATGCAGGCCGATCTCGTCGGCTTCTCGCTGGCGATCGCCGACCATCGGGCGGACCCGACGGGCACCGCCATCCGGGCGGCCTACG
>Ga0209256_1003466_pt1 | contig 11033 bp, 8 predicted proteins | sample AraplaCol_mCL_r2_2_FD_184270 | JGI IMG/M metagenome (GOLD analysis project Ga0209256, IMG submission 184270) | Arabidopsis root microbial communities from North Carolina, USA - plate scrape MF_Col_mCL_r2 (SPAdes) (version 3) | ecosystem: Host-associated > Plants > Roots > Endosphere | place: USA...
TGCGCAGAAGCTGAAGGCGGCCAAGGACGATGCGCTCGTCATGCACCCCGGGCCGATGAACCGCGGCGTCGAGATCGCCTCGGAAATCGCCGACGGCCCGCAGAGCGTGATCGAACAGCAGGTCGAGATGGGCGTTGCCGTACGCATGGCGGTGATGGAAACGCTGCTTCTCTCGCAGAACCAGGGGCCGCGCCTATGACCAGACCACTCGTTCTGAAGAACCTCCGCATCGTCGATCCCTCGCGCAGCCTTGACGAGGTCGGCACTGTCATCGTCGGAAACGACGGCCGCATCCTGGCCGCCGGCGCGGATGCACAGAACCAGGGCGCGCCCGATGGCGCCTTCGTCAAGGACTGCGATGGCCTGACCGCCGTTCCCGGCCTCGTCGATGCCCGCGTGTTCGTCGGCGAACCGGGCAGCGAACATCGCGAAACCTTCGAATCCGCGTCGCGCGCAGCAGCGGTCGGTGGCGTCACCACCTTCATTGCGATGCCCGACACGGATCCTGTGATCGACGATATCGCGCTGGTCGAGTACGTAAAGAAGACGGCGCGCGACAAGGCCCTCGTCAATGTCCATCCTGCCGCGGCCCTGACCAAGGGACTGGCCGGGGAAGAGATGACCGAATTCGGCCTGCTGCGCGAAGCCGGCGCCGTCTGCTTCACCAATGGCCGACGGTCGATCCACGACACGCTGGTTCTGCGCCGCGCCATGACCTATGCGCGCGAATTCGGCGCCGTCATCTCTCTTGAGACCCGCGACAAGTATCTCGGCGCCAACGGCGTCATGCACGAAGGCCTGCTCGCAAGCTGGCTCGGCCTTGCCGGGATCCCGCGCGAATCGGAGATCATCCCGCTCGAGCGCGACCTGCGCATCGCCGGCCTGACGAAGGCCGCCTACCACGCCGCCCAAATCTCGGTTCCCGAATCGGCTGAGGCCATTCGTGCAGCACGCCAGCGCGGCGCCAACGTCACCTGCGGCATCTCGATCAACAATCTGGCGCTCAACGAAAACGACATCGGCGAGTACCGCACCTTCTTCAAGCTTTCGCCGCCCCTTCGCAGCGAAGACGACCGGGTGGCCATGGCCGAGGCGCTGGCCGACGGCACGATCGACATCATCGTCTCCTCGCATGACCCGCAGGACGTCGACACCAAACGCCTGCCGTTTGCCGACGCTGCCGACGGTGCGATCGGCCTTGAAACGCTGGCAGCGGCCGCTCTTCGGCTGTACCACAGCGGCCAAGTTCCATTGATGCGCCTGATCGATGCCATGTCGACCCGCCCGGCGGCGATCTTCGGTCTTAACGCCGGCACGCTGAGGCCGGGCGCCAAGGCCGATATCGCGGTCCTCGACCTCGACGAGCCGTGGGTGCTCTACAAGGAAGCCATCGTCTCGCGCTCCAAGAACACGCCGTTTGAAAATGCACGCTTTACCGGCCGGGTTGTGCAAACCTATGTTGCCGGCAAGCTTGTGCATTCCGCATAAGCCCAAAGCGGTCGCGCGGGAGGGGAACCGGTGGATCTATTTTCCTGGCAGCTTGGGCTGCCCTTGACGTTGTTGAGCCTGGGCTTCGGTTATCTGCTCGGCTCGATCCCATTCGGACTGATCCTGACCCGCATGGCCGGGCTGGGCGACGTCAGAAAGATCGGCTCGGGCAACATCGGCGCGACCAATGTGCTGAGAACCGGCAACAGGAAACTTGCGGCAGCAACATTGCTTCTGGATGCCCTGAAGGGCACCGCCGCGGCCTTCATCGCCTCCTACTGGGGCGTGGAAGCGGGGATCGCCGCCGGCTTCGCCGCCTTCATCGGCCACCTCTATCCGGTCTGGCTCGGCTTCAAGGGCGGCAAGGGTGTTGCCACCTATATCGGCGTCCTGCTCGGCCTCGTTCCCGCCATGGTGCTTGCCTTTGCGGTGATCTGGCTCGCCATGGCGAAAATCAGCCGTTACTCCTCATTGTCCGCCCTGGTTGCAACGGCTATCATTCCGGTACTACTTTACGCGGTAGGGAACGAAAAGGTCGCCCTGCTCTTCGCGGCAATGACCATCATTAGCTGGGTGAAGCATCGCGCCAATATTCAACGGCTGATCGCCGGCACGGAAAGCAAGATCGGGGACAAGGGATAATGTCTGAGGACAGCGCAGGACGAACCGGAGTGGCGCTGACTGAACGACAGAAAATATCCTGGCTGCGGCTGATCCGCAGCGACAATGTCGGCCCCATCGCCTTCAGGGACCTGATCAACCACTTCGGCACCGCGGAAAACGCGCTCGACGCGCTTCCAGAACTATCCCGGCGCGGAGGGACCAAACAGGCCTATCGCGTGGCAACGGTAAGCGAGGCCGAACGGGAACTGGAAGCGGCGCGACGCTGCGGCGCGGTCTTTGTCGGCATCGGCGAGCCAGGTTATCCTTCAGCGCTTCGGCAGATCGACGGCGCTCCCCCTCTCCTCGCGATGAAGGGCGATCTCAAAGCAGCAACCCGCCCGTCGCTCGGCATTGTCGGCTCGCGCAACGCGTCGGCCAGCGGCGCCAAGTTCGCGGCGATGATTGCCCGCGATGCCGGTCGCGCCGGCTATGTCGTCACCTCGGGTCTCGCGCGCGGCATCGATACCGCCGCCCATCGCGCAAGCCTCGAAACCGGCACGATCGCCGCGCTTGCCGGCGGCTTGGATCGGCCCTACCCGCCCGAAAACATCGGCTTGCTGGATGAGATCACCGCTGGCCGGGGTCTGGCGATCAGCGAAATGCCCTTTGGCTGGGAGCCACGTGCACGCGATTTCCCGCGGCGCAACCGGCTGATTGCCGGCGTCAGCCTCGGCGTGACCGTCGTCGAGGCGGCCAATCGCTCCGGCTCGTTGATCACCGCGCGTTATGCCGCCGATTTCGGCCGGCTGGTCTTTGCCGTTCCGGGATCCCCACTCGATCCCCGGTGCCATGGCACGAACGACCTTTTGAAGCAGGGCGCGATCGTCACGACGTCATCGGACGATGTCCTTGAAGCATTGGCGCCGCTCAGCCAGTTCGAGCTACGCTTGCCAAGTGTCAGGGAACCGGAGGGGCATGCGCAACCGAGCACCCCTGCCGCGACCAATGACAGCGACCGTGCGGCCATCATCAATGCGCTTGGTCCGACGCCGGTCGAAACCGACGACATCGTCAGGCACACCGGGCTTTCGCCGGCACAGGTCTACCTTCTTCTCCTAGAGCTCGATCTCGCTGGGCGGCTCGATCGCCACGCCGGAGGACTCGTGTCTCTCACGGCAAGCGAATGAGCACCGGCGATGGCGACCCCGCGGCCGTGAGGAAGCGAGCAGGCACCCATTCCAGATTGCAGATGCGATGCAATCTTGCATGAGTTGCATCACCTCCTCTCATCGTTATTTTGGGTGAACCCTCTTGACCCCGCACGAATCCCTGTCCATTTCGGGGCATCGATACCAGGCGACACACGGCGCTGACAGCGCTGACGCCCGAACCAGAACCGGTTGTCTCAGAAAATGACGATGAATGTTGTAGTGGTGGAGTCGCCTTCCAAGGCAAAGACGATCAACAAGTACCTCGGGCCTAACTACAAGGTGCTGGCTTCGTTTGGCCATGTGCGCGATCTGCCGGCGAAGGACGGTTCGGTCCGTCCGGATGAAGACTTCGAAATGTCCTGGGAGGTCGATGGCGCCTCGGCCAAGCGCATGAAGGACATTGCCGACGCGGTAAAGTCCGCTGACGGCCTCATTCTCGCAACCGACCCGGATCGCGAAGGCGAAGCCATTTCCTGGCACGTGCTCGACCTCTTGAAGAAAAAGAAGGTGCTCGGCGACAAGCCGGTGAAGCGCGTCGCCTTCAACGCCATCACCAAGAAGGCCGTGCTCGAGGCGATCGCCCATCCGCGCGACATCGACATCTCGCTGGTCGACGCCTATCTGGCGCGCCGCGCGCTCGACTATCTCGTCGGCTTCAACCTGTCGCCGGTCCTCTGGCGCAAGCTTCCGGGCGCCCGCTCGGCCGGCCGTGTGCAGTCCGTCACGCTGCGCCTTGTCTGCGATCGCGAGTCCGAGATCGAGCGCTTCATCTCCGAGGAATACTGGAACATCTCCGCGCTGCTGAAGACCCCGCGCGGCGACGAGTTCGAGGCCCGCCTCGTCTCGGCCGATGGCAAGCGCCTCGCGCCAAGGGCTGTCGGCAATGGCGAAGAGGCCAACCGGCTGAAGACCCTGCTCGATGGCGCCGCCTATGTCGTCGACAGCATCGAGGCAAAGCCGGTCAAGCGTAACCCGTCGCCGCCTTTCACCACCTCAACACTGCAGCAGGCCGCCTCCTCCAAACTCGGCTTCTCCGCATCGCGCACCATGCAGGTCGCGCAGAAGCTCTATGAAGGCGTCGACATCGGCGGCGAGACGGTCGGTCTGATCACCTATATGCGTACCGACGGCGTGCAGATGGCGCCGGAAGCGGTCGAGGCCTCGCGCAAGGCGATTGCCAGCCAGTTCGGCGACCGCTACCTGCCGGAAAAGCCGCGTTTCTATTCGACCAAGGCGAAGAACGCCCAGGAAGCGCACGAAGCCATCCGCCCGACCGACTTCAATCGGACGCCGGACCAGGTCCGCCGCTTCCTCGACGGTGACATGCTGCGCCTCTACGATCTGGTCTGGAAGCGTGGCATCGCGAGCCAGATGGCATCGGCCGAGATCGAGCGCACCACGGCAGAAATCACTGCCGACAACGGCGGCCAGAAGGCGGGCCTGCGCGCCACCGGCTCGGTCATCCGCTTCGACGGCTTCATCGCCGCCTATACGGATGCCAAGGAAGACGGCGAGCAGACGGATGATGGCGAGGAGGATGGCCGCCTGCCGGAAATCAACGCGCGCGAAAACCTCGCCAAGCAGAAGATCAACGCCTCGCAGCACTTCACCGAGCCGCCCCCGCGCTACTCGGAAGCGAGCCTGATCAAGAAGATGGAAGAGCTCGGCATCGGCCGGCCGTCGACCTATGCCGCGACGGTCACGACCCTGCTCGACCGCGACTACATCACCAACGACAAGCGCAAGCTCATACCCCAGGCCAAGGGGCGGTTGGTGACGGCGTTTCTGGAAAGCTTCTTCACGCGCTATGTCGGCTACGACTTCACGGCGTCGCTCGAAGAAAAGCTCGACCAGGTCTCGGCCGGTGAGGTCAACTGGAAGGATGTACTTCGCGACTTCTGGAAGGATTTCTTCGCACAGATCGAGGAAACAAAGGAGCTGCGCGTCACCAACGTGCTCGATGCGCTGAACGAGGAACTGGCGCCGCTGGTCTTCCCGAAGCGCGAAGACGGCGGTGATCCACGCATCTGCCAGGTCTGCGGCACCGGCAAGCTGTCGCTGAAGCTTGGCAAATATGGCGCCTTCGTCGGCTGCTCGAACTATCCGGAGTGCAACTTCACCCGCCAGCTTTCCTCCGAAAGCAACGGCGACCAGGAAGCGGCGGTCTCCAATGAACCGCAGGCGCTCGGCAAGGATCCGCATACCGGCGAGGAAATCACCCTGCGCAGCGGCCGTTTCGGCCCCTATGTCCAGCGCGGCGACGGCAAGGAAGCGAAGCGCTCGAGCCTGCCGAAGGGCTGGACGCCATCGACGATCGACCATGAGAAGGCGGTCGCGCTGCTGTCGCTGCCGCGCGATATCGGCGCGCACCCCGAAAGCGGCAAGATGATCTCGACCGGCCTTGGCCGCTACGGACCGTTCGTGCTGCACGACGGCACCTATGCCAATCTCGAATCGATCGAAGACGTCTTCTCGATCGGCCTCAATCGCGCCGTGTCGGTTCTCGCCGACAAGCAGTCGAAGGCCGGTGCCGGGCGTGGCCGCACCGCCGCCGCCTCGCTCAAGGAACTTGGCGACCACCCGGACGGCGGCTCCATCACCGTTCGTGACGGTCGCTATGGCCCCTATGTAAACTGGGGCAAGGTCAACGCGACGCTGCCGAAGGGCAAGGATCCGCAGTCGGTGACGGTCGAGGAGGCACTCGTGCTGATTTCGGAGCGTGCCGCCAAGGGTGGAACTACCAAGGGCAAGCCCGTGAAGGCCAAGACGACCAAGGCGGCGGCAAAGTCCGAGGACGGCGCAACCAAGTCGACCAAGGCCAAGGCACCTGCCAAGAGCAAAACGAAGACGGCCGCCAAGGCCAAGAAGGGCTGATCTTGACCAGAATACCGCGCGATCCGACCGAACAGTCCGGCAGAAGAGCCATGGGCAAGAAGCCTGCTCGCGCGGCCAAGGGAGGACCGGCTCCGGCAAGCGAGCCCATCATCCACGGCGCGGTTCCGCCGCGTGACGTGCTGATGCGTTTCATTGCCGAAAACCCGGACCGCGCCTCCAAGCGCGAGATCGCCAAGGCCTTCGGGCTCAAGGGCGATACCCGTGTCGAGCTCAAGGCGCTGCTGAAGTCGCTGGAAGTGGACGGCCTCGTCGAAAAGAAGCGCAAGTCGCTGGTGCGTCCCGGCGCCCTGCCCCCGGTGACCGTGCTCGACATCACCATCCGCGACGTCGACGGCGAACTGATCGGCCGTCCCGCCGAGTGGCTGGACGATGACGGCGTCGCGCCGGCGGTGCTGATCAAGCAGTCGGTTGTCGGCAAGGCCAAGGGCAAGGTACCGGTCGGCGGTCTCGGCGACCGGGTGCTCGCCAAGATCTTCCCCGCCAAGGAGCGTGGCGGTCCTGCCTATACGGCGCGCATCATCAAGGTTCTCGACAAGCGCAAGGACGCCGTGCTCGGCGTCTTCCGCGCCACTCCAGGCGGCGGCGGCCGGCTGATGCCGATCGAGAAGCGCGGCGAAGAAGTGCTCGTCGATCCGGAGTTCACCGGCAACGCGCAGGATGGCGATCTGGTCGAAGTGCAGCTCTCGCGCCTCGGTCGCTACGGTCTGCCACGGGCCCAGGTCCAAAACGTCATCGGCTCCGTGGCCTCGGAGAAGGCAATCTCGATGATTGCCATCCACGCGCATGGCATCCCCCACATCTTCCCCGAGCGTGTGATCGAAGAGGCGAACGCCGCCGGTCCCGCCACCATGGCCCATCGCGAGGATTGGCGCACGCTGCCGCTGATCACCATCGACCCGGCCGATGCCAAAGATCACGACGATGCGGTTTATGCCGAACCCGACCCGTCCGAGGACAATCCCGGCGGCGTCATCGTCACGGTCGCAATCGCCGACGTCTCCTATTACGTCCGTCCGAAATCGGCGCTGGACCTGGAAGCGCTGAAGCGCGGCAACTCGGTCTATTTCCCCGACCGGGTGGTACCGATGCTGCCCGAACGGATTTCGAACGACCTCTGCTCGCTGAAGGAAGGCGTCGATCGTCCGGCGCTTGCCGTGCGCATGCGCTTCTCCAAGGAAGGCCGCAAGGCCGGCCACACCTTCCACCGCATCATGATGAAGAGTGCTGCCAAGCTCTCCTATCAGCAGGCACAGGCGGCGATCGACGGCAACCCGGACGACAAGACCGGGCCGATCCTCGACGCGATCCTGAAGCCGCTCTGGGAAGCCTATCGGATCCTCACGCGCGGGCGCGACCGGCGCCAGCCGCTCGAACTCAACATGCCCGAGCGCAAGATCATCCTGAAGCCCGACGGCACGGTCGATCGCGTTTTCGTCCCGGAACGCCTCGACGCCCACAAGCTGATCGAAGAGATGATGATCCAGGCAAACGTCGCGGCCGCCGAGACGCTGGAGCAGAAGCGCCAGGTGCTGATCTATCGCGTGCACGACCAGCCGTCGCTCGCCAAGCAGGAAAGCCTGCGCGAGTTCCTGGCGACGCTCGACATCTCGCTCGTCAAGGGCGGCAACATGCGCTCGAACCATTTCAACGGCATTCTCGCCAAGGCCGAGGGAAAACCCTTCGAGACGATGGTCAACGAGATGGTGCTGCGGTCGCAGAGCCAGGCGATCTACAGCCCCGAGAACATCGGGCACTTCGGCCTGAACCTTTTGAAGTACGCACATTTCACCTCGCCTATCCGGCGCTATGCCGACCTGATCGTGCACCGGGCGCTGGTTGCCTCGCTCGGCCTTGGCGAAGGCGGGCTGACGCCGCAGGAAGAGGGCGTGCTCGACGACATCGCCGCCGAGATCTCGACCTTCGAGCGTCGCGCCATGGCGGCGGAGCGCGACACCGTCGACCGGCTGATCGCACACCATCTGAATGGCCGTGTCGGCGAGGAATTCGAAGGCCGCGTCTCCGGCGTCACCAAGGCGGGACTCTTTGTCACCCTGCCCGCCTATGGCGCCGATGGCTTCGTTCCGATATCTACGCTCGGGCGCGACTACTTCATCTATGATGAGGCGCATCAGGCGCTTTCCGGCGAAAAGACCGGGCTCGGCTATCGCCTCGGCGATCCGGTGCGCGTTAAGCTCGTTGAAGCTGTGCCGCTTGCGGGTGCGCTCAGGTTCGAGATGCAAAGCGAGGGGCGCAAGATGCCGACGGCAACGCGCTCCTTCCACAAGTCCGGCCGGCGCGATCGCACCGGAGCACGTAAGACGCCGGGAACGCGGCCGCCGCGAGGCAGGCGTTAGAACTCCCGTAAGGCAGAGGATTAGGCATGAAAGCAGCGGCAGGCGAAACACTTCAACTGGGCGGTAGCGAAAGCGACAAGCGCTCCGTTGGCCTTTCGATGAAGCGCGGCTTTCTCGGCCGTTGCCCGGCCTGTGGCAGCGGCAAGCTGTTTCGCAGCTACGTCAAGTCCGTCGATGCCTGCGCCGCCTGCGGCGAACGCATGGACCATCACCGCGCCGATGACTTCCCGCCCTATATCGTCGTGACGATCGTCGGCCACGTCGTGCTTGCGGGCTACATGATGACCGATCTCATCCTGCCGCTGACAACGTGGCAGCATCTGGCAATCTGGGCACCGATCACCGTGATCAGTTCGTTGGCGCTGCTGCAGCCGATCAAGGGTGCCGTCATCGGCTTGCAATGGGCGCTCAGGATGCACGGTTTCGGCGGCCACGAAGACGCACCGGAAGATGTCCTGCCGCCGCGAGACGACAGGGCATGACGTCTGCGCGGGGCCTGGGCGGCGAGGTCGAACGCCAACGTTCCGCAGCCGTCAGGCCACGCGATGCGGCCTCCGTCATGCTGCTTGACCGCCAAGGGGGACGCGTGCGCGTCCTGATGGGCAAACGGCACAGCGCCCATGTCTTCATGCCGGATCTCTATGTCTTCCCCGGTGGGCGGCGCGATGCCGGCGATCACCGCATCGGCTTCGGCTCCGACCTGCACCCTTCCGTCCTGCATGCGCTGAAGGCGGCCGGCACGCGCGAGCTGACGGATGCACGCGCACGCGCGCTCGCCCTTGCCGCACTGCGCGAACTTTACGAAGAGGCCGGCATCGCCGTCGGGCAACCGGCTCCCTCTGCCACAGCGCCGGTTCCATTTCTTCCCGATCTTGCAAAGTTGCGCTATATGGCTCGGGCCATTACCCCTCCGGGCCACGCGCGGCGGTTCGATACGCGCTTCTTCGCATTGTTTGCGGACGAGGCCAAAATCGATCCGACACGCTTCCTGGACAGCCGGGAGCTTCAGGATTTGCAGTGGATCGATGTGAACGATTCTCCGTCTCTACGGATACCCGACATCACCGCCATCATACTTGCTGACCTCAGAAGCAGTCTCGACACCGATCCGTCGCTCCCCTGCGAACGAGAGGTGCCACTTTATGCCGCGCGCCGTGGGCGCCTCGTCCGCACGTTGCTCTAAGGACCCTCGTCGCATGTCACAGCCGTCGCCCGGTACAGTTGCACCGGTTGAGGAAATTCACTGGCGGTCGCTGATCGCCGCCGTTGCAGCGATCAGTGCGGTCGGCATTGCAATTGGTCTCGGTCTGCCGCTCCTGTCGATCATCATGGAGAAGCGCGGAATCTCCTCGACGCTGATCGGCTTGAACTCCGCCATGGCTGGCGTGGCATCGATGGTTGCCGCCCCGTTCACGACCAAGTTCGCTCATAGACACGGCGTCGCGCCGACAATGCTGTGGGCCGTCCTGATCGCAGCAACGAGTTCGTTCGGCTTTTACTACATTACCAACTTCTGGCTCTGGTTCCCGCTGCGGATCGTTTTCCATGGGGCGATCACCGTCCTCTTCATTCTCTCCGAGTTCTGGATCAACGCCACGGCGCCGCCGGCAAAGCGCGGCTTCGTGCTCGGCATCTATGGCACGTTCCTGTCGCTGGGCTTCCTGACCGGGCCGCTGTTGTTTTCAATCCTCGGCAGTGAAGGCATCCTGCCTTTCATGGTTGGCGCCGGCGTCATCCTGCTTGCCTCGGTGCCGATCTTCCTCGCACGCGACGAAAGCCCCGTCATAGACGAGAAGCCGGAGCGGCATTTCCTGCGCTACGTCTTCCTCGTGCCCACCGCAACCGCCGCCGTGTTCATCTTCGGCGCGGTCGAATCAGGCGGTCTTTCGCTGTTCCTCATCTTCGGCACGAGAGCCGGTTTCAGCGAATCGCAGGCGGCCCTCCTGCTGACTGTCATGGGGGTCGGAAATTTCATCTTCCAGATCCCGGTCGGCATGTTGTCCGACCGCGTCAAAGACCGGCGAACCCTGCTCTCGGCCATGACTGTTATCGGCCTTGTTGGCGCGCTGTTCCTGCCGCTTCTGGTCGAAAGCTGGTTCCTGATGGCGATCGTATTGCTGTTCTGGGGCGGCTGCGTCTCCGGGCTCTACACGGTCGGTCTCAGCCACCTTGGCTCGCGGCTGCAGGGCGCCGATCTTGCCGCCGCCAACGCCGCTTTCGTGTTCTCCTATGCCGTCGGCACGGTTGCGGGGCCGCAGGCCATCGGTGCTTCAATGGATGCCACCGGCAACAATGGCTTTGCCTGGGCGATCGCCGGCTTTTTCGGCCTCTATGTCGCGCTTTCGGTGGTCAGGATCGTTTTGAAGCCAAAACGGCCTTGACTTTTCGGCCGCGATTTGTAGTTTCGCGCCAACCTTGCCCGTGGCCCGCAACCGGTTGTCCACGGCTTTCATTGTTACAAAGGCAGGACGACCATGGCAAA
>Ga0209256_1003467_pt1 | contig 11031 bp, 11 predicted proteins | sample AraplaCol_mCL_r2_2_FD_184270 | JGI IMG/M metagenome (GOLD analysis project Ga0209256, IMG submission 184270) | Arabidopsis root microbial communities from North Carolina, USA - plate scrape MF_Col_mCL_r2 (SPAdes) (version 3) | ecosystem: Host-associated > Plants > Roots > Endosphere | place...
GAAAGCGGCGAATTGCAAAGGGCGGGCGAGGGCTGGTTTGCGCTGAAGGCCGATGGCGTGACGTCATGATGCCAGCCGGAAGGCTCCGCTCTGCACGGCTTCGATAACCGCGCCCAGCGTCTCTTTCCTGTCGTGCCCATCCGTCGACAGAACATGTCGCTCAAACGCACCCAGCGATGAGAACTGTCGATGGAGCTCTGCAATAGGGCCGGGATCGGTCAGCGTATCGCCGCCACGCTCCCGGCAGCGCCGGATGGCGACATCGAGCGGCGGACGCAGAATGAGGTAGTGGAGGGGTGCCGCGATTTTCCGGAACGGTTCCAGGAACCACGGCCCGACAATGCCGTCCACGACGACGAAGTAGCCGCCGCCGGCATAGCCCGCCGCCGCCTTCGTCAACACGTCGACGACAACGATATTCTGTTCATGAGCTTCCGGCAGATAGGGCGGGATCACGCCGTTCTTGATGAAATGCCAGAAGTCGTCGGAATGAAGATGGACCTTCGGCGAGCCGGGCTCGCTGGCGAGCGCCTCGGCCGTCGTGGTTTTTCCCGAGCCCGGCGGCCCGGTGAGAATGAGAACTTCGCCCGTGTGATCCATCGCGCGGCAATTTCGCACGAAGCAGCATCGTTTCGCAATTAGCCGATAGGGGGTGGGTAATAGCCCGGTATGCCCCTTCGTTCCGAGGACGCCGCTGAAGCGGCAGCTACTCCGGCAGTCCCGCCATCCTGAGAGCCTCGATATATCGATTGCGATCGTCCGGTCGCCGGAATGGTGGCAGCACGTCGGCGAGATTGGAAAGCCGGAGGGCGGGGTCCATCAGGCACAGGCGAGTGATCGTTTCCCCGGCTTGCGCAAGCCGTCCGGCCATGGCCTGGCCCGCCGCCATCACGCGCATGGCGCTCGGGTAGTTCGGCTGGTGCCGTAGCGATTTTCCCGCCCAAGCGGCAGCGTCGTCATAATGGCCAGCGCAAAAATGCGCGAGGCCGGTGTTGAATTGCCAGGCGAACAGGCGCGGATCCAAAGGGCTGAGGCGCATGGCAAGTGCTGCGTGTTCAACGGCCTTGTCGGGCTCGCCGAGGCAGGCCTTCACCCAACTGCTGACACCGAGCGCAGCGGCCAGGTTCGGGTTGAGAAAGACTGCGCGATCGATGCAGGCCGCACTGTCGTCGAGGTCACCGCCGACATAACCAATGACATATCCGCCGTAGGTGAGCGCAACCGCATCGTCCCAGCCGAGTTCGACCGCTCTGCGGGCCAGCCGGGTGGCTTCGGCGGTTTCCTCTGCGGGATTGAGCATCCAGCCGTTGCTCTTTCGGGTGGCGTAGCAGCGCGCCGCTCGGGCATGGGCTATGGCGAATTCCGGGTCACGCTCGATCGCCTTCATGAAAAGCCGTAGGGCCTCGTCGATGACCGATCTGTTGGTGATCGTCCGGTCGAAGGCCGCCAGGCCGCGGAGATAGTAGTCGTAGGCGTCGAGGCTCTCGGTCGGCTTGCGTTTGGCGCGCTCGATCTCAGCCTCCTCCACTTTCGGCGTTATGGCGCCGACGATGCTCGAGGCGACCTGATCCTGAAGATCGAATACATTCGCCAGGGTTCCGTCAAAACGATCGGCCCAAAGATGTGTACCGGTCGACGTATCGATGAGCTGCCCGGCAATGCGCAGGCGGTCACCCGTCCGGCGCACACTTCCTTCGACCACATAGCGTACGTCCAGCTCGCGTCCGACCTGCTTTATGTCGACCGCCTGACCTTTGTAGGTGAAGCTCGAATTCCGTGCGATGACATAGAGGTGGCGGAATTGAGCAAGCGCGATGGTGATGTCCTCAACGATGCCGTCGGCAAAATATTCTTGCTCCGCATCACCGCTCAGATTCTGAAACGGCAATACGGCAACCGATGGCCGGTCGTGATGTTTCGCCGGGGCTGGGAAGACCTGCGGCTGTAAGGCCACGTCGAGGCTGGGTGCCGTCCGCTGATGTTCGGATCCGTGGCGCGATTGCAGCGAAGCGGCCAGGGAAAAGGTCTCTGCCTCGGGTTCTGCCTGAAGATGCTTCTTCAAGAACGCCCGACAGGCTTCGAACTGGCGCAAGGCCGCGTTTTCGTGACCCCTGAGAGCGTGGATCCGCATCAGCGCCCGATGGGCGGCCTCCACGGTCGGGTCCACAGCCAGCAGCCTCTCGGCGAGCCCTTCGCAAGCCGATTCTTCCGCGGAGCCCGGCTCGGAGAACGCGAGGCTCAACCGCTCCACCAACTGCAGCGCCTTGCGTTGATATGTGCTCCGATAGGGTCCAAACCACTCATCCAGCCCGTCCGGAATGGCCTCGCCTGCGAGCACCTCGCCGCGGTAGAGGTCGGCGGCGAAGGCGAGATCGGCCGTCCGGCCGGCCTCCAGTTTACGGTCGAAGATCGAAATGTCGGTTTCATCAGGACCTGTTATCAGCGCAACGGTCTCCTGATCCCCGTCGATGTAGACGGCGGCATCTCCCCCGCTCGGGAACGATCGTCTGATATCCACCAGCGCCTGCCGCAGGCTATTGCGGGACTGCTCACTGCCTCGTCCCGGCCAGAAGGCTTCGGAAAGCAGTTCCCTGCGATGGCCACGGCGGCCTGCAAGCGCCAGGGCAGCAAAAAGAAGTGACGTCTTGCGCGTGGTGAAGCGGATTTGCCGGTGCTCCCGGGACGTCACTTCAAGGCCACCCAGCAACCTGATGCGCACAGATCGTCTCCCAGATTTCGGCCGCCACCGCAGAATAGCATTTCGGCAGATAGATTTAACACCGATTTAGCGGCGGCTTGTCGAAGTTTTCCTGGCCGTTCACGCTGAACCGAACAGCCGCAATACGTCCGCGTGTCAGCCTCCCATCTGCAAATCTCACACATGGGAGACTGAAAATGGCTCACACGGAAACTCACGCCGGCATCAGCGCGCCGAAAGGACAGTTGTTCGGGTTCAGGTCCAACAGCGTCGCAATGATCGTCGCTGCCCTGAGGAAGTGGCAGCGGAGCGTCGCAAGACGGAAAGCATTGGCAGACATGACGCCCGACCAACTGAGGGACATCGGTCATCCCCGGGATGACATCGGTCATCCCCGGGCCAATCGACCCGTGCTCGAAATCAAAGCGGGGCTGATGACGAAGTTGATGTCGATGCGATAATCGGAACGTTCCACCGTGCGGACGCGTCGGCTGTCGGTCGACAAGGCGAGGATCCAAGGCGCAAGCTTTGACCGAAGGCAATCATTGATTCCTCCGAGGATGTAATGCCGATCGATTTTCAGCATGCACAGCCCCGTCAATGATTGGCGGGGTTTGTTGCTGTTCGGCGGCAGGTGGGCTGTGGGTGTGGGCGAGTCCGCTCTGTCGGGGCAGGGACCGTTGATCTGGCATTCACCCTTCGCCATCAGAGTCGTCTGTTTTTCCGCTGCGGCGATTTCGACTATGATGGGGCGCTGGAACGATCGGGAGGGCACGGCATGATCGATCATATCACCATCGCAGTGAGTGACCTTGAGAAGAGCAAGCTGTTCTATGAGCGCGCTTTCGACCCTCTGGGTTATCGCCTCTCCTTCGGAAAGGAGGGCGTGTTCTGGGCCTTCGATGTCGGCGGCAGTCTGTTCGAAATCCAGCGCACTGACGACAAGCCACCTTTGACGCGTGTGCACGTTGCCTTCCGGGTTCGGAGCAGGGCGGAGGTCGAGGCGTTTTATCGGGCCGCGCTCGACGCCGGCGCCCGGGACAATGGCGCGCCCGGCCCGCGGCCGGAATATGAAGAGAACTATTATGCCTGCTTCGTTCTCGATCCCGACGGATACAATATCGAAGCGATGCTCAATGAGCCGGCGCCGCAAGGGTGAGGCGCAGGGCTCCGCCCAAAGAATGCAATCGAGGGGGAGGTGGATATGTCGAGTTTCAGGAACGCCGTCGTCTCTTTGCCCGGCAAGGAGCGCGTGGCGAGGACGCCCTTTGGCGCGAGAATCGTCATCCATGCCACGGCCGCCGAGACCGGCGGCGCGCTCGGGATGTGGGAAACCTTCACACCGCCCGGTCATGGCCCGGCCCCGCACACGCATACGCGGGAGACGGAAGTCTTTCGGGTCATCCGCGGGCTCTATCGATTCCAATGCGGCGACGAGGCGTTCGACGCGCCTGTGGGAACCGTCGTCGTTCTGCCGCCACATGTGCCGCACAGCTGGCGAAACATAGGCGACGAACCCGGCCAGATGTTCGGCACGGTCACGCCAGGCGGCTGCGAGCAATTGTTCATCGATATCGAGGCTTTTGGTGCTGATACGCCCGAGAAAATCGCGGTGATCGAAGCGCGACTGGGGATCATCAACGACATCACGCTTGCCCTCGGATTGACAGGCCTGCAACCGCGCTGATCGTCCATCAGGGTGTCGATCGGATCCAGTTCAGACTGCGCCATCGCCCGCCACAACAAGTCTCATTGGAGCGGCTCTTTGACTTGGGCATCGGCCCTCTTGCATCTCAGCCTTCAGTTTCGATGACAGCGGCAAGATCGGCAGTTGTGAACGGCTTGGTCCAGCACCGGTCGGCCGGCAAAGGCGGGATCGATACCCGCTGGCCCATATCCGGTCGCGAAGGCAAACGGGATACCGCGCTGCTGAAGGACTGCCGCCACCGGGAATGACTGATGCCCGGCGAGGTTCACATCGAGAATGACGAAATCAAGGTTACCGTCGCCGGCAACCTCCAGCGCCGTGGGCAATCGCGCGGCTGTCGCGACCACTTCGTGACCGAGGTCCATGAGCATGTCCTCGATCATCATGGCGATGGTCATTTCATCTTCAACGACAAGGACGCGCTTGGCCATGTCATTCATTCCGCAGACGGTCTGCGGGAGCGTCGAGACGGAAGGAAAAACCCGTTTCGGCGAACGAGATATCCACACTGCCTCCGGTCTCCGCGGCAAGGCCGCGCTGGATGAGGACCGTGCCGAATCCCTTCCTCTTCGGCTGCTCTACGCGCGGTCCGCCATGTTCGTCCCAGTCTATGCGGTAGCGTTGCGTTCCGTCGTCGATGATTTGGAGGGAGCATTTGACGCTGACGGCGCCGCCATCATTCGACCATGCGCCATGACGGACAGCGTTTGTGCCGAGTTCGTGAAAGGCCATGGTCAGCGCCAGGGCCGTTTTTGCGGAAACCCGGATATCGTCTCCGGTCAGCTTCCATCGCTCGCCGTCCGGCCGATGCGGAACGGTCGCCTGGTCGAGCGTCTGTTTCAACGACGCGCTGCTCCACAGTTCGCCTGTCAACAGATCATTGGCACGGCCGAGCGACACCAGCCGCGCCGTGAAACTGTCCAGTGCACGAGGGATGTCTTCAGCATCGCGGAAGGTGCGGTACGCAAAAGCCTGCACCATCGCCAGATTGTTCTTAACGCGATGGTTGAGCTCATGAACGATAAGTTCCAGCTGTTGCTGCTTGCGTCGCCGCTCGGTGATATCGGTCGCGGCCCCAAACCATTCGACGATAGCGCCGCCGTCATTCAAGACTGGAACCGCTCGTGACAGCACCCAGCCGGTATTGCCGTCGGCCCGCCGGACGCGATGCTCACATTCGAAAACACCCTTGCTTGCGATGGCCTCGTCGATTACCGCCTGGATCGCGGGAATGTCCTCGGGAAACAGATAGGCCTCCTGCCACGCGACAGTTGGATTGGCCGTGTCTGCGAGAACATTGCGACCGTCGAGCTGCTGCATCTCCTTCCAGTCGGCGCTCATACGGTAGACGATGTCGGTCGTCGCAGTCGTGAACGCCCTGAACCTCTCTTCGCTCTCGCGCAGCCGACGCTGGGCAAGGACGCTTTTCGTGGTTTCGACGACGATCGCGATGACGCCGGCGGGTTTTCCGCTTTCGTCGAGGACTGGCGAATAGTCGAGGTTCATCCAGGCAGGAGCCGGACTGCCGTGGCGCAACAACGTCAACTCCTGATTCTCGTAGGCGAGTGTTTTCCCTGACAGTCCGACCTTCATCACATTGTCATTAAAGTCGGCAATTTCGCTCCAGCCCTCGCGGACCTTCGAACCGAGAAGATCCGGATGACGGCTGCCTGCGAACACGGAGTAGGCGTCGTTATAGATCATCACGCCGTCTTCGCCCCATAGAAGAACGATTGGCACGGGTGAAAGCAAGAGCATATTGGTGGCCGTCTTCAGACTTTGCGGCCAGAGGTCGAGAGGACCGAGCGGCGTTTTGCTCCAGTCGCGGGTCTGGATCAGCCGGCCAATTTCTCCGCCACCGACAGGAAAGCGAGCTGTGAGTGGCTGAGGGGATTCGGAATCCAAGGCTCGCTCCAAATTTTGATGGTGTTTCTAATTAGCGCATCCCTTGATTTTTTCCACCCATGGATGTCGTGGCTTCTCCCTACCAACCTCTCTTGAGCATCGGCGCTTATTGAGCCGATCACCCTCTACGCCCGCGACATCGCCCGCCAGGCGGCCGGCGGGGTGGCGAAGGCGCGGGAGAAGGCGCGGTTGAAGGCGGCTTCGGTGGCATAGCCGGCCTCGTAAGCGATCGCCGCGATCGGCTGGCTTGTGGTGGCGAGCGCCACGCTTGCGAGGTAGAGCCGCCAGTCCCTGATATAGCGGATCGGCGAGGTCGAGAGCACCGTCTGGAAGCGATCGGCGAGGGCGCTGCGCGAGAGGCCAGAGGCCGCCGCCAGTTGCTCCAGCGACCAGTCGCGTTTGGGATCGCCATGAATGAGGGAGAGGCAGCGCGAGAGCGCGGGGTCGCCAAGCGCTGCCAGCCAGCCGACGGAACGCGACTCGGCCATCATGATCTGATGGCGCAGGATCTCGATGAAGATGATTTCGGTCAGTCGCGGCAGCATCGAGACGCCACCGGCGCGCCGCCTGTCGACCTCCTCGACCATCTGGCGGATGGTGGCGCGCAGCCAGTCGCCGTCATTGGCTGCCCGTGTCCTGACATGGTGACATGGATCAGCCTGGGCAGCGCCTGGCGCAGCGGCGCAAAGCTCAGCCCGCAGATAGCCGCAGAGCAGCCGCACGCCTTGCGCGGCCTCGCCGTAGCGCAGCACGGGAATCTCACGCCACGGCTTTTGCGGCAGGTCGCGGGTCGGCAGCACCAGCTTGCCGTCTCTTCCCGCGCCGAGCTGATGTCCGGTGCCGAAGGGAAAGACCAGCACGTCGCCCGCCTCGAGATCGGCCTCTTCACCTTCCGTCTTCAGCCAGCAGCGGCCCTCCACAACGATGTGAAACGGCATCGTGCCCGAAGCCTTCGCCGAAAGGCTCGCCAAGGCCGGCGTGGCATCGGTCTGCCAGTCGCCCGTCGGCATGAAGCAGAACTGCAGTGATCCCGACAGGCGGATCGTCGACAGCAGCGCCGACAGCACGTCGTCACGCGCGACACCCGCAGCGCCTGGATTTTCGGACAAGGCTTCACGCATTCCGGCCAAATACGCGCCCCGCGCACCCTCCTATCATCAGCTCGTTCAAACAGGGTGAACGCTGTTCACCCTGACAAACGGGAGAATACTATGCAAACCCAAAGCGACAAACTGGTCGTGCTCGTCACCAAAGGCATCGAATCCGAACTTTCCTCCGTCGCCTTCACCATTGCCAATGGCGGCATCACCGCCGGGCTGAAGGTCTCGGTGTTCCTCACCAGCACCGGGATCGACCTGGTGCGCAAGGGCGGCCAGCGCATGACGCATGTGCCGCCGCTCGATCCGCTGTCGAGCCTGATCGAGAATTTCCAGCAGCGCGGCGGCACGATCTGGGCTTGCCCGCCCTGTGTGACCTCGCGCGGTTATACGCAGGAAGACTTGCTCGACGGCGTCGTCATCGTCGGTGCCAGCGCCATGCATGCCGAGATCAAGGAAGGAGCTGCGACGCTATCGTTTTGACGATACTCCGTCGGGATGGGCGGGAGTTTGGGCGGCGTCTCCCACCGGTTTCTTCAGGCTTTGCGGATCGGCGACAGGTGCAGAGAAATACCAAACGCCTATTCTTGCGTTCGGCAATATACTTGTGAGATTGTATCGATATACGTGCGATAATGCCTGGAGCGGCAGCGCGGGGGCTTCGATGACATCCGTGAGGGTCAATGAGCTGATATCGGTGGCGGAGCAGCCCGACGCCGCAGGTTTTGCCGCCTTCGCGGCTGATGGTTTTGCCGCCGTCATCAATGCCCGACCGGATGGCGAGGAGCCGGGGCAGCCGGGCAATACCGCGGAAAAGGCTTCCGCCGCCACCGCCGGGCTCGCCTACAGCTTCGTGCCGGTGAAGGGAACCGAGATCACCGAGGCCGATATCCGTGCCTTCCAGGCAGCGATGGCGCAGGCCAAGGGACCGGTCGTCGCCCATTGCAAGAGCGGCACACGAGCGTTGACGCTCTATGCACTGGGCGAGGTGCTCGACGGGCGGATGAAGCCCGGAGATGTCGAGGCCTTCGGTCAAAACCTCGGCTTCGATCTTGCCGGCGCGCGCCGCTTTCTGGAAAAGCGGGCAGGGCAGGCGGCTCATGTGAAGGCCTTCTTCGAGCCCCGCACCTGCAGTGTACAATATGTCGTTTCCGACCCGGCGACGAAACGCTGCGCCATCATCGACCCGGTCCTCGATTTCGACGAGATGTCGGGGGCGACGGGAACGGCCAACGCCGACGCCATCCTCGCTCATATCAAAAGTGAGGGGCTGACGGTCGAGTGGATCCTCGACACGCATCCGCATGCCGATCATTTCTCCGCCGCGCATTATCTGCACGAGAAGACCGGTGCGCCGACGGCGATCGGCGCCCATGTCACCGACGTGCAGACGCTCTGGAAGGAGATCTATAATTGGCCGGCGCTTAAAGCCGACGGTTCGCAATGGGACCAGCTGTTTGCCGATGGCGACACCTTCGAGATCGGTGCGCTTAAAGCCCGCGTGATGTTTTCGCCCGGGCACACACTCGCCTCAGTGACCTATGTAATCGGCGATGCCGCCTTCGTGCACGACACAGTGTTCACGCCGGATTCCGGCACGGCGCGAACCGATTTTCCGGGCGGCAGCGCCAGTGCCCTCTGGCACTCGATCCAGGCCATCCTATTGCTGCCCGAGGAGACCCGGCTCTTTTCCGGCCACGACTACCAGCCCGGCGGCCGCCACCCCCGCTGGGAAAGCACGGTGACCGCCCAGAAAAGCGCCAATCCTCATATCGCAGGCATCGACGAGGCCGGCTTCGTTGCGCTGCGCCAGGCGCGCGACCGCACGCTGCCGAAGCCGAAGCTGATGTTGCATGCGCTGCAGGTCAATATCCGCGGCGGGCGGTTGCCCGAGCCGGAGGAGAACGGCCGGCGGTATTTGAAGATACCGCTGGATGCGTTGTAGGGGCGGAGTGAATAGGACGGCGACGGCGTCTGGACGATTGCGCCGCCGGACAAAGGGCTGAGTATCAGGAACGACCTTTGCCATCGAGCAATTCTGATACTGGAAGCGGCAGGTCTGGATGTGCACGACATAAATCGAGCAGATCTTCTCTTGCATCAGGGTAATCCTGAAGCGCTGCACGACGGTACCATTTGAAAGCCTCTGTCAGATTGATCTCGCAGCCCACGCCGTGCTCTTTCATTTGGGCTAGCCTGTATTGCGCACCGGCATGATCCTGGTTTGCGGCCTGGCCGTACCATCTCACGGCGTCTGTTGGATCGATATCGCAACCGTCGCCGTCCTCTCTCATCAAGCCCAATAAATACTGTGCGTCGGCATGGCCTTGACTGGCGGCTCTATCAAGCCACTCGACGCCTTCCGGCGCGCTCTGTGCAACGCCGTCCCCCATGAGATACAGGCCAGCCAGGAGGAATTGCGCATCGACATGACCTTGTTCGCCCGCTTTCCGAAGCCATCTCGCGCCTTCGGCTTTATCCCCGGTGACACCTTCACCTCGTGCGGTCATATGGCCTAATTCAAATTGTGCTTGTGCATCGCCTTGCTCGGCTGCTTGGCGAATTGCGTCTATCCTGGCTGCGGCGAGATCGGTGCTATCCGGATTGCTCATTGCTACATCAGACCTCGTTGAAATCGGTGGCGCCAAAGCTATGTCGGGGGCCCGCCTTCCGCAATCCGTCGTGACGCACGCCGACTGATGACCCGACGCCAGCGCCGCAGACGATAGCTTTTGCGCGAGGGTGCTCGCGAGTTTTGCTTCGAGGTCTCGCAATTTGCCGCGGTGGGCCGGCACGATCCTCCGCAATAATCATTGACGTTAGGCAGGTCTGCGACGTAACTGGGTTCGACGGTTCCCTGAAGATGACTCCAAGGGGATTAATAGGGAACACGGTGAGGACGACCCAGTAGGGACCGAGACCGTGGCTGCCCCCGCAACTGTAAGCGGATTGTCGATCATCTCAGGAGTGGCCAGCGACTGGCCATCTCTGAAGGGCCTATGGCCCTGCCACTGCGGATATCGCGGGAAGGCGGATGTAACGACGGATATCCGCAAGCCAGGAGACCTGCCGTCAATCACGATCCAATCAACCGGGCGGGGATGCCCGGACAAGGAACAGATATGATTGACCTGCTGAACCTTCGCCGAATTCCGGCATGCATCCGTCTCGATTGGGCCTCCTGCGGCTAGGGCACGCTTAAGCGTGCTTTCGGTCCGCGCACATGCGCGGAACGGCCGTGATTTTTTCCTTCATCGAGGTTTTCCATGCGCCAGATTCTCGCCGCCATGACATTTGCCTTCGGGCTCGCCGGCCTTGCGGCACCAAGCCTTGCCGCGACGCACTACCCCCTGACCGTCAGTAATTGCGGCCAGCAGGTGACTTTTCAGAAGGCGCCCGCCAGGATCGTTTCGATCGGCCAGGGCATGACCGAAATTCTTTTCTCGCTCGGCCTTGCCGACAAGATCGCCGGGACGGCCGTCTGGGTCGGTCCAGTGCTGCCGCAATATGCCGAGGCCAACAGCAAGATAAAGCGGCTTGCCGACAACGATCCGAGCTTCGAATCCGTCGTCGGGCAGGAGCCCGACCTGGTGGCGGCCGAGTTCGAATGGCATGTCGGCGCG
>Ga0209256_1003469_pt1 | contig 11008 bp, 8 predicted proteins | sample AraplaCol_mCL_r2_2_FD_184270 | JGI IMG/M metagenome (GOLD analysis project Ga0209256, IMG submission 184270) | Arabidopsis root microbial communities from North Carolina, USA - plate scrape MF_Col_mCL_r2 (SPAdes) (version 3) | ecosystem: Host-associated > Plants > Roots > Endosphere | place: USA...
GAACACGTGCTGCAGCGATTCGCCTTCCGGCATCAGCACCTCGTGCGGCGTGTCACGCCAGGCTTGCAGGCGGTCGGGATCGCGTTCGCGGATTTCGGTGGCGAGCAGACCTTCCCACGTGCCGTGCGCGATTTCCATCAGGCCCGGATCGAGCGTGAGCGGCAGGTCGCGATCGCCGAGTGCGAACTCGGCCGTCTGGCGCGCGCGGCCCAGCGGTGATGCTACGGCGCGGGTGATAGACACATCGCGCAGACGCTCGCCCAGCGCACGCGCCTGTCCGATGCCTACCTCGGACAACGGAATGTCTTCCTGCCCCTGGTAGCGGCCTTCGGCATTCCAGGGCGTTTCGCCGTGACGTGCAAGCACAATGCGCATGTTCGGATCCGTGTGGGAGCGGCCGACGGAGGCGTCGCGCCGAATGCCCCAGCCTAGCAAAAGCCGCGGCGCGCACAACGGTTGCACTGGCAACGGCCGCGCGCCTGCGGGACGATGCGCGCTCCACTAAAGGAGCGAAGGCGATGGCACAGGTAAAGGGCGAGTTCGATGTGAAGCGCACGCCGGAAGGCGGTCTCAACCTGGGCGGCGGTGCGGTCGCCGGCCACTTCCGATTCGACAAGCAGTTCCACGGGCCGCTCGAAGCGACCAGCGTGGTGCACATGCTCGCGGTCGGCACGCCGGTCGACGGCTCGGCGGCCTACGTCGCGGTCGAACGCATCGACGGCACGCTCGACGGTTTGCGCGGCGCATTCCTCACGCAACACAGCGGCACGCTGGATCGCGGTTCGCCTTCGCTGTCGGTGTCGGTGGTTCCGGATTCGGGAACGGGCGAACTCGAAGGCCTGCGCGGACGGATGCAGATCGACATCGTCGATGGCAAGCATTACTACACGTTCGACTTCGAGATCGCGGAAGACTGAGCGAGGGCGCTTCCTTTCGACGCCCCGTGGCGACTACCGCCCGGACGCCTCCCGGTACTCGCGCAGCGCCTCGTAAAGCGTGAACGCGGTGGGCTGGAAGTGCATCTCGTCCCGCTGCAGGCTCGGCTTGCGAAACTCCATGAGCGCGAGCCTGCGCCATCCTTCACGGGCATCCTCATTCGAAGGACGTCCGTAACGCAGCCACAAGCGCAGGATGTTCGGTTCGTCTGGAAACTGGCGATGAGCCTGGTCCAGTCGAGCCAGATTCTCCGGTGTCGGCGTAGCGTCCGGCTTGAACATTCCGCTCAAGCGACTGGCGGCGAACTCGGGCGACGCGTAGCGCGACCAGCCCAATTCGTCCGTCTGCTGGAGCGCCGGATCCTGTGTGCGTGCCTGCATCGCGGCCAACAGGCGCAATGCGGCGATATCGCCGTCCTTTGAGCGCGCGCGCTCGTCGAGCTGGCTCGCATGCGCAAGCACCAGTTCCTGCGCCGACGCGATGTCGAGGTCGATCGCGGTGACGACCAGCACCCTGGCCAACGCGGCGTTCCCGGGCAGCGCATGGCCGTTGATGGCAAGTCCGCACGCGTCCATGCGTTGCTTCCACAGGTCGCGGATGGCGTTCTTGCCAGCGGTCGAACCCGAATCAGCATTCGTGGGCAGCGATGCTTCCATCTCGAGCGCCGGACGCAAGCATTGCAGTGGCGCCGCCACGTCGCCAGGCGACGGCGCGGCACTGGTCGCAGCATCGGCCATCGCGAGCAACGCGCGTCCGCGATCGCGACCGACATCGAAGCGCACGGAATTCTTCAGCGCTGCATCCAGATCGGCAGCAGAACCGCTGCGCTTGAACCGGCCCAGCATGTCGGCGTGAACCCGCAGCACCGGCTCGCCCCACACGTCCTTCAGGGCGCCTTCCAACTGACCGTGGCGCGCCTTGAACCGGTCCATCATCGCGAACGCCCCGGCATCGTCGCCGAGCTTCAGATGGCAGTACGTCGCCAGCATCGGCATGTACGAGCCGAACAGATCTGCCTTGTCGACCTTCCTCCACGCGCTCACCGCCTTGGAACATTCATCGCGCCGCGTGTAGTCGTACGCGAGTTCCAGCAAGACCAGATCGTCGTGCCTGCTCAACTCGTAGGCGCGCTGGTGCCATCGGAACGACTCCTCGGGCTGGAGCGTGAACAGCATGTTTCCCAGCATGAAGAGCGACTTCCAGTCGTTCTCGTCGGACACGGCGAGGAACCGCTCGAGCGCCCGGTCCGCGTCGCCCGCCAGGTAGTCCTCGGTCGCCTTCGGCTGCACGTCCTGCAGCGCTCGCCCCGAGGCGGTCAACTCCGCCATGAGCTTCTCGCCAGAGGCGGCGCTGGAGGGGAGCGAAGCAAACACACAGCAGATCAGCGCACTACCCATGAACAAGCGCGCTGCATTCCGGATCCAACTTGCGGGTGCGACCACGAAAGAGCCTTGATCCATACAAGGACTACAAGTCTAACGGCCTTTCGCTCGCCGTCTGGCATGGCGAAAGATAGTGTCCATCGATTGACGCGCTTCTGTTACTTCCCCGCCTTCTCCGCCACGCCCATCTCCTCCAGCAGCTGCGGCGCCGGGAAGACTTCCTGCATGATCCAGCGCATGTAGCGCTGATCGACCGCGATCATGCGCGTCATCGTCGGGTCGAAGACCCAGTTGCTGCTCACCGACTCCCAGTTGCCGTCGAACGCGAGGCCGACGAGCTTGCCGTTCGAATCGAGCACGGGCGAACCGGAATTGCCGCCGGTGATGTCGAGATCGGAAAGGAAATTCACCGGCACGGTCTTGAGCTTGCGATCGGCCAGGCCGCCGTAGTTCTTCGCGGCGATCGCGTCGAGCAGCGACTGCGGCGCGTTGAACGGCTCTTTGCCCGTTGCCTTCGTCGCGACTTCCTCAAGCCGCGTGAAAGGCACCTGCTTCGTGCCGTCGGTCTTGGTGTAACCCATCACGTTGCCGAAGGTGATGCGCAATGAGGAATTCGCGTCGGGATACACCGACTGCCCCTTGCTGTTCTTGTAGTCGGCCACGGCCTGCAGGTACAGCGGGCGCGCGAGGAGCGCGTCGCCCGCGCGCGCCTTTCCTTCCTGCTCCAGTTGCAGCACGGTCGGCATGATCGCGACAGCGAACTGCACGGCCGGATCCTTGCTCTTCTCAAACGTGGCCTTGTCGGTGTTCATCAGCGTGACGCGCTGCTCGGTGCTACCGAGTTTCGTCTTCGCGAGTTTGTCGAGTGCGGCCTGGATCGCCTTCTCGTCGTTGCCGCCGAGCCACTTGTCGAGCGCCGGAACGCGCTGCGAGTCTGGAAGCTTGAGGTACTCGCGCAACCAGTACGCCTGCAGTTCGCGATCCATCGCCGGAACGTAGCGACGTTCCATCTGGCGCATCGCGCCTTCGATGGTCGGGCGATCGCGCTCCTGGTAACCCTGTTCGCGGTCTGAATCGGGCTTGGCGCGTTCGAGCGCGAAGCGATACAGCTGCGTCGCCGCGCCCAGCGTGCCCGTGCTGCGCAGCTGGCCGAAGACGAGGTCGCGTTCGCGATGCGTGCGCGCCGCTTCGTCCAGCGCCACCAGTTTGTTGTGTGCTGCGATGGCGGCTTCGCCCTGCGCGCCCTGCCCGCGCAGCCATTCGAGCACCGCCGTCTCTTCAGCCTGCTTCTTGTCGGCCGCGCCGATGCGCTTGAAGCCTTCCAGCTGGCCGTCGTAGTTCTTCATCACGTTCTGCCAGCCGCGGATGGTGCTGGCGTAGCGCACGGCGATATCGGGGTTCTTGCTGCCTTCGCGCTGCACGAGGGAAACCAGGCGCTTGTAGTGCTGGCCGATGGTCGGGTACGTCCAGTTCGCGGTCTCGTCGAACTCTTCCGCCAGCGCATAGCGCGCCGTGCGGCCGGGATAGCCCGCGACCATCACGAAGTCGCGTTCGCCCAGCGGTTTGTCGGCGAGTTTCAGGTGATGCTTCGGCTGGTACGGCACGTTGTCCGTCGAATACGCCGCGGGCTTTCCGTCCTTGCCGACGTAGGCGCGATAGAACGCGAAATCGCCGGTGTGGCGCGGCCACGTCCAGTTGTCCACTTCACCGCCGTAATTGCCGATGCTGCCCGGCGGTGCGTACACGAGACGAACGTCCTTGATCTCAAGGTTGCGGAAGAGTCGATAGCTGTTGCCGCCGGAGAAGCTGTACAGGCGGCAGCGGAAACCGGCTTCGCGTTCGCACGACGCGACGAGTTGCTTCTCGATCTTCTCCAGCGCATGCGTTCGGCCGAGCGCATCGGGCGCGGCGGCGATGGCCTCGTGCACCTGCTTGGTCACGTCCTGGATCGTGTCCAGCGCATAGATGCGCGCATTCGGGCCGGCGGAGACTTCCTGCGATTTCGTGGCGGCATTGAAGCCGTCCTGCATCAGGTTCTTTTCGGGCGTGGAGTTGAGCTGGATCGCGCCGTACGCGCAGTGATGGTTGGTGACCACCAGGCCCTGCGGCGAAACGAAACTTGCGGTGCAGCCGCCGAGCGACACGACGGCCGCCATCGGATCGCCGGTGAGATTGGCCAGCTGCGACGGGTTGAGCTTCAGGCCGGCCTTCTTCAGCGGGCCGGCGATTTCCGGCAACTGCTGCGGTACCCACATGCCTTCCGCCGCCTGCGCCGCACCGGCCGCGACCATCGCACCCAGTCCACACCCGATACCCACCGCCAGCCCCGCAAGACGCATGCGCCACTCCTGTTGTTCGAAGGTCGAGTTGATGTCGAAGGCCGAGTCTAGCCCGCGTTCGCGAAGACAAACCATGCTGCGGTGCGGCGCGATCTGGCGGCTCGCGGTGCACGATGCCCATTCATGCCCGCACCGAGCCGCCCACATCGGCACAGCACCCGCGGATCACTCCGCCGGCAGGTTCATTTCCTTCAGCAGGTGCGGCGCCGGATATACCTTCGAAAGCAGCCAGCGCATGTAGCGCATGTCCACGTGGATCGCACGCTTGAAGCGCGGATCGAACATCCAGCTCGCGCTCACCGCTTCCCAGTTGCTGTCGAAGTTCAGGCCGATGAGCTTGCCCTGCGCATCGAGCACGGGCGAACCGGAGTTGCCACCGGTCGTGTCGAGGTTGGTGAGGAAATCGACCGTCTGCGTGCCCAGGCTCGGTTCGGCAGTGGTGCCGAAATCGCCCTTCGCGATCGCATCGAGCAAGGGCTTGGGTGCATCGAACGGCTCCACGCCGGTGTGCTTTTCGACGATGCCCTGCACCGTGGTGAGCGGGCGGTAATGCACGCCATCGCGTGGATCCATCGCGCTGATGCGACCATAGCTCACGCGCAGCGTGGAGTTCGCATCCGGATACACGGCGCGCCCCTGCGACTTGCGGAAGTCGATCAGCGCGCGCATGTACGCCGGGCGCAGGCGCAGCAGTTCGCCGGCGCTGGTTTTGGCCTCTTCGTCCAGGCGCAGCAACGCGGGCATCAGCGCGCCCGCGGCTTTCAGCAGCGTGTCCTTCGGTGCGGCGAGCGTGGCGCGGCCGTCCGCGTGCATGGCGGACTGCATCGCGGCCAGACGGTTTGCTTCCTCGTTCAACTGCGTACCGGCGTACATCGCGTCGAGCTTCTGCTTCAGCTGAGCCGACGTGGTGCCGAACACGGAGTCAAGTTCGGCGACGTGCTGCGCCGGCGGCAAGGCCTGGTATTGCGTGAGCAGTTCGGTCAGCAGCGCCTTTTCCACCTGCGGCGCGTAGCGACGCTGTGCCTGCTTCAACTGACCGGTGATAAGCACTTCGTCGCGCTGCTGATAACCGGTTTCGCGCTGCGCGTCGGGCTTGGTGCGTTCGTTCGCGAGGCGCTGCACGGTGATCGCGGCGCGCAGCAGCTGCGTCTGCGACTGGATCAGGCCCACCAGCTGGTCGCGATCACGCGTGGCAACGCCGGCATCGAGCACCGCCTGCGCGGCGGCGATATCGGCGCGCGTCGCGGCGGCGTCGGCTTGCTTGTCGAGCCAGGCAAACATCGCGGTTTCGTCTTCGCGACGAACGCGTGCGGCGTCGCTGCGGCGCAGGCCATCGAGTTCGCCCTGCGCGCGCTTGAGGTTGTTCTTCAGGCTGCGCACCTGCGAGGCATACGCGACACGCGCGGCTTCGTCCTTCGCGGCGGTGCCTTCGATCACATCGATCATGTCCTGGTAGACCGCCACGCGCGAAGGCAGCTGCCAGTCGATCTGGTTCGCGAATTCCGACGCCATGCGATGACGGAATGTCACGCCCGGGTAGCCGGCGAGCATCGCGAAATCGCCTTCCTTCACGTTGCGCGTGGACACCTGCAAATGCGCCGGCGGCACGTAGGGCACGTTATCGGGCGAATAGTCGGCTGGCTTGCCGTCCTTGCCGACATACGCGCGCAGCAGCGTGAAGTCGCCCGCGTGGCGCGGCCAGACGAAGTTGTCGACTTCGCCGCCGTAATTGCCGATGGCGTTCGGCGGCGCGTAGACCAGGCGCACGTCGCGCAGTTCGAGCTGGCGCACCAGGTAGAAATCGGTGCCGTAGTACATGTTGGCGACGCTGCAACGCGCGCCGGGCTCGCGCTCGCACTCGGCTACGGCGGCCTTCGTCGCGGCATCGACCGCGTCGAAGTACGCGCGGCCCTGCTTGCCGGTGGCATTGGCGAGAATGCGGTCGGTGATGCGGTCGAAACCGGTGGTCACCAGCACGCGGTAGTCAGGATTGGCCGGAAGTTCCGCGGCGCGGTCGGCGGCGATGTAGCCGTCCTGGATCAGGTCGCGGCCGGGCTTGGAGTTGTACTGGATCACGCCGAACGCGACGTGGTGGTTGGTCAGCACCAGGCCGTCCTTCGACACGAATGCGCCGCTGGCGCCGCCGACCTTCACAACGGCGTTCATCGGCGGTTTCGCCAGTTCAGCCAGGTCGCGGGCGTTGCCGCGGAAGCCGGCGGCCTTCAACTGCGAGGCGATGTCGGGCAGCTGGGAGGGCATCCACATGCCTTCGTCGGCATGCGCGGCGCTGTTCAGGCCCAGGGCCAGCGGGATCGAAACGGAAAGGCTCAACAGACGGCGGCGCATGGTCGGGGACGGGTTCTTCGCGGCTCGGGGAGCCGGGACGATAGGCGAAGCCGGCGGCCTGCGGCAAACCCGCGGACCCGGTCAAGGTCCGGCCGCCGCGTATAATTCGCCCCTCTTTACCGCCAGTCCGCGGACGAATCCCACATGACGCAAATGATGAAAGCGCTGGTCAAGCGCGAAGCCGGCAAGGGCATCTGGATGGAAGAAGTGCCCGTCCCCTCGCCCGGCCCGAACGAGGTGTTGATCAAGTTGGAGAAGACCGCGATCTGCGGCACCGACCTGCACATCTACCTGTGGGACGAGTGGAGCCAGCGCACGATCAAGCCCGGCCTGGTCATCGGCCATGAGTTCGTCGGCCGCGTGGCCGAAGTCGGCGCGGGCGTCACCGGTTACACCATCGGCCAGCGCGTGTCGGCCGAAGGCCACATCGTCTGCGGCCATTGCCGCAACTGCCGCGCCGGTCGCCAGCACCTGTGCCCGAACACGACCGGCATCGGCGTGAACCGCAACGGCGCGTTCGCCGAGTACATCGTGATGCCGGCCAGCAACCTGTGGCCGATCCCGGACCAGATCCCGTCCGAGCTCGCCGCGTTCTTCGATCCCTACGGCAACGCCGCGCATTGCGCGCTGGAGTTCGACGTCGTCGGCGAGGACGTGCTGATCACCGGCGCGGGCCCGATCGGCATCATCGCCGCGGGCATCTGCAAGCACATCGGCGCGCGCAACGTCGTGGTCACCGACGTGAACGACTTCCGCTTGAAGCTCGCCGCCGACATGGGCGCCACGCGCGTGGTCAACGTCGCCAACACGTCGCTGAAGGACGTGATGGCCGACCTGCACATGGAAGGCTTCGACGTGGGCCTTGAAATGAGCGGCAATCCGCGCGCCTTCAACGACATGCTCGATTGCATGTACCACGGCGGCAAGATCGCGATGCTCGGCATCATGCCCAAGGGCGCGGGCGCCGACTGGGACAAGATCATCTTCAAGGGTCTCACCATCCACGGCATGTACGGCCGGAAGATGTACGAGACCTGGTACAAGATGACGCAGCTGGTGCTCAGCGGTTTCCCGCTCGGCAAGGTGCTCACGCACCAGTTGCCGGTCGAGGACTTCCAGAAGGGTTTCGACCTGATGGAAGCGGGCAAGGCCGGCAAGGTCGTGTTGAGCTGGAACTGAGGGGAGCCGACATGAGCCTGACCGAACGCTACGAACGCACGCTCGAGGAAATCCGCGACGCCGGCCTGTTCAAGTCCGAGCGCATCATCACCTCGCCGCAGTCGGCGGAAATCACACTGGCCGATGGCCGCACGGTGCTGAATTTCTGCGCGAACAACTATCTGGGCCTGGCGGACCATCCCGACGTCATCGCCGCGGCGAAGGACGCGCTGGACACGCACGGTTTCGGCATGGCGTCGGTGCGCTTCATCTGCGGCACGCAGGACCTGCACAAGCAGCTGGAGAAGACCATCGCGGGCTTCTTCGGCACGGAGGACACCATCCTCTACGCCGCCTGCTTCGACGCCAACGGCGGCCTATTCGAGCCGCTGCTCGACGAGAAAGACGCGATCATCTCCGACGCGCTGAACCACGCCTCGATCATCGACGGCGTGCGCCTATGCAAGGCCAAGCGTTACCGCTACGCCAACTGCGACATGGCCGACCTGGAGAAGCAGCTCCAGCAGGCGAAGGCCGACGGCGCGCGCACGATCATGATCACCACCGACGGCGTGTTCTCGATGGACGGCTTCATCGCGCCGCTGGACGAGATCACGCGACTGGCGAAGCAGTATGGTGCGCTGGTGCACATCGACGAATGCCACGCGACCGGTTTCCTCGGCGCGAACGGCCGCGGTTCGGCCGAAGTGAAGGGCGTGATGGAGAAGATCGACATCTTCACCGGCACGCTCGGCAAGGCAATGGGCGGCGCGCTCGGCGGTTTCACGACGGCCAAGCGCGAAGTGATCGAGTTGCTGCGCCAGCGTTCGCGTCCGTACCTGTTCTCGAACTCGCTGCCGCCGCACGTGGTCGCCGCGGGCATCAAGGCGTTCGAAATGCTTTCGACCGCGGGCGACCTGCGCGAACGGCTGGCCGCGAACACCACGTACTTCCGCGAACAGATGACGAAGGCCGGCTTCGACATCAAGCCGGGTGTGCACCCGATCGCACCGGTGATGCTGTACGACGCACCGCTGGCGCAGAAGTTCGCCGCGCGCCTTCTCGAAGAAGGTATTTACGCGATCGGCTTCTTCTTCCCCGTCGTTCCCCAGGGACAGGCGCGCATCCGCACGCAGATGTCGGCGGCGCACACGCGTGAACACCTGGATCGCGCGATCGCGGCGTTCATCAAGATCGGTCGCGAGCTGGGCGTGTTGAAGGACTAAACCTCGCGCGCACGCAGCGCGCGAAGAACTTCACCGCGACTGGATGCGAGGAAAAAGAAAAGGCCGGTCGATGACCGGCCTTTCTTTTTGCGTGCGAGGAAGTGAAGGCTTACTTGGCCTTGGCTTCCGCCGCGACTTCCTTGCCCGCAGGAGCGGCACCGGCCGCCGGCGCAGCGCCGCCGTTGTTCGCGCCCTTGGCCACGCGGAAACCGCGCGACTTCATCCAGGCGTCGAACTCCTCGGCGGTCATCTTCTTGCCGTTCTGCTGCATGTTGAAGCGGTACGGCGTGTTGTCGAACTGCGTCTTCGGCTTGTAGGCGTTCGGATCGAGGTTCGCTTCTTCCTTGGCCGGCTCGGCGGCCTTCGGCTCTTCGGCCTTGGCGGCCGGCGCCTTCTTGCCTGCGAACGCGACGTTCTGCGCCGCATCGAAACGCACCAGCGAGTGCTCCGACACCGGCGAGCGCGCGCCGTCCACCTTCACCTGCGAACCGCTGTGCGCCGACGCCGCGGCGGACACGAGAAGCAGTGAAGCCGCCATCATTACCTTGTTCATTTCCGGTTATCCCCCACGACGAAGTTCGCCGCAGTTTAGGCCCGAACGTGGGGGTATGCGCAAGCAGAAATGTCCGGAAAACAGTGATTTCCCCCACATTCCTGCATTGATCTTGTACTCGACTTCACGAAGCGTGCACGTGCACATTGCTGAATAGCGCTCCAGCCTCGGCAGCGGTGAGTTCGCGCCAGTGCCCTTTCGCTAGTTGGCCCAATGCGAGCGAGCCGATCGCCACGCGCACGAGCCGCAGTACGTCGATGTCGACGGCCGCGAGCAATCGGCGAATCTGACGGTTGCGTCCTTCGTCGAGCACGATCTCCAGCCACGCGTTCCGCTCGCCGCTTCGCAGCAGGCGAACGGATGCGGCGCGCAGCCGTTCGCCTTCAACGTCCACGCCTTCGACCAGCGTCGCGAGGATGCCCTCATCGGGCACCGTGTCGATCTGTACGTGATAGGTCTTCAGCGGGCCGGAATCGGGATCGGTGATGCCTGCCGCCCACGCGGGATCGTTGCTGAACAGCAACAGCCCTTCGCTGGCCTTGTCCAGGCGACCCACCGGCGCGATCCACGGCAAGCTTGCGCCATCGAAGCAGCGATACACCGTGTCGCGCCCGAGTTCGTCCTGCGTGCTCGTGACCAGGCCACGCGGCTTGTTGAGCATCAGATATACGCGCGGCGCTTCGCCGATCGCGAGTCCATCCACGACGATGCGTTGCGCGCCGTCGCTGCGGATCGGGAATTCGGGATCGCGGACAACACGGCCGTCCACTTCGACGCGGCCATCGTGGATCCAGCGCGCCGCTTCGGTGCGCGAGCACACGCCCTGCTTGGACAACACGCGAGCAAGGCCGTGACGCGGCGCGTTCGACGCACCCGTCGTTCGTCCTTTCGATTCGCCTTTCGCCGGCGCGCGAGGCGCGCGCGGTTTCACTTCTTTTCGGGTACGGGCTTCGGCGCCGCTTCGGCGGCCGGCGCCGGCGGCGTTGCGACGGTCTTGCCCTTCACCACGCGCACGCCCTTGGCCTTCATCCACGCGTCGAATTCCTCGGCCGTCATGCGCTTGCCGTT
>Ga0209256_1003471_pt1 | contig 11004 bp, 5 predicted proteins | sample AraplaCol_mCL_r2_2_FD_184270 | JGI IMG/M metagenome (GOLD analysis project Ga0209256, IMG submission 184270) | Arabidopsis root microbial communities from North Carolina, USA - plate scrape MF_Col_mCL_r2 (SPAdes) (version 3) | ecosystem: Host-associated > Plants > Roots > Endosphere | place: USA...
TCGTGCCGGATATTCGCGACACCCACGATCCGGCGATGGAAGGCGACATCTTTTGCTCGGAGAAAGAGCGCGCTGCATTGAAAGCCCTGTTCGACCTCGGCCTGCACGACTCGTTCCGCCTGTTCGATCAGCCGGAAAAGACTTTCTCGTGGTGGGACTACCGCATGCTGGGCTTCCAGAAGAACAAGGGCCTGCGCATCGACCACGTGCTGCTGTCGGCACCGTTGAAAGAACGCTGTGTCTCCTGCATGATCGACCGCGCGCCGCGCAAATGGCAGCAACCCTCCGATCACGCTCCCGTGATCGCCACACTGACCTGATCGGCAGCCAACAGCGTGCCGGCGCATGCACGCTGGGTCGCTCAGAAATAGAATGATGTTTCTGACGATCTAGCGGACCGCCCCATGCGACCAGAGTTATCAGAGGCAAGCGACGGCGAGGTGCAATACGTGGCGTTGCGGCAGGCCCTGGCGCATGTGCGCAGCAACGACGACTTTCGCCACACCAAGCGATTGGGCGGCTTGCTCGAGCATCTCGTCATGAAAGTAGCGCAAGCGCGCGCATCGGTGTGCGCCTGATCGAAGCAAGCGACGTGTCCATCATTTGGTCGCGCCAGTTCGATCAGAGTGCCAGCGCAGGCATCTTTGAACAGCAGCGCACCGCCACCATGATCGCAAGCGAAGTACACAGCTACCTCGCAGCTAGCCGCACATTTACGTTACACGACACCTTCAGACACCTGTCGTTACTTGTGGCCCTATGCGCCGCGCCACGATACTGGCCTCGCTGTGCATTCGCGCAGCGCCGCTTAGGCGGCAAAACCAAGCCTGAAGGAGAATGAACATGCCTGGACGTTTGAATCGTTCTTGCGCCGCCGATGGCGTGCTGGCGTATCAGGACACAGAGCAGGAAAATACCTTCCACTACTTCCCCGCCCGTATAGATGCCGTCCAAGGGGAAACGCTGCTGTCGTATAACGTGAAGTATTACGGCATCAATGCAGAGCCCTATTTTGTCGACCTGGGCAACCGCAACTACCAAAGCGTTGTTGGTACCCTGGTCAGCGGCCAGGCGGTGGCCGACATCACCAGCAGCCAACGCGCCGCCATCACGGCGGAGATCAAGCGCGTATTCAAAATGGCCAAGGGTGATGAAGTAAACCTGGTGCCGCTGGTGATGCAGAGCGTAACGGTGCAACCAATTACTTCCAAGATGCTGATCAACATGGGGTCGGGCGGCGAATCGACCTTCCCCGAACGATTCCAGCTCGGTACCCAGTTCGGCTTCAACATCGCCTCGGGCAACAGCCTGTTCGCCACCATTGTAGGCAACCAAGGCAGTCTCGATCAGCAGAACAGCCCGGACATCGGCCTGAATTTCTACGGCACGACTGAATTGCGCGCCGACAAGTGGGTAGCGCGCATCGAAGCCGACCTGTCGCAGGTATGGAGCTATACGCGCGACAAGATAGGCGGCGGGCTGAGCCTGGGATGGTTCAATCTCACTGGTTTCGACTACGACAAGATCGTGCAAGACTTGACCAAGAACAATATCATCAAGGTCACCTTCATCGAAGGCGGCGGCGGCAAGGAATTCGGCTTCGCGCTGCTGGAATCGACCAAGACCGTGTTCGAGGCCATCAATGCCCAGATCGCCAGCGGCGACGGCCTGTTCAAGTTCGAACCGAATCCCGTGCCAAAGGAACCGCCGCCTGCCAAGGACTCCCTGGGCGCGGACCTGCTGCCATGGCGCGTCAGCCTGAACATGTCGTTCGGACGGCAAACCTTTAGCCAGTCGATCAAGTACGAGCAAACCGTCGAATTCGAAGGCAATGTGGTCGTGCCGTTCAATGGCAACATGTCACTGGCCCAAGTATGCAACCGGCAAACCGAAACGAACTTCTTCGACCTCCAGCTCGGCAAGAACGGTTGCATCACGCCCGCAAAGTCGGACGGCCTGCAACAGCGCATGAAGCGCGAAACCGCCTTGAAGGACGCGAAGGTCAAGGAGTACTACGCCAAAGTCGAACAAGGTATATGGACACCGAGCCAGCTGCGCGACATGCTTGCCCTGCTGAATACCACGACTTTGTCGGAAAGCGCCGTCGCAGTCCGCCAGCCAGATGGCAGCTACGCACCACAGCGGGTACCGGAAAAAGACGCCATCGCCACATTGGAATCCATGGTGGAGTTGCTGACGGCAACGCCGGAGCACCCGGCGGCGACGGCCACCCCGCTGCCTTGGCAGGTTGGGACGGTATTTCCGCCGGACGGCCGCCGTCGCATTGCAGACACGAGCAAGGCACCCTGGAACGCAATTGGGCAGATCGAGGCGACCTTCCCGAACGGTAAGCTCGGCTATGGTACTGGTACCCTGTTGAATTCCAATTGCGTGATCACGGCAGCCCACGTGCTGTACAACAGCAAAATGGGCGGCTACGCAACGCGCGTGCGCTTTGCGCCAGCCCGCAACGGCGCCTACGATCCGCACGGCATTTTCGATGGCGACGGCTACCTGATCCCGGACGACTTCCCGGAGAATGAACGCAGCGTGGCAAACGACTATGGCATCCTGTTCCTGGAGAAGGCGGTGCCGGACGGCTTCGCTGCCTATCGCCTGCGCAATGCCGGCACCGATGCGCTGCGCGAACTGGTGGTGGAAGTGGCAGGCTACCCAGGCGACAAACCGCCGCATACGATGTGGTCGGCTGGCGGCATGCTAAGCGAAGTCCATAGCAGCGCATTGGGCTACCGCATTTCCACTTTCGAGGGACAAAGCGGCAGCGCGCTGTCATATTTCGGTGGCCAGTCCTACGACATCGTCGGGATCCACGTTGGCGGCAATGATAATGCCAACTATGCTTGCCGCGTCACCGACAAAGTGCTCCAGACGGTGCGCGCCTGGATTCAGGAAAAGTATCCGATGCAGGTGGAAAGCGCTGCCGAATGCAAATAGGCCAGCTGTGTTCCGAAGGCCGCTAAGCGGCCTTTCGGTCCATCATGAGCTGGGCGCGCACGCCCAGCACCGGCTTCGAGAAAAGGTAGCCCTGGGCATAAGTACAGCCTTGCTCGCGCAATAGCTGGAACTGCCCTTCCGTCTCCACCCCTTCCGCCACCACCGACAGCTGCAGGCTGTCGGACAGCGCGATGATCGCTGCCACGATGGCGCGGTCTTCCGCGCTTTCTTCCAAGTCCTTGATGAAGGCGCGGTCGATTTTGATCTTGCGCACCGGGAAGCGTTTCAGGTAAGCCAGCGATGAATAGCCGGTGCCGAAGTCGTCGATCGACAGCCGGATGCCCATCGCATTGATCTGCCCCAGGATTTCCAGCGTCTGTTCGCCGTGCTGCATCAGCGCCGTTTCGGTAATTTCAAACTCGATCAGGGCTGGATCGATGCTTGTCTCCTCCAGCGTGCGCCGGATCGAGTCGACCAGGCCGCGATGCATGAACTGGCGCGCCGACAGGTTGATCGCCATCGGCACCGGCTCCATGCCCTGGCGCTGCCACTCCATGCTTTGTTCGCAGGCACGGCGCATGACCCATTCGCCGATCGGCACGATCAGGCCGTTTTCTTCGATCAGCGGGATGAACTGGTCCGGCATCACCAGTCCGCCGGCCGGGCGGCGCCAGCGCAGCAGAACTTCCAGCGTAGCCAGGCGGCGCGTGGCAATGTCCATGATCGGCTGGTAGTGCAATTCGAATTGGCCAAGCTGCAATGCCGAACGCAGCGCGCTCTCCATTTCGAAGTGCATGGCCGCCGCCGTGTTCATCTCTTCGCTGAAGTATTGGTAGTTGTTACGGCCCGATGCCTTGGCGTGGTACATCGCCGCATCGGCATTGCGCATCAGGGTGGCGACGTCGTTGCCGTCGTCGGGATAGGTGCAAATGCCGATCGAAGGCGTGATATGCAGCAGGCGCCCTTCCAGCGGGATCGGCTCGGACAGCAGGTCGATGATCTTTTGCGCGACGTGGCTCGATTCGTCCGTGTCATGAATGCCTGGCAGCAGCACCACGAATTCATCGCCGCCCAGGCGCGCCACGGTGTCGCTGGCGCGCACCGCCCCAACCAGGCGCGTTGCCACTTCCTTCAGTAAGGCGTCGCCGGTCATGTGGCCCAGCGAATCGTTGATCGTCTTGAAGCGGTCAAGATCGATAAACATGACTGCCAGGCGGCGTTCGGAGCGCTGGGCCGCCAGCATGGCGCGATCCAGGCGATCCGCCAGCAGTGCGCGATTGGGAAGGCCGGTCAGGCTGTCGTGATAAGCCATGTGATGTACCCGGGCTTCGGCCTGGCGGCGCTCCACGATCTCGGCCTGCAGCTGAGCGTTCGCGCCGGCCAGTTCGGCAGTGCGTTCCAGCACCCGCACCTCCAGCTCGTCGCGCGCGCGGCGCACCGCTTCCGTCGCTTCGCGGCGCAAGGTCACGTCGTCGATCAGCCATACCGAGCGGCCCTTGGGGTCGGCCATGTCGAACGGGCGCCCCGACAGGCGTGCCCAGAAGCTGCTGCCATCCTTGCGCACCAGCTGGTATTCGTAGGAGCTGGCATGCCCGGCAAGGAATTCCTTTTCCGTTGCCTTGCGCGCGGCGTCCCATGCCGCCAGGTCGGAATAGAAAGTCTGCACGCTGACGCCGGCCATCTCGCCGGGGCCGTAACCGAACAGCTCCTCCATCTTGGCGTTGCAGCGCAGGTTGCGCCCTTTCTCGCACACGGATATGCCCATGACCGCACTGTCCAGGATCGCCTGGTTTTCCAGCAGCGCATTACGCAGCGACTCTTCGTCGTGCTTTTGCGCGGTGCGGTCTTCAATGATCCAGATGGTGCCCTGGGTCGGGTCTTCCGGGTTCACCACGTAACCGATCAGTTGCGCCCAGAAGTCGCTGCCATCCTTGCGGCGCATCAGCGTTTCGGAGTGGAAGTGCTTGCCCTGGCTTAGCAGCGGGCCGGCAACGGCGCCAATCCGGTGGTAGGTCTCGTCATCGGGGTAGATCGCGCGGCCCGGCATGCCCAATGCCTCGTCGGCCTGGTAACCGAACATGCTTGCAAAGCCGCGGTTGTAGCGCGTGATCAGGCGGTTCTTGGTAAACAGGATAGAGATCGAGGCATTGGTCATGATGGCCTCGACTTCCATCTGGGTCTGGCGCGAGACGGTCACGTCTTCCAGGATCCAGATGGTGCCGCCCGCGTTATGCTCCTGGTCCACTGCCTGGGCGCGCACGCGGCACCAGATAATGCTGCCATCCTTGCGCACCAGCTCGCACTCGCGCAGTTCGAACAGTTCACCGGCGGCCAGCAAGGGGCCGGCCTGCAGGCCGAAGGCCGCGTGCTGCTCGACGTTTTCAAACAGCAGCGAAGCGTGGCGTCCGCGCAGTTCTTCCAGCGTATAGCCGAACATTTCAGCCATGCGCGGGTTGACCGTCATGATTTCCTGGTTCTTGGTGAACAGGATGCCGACCGAGGCATTATCCAGGATCGCCTTCTGCTCCAGCAGCAGGCGGCCCATCGCTTCGTTCGCCATGCGCTGCTCGTTGATGTCTTCCAGGATGAATACCGTGCCTTCCCGGGCATCGGCAGGATCCAGCGCGCGGCCGTTGGAACGGCACCAGAACAGGCTGCCGTCGCGGCGCCGCAATTGCAGTTCCAGCGTCAGCGGCGTGCCTTGCGCCAGCATCGGGAAGTATTCGTTACGAATGCGCAGCGCCTCTTCCGGCGTCGGATACAGGATGTCGCTCGGCGCGCCTTCCAGTTCCTGGCGCGCGTAGCCGAACATTTCAGCGGCGCGCATATTGCATTCGACGACATAGCCGTTCTTGGCGAGGATGATGCCGACTGCCGCGTTCTCCAGAATGGCCTGCTGCTCCAGCATGGCCTTGCGCAAGGCGCGCTGGTCGCGCTGGGCGCTGCTGATGTCGTTGAAGATGATGGTGGCGCCGCCATCCAGCCCGCCCGGCAACGCCTTGACTGTCAGTTGCACGGCAACGTAATTGCCGCTGGCGTTGACCAGCACACTGTCCCATTTGGGCGCGGTGCGCGGCGCCATGTTCGGCAAGGCGGCGGATACCACCAGCGCGGCATTCAGCTGCGCGTTCGCCTCGGCGCGCACATGGCGGGCAAACATTTCCACCACATTGCGTCCACGCGGATCGGACTGCAGCAAGGCGTCGAATTCGAAGTTGGAAGCGAATACCAGGCCGTCGGCATCGCAGGCGCAGGCAGGCATCCCGACCAATTGCAGGGCATTGGCCACAACTTCAACATTACTCGAAACAGAATTCATGTACGCCTGGACTCCGGGGGTATCCAGCCGATCATAGCGTACAAAACTGGCGAGTCAAAGGGATGCCCGGGTTTGCTGACATTGTTACAACAAAAACATGTCTTTTTGCCGCCACGCAGCTCTTCCTGGTTGTTTCAACCGTGCGTAGGCTTTCGGCGCATTTTGGTATCTTCCGCAAGTTTGCTTATTTGATAAGTTGGTAAATCGAGGCTTATCGCAACTTAATAATTGATAGGAGTTGCCAGAATGTCGTTTGGTCCTTTGGATGGCAAGACAGCGCTGGCGTCATCGCCGTTAGGCGAGGCACCAGATGTCTCTTCGCTGGTCAGCAAGTTGGCCGACCACGCAATCCCGGGCGCGGTCGACCTGGCCGCGCAAGGCAAATTGCCGCCTGCCGCTACGCAACTGGCGCAGACCGCGCTTGGTGCCGGCCTGGGTGCGATTGCAGGCAGCGAAGCTTCAGCCGCAGCGCCGGCTTCCGCGCTGGCGCACAGTGCAAGCACGCTTGCCGCAGAATCCCAAACCGCTACAGCCCATGCTGTAGCTTCCCGCGCAGCAGAAGAAGGCGCGCCTGCCGCAGTGCCGGCAATTGCCAAGGCATTGCAAATCGAAGAACACCCGCTGGCCGGCCTGGCCATCCAGGACTTCATGGCGCCGGCTCCGGAATTTGCGCCGGCCGTCATGAAGCCTCGCCTGGCCGCGCTACAGCAAGCGGCCGGCGGCGGCCCCTTCGCCGCATTCCACGAGGGCAGCCGCCTGCTGCGCTTCTATTCCCCGCTGGAAGGCGACAAGGCCCTGCTGGTCGAAACGCTGACGGGGGAAGCTGCCCTGTCCTCCCCTTACCGCTTCACACTGGGGCTGCTGTCCAAGAGCTCCAGCATTGACCTGCAAGACCTGCTGGGCAAGAACGTCAGCGTCGGCGTACGGCTGGCCGACGGCAGCGAGCATTTCATCAACGGCTACGTCAATGTGTTCGGCTTCACCCGCTCGGATGGCGGCTTCGCCTTCTACCACGCCGAAATCGTTCCCTGGCTGGCCTTCCTGCAGCGCCGCACCAATTCCCGGATCTTCCAGGACGCAAGCGTGGTGGACGTCCTGACGCAGATCTTTACCTCCGATTACGGCAGCCTGGCCGCCTACGAATTCCGGACCGCCAAGACCTACCTGCCTGAAAACTACATTGTCCAGTACGACGAGACCGACGAACATTTCGTCAGCCGCCTGATGGAGAAATACGGCCTGTTCTACTACTTCGAGCACAGCGAAGAGGGCCACGTCATGGTGATCAGCGACGACTCGCGCGACAGTACTTTCTGCCCGCCGCAGCCGGCGCACGCCGAGATCGAGTTCAACGGCGGCAACCGCTGGCATGACCGCGACGCCGTTTCTGCCTTCACGGCACGGCGCGTGCTGCAGCCAACCAAAGTCGCGCTCAACACGTTCGACTTCAAGTCCCCCAACACGGTGCAATACGTGGAACTGCCGACCGCTTCGCGCCAGGGCGATGTGCCAACGCTCGAAGTCTACGACGGCAACCCGGCCTTCTCCTACAAGGACCGTGACAGCGGCGAGCGCGAGGCGCAACTGCGGATGGAAGCCATGGAATGGCAGGCCAAGCTGTTTGCCGGCGAATCCGATTGCCGCGGCCTGGCCCCTGGACACACGTTCAAGCTGCACGGCCACCACTGGTTCGACGTCACGGACGAAAAGGACAACGACTTCCTGGTGATCGGCGTGCAGCTCGATTGCCGCAATAACTTCTTTGCCAGCGACCAGGAAGACGTCTATCGCAACAGCTTTACCGTGATCCGCCGCAAAATCCCGTATCGCCCGGTGCGGGAACATCGTTCGCCGCGCATGCCCGGCCCGCAGACAGCCACCGTGGTCGGCCCCAAAGGCCAGGAGATCCATACCGACCAGTATGGCCGCATCAAGGTGCAGTTCCATTGGGATCGCTACGGGCGCCGCGACGAAGCTAGCTCCTGCTGGATCCGCGTATCGCAGCCGTGGGCCGGCAAGGGCTGGGGCACGGTGTCCATCCCGCGCATCGGCCAGGAAGTGCTGATCGACTACCTGGAAGGCGATCCGGACCGCCCGGTCTGTACCGGCCGCCTGTTCAACGCCGACCAGCCGGCGCCTTACGCCCTGCCCGACGGCGCCCATATGATGGGCTTCAAGAGCCGTTCCACACCGGGCGGCGGCGGCTTCAGCGAGATGGTGATCCACGACTCCAAAGGTTCGGAGCTGATCAACATCCACGCACAGAAGGATATGGTCACGACCGTGCAGAATGCGCACGCGACGACGGTCAACGGACCACACCAGACCAACACCGTGAGCCAGGGTTACCAGCGCAACACGGTCAAGCAGCAGATCGAGATGGTGTCCGAGACTGCCTATATCGACATGCGCGCGAAGCAGCACATCGACCTGACGGCGGAAACCGAGCATATCGCCCTGACGGCGAAGAAACACGTCGAGCTTGTGGCGCAGACCGAGCACATGTCGGCCACCGCCAAAAAGCACGTCGAACTGAAGGCCGAGACAGAGCATATTGCGGCCACGGCGAAGAAACACGTCATGCTCAAGGCCGAAACCGAGCACGTTGAAGTGGGCGCCAGCAAGTTTGTCGACATCAAGTCCGACACCCAGCACATCCACCTGACGGCCAATACCGACATTACGCTGCAGGTCGGCGCCAGCAAGATCGAACTGCGCGCCGACGGCACCATCACCATCCAGGGCAAATACGTCGACATCATCGGCAGCGACCGCATTGACCTGAACAAGTAGGATCGATAACGATGCAATACCACACCAACAGCGCAACTTTCGAGCTTCCGCCCCAGCTCAAAGACAAATCCATGCACATGTTCGTCGTGCGCGAAGACGGGCCCAGCGAGTTCAGCGTGGTCATCACCCACGCCGACGTGCCGCCAGAGGAAAGCCTTGCCGATTTCGGCGACCGCCTGCAAAAGGAACTTGGCCGCGCCCTGCCCCGCTTCCAGCTGCGTGGGCTGAAAGACTGCATGGTAGGCGGCTCGCCCGCCATCGAACTGGCCTACAGCTGGCGCAAGGACAGCAATTTCATGCACCAGCGCCAGGCCCTGGTGCTGGTCGGCGGCCCGGCGCCTGGCAGCCGCCAGGCCATGCTGATCGCCGCCACCTGCCCGGAATCGTTTACCGACGAATGGAATGCCGCCTTCGACGGCCTGCTGGCCTCCATGACGCTGCGCAATCCCCTGAGCGCCAGCGCCGCCGCGCCCAAGCGCAAGGTGGTGGTCGCTACAGAACCGTACACCTTCGCCCTCTCCGCCCGCCGGCGCAGCCTGCACGTCTACGCGAACCAGGGCGATGCTTGCCGCAAAACCGATCCGCGCGAAGTGGAGCTGGACACCTGGGCCTTTTTCGATGCCGCAGGCAACCGCCTGCAAGCGCATTTCACCGCCCCCAACTCCTACGATCCAGGCCTGCGCAACACGGGCATGTACCAGCTCGCGGCCCATCCCGATCCTGAGGCCTCGACGTTGCTCGACAACCTGCACCTGGCGGCTATCTACGATCCGCCGCAGGACATCCCGAACCTGCCCCACCTTGGCGCCGTGCGCAGCTTCCTCGAGCAGCAAGTGGGCTGAACATGGCACACGCAGCCAGGCTGAATGACCCGATCGGTCATAGCCCGACCATGAGCTGGCTGCTCGGCGGCCTGATTGCCGCCGCGGCCATTGCCGTCACGGCGGTCGCCGTCGTCGGCACCGGCGGCCTGGCTGCCGCGGCCATCATTGGCGGCGCCGCGGCAGCCGGCGGCGGCATCGGCGAGGTAATGAGCACCATGAGCTGGGCGCCCAAGGAAGAAGTGGGCAATATCACCGCCACCGGTTCGCCCAATGTCTTCACCAACGGCTTGCGCGCCATCCGCGCCCATCTCGACACGGCCAAGTGCGACAAGCATACGGACGCCGAGAAAGTGGCGACCGGCAGCGGCAAGGTGTTCATCAACAGCATGCCGGCGGCAAGGGTGGACGATAAGACCACTTGCAGCGCCACCATCACCAAAGGCTCGCCCAACGTGAACATCGGCGGCGGGACCGTGCAGACCGATGAAATCCATGCGGAAGACCTGGTGCCGACCTGGGTCCACGTAGCCATGTTCGTGGCCGGCGCCGGAGCCGCCTTTGTGCTCGCCGCGCCGGCTGTCGCCATTGGCGGCATCGTCCTCGGCATTGGCGGCGGCTTTGCGGGAGACTACCTGGGCGGCAAGGCCTTTGGCCAGGGCTCCGACGGGCAAAAATGGTCGATGCTGGGCGGCAGCCTGCTGGGTGGCGTACTTGGTGGCAAAGGAGGCGGATGGGTCGCTGCACGCTTCAAGCCTCCACGGCCCTTCGGCATTACTTCGGCGGCTTCGCGCGTCGGCCTGAGGGAGGATCTCGCGGCGGAAGCGGGCATTCCCCGTAATATTGGCGAGAAACCGGCCAACGTTTGGGGTTCATCCCTGGATCAGTTGAAGCAGTCGTTCGAAATGGATGGCGCGATCGTGGCGGACAAGCCCGCGCGCGCTTCGTCATCGGGCAACGCGCAGATAATCACGGTTGAAGGGAACCCATACGGTATCAAGGAAGTCCAGTTCAGCCCCGAGAGCAACGTCAGTACCCACGGCGCCCAATACTATAAAATCACCTACGCCAATGGCAGCAAGGCGAAAATTATCGATCCCGAAGGCGGCTATAAAT
>Ga0209256_1003472_pt1 | contig 11003 bp, 8 predicted proteins | sample AraplaCol_mCL_r2_2_FD_184270 | JGI IMG/M metagenome (GOLD analysis project Ga0209256, IMG submission 184270) | Arabidopsis root microbial communities from North Carolina, USA - plate scrape MF_Col_mCL_r2 (SPAdes) (version 3) | ecosystem: Host-associated > Plants > Roots > Endosphere | place: USA...
TGCGCTCGTCGCGATATTCACAGGAAGTCGTTTGGCGAAGACTCGGAGTTACCGATTCGCGCGACACTGCTCCCTGGGGTTATGGGTCCCCGCGTTCGCGGGGACGACAGGTGAGGGTGGGGCGAAAGCGCTAGCCCTTACATATGCGCACTCGCAACGCGTGCTCACCCCCGCTTCGCCCGGTCCTTCTCGTTCTGCGCCATGATGCTCTCGCGCGCGGTCTTCCAGTCGTCGTCGCTCCAGTCGCGGAGCTGGTAGAAATTGCCGCCCATCGCAAGCGCCTGCGCGCCGTCCATCGCGATGGTCTCGCCGCTGATCCAGTCGCAGCCGCCGGAGATCAGGAACACCGCGACGTTCTGCAATTCCTCCATGGTGCCGACGCGGCCCATCGGGTTCATCGCCTTGGTGCGCGCGCCGGCCTCGTCGCCGGGCTTGATGCGCTTGCTCATGCCCTCGGTCGGAATTTCGCCGGGCGCGATGGTGTTGAGGCGGATGCCGTAGCGGCCCCATTCGGCCGCGAGCGACATCGTCATGGCGTGGATCGCCGACTTGCTCATCGCCGACGGCACCACGTAAGGCGAGCCGTTGCGCACCCAGGTCGTGGTGATCGAGACGACGTTGCCGGGTTGCCGGGCCGCGATCCAGCGCTTGCCGACCGCCTGGGTCACGTAGAACGTGCCGTGCATGACGATGTTGGCGACGGCGTCGAAGCCGCGCGGCGACAGCTCCTCGGTGCGCGAGATGAAATTGCCGGCGGCGTTGTTGATGAGGTCGGTCAGCGGGGCGTCGCGAAAGATAGTCTCGATCATCTCCTCGACCGCGAGCGCGTTGCGGATGTCGACGCCGTGGCTGGTGACGCGGCCGCCATGGAGATCCATCAGCTCGGTCGCAGTCTCGTCGCACACGATCTTGCGGCGGCCGCAGATATGCACCTCGGCGCCGAGCTGCAGGAAGCGCGCCGCCATCGACTTGCCGAGGCCCGTGCCGCCGCCGGTCACGAGAATGCGCCGTCCGGCCAGAAGATTTTCCTTGAACATGGTGGTTTCCCCCGTAGGGATTGTCAGTTAATTGGTCGATTGACTAAATCCGGCCAACGGCGTCCTGTAAAGCGGCACTGAACAAGAACAGGCAAGAACTCGGGGAGAATTCGTCCATGGAAGAGCGCGTCTCGATCTCGATCTCGGAAGGCGTCGCGGACGTACGGCTGGTGCGCGCGGACAAGATGAACGCACTCGATCAACCGATGTTCGAGGCCCTTGTCGCGGCAACCGAGCGGCTTTCGAAGGAAAAAGGGGTGCGCGTCGTCGTTCTCTCAGGTGAAGGTCGCGCCTTCTGCGCCGGCCTCGACATGGGGCGTTTTGCCGCCATGAAGGAAAAGGGCGGCAACGGAATTCCGGGTGGCGAAAATCGCGATCTCACCAAGCGGACGCACGGCCAGGCCAACTTCCCGCAACAGGCGGTGTGGGGCTGGCGCCAGCTTCCGGTGCCGGTCATCGCGGCCGTGCACGGCGTTGCCTTCGGCGGCGGCTTCCAGCTCTCGCTCGGCGCGGACATGCGCTTCCTGAGCCCCGATGCGCGGATGTCGATCATGGAGATCAAATGGGGCCTGGTACCTGATATGGCGGGCACGCCGATCCTCGCCAGCCTCGTGCGCGACGATATCCTGCGCGATCTCACCTACACCGGCCGCATCTTCTCCGCGCAGGAGGCGATGACCTACGGCCTCGCCACGCGCATCTGCGACGACCCGCGCGCGGCGGCGCTCGAGGTCGCGCGCGAGATCGCCGGCAAGAGCCCCGATGCGGTCCGCGCCGCCAAGCGGCTGCTCAACAATCTCTCGGTCGATCCGGGTCCGGCGCTGCTCGCGGAATCCGTCGAGCAGCAGAAGCTGATCGGCAGCCCGAACCAGACCGAAGCGGTGCGCTCCAATCTGGAGAAGCGCGCGGCGAAGTATGCGGATTAGCCCCTCCTGTCATTCCGGGATGCGCCGAAGACCCGGAATCCATCGAGCCGCACGCTCCGTCGCCAAATGGATTCCGGGTTCGATGCTTCGCATCGCCCCGGAATGACGATCTGACTGGTACCCATTTCTCAACCCGACGAAAGATCGGAAAACAACAATGAGCGAAACGTCCAATTTTCTCGGCATCGTCTCCGGCGACCGCCGCCGCACCCACACCGACGTCGCAGCCCGTGCCGACCGCATCGCCTCCGGCCTCGCCAGGATCGGGGTGAAGCCAGGCGATTGCGTCTGCATGCTGATGCGCAACGACATCGCCTTCCTGGAGGCGGCCTATGCCGCGATGCGCCTCGGGGCCTATGGCGTGCCGATCAACTGGCATTTCAAGCCGGAAGAGATCAACTACATCCTTGGCGACACCGGCACGTCCGTGCTGATCGGGCATGCCGACATGCTGCACGCCTTGCGCGATGCCATTCCTGCGGGCGTCACCGTGCTCAGCGTGCCGACGCCGCCGGAGATCCTGTCCAACTACAAGATCGATCCCGATCATCTGAAGACGCCGGACTTCGCGATCGATTTCGAATCCTGGCTGGTCAAGTTCCAGCCCTATGACGGCCCGGTCGTGCCGCAGCCGATGAACATGATCTACACCTCGGGCACCACGGGCCATCCCAAAGGCGTCCGCCGCCACGCGCCGACGCCGGAGCAGCAGGCCGCTGGCGAGCGCATGCGTGCGATGATCTATGGCCTCAAGCCCGGCGCCCGCGCGATCCTGCCGGGACCGCTCTATCATTCCGCGCCGAACTCGTTCGGTATCCGCGCCGGCAAGCTCGGCGGCGTCTTGGTGCTGATGCCGCGCTTCGAAGCCGAGGAATTCCTGCAGGCGATCGAGCGTTACAGGATCGACACCATCTTCATGGTGCCGACCATGTTCATCCGCCTGATGAAGCTGCCGGAAGCGGTGCGCAAAAAGTACGACGTCTCCTCGCTGCGCCACGTCATCCATGCCGCAGCACCCTGTCCCGCGGACGTCAAGCGCGCCATGATCGAATGGTGGGGGCCGGTGATCTACGAATTCTACGGCTCGACCGAGTCCAGCGCCGTCACTTTCGCCACCTCAGAGGACGCGCTGAAGAAGCCCGGCACGGTCGGCAAGATCTCGCCCGGCGCGGAGCTGCGCTTCCTCGGTGAGGACGGCCGCGTGCTCGGCACAGGCGAGATCGGCGAGATCTATTCCCGCATGGCGGAGCTTGCCGATTTCACCTACCACAACAAGCCCGAGAAGCGCGCCGAGATCGACCGCGACGGCTTCATCACATCAGGCGACGTCGGCTACATCGACGAAGACGGCTACGTCTTCATCTGCGACCGCAAGCGCGACATGGTGATCTCGGGCGGCGTCAACATCTATCCGGCGGAGATCGAGTCGGTGCTGCACGCGGTGCCGGGCGTGCATGATTGCGCCGTGTTCGGCATCCCCGACGCCGAATTCGGCGAGGCGCTGATGGCGGTGGTCGAGCCGCAACCCGGCGTCGCGCTCGAAGCCGCCGGTGTCCGCGCCGCGCTGAAGGCGCATCTGGCCGACTACAAGGTGCCCAAGCACATCGAGATCCGCAGCGGCCTGCCGCGTGAGGATTCCGGAAAGATCTTCAAGCGCCGCCTGCGCGATCCCTATTGGGAGCAGGCGGGGCGAAAGATATGAGACCCTTGTAGCCCGGATGGAGCGAAGCGCAATCCGGGGCGGTGCTTGCGGCTGACATCCCGGATTGCGCTGCGCTTCATCCGGGCTACAAAGGAATCCAGGGAAGCATTCACGATGACCGACGCCGCAAACGAAGTCCTCTACACCGTTGCCGACCACATCGCGACCATCACACTGAACGCGCCGGAGCGCATGAACACCATCTCCGGGCCGATGCTGAATGATCTGGCGCGGCTATTGACCGAGGCCAACGAGGACAAGAACGTCCGCGTCGTCATCCTCACCGGCAAGGGCAGGGCGTTCTGCGCCGGGCTTGACCTGCGCAAGGAGCGTGACGGCAACGGCCTCAGCGCGGCGTCCTCGCCGACCACGATCAACCTCCGCAACACCCCGCCGACGGTGCTGCAGGCCATGGACAAGCCGACCATCTGCGCCGTCAACGGCGGCGCGGCCGGCTACGGCATGGACACCGCGCTCGGCTGCGACATCCGCATCATGGCGGAGTCCTCAAAGCTCGCAGCCGCGTTCGTCAAGCGCGGCGTGGTGCCGGAATCCGGCGGCACCTGGCTGCTGCCGCGCATGCTCGGCTGGGCCAAGGCGTCCGAGCTCATCTTCACCGGCCGCACCCTCAGCGCCCGCGAATGCCTCGAATGGGGCCTCGCCAACGAGGTCGTACCGGACGCGGAGCTGATGACCCGTGCCACCGCGATCGCCCGCGAGATCGCCGCCAACGCGCCGCTTGCGGTGCAGGCCTCCAAGCGGATGATGCGGATGGGCCTCAACGAGACATTCCACGACCACGTCCACCACGTCTATCTCCAGCTGCTGCCGCTGTTCAAAACCCAGGACATGGCCGAGGGCATGAAGGCGTTCATGGAAAAGCGGGAGCCGAAATTTGAAGGGCGGTAGCCCGGGTGAGCGCAGCGATACCCGGGACGGTGAGAGTTAAGTCCCGGATTTCCCTTCGTTCATCCGGGCTACCTTGCCGTCTTAGCAGAGACAGATTTCGATCCTATATAGAGGGCGTCATCGTCTAACGGATCATCCCATGACCCCCGTTTCCATCCTCCTCAACATCCTCTGGATCCTCTTCGGCGGCGCCTGGATGGCGTTCGGCTGGGTGATCGCAGCGGTCATCATGGCCGTCACCATCGTCGGCCTGCCCTGGGCGCGAGCGGCGTTCAACATCGCCGTCTACACGCTGCTGCCGTTCGGCTCGCGTGCGGTCAACCGCTACGACGTCACCGGTATCGAGGATATCGGCACCGGCCCGCTCGGCGTGATCGGGAACATTATCTGGTTCGTGCTCGCCGGCTGGTGGCTGGCGCTCGGCCACTTATTGACCGCACTGGCGCTCGCGATCACCATCATCGGCATTCCCTTCGCCTGGGCGCATCTGAAGCTCGCCGGCATCGCGCTGTGGCCGATCGGCAAGGTGATTGTGCCGGCGTAAGGCCGGCTCGTAGGATGGCGGGAGAGCGCCAGCGAAGTAGGGCGTCGTCGTCGCTTCCGGACGGGACGCTTTGGGGCTGCATCCCTGCGAGTAAGTGCTTCTCGTTCAGCCAACTCGCCGGCGCTGACTGATACGCCATCCCCATCATCGTTCAGGCACGCCTGCCTTGCGCAGTCCATCGAGGTAGTGAACGACATCCTCGGCAGCCTGAAGATAACGCTGCCCGGATAGTTTCATCAGCGAACAGTCGGGCTCCAGCCTGAGCAGCGCGTCGATGTGGGGGGCTGCCTCGCGTGTCTTACCGAGATGCCCATAGGTCGCGGCCAACAACATGCGGCCGTTGCGGAAGTTCGGCGCGCGAGCGACCATTTCTCGAAACGGAGGAAGTGCGTCCTCGTATCGCCGCTGGATGAAATGTGCGAGCCCCTCGGTCATCAATGCCTGTGGCGGAAAGAAGGGATCGAGCCGCATATAGCGGCGAAGGGCGGCCAGACCCTCTTCCGGTTCGCCAAACAGCACCAGGCATTGGCCGTATCGCCAGTCGAAAAAGTTGGGATTGAGAGCAAACACCCTGTCCCAGGCCGCCAGGCACGCCGCGCGATCGCGCTGGAATAGGGCGACGGTGGCCAGAACATCATGCCCGAACGGTTCGTTCGGACCGAGTTCGACGGCTCGTCGGGCGAGTTCAAACGCCTGCAGCAAGGTTTCGGTCCTCTGGTGTTCCTCATTGACGGGATTGATCCACGTTACGGTGTAGCTGCGGGCGAGTACCGCACACGGACGAGCGAACGCGGAATCCAGTTCAATGGAACGTTCGAGGAGCTTTCGAGCCTTGTAGAGCTCGTCGACCGGTTCTCCTGTCAGCAATCGTTTCATCATGTGGTTGCCGCGCAGGAAGTAGTCATATGCGTCCCAGTTCGCCGTGGGCTTGCCCAGCGGCCGATGCGCCTCCGCATCGTCGATATGGACGGCCAGTTTGACGGAAATGATCCGTGCGATTTCGTCCTGGATCGAGAAGGTGTCACCCAGCGTCCGGTCGAATCGATCCGCCCACAGGTGCGTACCCGTTGCGGCGTCGATCAATTGCGCCGTGATCCGAACGGTACCGTCGCTCCTTTGAATGCTTCCCTCGAGGATGTAGCGCGCCCCGAGTTCGCTCCCGATCTGGCGGACGTCTATGCTTCGGCCCTTGTACTGAAACGACGAATTCCTGGCGATCACCAGCAGCTCGGAAAACCGCGAGAGTTCGGTGATGATGTCCTCGGTGATGCCTTCGCAGAAATAATCCTGATTTGGATCGCCCGAGAGATTGACGAAGGCCAGAACCGCGATCGAGGGAAAGTCGCCAGAGGGTCGGCGTGACGGGCTACCGGCTTTGTCATCGTGCGACACCGGTCCTTCGAGCAGGTAGCCGCGCTTCGGCAGGGTCTTGATCACGCGCTGCGCCTGGTCGCCGATTGCCAGCCTGATATCGCTGATGCAGCGGGTCAGCGACTCATCGGTAACGGTGACGTTTGGCCAAATCGCCGCGATCAATTCGTCCTTGGTGATGGTCTGTCCGGCGCGCTCGACGAGATAGCGCAGCACTTCGAAGCTCTTGGGCCGCAGCTTGATCTCGCCGGCCGGCCCAAGCAGGCACAGCCGCTCCAGGTCGAGCGTCCAAGAGCCGAAAATCAGCTTCATGCCCTGATCTTACCCGAACGACGCTCCGTCCGGAGCGGCAAGTTTCAGCTTAATTTCATGACAGTTTCAGGACGGCGAGCCCCCTTTCGTGGTTTGCCGGAATTTATCCATGCTTGCCCTCTGCCAGGCTCTCTCAGGGAGAAAGCTGATGCGGTTGCGAAACCTTCGAAATGTCATTGCCTTAACGATGCTTCTGGGCGGAACCGTTGTGGCGACCGCGCCCGCCTGTCGGGGTGGCGACGTTTGGCCGGTGCACACCGTGAAGATCATCGTGCCGTTTGCCGCAGGCTCCGCCAATGATGTGAGCGCGCGCTTCTATGCCGACGGATTGGCCAAGCGTTGGGGCAAGCCCGTCGTCGTCGAGAACCGGCCCGGTGCCGATGCCGTCGTCGGCGGCGGTGCGTTTGCAAACGCCAGGGACGACCATACCCTTCTCTACGGGACCGCCTCGATGCTTACCGTGAACCCACTCCTGCAAGACGCGCTTCCCTACGACCCGTCCCGGGACATGGTGCCGATCGCTTCGACGGCTAGTTCCATCTTGGTCATCGCGGTTCAGGACCGTCTGCCGGTGCGCTCACTGCAGGAGCTGATGCAACTGGCCCGATCGAAACCGGGCGAACTGACGTGGAGTTCGGGGCCGAGCCTGCCGCATTTCGTGTACGCGGCGATGCTGGTACGGCACACGCTCGAGCAGGTCTATGTTCCGTACCGGGATGCAACGGCCCAGCAGGCCGACTTTGGCGAGGGGCGTGTCCAGATCCTGTCCCATGCCCTGCTGGCGGTCAGGGCTCCGGTCGCTGCCGGCAAGGCACGGATACTTGCCGTCACGAGTCCCGCACGCCAACCCAGCTTGCCCGACGTGCCGACGGTCGCCGAGGCCGGCTTTGCTGAAATGGAAATCGAGGGTCTTGCCGGTCTTTTTGGCTGGCGCGACATGCCTCCGGCGCTGCGCGAGCGGATTTCCGCGGACGTGCAGGCGGTGGCGGCCGACCCCATTCTCCGCTCCCGAATAGAGGCAAGTGGCGCACAAGTCCTCGGCAGCACGCCGGTTGAGTTTTCTGCGGCCATCGAGCGGCAGCGAGCGCGCATCGAGCAAATCAACCGCCTCGTCAATTTGAAGAGTGCGGCGAAGTAATACGATCCTTGGCAAGCGAGGGGATGCGAATGAGACTTCGGGCAGCCGTCGTCGGTGGAGGAATAGGCGGTCTTTCAGCGGCATGCGCGCTGTCTCGAAGGGGTGTCGAGGTCACGGTTTTCGAGCAGGCGGACGTGCTTGGCGAAATAGGTGCCGGCGTGTCGATCTTTCCGAACGCTTTGCGGCAACTCGAGCGAATGGGGATGGGGCCGGCTCTGGCCAAAGTCGGCGCCAGGATCGGCGAGGCATCACAATATTGCCGATCCGACGGCACCAAGGTCGGCACCGTCATCACGACCGACTCGAGCGGCTGGAACGGGTTGTATGGCATGCACAGGGCTGATCTGCTGAACGTGCTCGCGGCGCATCTTCCAGGTGAGTTCGTGCGCACCGGCCATCGCTGCGTCGGGTTCGAGCAGAGCGCGGCTGCGGCGAGATTGACATTCGCAAACGGGGAAACCGCCGAGGCCGACGTCGTGATCGCCGCCGACGGCATACATTCTGCCTTGCAGAAATATGTGGTCGAGCCGAAGCCGCCCGAATATTCCGGTGTGCGCTCCTATCGCGGCTTGATTGCCAGCGACAAGCTTCCCGGATGGCGAGAGGCAGCCCACCAGGTCTGGATGGGAGAGGGAAAGCACTTCATCGTATTTCCTGTGCGCGCCGGCCGGCTTTTGAATTATGTCGGCTTTGTCCCCAGCAAGGACGCCAAGGCCGAGTCCTGGTCCGCAGTCGGAGACCGTGACGAGCTCGCATCGGCCTTCGTCGGATGGGATGCGCCCGTCGTGAGACTGCTCGAAGCCATCGAGAGCTGCTTTTGGTGGGGTTTGTATGACCGCAAACCGCTGCAATCGTGGACCAATGGGCGGCTTGCGCTGCTGGGCGATGCGGCTCACGCCATGCTTCCGCATCTGGGGCAGGGCGCCAACCAGGCGATCGAAGACGGCGTTGCATTGGCGGTCCTTCTCGAAGGACGGAAACCGGCCGACGTGTCGGCGATCCTGCCGCAATACGAAAAGATGCGCCGCGTTCGCACCGACGTCATTCAGGCGGAGGCACGGAAAAATGGCCTGCGTTATGATTCCAAATATGAGGACCTCGGACAACGCGATCGCGAAGTCGCGGACTTCGCCGCGTTCCGCAGGTGGCTATTTGATTACGATGTCGAAGAGGCCGCCATTGTCCAGCGCGCACAGGTTCCGGAGTAACCGAGGTGGGTGCTCCGGCCCGCTCGAGCTCCGTGGTGACGATGCGCCGCGTGCGCCGTGCCTTTTGCCTCAATTCCTCGCGTCGCCCGACGGGCAAAACACACCAGATGCAGGTCAAGAGGCGGTGTCGCAAAATATTCTGATTGACCGAATTCGCTGTTTCGGCTAAACCGCATTCCATCCCGGCCCGCCAAAGGGGCGTTTCGCGATCGTCACGATACGTGAGCCGGGATGCGATGGACGCGGCAGCGCCGGCGCGTGAGGTGATGGCAGGGCGGGCAACCCCCGTGAGCCATCACGATCCGCGGTACGACACGGCGCGGTCACAGCGTTTCTTTTCGGCGTCGGGGGCGAGCACGCGCGAGCTCTCGAATGTCCGGGGAGGGACGTCCGCGGACGGCAAAAGCGTGTGGTCCTGGCGCCCGGGGTTCTGGCGTCAAGGCTTGCGGTGATGACGCGGCCCGACCGGGCGCGCGCATCGATCAGCCGCAAGGCGACGGGGGCAATAGTGCATCGCTCCCCGGGGAGAGCGCGCCATAAGCCGTAACACCATTGCGCAGGGAAGGCCGGGCGTCCGGCATCACCTGTGGTCAACCCCGCGTGCGTTCTTCGCGTGCGGACCTCGGGTGCCAGCCGGCGCCCGGCCTTCCCTGCGCCCTTTCTCTTCCGATGGGGCGAAACGGACAGCACAGCTCGGGCGGAACGCGCCGCGAGATCGCGAAGACGTGTTTGTCGAGATTGAAGAGGGTCTCGTGCCCCGGACGCAGAGCAGCGCTTCTTAGCGATGCGCTGCAGAGCCGGGGCCCATCTCTCCACGTATACCGTGGGCCTTCTAGGTCCCGGCTCTGCGCAGCAGCGTTGCACGCTGCAGCGCGTCCGGGACACGGACCAGCCGGTAGTGTGCGCCGCCACCAAGTTCATCTTGCACTGCGGCGGAAAAATATCGCACACTCGCCGTGCCGGGCCATCAAGCGAGCTCGAACCAAGGAGCGAGCCATGTCCCTCCAGACCGTATCGTCCGACGCCGCTGAACCGCGCTCCAACCGTCCTGAGGACATCCAGGTTACGGAAGCGGAGGCACGGCTGCGGGACGACATCCGCCTGCTCGGGCGCATCCTCGGCGACACCGTGCGCGACCAGGAGGGCGCCGAATTGTTCGACCTGGTCGAACGCATCCGGCAGACCTCGATCCGCTTCCACCGCGACGAGGACCGGCTGGCCCGCCGCGAGCTCGAGCAGATCCTCGACAGCATGTCGACGTCAGAAACTGTACGTATCGTCCGCGCCTTCAGCTATTTCTCGCACCTCGCCAACATCGCCGAGGACCAGAACAACATCCGCCAGATGCGGGCCCGCGGCGCAGGCAAGAACTCAGGCGTGCTGGCGGAAACGCTGGCCCACGCCAAGGCGGCGGGCATCGGCCCCGACGCGCTGCGCAGCTTCTTCAAGTCCGCGCTTGTCAGCCCGGTGCTGACCGCGCACCCCACCGAAGTGCGCCGCAAGAGCACCATGGACCGCGAGATGGAGGTGGCCGGCCTGCTCGACCGCCGCGAACGCGTCGCGCTGACCGCAGAGGAGGCCGACGCCAGTGACGAGCAGCTTCGTCGCGAGGTGCTGACGCTGTGGCAGACCAATCTGCTCCGCCGCACCAAGCTCACCGTGCTGGATGAGGTCGCCAACGGCCTGTCGTTCTACGACTACACCTTCCTGCGCGAGGTGCCGCGCCTGGTCAACGCGCTCGAAGACAGACTGGAGGAGGGCGGCGAGCAGGCGGCCGGCGAGCTCGCCTCGTTCCTGCGCATGGGGAGCTGGATCGGCGGCGACCGCGACGGCAACCCCTTCGTCACCGCCGACGT